>BFBZ01000024.1_pt11 | contig 90512 bp, 85 predicted proteins | sample 1888401 | NCBI WGS metagenome assembly BFBZ01 (sample SAMD00112614, study PRJDB3348) | symbiont metagenome | host: Chara braunii
AGGATGAGCTCGCGATGATTCTTCTTGGCCTCGTCCCGGGCCAGCAACAGCATGCCGAGACCGGCCGAATCGATGAAATCCAGCTTCGAAAGATCGATCACGACCGACCGGCCGGGAGCGGCGAAGATTTCGGTCACCATCTGCTTGAACGGAACATGATCGCTAAAGGTGAACTCGCCGCTCATCGCGATCGGACCACCTGCGTTGTCCATGTGGATCTGCATGCTTRTCTCTCCTAAAACAGTTCAATGGTCCCCGTCTGCGAAGGGCTGGCCTCCGTTTCGCTCGGATCGGCCGGCTGCTTGCCTTCGAGAATCTGCGCGACGAAGCGCGACCTCAATTCGCCGAGCGTGAASCGATCGAGCAGCGTCTTGACCCATTCATTGTCGATTGTCGTCTCCACGACCGGTTCATCCAGGACATCGGCCGTCGTCGTCTTCAGCTCGTCGAGCGCCTCGTCGACAACGCGCAACGTGTCGACCACATGTTCGAGCCGTTGCCGCGTGCGATCCTGGAACTGGATGCCCGTGATCATGCCGGCGACGTCGGCCGAGATCACCTCGGCTTCTTTCATCGCTTCATTGACGACTTCGGTCAGGTTGCCGCCGCGCTCGATCAGGGCGTTCATCAGCAGCTCGAGACGGTCCTTGGCCATCAGGTTCTGCGACATATCGATGGTCGCGACGCGCTGCAGCGTTTCGTGGCCGTTCTCGATGCCCTGGGTGACGGCATGCAGCTCCGTCGCCATGTCGACGGACAACCGCTGCGTGGCGCTCGACAGCTCGCGGACCTCACCGGCGACCACACGAAACGCTGCGCCCGCCGTTCCAGCCCGCTCCGCCTCGATCCTGGCATTGAGCGCCAGCATATTGGTGACGCGGTTGATCTTGTTCAACTCTTCCATGCAGGAGTCGACGCGGTTGACGTTYCCGTTGAGCTCGCTCAACGCGTAGACCATCGACATCGCGTCCTTCGACAGCAGCAGGATCTTCTCGACGACGTCGCTCAATGTCTCCTCGAGCAGACCCGCGATGCGATCGATCGCGATCGCCTCGCCATCGACCTCGATGCCCATCGCGAGCTTGCTCAGGCTTTCGACGCGTTCCGTCTGCTGCCCCGCGCAGACGGCGAGACGCTGAAACCGGCTGCTCAGACTGTCCGCCTCGGTCTCCACCACGGCGGAGGTCTGCTGGATCTCGCTGACAAGCGTCCGGATCACGCGCTGCTGCATGCCGGCGAACGCGATCCACCGGCGCATCAACTCGTCCTGCTGTGAGGGCGCAACCGGCGCAAGCGCCGGCGACGGCTCCGGRCTGGGCGGCTTCGCTGCAGCCGCGTTGCTCTGTTTCCAACCGAACATGGATTACACCCTGACGCCGCGCGCAGCGAGCGACTCGCACCGCTTCAGGACCTGATCGGCAATCTTGTTGAGCGGCAGCTCGATCTCAACGGCGCCACATTCCCGCGCCGCCTTCGGCATGCCGTAGACCACGCATGTCGCCTCGTCCTGACCGATGGTCGACGCTCCGGCCGAGCGCATTTCCAACAGCCCGAGCGCACCGTCCCGGCCCATGCCGGTGAGGATGACGCCAATCGCATTGAGCCCCGCGGCGTGGGCGACGGACCGGAACAGAACGTCGACCGACGGCCGGTGTCCTGACACGGCCGGCTCGTCGTGAACCCGGCAAACRTAGTTCGCGCCATTGCGGGCGAGCTCCAGATGGCAGCCGCCCGGTGCGATATAGGCATGGCCCGGCAGCACCCGCTCGCCGCTCTCGGCCTGCTTGACGGTGACTGCGCACAGCTGATTGAGGCGGTTGGCGAAGGACGCCGTAAACATCGCCGGCATATGCTGCGTGATCACGACAGCCGGCGCATCCGATGGAAACGCCATCAACAGCTCCTGCAGCGCTTCGACGCCGCCGGTCGACGCGCCCACCGCAATGATCTTTTCGGACGAACTATACGATACGCCGGGCCGGTGTAGAGGGCGGACCTCGTCTCCCGAGCGCGGCCGGATCTTCGCCGCCGCGGCCGCCTTGACCTTGGTGACGATCTCGTCGCGCAAGGCCGGCAGTCCCTCGACAAGGCCAATGACGGGCTTCGCCACGCAGTCAAAGGCTCCCATYTCCAGGGCRCGCACGGCCGTATCCGCGCCTTTCTGCGTGAGAGATGAGATCATCAGCACCGGCATCGGACGCAGGGTCATGATCTTGTCCAGAAAAGCGAGGCCGTCCATGCGCGGCATCTCGATGTCGAGCGTGAGCACATCAGGATTGAGGGACTTGATCATATCGCGCGCCACAATCGGATTSGGCGCGGCGCCGAGGACCTCGATTCCCGGATCACTTGAAAGGAGATCCGTCAACATCTGCCGCACGAAGGCGGAGTCGTCGACGATCAGAACGCGAATGGCACTCATCTTACTGCCTCAAAAAATCTCGACCGATCCGGCAACGGGTTCGACCTGGATTCGTGTCTTGTAGGACGTCTCGTTGCGGACAAGGGCATCATGATCGGCGCGCGGCAATTCGAGCAGCATCACGCGGCCGGTTACCGGGAAGTAGTGAACACGGCGCGGCAGCGAGCCGCGCAGGTGATACGCTGCGATGGGAAGGTGTTCCGCCGCCAGATAGTCTTCGACGAAGTCGGCGTTGCGATGCCCGATCTTCGCCATGCCATTCAGCACATTGGCGCCGCCGAACACCTTGATCTCCAGGCGGCGTCGGGCGCCGCCCCGGGCGAGAATGTCGTTGATCAGCCGCTCCATCGCGACATTGCCATAGCGCATCCCGTCGGACACGTCGCCCCAATCGCCAAAGCTCTCCGGCAGCATGAAATGGTTCATGCCGCCGACCCGGGTTTGCGGATCACGGATGCAGGCTGCAACACAGGACCCGAGCACGGTRACGAGCATCTCGTCCACGGCGTCGGTGACATAGTGCTCTCCCGGAAAGAGCTTRACCGCGATCGCGTCAAAGCGCTCGTCGCGATACTTCCGAGGACATGTCAGAAGGTCGTCGGWGACCGAGGCATCCGTCGTTTGACGCCGCCTGCTCTTCGCCCTGATCATCTGCGCCTCCGATAGATCGTTCGTCCGACCAGATCGAAACGCTCGCAGACGCCGAGCAGGTTTTCCGAGTGCCCGGCGATCAGCCAGCCGTCGGGCCTGAGCAGATCGGCGTAGCGGTCGAACAAGCGACGTTGGGTCGGCTTGTCGAAATAGATCACCACGTTGCGGCAGAAGATGATGTCGAAGGGCCCCGACATCGGCCAGGGCCCGAGCAGATTGAGATGGACGAAAGTGATGAGTCTGCAGAGCTCATCGTTCATGACGACCTTGCTGTCGCGCAACCGGGTGAACCGCTTGCGATAGGCATCCGGGATCCCCTCGGCCCGCTCCAGCTCGTATGCGCCCTCGGCCCCACGGGCGATCACATTCGTATCGAGATCGGTCGCGAGGATCTTGATGTCGCGCTCCATCAGCGCCGTCGGGCCGGCGGCCAAGGTCATGGCAATGCTGTAGGGCTCCTCCCCGGTCGAGCAGCCCGCAGACCAGATCCGCAGGCGTGTCGTATTCCCGCTCAGGAATTCCGGAATGATGACCCGCGAAAGGAAATCGAAATGGTGGGCTTCCCTGAAGAAGCTCGTGTGATTGGTGGTGACGGCGTTGATGAAATTGCGCAGCTCATCGTCACCGTCATCCGTTTCCAGCAGACGGCAATATTGTGAGAAGTCCGCCAGGCCGAGCGCGCGCAGCCGCCGCCCCAGCCGTCCATGGATGAAGGCACGCTTGCGCTCGCTCAGCACGATGCCGGCCGTATCCATCACAAGCTTGGACAGCTTGCGAAAGTCGTTGTCTTCAAGCGCGAACTGTTCCTGCACCATGGTCTCCCGGCACCCCAGAGAGGCGCCCCCRCACCGACGGGGACGCCGCGTCGCGGCCTAGAATTCCTTCCAATCGACGTCGCCGGCCCCGACCACGCGGCGACGCACCGGCTCCATCTCGGCAGCGCGCGCTGGCGAGGGGCGCGGGGCGGAYGCAGGCGCGGGCTTGCCGGCGGGGGCCCGCATCGCTGCGAGCTTGTCCTTGCCAAGCGACCGGTCGACSACCGGATTGCCGGTCTTTGCCGCATAGGGGCGGCCRCGCTCGAATTCTGGCAGCACCATGAAGCGGCCGACCATCTCCGACATCGTCTCGGTCTGCTCCTCCATYGACTTGGCTGCCGCAGCAGCCTCCTCCACCAGAGCGGCATTCTGCTGGGTCACCTTGTCCATCTGGGTGACGGCGTTGTTGACCTGCTCGATGCCGCCGCGCTGCTCCTGCGACGCCGCCGAGATCTCGGCCATGATGTCGGTGACCCGCTTCACCGACTGGACGATCTCCTCCATCGTCTTGCCGGCGGTGTCGACCAGGCGCGAGCCCGATTCCACCTTGGACACCGAGTCCGAGATCAGCCCCTTGATCTCCTTGGCCGCGTTGGCACTGCGCTGSGCGAGGTTACGCACTTCGGCGGCGACCACCGCGAAGCCGCGGCCCTGGTCGCCGGCGCGCGCGGCTTCGACCGCGGCGTTGAGCGCAAGGATGTTGGTCTGGAATGCGATCTCGTCGATCACCCCGATGATGTCGGCGATCTTGCGGCTCGCATGGGTGATGCCCTCCATGGTCTGCACGACCTCGGCCACCACGGTGCCGCCCCTGATCGCGACGTCGGATGCRGATGACGCGAGCTTGTTCGCCTGCTGTGCATTCTCGGCGTTCTGCCGGACGGTCGAGGTCAGCTCCTCCATGCTGGCCGCCGTCTCCTCCAGACTGGCCGCCTGCTCCTCCGTCCGCTGCGACAGGTCGGTGTTGCCGTTCGCGATCTCGCGCGCGGCGCTCGACAGCGTCTGCGAGCTTTCGAGCACGTCGGCAAGGATGGACGACATCGTGTCGAGCAGCCCGTTCACGCCRTCGCAGAGCTGGCCGATCTCRCCCGACTTGCCGTCCGTCGGAATGCGCTCGCGAAGATCGTTGTTCTTGGCGGCGTCGACCACCGCCTGCGTCTGCCGCACCGCTGTTTGCAGCGCCTCGGAGGCCTTGACCTGCTCGGTGACGTCGGTCGCATATTTGACGACCTTGACCGGCTTGCCGTCGGGCCCCATGATCGGGTTGTAGCTCGCCTGGATCCAGACTTCGCGGCCGCCCTTGCCGATCCGKCGGTATTGACCGGCCTCATATTCGCCACGCGCGAGCTTGTCCCAGAACATGCGGTAGTCGGTCGAGCTGCGATAGGCGACATCGACGAAGATCGAGTGATGCTGGCCCTTGATCTCGGCCAGCGAGTAGCCCAGCGTATTGAGGAAGTTGTCGTTGGCGTCGAGGATCTTGCCGTCCAACGTGAACTGGATCACCGCCTGGGCCTTGTTGATGGCGTCGATCTGGCCGGCGAAGTCGGCGTTGCGGATCACCTCGCTGGTGATGTCGGTCGCGTATTTCACCACCTTGAAGGGCTTGCCGGACTGATCGAGAATCGGATTGTAGCTCGCCTGGATCCAGACCTCGCGYCCCCCCTTGCCGATGCGCTTGTATTGTCCGGCGTCATATTCGCCACGCCCGAGCTTGTCCCAGAACAGRCGATAGTCGGTCGACTGGCGATAGACGGGATCGACGAACATCGAATGGTGCTGGCCCTTGATCTCGTCGAGCGAGTAGCCCAGCGTTCGCAGGAAGTTCTCGTTGGCATATTCGATCTTGCCGTCGAGCGAGAACATGATCATCGCCTGCGAACGATCGATGGCCGCGAGCTGCGACGCCTGGCTGCGGATCTCGGTGACATCCGCCCATTCCAGCATGAAGCCCTGGTTGACGCCCTGCGCGTTCCGCATCGCATTGACGTTGAGCGAGATCTTGAGCGGTCCGACGGAAATGTCGGTGCGGAACGGCAGATTGGCCGGATTGGCGAGCATCGTCCGCTGATGCGCCGGATTGCGGTGAAAGACGTCGATGCAGGTCCCGACCATGGCGGCGGGATCGAAGGTCGGCCAGACCTTGCGAAACTCCGTGAGGTGCTGGCCGAACAGCTGCTTCGAGGCTTGATTGAGGTATGTGATCTTGAGATCGTTATCGACCAGCATCACGGCGCTGGTGACCTTCTCGACGACGGCTGTCATCTGATCGTCACGGCTCGCCGCGCGGGGCGCTGCCGCCGGAGCCTTCGCGGCGGACGACCGCGGACGACTGCTCCGCGACCTTGCCTTCGATTTGGGCGCGCCATCGCCCGGAGCGCCGTCCGTGGTGAAGTCCTGCATGATGTTCTCCTCGAAAGTGTCGCTCATGACGATCTCGTAAATTGTAGGGGTTAGGCGGCCGCCGCGGCGGCTGCGGCAGACGTACGCGTCACTGACGAAGCCGGCATCCCGAACAGACCCGACAACGACACCAGCGTCACCATCCTGTTCTGGATCGCGACCAGCCCCTCCAGGAACTGATCCTCGGTCGGCATGCCCATGTCCGGCACGTCGCGGATGTCCTTCGGATCGACGGAGATGATGTCCGAGACGGTATCGACCAGCAGGCCGACCGTGCGCGKGCCGGCGGCGACGATGATCACCACATGCATGTTGGTCGGCACGGTCACGCCGGTGCCGAACCGGGCGCGCAGGTCGAAGATGGGAACGATGATGCCGCGCAGATTGATGACACCMCGGACATGGGGCGGAGCGTTCGGGATCATGGTCGTTTCGGTCCAGCCCTTGATCTCCCGGACCACCATGATGTCGATGCCATACTCCTCCGCGCCCAGCGTGAAGGTGATGAACTGCTGCGCGTTCTCGCTGACCGCTGCTTCTTGGCCAAACGGAGCGATCGGCTTGTTGTCAGGCTGCATGGGTCAGGTCCTTTGCGGATTCTGGTCTCGATTGCTCCGGGGACGGCAGCCGTTCTGGCGTGCCGCGCATGTCGATCTCGTGCAGGCGCGCGACGTCAAGGATCAGCGCGACGCGGCCATTGCCGAGGATCGTGGCGCCGCTGATGCCGTCCACCGGCTCGTAATTGGCTTCGAGGCTCTTCACCACCACCTGCTGCTGGCCGAGGAGTTCGTCGACAACAATGCCGACACGGCCGGCGCTCTCGCTCTGCACGATGATCACGATGCCCCGGCAGGGATCGCCGATCGCATCGCCGATCGAGAACACGCGATGCAGATAGACCAGCGGCAGATACTCGCCGCGCAACGCCAGGACATGGCCGCGGCCGACCACGGGATGAATGTCGGCGGGGAGCGGACGCAGATTCTCGACGATCGCAACCAGCGGAATGATGAACGTCTCGCGCCCGACCGACACCACCATGCCGTCGACCACCGCCAAGGTGAGCGGCAGCGACAGCGTGAATGACGAGCCATGGCCGAAGCGCGAGCGCACCGAGATCCGGCCACCGAGCGCCTGCACGTTACGCTTCACGACATCCATGCCGACGCCACGGCCCGAGATGTTCGAGATCACCTCGGCGGTCGAGAAGGCCGGCAGGAAGATCAGATTGTCGATGTCGTCATCGCTGAGATTGGCGCCTGCAGGCACGAGGCCACGCGCGCGCGCCTTGGCCAGGACCTTGTCGCGATTGATGCCGCGGCCGTCATCCGAGACCTCGATGACGATGCGGCCGCTGCGCTGGGCGGCCGAGAGGTTGATCGTGCCCTGCCGCGGCTTGCCTGCGGCAAGCCGCTCGGCCGGCGGTTCGATGCCGTGGTCGAGCGCGTTGCGGATCATGTGCGTCAACGGATCGTTGAGCTGCTCGATGACCGTCTTGTCGATCTCGGTCATCTCGCCGGAGGTGACAATGCGCACCTCCTTGCCGAGCACGGCGGCCAGTTCGCGCACGATGCGCGGCATCCGCGCGAACACGGATTTGACGGGCTGCGCGCGGATCGCCATCACGCTTTCCTGCAGCTCACGCGCACTCTGGGCCAGCGCCTCGATGCCCTGAATGAGCTGGGGATATTTGTCGGCCGGCAACGCCAGTCCCTGCTCCGTCAGCATCGCCTGGCTGATCACGAGCTCGCCGACGAGATTCACCAGCCGATCGACCTTGTCGACGTCGACCCGGATCGACTGAGCCAGGGAGACTGCGGCGACCACGGGAGCCGCCGCACTGCCGGCATCGCCCGGCGCAACCTCGACCGCGGCCGTGGCGGACTCGAGCAACTCGATCTGAAGGTCGCAATCATCCTCGACGAACTCGAACACGTCCTGGATGCCGCTGCGCGGCACCGCCGTTTCGAGCGTGAAGGTCCAGTTGAAATAGGCCGCCTCGGGATCCAGCGCGCCGAGCGCCGGGAGCGCCGAACAATCGACATCGATCGCGAGCGCGCCCAGCTTGCGGAGCTGGCGGATCAGGAGCAGCGGCTCGTTCGCCTTCTTCAGCATCTCCGTGTGTGGACGGAACCTGATGCGATATGTCTGCTCATGGAGCGGCTTCGCGTCGGACGCGGCGGGCGCAGGGCCAGGCTCGGCCGCCGGGCCCGCGCCCTGCAGGACGTGCTGCATGGCCGTGCGGATGTCGACGGCGAAACTCGGCGCGAGTTGCTGCTCGAGCCGCGCTGCATTGACGATGTCGGCCAGCGCATCGCTGGCCCGAAGCAGCAATTGCTTGATGTCGTTGGTGACCGCGATCTTGTGATCGCGCAAGGCGTCGAGCAGGCTCTCGAAGGTGTGCGAGAAGGCGACGAGGTCCGTGCAGCCGAACGCGCCGGCTCCACCCTTGATGGAATGCACCGACCGGAAGATCGCGTGCAGCGTCTCGTCGTCCTCCTGTCCGCTGGACAACAGTTCGAGATTCGACTGCAAGGCGTCGAGCAGTTCGGCGCATTCCTCGAAATAGGTCTTGCGGAACTGCGCGACCGGATAGGCCTCTTGCTCGGATGCTACGGACATACGCGGTTGACCGTCGCGATCAATTGATCGGGATTGAACGGCTTCACCAGCCACCCCGTCGCGCCCGCCGCCTTGCCGTCGGCCTTCTTTGCGCCATCGCTCTCGGTCGTGAGGATCAGGATCGGCACCGTGCGGTGCTGACTGCCGGCCCGCACGCTCTTGATCAACGAAATGCCATCCATGTTCGGCATGTTGAGGTCGGTGATGATCAAGTCGAACTTGCCGCCGGTCAGCACGTTCAGCGCTGCCTTGCCATCTTCGGCTTCTGCTACGTCGAAGCCAGCCTTCTTCAACGTGAAGGACACCATGTCACGCATGGTCTTCGAATCGTCGACTGCCAGAATTCGCTTGGTCATGTCACTCCATCCAATTGTCAAACTCATGCCGGAGTCCGAGATCGGCGATCGCCGTCCTGAACAGCTCGGATGCCTGCGTGATCTTGAAAAGCTTGTTGGCCGCCTTCGCCCCGTGACCGGCGGCAAGGAGAATCTGTGCGCATGGCGTCGACATCCGCTCGACGCCGCTCGCATCGAGCAGGATGCTCTCGTGTCCCGACAGCCTGATCAGTTCGTCACGAAGTTGCGACGCCTGCATCAGGTCCAGCATCTGCGGCAGAGGATAGGCTGTCGCGGAAGCGGCTTCAGCGCACGTCTCAATGCTCGGGGTGGCGTCCGTCATCGTTGAACCATCCGTGCGCTGCGGCAACCGAGCCGTTGCGCTCGACGCCCCCAGGCAGCCTTGCCGAAGTTGAATTCAAGCCCACCGACGGACCCCACGCGGCCGCCGTCACTCGTTCAAATTGGGTGGAAAGCGATTGTTGTATTGTTAAAGATGAGAGCCGTAATAGTACGGTCGCTCTACCTTGAGATGTCGCCTGGCCAGGCGCCGTTTCCGCAAGGCATGCCCGCGCGCTGCGCTGCAATTGCGACACGCTGTTCGCGTCATGGGCTGCTCAGCTCGCTGCTCTTGGCGGAGAACCTGCTGAGAGCGGCCAGTACGACGGCCGCCGCCGTCCCGGCAGGCACCGCGGCCCGGCGATCGATCGGAACATCGGCCTTGATGTGGAAAAGATCGAACATGCGCTATCGGCTCGGCAAATACGCCGAGGCTGATAGCAACGCATCAGTTAAGAGACTCTCCGCCGATTGCCGCAGTCGGGGCCCGGAACATTACGGCCCGGCGCAAAGGCCGGGCCGGTGATTTACGGGCATCTCTATGCACGTTGAGATGATCAAGCCGCGCCGCGGCAGGATCGGCGGCTGCCGTTTATCGACGCTGGTTGTAGACGTCGATGCAGACGGCGCCGAGCAGCACGAGCCCCTTGATCACCTGCTGGTAGTCGATGCCGATACCGAGGATCGACATGCCGTTGTTCATCACGCCCATGATCATGGCCCCCACGACCGCGCCGCCGACCCGTCCGACACCGCCATAGGCGGAGGCGCCACCGATGAAGCAGGCCGCGATGACGTCGAGCTCGAAGCCCAGCCCCGCCTTCGGCGTCGCGGTGTTGAGCCGCGCGGCGAAGATCAGGCCGGCCAGCGCCGCCAGCACGCCCAYGTTGACGAAGGTCATGAAAACCAGGCGCTCGGTCTTGATGCCCGACAGCTTCGCCGCCTTGGCATTGCCGCCGACGGCGTAGATCTGCCGGCCGACGACGGTGCGCCGCGTCATGAAGCCGTAGAGCGCGATCAGCGCGGTCATGATCACGAGTACGTTCGGCAGGCCGCGATGCGAGGCGATCAGATAGGTGAAATACATCAGCGCACCGGCCAGAACGACGTTCTTGGCGGCGAAGAAGCCGAACGGCTCGACCTCGATGCCATGCTCGACCTCACGCGCGCGTCCCTTCACGCTGGCATAAACCAGCACCAGCGTCAGCACCGCGCCGATGGCGAGCGAGGTCAGATTGAGATTGCCGGAGCTTGGAATGAGCTCCGGAATGAAGCCCGACGACAGTTTCTGGAACGTCGCCGGGAACGGACCGACCGACTGTCCCTGCAGCAGCGCCAGCGCCAGGCCCTTGAACACGAGCATGCCGGCAAGCGTGACGATGAAGGAGGGAATGCCGAAATACGCCACCCAATAGCCTTGGGCCGCGCCGATCGCGGCGCCGACGATCAGGCAGGCGATGATCGCGAGCGGATAGTCGAGGTGATAGCGCACCATCAGCACGGCCGCGACCGCGCCGACGAAGCCCGCCACCGAACCGACCGAGAGGTCGATATGCCCGGTCACGATGACCAGCAGCATGCCGAGCGCCATGATGACGATGTAGCTGTTCTGCAGCACCAGGTTGGTGAGGTTGAGCGGCTGCAGCAGAGTGCCGTCGGTCATGAACTGGAAGAACAGCATGATGACGAACAACGACATCAGCATGCCGTAGCTGCGCAGATTATTCTTCAGGAAGCCGGCGTGCGACTTCTCTTCCGGGAGCGAAACCGTCTTGTCGGTCATGGCTGGCGTCCTCCGACCGCTTACGCGGCCGTCTCCTCGTTCTTGATGGCTTCGTTGCGCATGATCGCGCGCATGATCTTTTCCTGTGTCGCCTCCTGGGCGGCGAACTCGCCGACGAAGGCGCCGTCATTCATCACACAGATGCGGTCGCAGATCCCGAGCAGCTCCGGCATTTCCGACGAGATCACCACCACACCGCGGCCGGCATCCGCAAGCTCCTGGATGATACAGTAGATCTCGTATTTGGCGCCAACGTCGATGCCGCGCGTGGGTTCGTCCAGGATCAACACCTTGGGATCGGTCATGAGCCATTTCGACAGCACGACCTTCTGCTGATTGCCGCCGGAGAGCTGGCCGGCCTCCTGATAGACGTCGGAGCAGCGGATGCGCATGCGGCCGCGGTAACCGGACGCCGCCTTGAGCTCGGCAATATCGTCGATCACCCCCTTCGGCGCGACCTGCGAGAGGCTGGCCAAAGTGATGTTCTTGCGGACGTCGTCGGCCAGGATCAGGCCGAGCTGCTTGCGATCCTCGGTGACATAGGCAAGCCCGGCATCGATCGCCGCCGGCACGCTGGTGAGATTGACGTCCTTGCCCTCGAGCCGGGCGCGGCCAGAGATGTTGACGCCCCAGGAACGGCCGAACAGGCTCATGGCGAACTCGGTGCGGCCGGCCCCCATCAGCCCGGCGATGCCGACGATCTCGCCGCGGCGTACCTGGAAATCGACGTTCTTGATGACGCGCCGGTCCGGGTGCTGCGGATGGAACACCGACCAGTTCTCCACCGTGAACACCGGCTCGCCGATCTTCGGCTGGCGCTCGGGAAAGCGGTGCGCCATGTCGCGGTTGACCATGCTCTTGATGATGCGGTCCTCCAGGACCGGCTCGGCGCGGCAGTCGATGCCGTCGACGCTGCGGCCGTCACGCAGCACGGTGATGCGGTCGGCGACGCGCGCGACTTCGTTGAGCTTGTGCGTGATCAGGATCGAGGAGATGCCCTGCTCGCGGAAGGCGACGAGACGATCGAGCAGCGCCTGGCTGTCGGCCTCGTTGAGGCTGGCGGTCGGCTCGTCCAGGATCAGGAGCTTGACGCGCTTGGACAGCGCCTTGGCGATCTCGACCAGCTGCTGCTTGCCGACGCCGAGATCGGTGATCAGCGTATCCGGCGACTCCTTCAAGCCGACCTGGGCCAGTAATTGCTGGGTGCGCCGGTAGACCTCGTCGCGATCGATGACGCCGAAGCGCTGCGGCGCATGCGACAGGAAGATGTTCTCCGCGATCGACATCAGCGGAATCAGCGCCAGCTCCTGGTGGATGATGATGATGCCGAGCGCCTCGGAATCATTGATGTCACGGAACCGCCGCTCCTCACCTTCGAAGATGATCTGGCCCTCGTAGCGGCCATGCGGATAGACGCCGCTCAGCACCTTCATCAGGGTCGACTTGCCGGCCCCGTTCTCGCCGACCAAAGCGTGGATCTCGCCCGGCGCGACGGCGAAGCTGACGTCCCGCAAGGCCTGGACATTGCCGAAGCTCTTGCTGACGTTGCGCATTTCCAGGATTGCGGTCATCGTCTCGTGTCTCTGTTCATGACGCCAACTCGCCCCCGCCGCGCGAGCTTCAGCAAATATATCCCTCTCCCCGAGACCGGGGAGAGGGAGCGTAAGTCGTCGACCAAGATTACTGGAACTGGGCCTTCTTGTAGTAGCCGCTGTCGACCAGAACCTTCTCCCAATTGCTCTTGTCGACCACGACCGGCTTGAGCAGGTAGGACGGAACGACCTTCACACCGTTGTTGTAGGTCTTGGTGTCGTTGACCGGGACTTCCTTGCCGGCCAGCGCGGCATCGACCATGTCGGCGGTCACCTTGGCGAGATCGCGGGTGTCCTTGAAGATGGTCGAGTACTGATCGCCGCGCAGGATCGCCTTGACCGACGGCACCTCGGCGTCCTGACCCGAGATCACCGGCATCGGCTGATCGGCGCTGCCATAGCCCACGCCCTTCAGCGATGAGATGATGCCGATCGACAGACCGTCATAGGGCGACAGCACCGCGTCGACGCGCTTCTTGCCGTAGAAGGCGCTCAGCARGTTGTCCATGCGGGCCTGGGCGGTGGCGCCGTCCCAGCGCAAGGTCGCGACCTTGTCCATGCCCTTCTGGCCGGAGCCGATCACCAGCTTGCCCGAGTCGAGATAGGGCTGCAGCACCGACATCGCGCCATTGTAGAAGAAGTAGGCGTTGTTGTCGTCCGGCGAGCCACCGAACAGCTCGATGTTGAACGGACCCTTGCCGTCCTTCAGTCCGAGCTTGTCGACGATCGACTGCGCCTGCAGCACGCCGACCTGGAAGTTATCGAACGTGGCGTAGTAGTCGAGGTTCGGCGTGTCGCGGATCAGGCGGTCATAGGCGATCACGGTGATGCCCTTGGCCTTGGCCTGCTTCAGCACGTCGGACAGCGTGGTGCCGTCGATCGCGGCGATCACCAGCACCTTGGCGCCCTTGGTCACCATGTTCTCGATCTGCGAGAGCTGGTTCGGGATGTCGTCCTCGGCGTATTGCAGGTCGGTGGCGTAGCCGCGATCCTTCAGCACCTTCACAATGTTGTTGCCGTCGTCGATCCAGCGCGCCGAGGACTTGGTCGGCATCGCGATGCCCACGGTCCCCTTGCTCTGGGCCATTGCGGCGCCGGACAGCGCCAGGGCGCCGAGGCCGGCCAACGCGGCCGCCATGATGGTCTTGAAATTCAGCATGCTTCACTCCCTTTGGATTTTCGAATTTCACCAATGAATACGCGATTGCGTATGTTGATACCAGTTAGCTGTTAGGCTGAACGACGCTTGACTGATTGTTCCTCCTCTCAGATCGACAGCTTGACGTCAGGCTCGRCACGACCGCGGGCGCCGACATCGAGCAGAAAGGTCTGGCCATGGCCGGGGTCGGCCGCCTTCGCAGCCGCGTCCATGTCCTGCCACGCCGAGGTGACCAGCAGGCGCGACAGGTCCGGGCCGACGAAGGCCGGGCAGCTCGCCTGGCTRGCCGGCACGGCGATGCTGCGCAAACACTCGCCATACGGGCTATAAACATCGACACAACCGGCGCCCCAGCAGGCATGCCAGATCAGTCCCTCGGCATCGACGATCGCGCCATCGATGCCGCCGGGCTCGCGGCGGCGCAAGAGCACGTCCGGCATGCTGCGCGGCAGACCCGTTTCTGGATCGAGGACGACTCGATAGAGCACGTTCTCGTCCGTATCGGCGAAATAGCCGACCGACCCGTCCGGCGCGAAGCAGATGGCGTTGGGAATGGTGATGTTCGGGAACAGGCGGATGATCTCGCCGCGATGCAGCGCGTAGATCGCGCCAAGCCCGCGCTCCGCCTTGCGCCCCATCGTGCCGATCCAGAACGTGCCGGAGGGATGGACGCGCGAATCGTTCGACCGCGTCGCCGGATTGTCAGCTTCGAGCGGCAGATAGAGCGACAACGCCCCGTCAGCGATGCTGCGGACGTACAGCCCGTCCTCGGCCACGATCAGCTGTCGCGCGTCATCGATGCGGCCGAGCGCGCTCGCCATCTTCCCCAGGGCATGGCGGCGAACCTCGCCGCTGGCAATCCTGGCCTCGAACAGCAGGCCCTCGCGGATGTCGAACCACCAGGCGGTGTCGGTCGCGGGATCATAGGTCGGGCCTTCGCCGAGGTGGCAGCGCTCGGCGCAGAGCACGGTGGTCGGGACCTGCTCCATCATGCCGACGCTCCCGTGGTCGAGAAGCGATACACGGTCTCGTGCTTATAAACGTCGTCGGGCCCAAGGCGCGGGCTTGGAAAATCCGGACGGTTCGGGCTGTCCGGCCAGACCTGCGGCTCCAGGCAGATGGCGTCGGATTGGCGATAGACCCGCCCCTTGCCGCTGACGGTGGCATCAAGATAGTTGCCGGAATAGACCTGCAGGCCGGGCTGATCGGTGAGCAACTCCATGACCCTCCCCGACCGCGGCGACTCGAGCCGGGCCGCCGGACGGACACCTGTGCCGTCGCGCAGGCAGAAATTGTGGTCATAGCCGCGGCCGCATTTGATCTGCGCATCGTCGGCGCGGATGCGCGCGCCAACCGGATGGGCTTCGCGGAAGTCGAACGGCGTGCCGGCAACGGATTGCGGCGGTCCCTCCAGCGGGATCGCGGTCTCGTCGATCGCGAGATAGTGGTCGGCTTCGACCGTCAGACAGTGATCGAGAATGCCGGTGCCGGCGGTCAGGCCGTCGAGATTGAAGAAGCTGTGATTGGTCAGGTTGACGACCGTCGTKCGGGTCGTCCGGGCGCTGAAGCTGACGGCCAGTTCCATCGGTCCCGTCAGCTGATAGGTGACACGGACGTCGAGCCGCCCCGGATAATTGGCCTCGCCGTCGGGACTGACATAGAGCATCGTGACCGAGGGCTGGGCGCCATCTTCGGTGGCGACGATCTGCCAGAGCTTGCGGTCGAAGCCGTCGGGGCCGCCATGCAATGCATGGGCACCGTTGTTGGCGTCGAGGCGCAGGTCCTGACCGTCGAGCGAAAAGCGTGCCTTGGCGATCCGGTTGGCGTAGCGCCCGACCGTCGCACCGAAATATTTCCGGAGCTTGAGATAGCTCAGCAGGTCATCATGGCCGAGCACAACATCGTCAACGGCGCCTTGCGCATCCGGCACCAGCAGCGCCTGCAGCGCCGCGCCGTAGGTGATGATCCGCGCCTCGAAACCGTCAGCGCCGCGCAGGGTGACGCGCTCGACGTCACGACCGTCCGGCAGGCTGCCAAACACATCCTTGGTAATCCGCGCCTCCGCCATGGCTCAATCCTCGAACGGTTCGACGAAGTTGCGGCGGCCGAGCAGGAAGGCGTCGGCCACGAGCCGTAGCGGCGCAAGATCGACGTCGCTGGCGCCGGTCTTCGTCAGCGCGACAAAGCGGCGATAGAGGCCGGGATATTCCCGCTCCTTCTCGTCGATCATCACCTGATCGTCCCTGCTCATGCGCGCACCGCCCAGCGACAGCTTCAGCTGCCCGGCATCGGTCTCGATCCGGATGTCCCAGCTCTGCGGCCCGGTCTGGCGGAAATCGAACTCGGCCGCGATCGGCAGATCGCTGGCGGTAGTGAGCGACAGATTGGCCGCGATCGGCGCCTGGCGGTTCGACGGGAACGACAGCTCCGCCTCGGTCAGGAACACCGGTTCGGGCAGGATGCGCGTCAGGATCGACAGTGCATTGATCCCCGGATCGAACACGCCGAGCCCGCCCGGCTCCCAGATCCAGGCCTGTCCCGGATGCCAGACGCGCACGTCCTCCTTCCAATCGATGCGGACGCTGCGGATCTGCCGCGAGGACAACCACGTGCGCGCCGGCTCCACCGCTGGCGCATAGCGCGAGTGCCAGGTCGCAAACAGCGTGCGCTGCCTCGCGTTCGCGAGCGCGATCAGCGGATCGAGCTCGGTGACAGCGGCCCCCGGCGGCTTCTCCAGCATCACATGCTTGCCGGCCTCAAGCGCGGCCTGCGCCTGGGCGCGACGGACCTGCGGCGGCGTGCACAGCGCGACGGCGTCGATCTCCGGCCCGTCGCGCAGCAGCTCCTCGATCGAGCCGAAATGCGGCAGGCCGGGCAGCGAGGCATTGCGGCTCGCGACCGCCGTCAAAGTCACGCCCTCGGTGGCAGCGATGGCCGGGACGTGCTGATCCCTGGCGATCTTGCCGAAGCCGACGATGGCGACACGAAGCGCGCTCATCTCTAGCGTCCCCAGCGCAGCACGACCGGGTCGAGCCGGCGCGCGATCTCGAGCAGGCCCGTTTGCGTCGCCGGATGAATCGGCGGCTGGGGGCTGCGCAAGGTATCATGGCGAATCACGCCACCCGCCTTCATCAGGATCTTGCAGGTCGCAAGGCCGCACTGCCGGTTCTCGTAGTTGATCAGCGGCAGCCAGCGCTCATAGGCCGCGGCCGCAGCTTCGCGATCGCCGGCAAAATAGGGATCGATGATCTTGCGGATGCCGTCCGGATAGCCGCCGCCGGTCATCGCGCCGGTCGCGCCGGCGTCGAGATCGGCCATCAAAGTGATCGCCTCCTCGCCGTCCCACGGGCCTTCGATGGCCGCGCCACCCGCCTCGATCAGCGCACGCAGCTTATCGGCGGCCCGCGGCACCTCGATCTTGAAATAAGCGAGGTTCTCGATCTCCTTGGCCATGCGCGCCAGCAGCGGCACCGACAGCGGCGTGCCGGCGACCGGCGCATCCTGCACCATGATCGGAATCGAGATCGCATCCGAGACGCCGCGATAGAATTCGTAGATCGAGCTGTCAGGGACGCGGAAGGTGGCGCCGTGATAGGGCGGCATCACCATGACCATGGCGGCTCCCTTGTCCTGCGCGCGGCGCGAGCGCTCCGCGCAGACGAAGGTCGAGAAATGCGTGGTCGTGACGATGACCGGCACGCGTCCCGCGACATGCTCCAGCACGGTGGTCATGACGAGATCGCGCTCGTCATCGGTCAGCACGAACTGCTCGGAGAAATTGGCGAGGATGCAGATGCCGTGGGAGCCGGCATCGATCATGAAGTCGATCGCGCGCTTCTGGCCCTCGAGATCGAGACGGCCGTCGGCGTCGAAGATGGTCGGCGCGACCGGGAAGACGCCCTTGTAGAGCTTTCTGGATGATGCGGTCATGCGGCCCCTCTTAGTGATTGTCGCGCGGCACGGGCGAACCGGTGCGGCCGACCAGGAAGTCGAAATCCACGCCGCGATCGGCCTGCAGCACGTGATCGATGTAGAGCTTCTGATAGCCGCGCGACGCGTGCGGCTTCGGTGGCGTCCAGGCGGCGCGGCGCGTGGCGAGCTCCTCGTCGCTGACATGCAGATGCAGCCGGCGCGCGGCGACGTCGAGCGTGATCATGTCGCCGTTCTTCACCAGCGCCAGCGGTCCGCCGACGGTCGCCTCCGGCGCCACGTGCAGCACCACCGTGCCATAGGCGGTGCCGGACATGCGGGCATCCGAGATCCGGATCATGTCGCGCACGCCCTCGCGCAGCAGCTTGGCCGGCAGCGGCATGTTGCCGACCTCGGCCATGCCGGGATAGCCCTTCGGCCCGCAATTCTTCAGCACCATGATGCAGGACGCATCGATGTCGAGCGTGTCGTCGTCGACGGCGTCATGCATCTCCTCGACGCTTTCAAACACGACCGCGCGTCCGGTGTGGTTCATCAGCTCTGGCGAGGCCGCCGACGGCTTGATGACGGCGCCATTGGGCGCGAGGTTGCCGGTGAGGATGGCGATGCCGGCTTCGGACTTGAACGGCGTCTCGAACGGCGTGATCACCTCGGCGTTGTAGTTGGGCGCGTCGGCGACGTTGTCCCACAACGTCTTGCCGTTCACAGTGCGCGCATCCTTGTGCAGCAGGCCGCGCTCGCCGAGTGCGCGCAGCACCGCCGGGAGGCCGCCGGCGTAGTAGAAGTCCTCCATCAGGAAGCGGCCCGACGGCATCAGGTCGACCAGGCAGTGCACGTCGCGGCACAGACGGTCGAAATCGTCGAGCGTCAACTCGACGCCGACGCGGCCRGCGATAGCGAGCAGATGCACCACCGCATTGGTCGAGCCGCCGATCGCGGCCAGCGTGCGGATCGCATTCTCGAACGCCTGACGCGTGAGAATGTCCGAGGGCTTCAGGTCTTCTCCGACCATCTCGACGATGCGCCGCCCGGCCATGCGGGCCAGCAGGTTGCGCCGCGCGTCGGCGGCGGGGATCGCAGCATTCTCCGGCAGGCCGATGCCGAGCGCCTCGACCATCGAGGCCATCGTCGAGGCCGTGCCCATGGTCATGCAGCTGCCGGCGGACCGGTTCATGCCCGCTTCGGCTTCGTGGAATTCCTTCAGCGTGATCTCGCCGGCGCGCAGCTGCTCGCTCATCGAGATGATGTTAGTGCCGGAGCCGATGATCTGGCCACGATAGACACCGCGCAATTGCGGGCCGCCGGAGACGCCGATCGCCGGCAGGTCGGCCGAGGCCGCGCCCATCAGGAGCGCCGGCGTGGTCTTGTCGCAGCCCATCAAGAGCACGACGCCGTCGAGCGGATGCGCGCGGATCGCCTCCTCGACGTCCATCGAGGCGAGGTTGCGGAACAGCATCGCGGTCGGACGCATCGTCACTTCGCCGAGCGAGGAGACCGGGAACTCCAGCGGATAGCCCCCGGCATCGAGCACGCCCTGACGCACATGCTCGGCGATGACGCGGAAATGCGCGTTGCACGGGGTCAGCTCCGACCAGGTGTTGCAAATGCCGATGACCGGGCGCCCCTCGAAGCGGTCCTGCGGCGTGCCGCTGTTCTTCAGGAATGAGCGATAATAGAAGCCCATCTTGTCCTGGCGGCCGAACCACGCCTGGCTGCGCAGCTGCTTGTCTGACTTGTCGTTGCTCATTGCTGGTCCGTTCGTGCAGCCGACTGCGCGTGACGTCGCCGGCCGTTGTAGATGACTTCGATCATGGCCTCGGAGGCGGCCTCGGGATTGCCGTCGGCAATCGCGTCGATGATGCGCTGGTGCCAGACCAGCACGGTGTCGCGATCGGCGGTCTCCACCGGCGCGCTCAATACGAAGGAGGCGCGCAGCGCCGCCTCGATGACCGCGCCGATCGAGCGCATGAACGGGTTGCCGGAGGCATTGGCCACCGCGATATGCAGCGCAAGATCGGCGTCGGCGAAGGCGACCGAGGTCGACGGCTCGCGCTCCATCTGCGCCATCGCCATGCGCATCGCCGCCACGTCGCCGTCGCTGCGCCGTTCGGCAGCCAGCGCCGCCGCGCGCGGCTCGATCGCCAGGCGGATCTCGGCGAGGTCGGCGAGGAAGCGCTTGTCGATGCCGGCGTCGAGGTGCCAGGCMAGCACGTCCGGATCGAACATGTTCCAGTCCGAGCGCCCGCGCACCACGGTSCCGACGCGGGCCTTGGTTGACAGCAGTCCCTTCGCGACCAGCGTCTTCACGCTCTCGCGCAGCACCGGGCGCGACACGCCGAACGTCGCCGTCAGCTCGGCGTCGCCCGGCAGGCGCGCGCCCTCGGCCAGACGGCCGGAGATGATATCGATGCCGATGCTGCGGGCGACCTCGGCATGGTTGGAATGGGCGCGCCGCGTCGGAATCGAGACGATGTGCGACGTGGTCACGTGCTCACCCCCACGGGYTTGACCCCTGCGGGCTTGACGGACGAGCGGCGCGCGAGCGCCATCAGACCTTGCTGCAGCGCAATGAAGACGAACAACAGAACCCCCGTGGCGATCTTGGTCCACCAGCTCGACAGCGTGCCGTCGAAATTGATGTAGGTCTGGATCATGCCCTGGATCAGGACGCCGAGGAAGGTGCCGATGACGGAGCCCTGGCCGCCCGTCAACAAGGTTCCGCCGATCACGACGGCCGCGATCGTGTCGAGTTCGACGCCGACAGCGGAGAGCGAATAGCCGGCTGCCGTATAGAACGAGAAGACGATGCCGGCGAGGCCCGCGAGCACGCTCGACAGCATATAGATCCGGATGGTCATTGATCCCACCGGAATGCCCATCAGCGCCGTCGCGGTGCGGCTGCCGCCGAGCGCGTAGACATTGGCYCCGAAGCGGGTGAGGTGCAGCAGAAGCGCGCTGAGCACGAGGATCGCGAGCATGGCGATCGCGATCGCGGTGAGCCGCCCTCCTCCAGGAAGCCGGATCGCGAAATCRGAGACGGCGCTGTAGATCGGCGCGGTGATCGGRATCGAYTCGGTCGAGAGCAGGAAGCTGATGCCGCGCGCCAGGAACATTCCGGCGAGCGTTACGATGAAGGGCGGCAGATCGAACACGTGGATGACCGCGCCCATCGCTGCGCCGAACAGCGCGCACAGCACGAGCACCAGCGCGAACGCCGCAAACGGCGGGATGCCCCAGCGCTCGACGGCGAGCGCMACGAACACCGTGGTGAAGCCGATCACCGAGCCGACCGAGAGGTCGATGCCGCCGGAGATGATGACAAAGGTCATGCCGGCCGCGACGATGCCGAGGAAGGCATTGTCGGTGAGCAGATTGGCGACCACGCGCGTCGAGGCGATGTTCGGAAATTGCAGCGCGCACAGCGCAAAACCGGCGACGAGCACTGCGGCGGTGATGGCGACCGAGGTCGAGGCCTTCATGGTTTGCTCCTCCGCCAGCGCGCGGTGAAGCGCGAGAGATCGCCAAGGCGCGGCGACTGCGCCAGGAGGACGGCGAGCACGACRACGGCCTTCACCAGGAGATTGAGCTCCGGCGGATAGCCGGACAGCAGAATGCCGGTGTTCATGGCCTGGATGATCAKTGCGCCRGCCACCGCCAGCACCAGGCTGAAGCGGCCGCCGAACAGCGARGTGCCGCCGATCACCACMGCGAGGATGGCATCGAGCTCRAGCCAGAGGCCGGCATTGTTGGCATCCGCGCCCATGATGTCGGCGGCGGCGATGACGCCRGCGAGCGCGGCGCAGATGCCGCACCAGACATAGACCGAGAGGATCATGGCGCGGGTRCCGACGCCCGACAACTCGCTGGCGCGGGCATTGCCGCCGGTCGCCTCGATCAAGAGCCCCAGCGCGGTGCCGCGCACGACCGCTCCCGTCAGGAGCAGCATGCCGATGGCGATCACGATCGGCGTCGGCAGGCCGAGCACGGCGCCGTTGCCCATCCAGACCAGGTCGGGCGAGGTGAAAGTGACGATGCGCCCCTCGGTGATGAGCTGCGCGATGCCGCGGCCCGCCACCATCAGGATGAGCGTCGCCACGATCGGCTGGATGCGCAGCACGGCGACGAGAATGCCGTTCCACAATCCGCACGCCAGGCCGACGGCGAGCGCGGAGCCGATCACCACCGGCAGCGAATGCGTGTCGGCGAGGCTCGCCGCGGTGGCGCCCGCGATCGCCATCACGGCGCCGACCGACAGATCGATGCCACCGGTCGCGATCACCAGCACCATGCCGAGCGACAGCAGCGCCACCGGCGTGCCGCGATTGAGCACGTCGATGACGCTGCCGAACAGCCGGCCATCCTGCAGATGCAGGTTGAAGAATTGCGGCGACACCGCGCGATCGATCATCAGGATCACGATCAGCGCAAATGCCTGCGCGAGGCCGCGGCGCGGGATCCGGAGCGTCATGATGCGACCTCCTGCGCGGTCGGCGCATCGGCCGCGATCGCCGCGAGGATGCTGGAGACCTCGACAGCGTCGCCCTTCAGCTCCTCGACATGGGCGCGGTCGCGCAGCACGACAACGCGGTTGGAATAAGTGACGATCTCGTCGAGCTCGGACGAAATCACCAGCAGCGCCAGCCCCTGCTCGCACAAGTCGCGGACGAGGCGGATAATCTCGGCGTGGGCGCCGACATCGATGCCGCGGGTCGGCTCATCGAGCACCAGCAGCTTCGGCGAGGTGGCGAGCCAGCGCGCCAATAGCGCCTTCTGCTGATTGCCGCCCGACAGCAGCCCGATCGGACGCTCCGGATCAGGCGGCCTGATGTCGAGCATGCGGATGTAGCGCATCGCGATCTCGTCCTGCTCACGCCGCGACAGCGGACGGTGCAGGCCGCGCCGGGCCTGCAGCGCCAGCACAATGTTCTCGCGGACGGTGAGATCGGCAACGATGCCCTCGGTCTTGCGCTCCTCCGGGCAATAGCCGAAGCCGAGGCCTGCGGCGTCGCGCGGCGAGTTCAGCCTGACAGCCTTGCCCGCAACACTGGCTTCGCCGCTGTCGGCGCGCTCGGCCCCGAACACGAGCCTTGCCGTTTCGGTTCGTCCCGAGCCGAGCAGGCCGGCCAGCCCGACCACCTCGCCGCGGCGAAGCTCCAGGTCGAACGGCGCCACATAGCCCTGCTTGCCAAAGCCTTTGAAGCTGACGCAGACCTCGCGCGCCGTGTCGGGCTGGCTCGCGGCGCGTTCGTGGGTGGTCTCGGCCAATTCCCGCCCCAGCATCATGCGGATGAGGTCGAGCCGCGGCAGATCGGTGATGTCGCGGGTGCCGATCAGGCGGCCATTGCGCAGCACGGTGACACGATCGCAGATCTCGTAGACCTGATCGAGGAAATGGCTGACGAAGACGATGCCGATGCCATCAGCTGCGAGCTTTCGCATTACCCTGAAAAGAATTTCGACCTCGTGGCGATCGAGGCTCGCAGTCGGCTCGTCGAGAATGAGGACGCGCGCCGACAGATCGACCGCGCGCGCGATCGCCGTGATGTGCTGGACCGCCACCGAATAGCTCGCCAAGGGCGCGCCGACATCGATATCCAGGCCGTAATCGAGCAGCAGCGCATGCGCGCGCCGCCGCATCTCGGCCTGCCGCACGACGCCGAAGCGCGTCGGCTGCCGGCCGAGATAGAGATTCTGCGCCACCGAGAGGTTCGGCAGCAGATTGACTTCCTGATAGACGGTGGCGATGCCGGCCTCGACGGCATCCTTGGCGGAGCGCGGCGCGATCTCATCGCCGGCGAGACGGACAGTTCCTGCATCGCGCGCGAACACGCCGGTGACGACCTTGATCAAGGTCGACTTGCCGGCACCATTCTCGCCGAGCAGCGCATGGATCTCGCCCTCACCGAGCGTGAAGTCGACATCCTGCAGCGCCTTCAGCGCACCGAAGCTCTTGGTCAGGCCACGGATCTCCAGAAGAGAGGGCCGCGCTGCCGGTGGAGCTGAACTATCAGACATGACGAACGACTTGACTACTTCGCGGACGACTTGGCCGGCACCTCGACAGTCGTCGTCCCGGCGTACGCCAGGACGACGTCAGTATCGTGCGGCTCAGTAGCCGAGCCCCTTCTTGCTGTCGTAGACCTTCTGCGGATCGTCAGCAGCGGTGTAGAGCTTCGACTCGGTCTGGATCCATTTCGGCGGCACGGTGCCCTTCTCCTTGAAGGCGACGATRGCGTCGAAAGCCGGGCCCGCCATGTTCGGCGTSAGCTCGACGGTGGCGTTGGCTTCGCCGGCTGAGATCGCCTTGAAGATATCCGGCACGGCATCGATCGAGACGGTCAGGATGTCCTTGCCGGGCTTGAGGCCGGCTTCCTTCATCGCCTGGATCGCACCGACCATCATGTCGTCATTATGGGCATAGACCGCGCAGATCGACTTGCCGCCGTTCTCGGCCTTGATGAAGCTTTCCATCACCTCCTTGCCCTTGGCACGGGTGAAGTCGCCGGTCTGGCTGCGCACGACCTTCAGGTTGGCGTTCTTGGCAATGACGGCGTCAAAACCCTTYTTGCGGTTGGTGGCGACGCTGGCGCCGACCGTGCCCTGCAGTTCGACCACGTTGCAGGCCTTGCCGCCGACGGTCTTGGCGAGCCATTCGCCGGCCACTTCGCCCTCATGCACGCTGTCGGAGGTGACGGCGGTCAGATAGAGGTCCTTGCCCGAGGGATCGATGTCGCGGTCGAGCAGCACGACCGGGATCTTGGCTTCCTTGGCTTCCTTCAGCACGGCATCCCAGCCCGAGGCCACGACCGGCGCGAGGAAGATCGCGTCGACGTTCTGGGCGATGAAGGATCGGATCGCCTTGATCTGGTTTTCCTGCTTCTGCTGGGCGTCAGCAATCTTCAGGTTGATCTTGCGCTTGGCCGCTTCCGACTTCGAGACCGAGGTCTCGGCYGCGCGCCAGCCGGACTCGGATCCGATCTGCGAAAAGCCGACGGTCAATTCGGCGGCGCTGGCGGAGGTGGCAAGCAACAAGGCGGCCGTCGCGGACGCCGCAAAGAGGGCTTTCAGGGTCATCAGGCGTTCTCCCACAATATCTATTCTGGGTGCGCCGCCGCAGCATGCGGTGTCGTCGCACCTCTTGAGCCGGCCGCAACAGCCGACGCGCCCGTTATTCCACGGAACATCAGGCCTGACTAGTCATATTATTTGACTGTAATACTTTTTGGCCTGCGCTGTAAGAAACCGCGCCTAAGCGCACAAAAAGCCCGCCAAGATATGGCTGGCCACTGTAGCAAAAYCTGAAGTTGTATCCAGCCCCTCAGCGCAGGGCCGCTGCCGCGCGGGCACGCTGTTCGATCGCGGACCAGGCGCCGGCCGTGATGTCGGCCGCAGGCGCGATCCAGGAGCCGCCGAGCGCGACGACTTTCTTGTGCGCCAGCCACTGCGCCGCATTGCCGGCATTGATGCCGCCGGTCGGGCAGAAGCGCACGGTCGGGAATGGTCCACCCAGCGCATCGAGCGCGGCGAGGCCGCCGGCCGGCATTGCGGGGAAGAACTTGACCAGCTCGTAGCCGCGCGTGACACAGGCGATGAGATCGGACGGGGTCTGGACGCCCGGCGCAAACGGCAGCTCGCCTTCATTCGCGGCGTCCAGCAGGTCGATCGACAGGCCCGGACTGATCGCAAAGGCGGCCCCGAGCCTGGCGGCACGGTCATAGTCCGCGGGCGTCAGCACCGTTCCGATGCCGACCACGGCGTCCGGCACCTCCTCGATGATCGCGCGCGCGGCATCGAGACCGGCCTGCGTCCGCAACGTGATCTCGATGACCCGCAGGCCGCCGGCAATGAGGGCACGTGCCAGCGGCACCGCCTGCGCGGCGTCCTCGATCGTGATCACGGGGATCACCGGCGCGAGCGCTAGGATGCCAGCGAGCTTCGTACGCTTGTCCGGAATGCTCATCATGTTTCGCTCTGCACCAGAATGTCCTTCGGCATCGCCGCGCGCGGGATCACCGCGCCCGGCGACATGATCACGGCTCCGGCGAGCCGGTGGCCTGCGAGCGCGGCCTTGCGCGGCGGCACCCGATTGAGACGCGCGGCSAGATAGGCCGCATTGAAGGAATCGCCGGCCGCGGTCGTATCGACGGGCTGCATCACCTGCGGCGGCGTGATGTCGACCAGCACGCCGTCGGCGTCGATCAGGCAGCCGCGCGCGCCGCGCTTGACGACGATCTCCCTGACCCCTGCGTCCTTGAAGCGGCGCAGGCTGACCGACACGTCGGAATCGCCGAACAGCATCTGTTCGTCCTCCAGCGTCGGCAGCGCCAGATCGACCAGCGGCAGGATCGCCCGGAACGCGCGTTGCGCCGCCTCGCGGCTGGGCCAACCGCGGGGCCGGTAATTGCCGTCAAACGCGACGCGCGCGCCGCGCTTGCGGGCCACCGTCAGGAGCTCGCGCAGCTTGGCCTTGCCGGTCTCGCTGTACAGCGACAGGCTGATGCCTGAGAGATAGATCAGGTCGAAGCGCGACAGCCGGTCGAGCATCGCGGGATCGGCGCGGTCGAACAATTCGCGMGCCGGGGCSCGGTCGCGCCAATAGAGGAAGCTGCGCTCGCCCTTGGCGTCGCGCTCGATCATATAGAGGCCGGGCACGCGACCATCGACCCGCAKCACCTCGGCGGTGTTGATGCCCTCCGCCTGCCATGCCGCCAGCATCATCGCGCTCAACGGATCGTCGCCGAGCGCAGTGACATAGGAGGTGGGCACGCCGAGCCGCGCCAGATAGAGCGCCGTGTTGAGCGTGTCGCCGCCGAAACCGCGCCGGAACAGACTTCCGTCCTCCTGCGCGAACTCCACCATGCACTCTCCGATGCAGGCGACTTTCATCGGCGTCGATCCATCCATCAAAACGTCAAATGAACCTTCATCGACCGGCTTCGATCGCTGGCGAGTTCGAAGGCGGCAATCGCCTCCTGGAACGGCAASGTCGCGGAGATGAGCGGCTTCACATCCAGAAGCCCCTCGCCCATCAGCCGCAGCGCCAGCTCGAATTCGCGGTCGAAGCGGAAAGTGCCGCGCAATTGCAGCTCCTTCGTGACAAGCGTGTTAAGCGGCAGAGTCATTTCGCCACCGAGCCCGAGTTGCACGATGACGCCGCCCGGCCTCATCACGTCGAGCGCAGACCGCAGCGCGGACTGGTTGCCGGACGCCTCGAACAACACGTCAAACTGGCCCTTGCCGGCCCGCCACGGATCGAGCGCGGACGGCTCCGTCCCCACATTGAACGCGTGACTAGCACCGAGCCTGCCCGCAACCGCGAGTGGGGCATCGGCGACATCAGTGGTCACGATTTCGGCAGCTCCGCCGTACCGCGCAACCAGGATCGATAGCGCGCCGATCGGGCCGCAGCCCGTCACCAGCACACGCTTGCCGAGCAGCGAGCCGGCCTGATGCGCGGCATGAAGGCAGACCGAYAGCGGCTCGGCCATCGCCGCCTCGCTGAGCGACAAAGACGGCGCGATCGGCACGGCCTGCGCGGCATCGACGGTGACATATTCGCGGAAGCCGCCCTGGATGTGGGGATCGCGCATCGCGCTGCCCATGAAGCGCATGTCMAGACATTGGTTGCGCAGCCCTTCGCGGCAATACGCACATTGTCCGCATGGCAGGCTCGGATTGACCGCAACGCGCGTGCCCTCCGACAGRCCGCTCACGCCGGCGCCGACCGCGGCCACGACGCCGGCAATCTCGTGCCCCAGCGCCATCGGCTGCTTGATGCGCACGGTGCCGAAGCCGCCGTGGTGGTAGTAGTGCAGATCGGAGCCGCAGATGCCGCCGGCCTCGATCTTGACCCGGACCTCGCCGGCCCCCGGCGCCGGATCGGGAAAGCTGTCGATGCGCAGATCCTTGGGCGCGTGAATGACGACCGCACGCATGGGGCCGGTTCTCCCTGTCTCGCCTTGTGCCCCGATCCTAGATCACGACAGGCTCATACCGGCAAGCGGTTGATGGCGGCAACGGCGGTCATCACGCCGCGGATCTCGGCCAGACCCTTGAGCCGCCCGACCAGCGGATAGCCGGGATGCGTGCCGCGACCGATGTCATCGGCAAGCTCATGGCCATGATCCGGCCGGAACGGGATGCGCCAATCCGGCTCGCCCCCGGCCTTGCGGCGGGCCTGCTCCTTGAGGAGCGTCGTGACGACGTTAACCATGTCGACATCGCCGCGCAGATGCTCCGCCTCCATGAACGAGCCGTCGAGCATCTTGGTAACGTTGCGCAGGTGCACGAAGCGGATGTGCGGGGCGAAGCGCTCGGCCAGCGCCGGAACATTGTTGTGGCCGCCGGCGCCGAGCGCCCCGGTGCAGAAGGTGATGCCGTTGGYCTTGGACGGGACGGCGTCGACGATGAACTGCAGATCGTCGGCCGACGACACCACCCGCGGCAGACCGAACAGGTCGCGCGGCGGATCGTCCGGATGGACGCACAGGTTCACACCACATTCCTCAGCCGTCGGCACCACCTCGCGCAGGAAGCGCGCGTAATTGGCACGCAGCTCGGCATGGCCGATGCCGCGATAGGTCTCCAGCATGCGGCGCAGGCCCGGCACGTCGTAGCGGTCGTAGGCGCCGGGAAGTCCGGCCATGATGGTCGCGAGCAGCCGGTCCTTGTCGGATTCGGATGCCTGCGCCACCCAGGMGCGGGCMCGGTCGAGCACGTCGGCCGAGAACTCGGCCTCGGCCCCCGGACGCTGCAGGATGTAGCAATCGAATGCAGCGAGGCGATCCTGGTCGAAGCGCAGCGCGGTGGCCCCACCGGGAAGCCGAAACGCGAGCTCGGTGCGGGTCCAGTCGAGCACCGCCATGAAATTGTAGCAGACCGTGGTGATGCCGCAGGCCGCGAGGTTGCGCAGCGACTGGCGATAATTCTCGAACAGGGYGGTGAGATCGCCCTCGCCCAGCTTGATCGCCTCCGACACCGGCAGGCTCTCGACCACGCTCCAGCGCAGCCGCAGCGATGAATCGCCTTCGATCAGGCCGATGCGCTTGATGATCTCGTCGGTGCTCCACACCACACCATAGGGGATGTGGTGCAGCGCCGTCACGATGCCAGTCGCGCCGGTCTGGCGGACCTGCGGCAGAGTGATCGGATCATCGGGTCCGAACCAGCGCCACGTCTGTTCCATGTCTCTTACCTCTCAAAACTGAGCCGGCGCGATCAGCGCCGCCGCCGGGCCCGCGTCCGTGGCTCGGCCTGCGCCATCTCCTCCTGACGGGCAAAGATGCCGTCGGCGCGGCGGAACACCTCGCGCAGATGCCGTCGCATTGCCGCGACCGCCTGCGCCTCGTTGCAGGCCGCGAGCCCGTCCAGGATCTCCTGATGCTGCGCGATCAGGAGCGGAATATGGCCGGCGTCCTCGATCAGGGTCAGATGACGCACGCGGTCGAAATGGATCTTGGTCTGGCGGATCACCTGCCAGACATGCGGATGCCGGCTGGTACGGGCGATGGTCTGGTGGAACGCCTCGTCATGGGCGTAGAATTCGGCCGGCGTCGCTGCAGCCTTCTGCTTCTCGATCAGTTCGTTCAGCTCGCGCAACGAGGTCGCATCCATGTAGCGCACGGCCTCGGCGACCAGCGCGCATTCCAGATGCTCGCGGATGAACTGCGCCTCGCCAAAGGCCTCGCGCGAGACCGGGGCCACGACGCTGCCGCTCTGCGGATAGATGCGCACAAGGTCGACGTCGGCGAGCTTGATCARCGCCTCGCGCACGGGGGTGCGGCTGACGCCGAGACGCTCGCACAAATCGAGCTCGGCCATCGGCGTGCCCGGCGGCAGCGCGCCGGAAACGATGTCGTCGAGCAACCGCTCATAGACCTGGTCGGCGAGCCGCCGGCCGGCCTTGCCTTCCAGTCGCGTCAGCGGTGTCAGATCGTCATCCATGGCGGCAGCCTATCCGATTCACAGGAAGCCGATCGAGATCCATGGCAGGAACACGATCAGCAGCAGCGCGACCAGGAGCGCGGCGAGGTGCGGCCAGACATGGCGGATGACCTCGTCCGGCGAGGCGCGGCCGATGGCGCAGGCGAGGTAGAAGCCGACACCGAAAGGCGGCGTGAACAGGCCGAGCCCCATCGCGAACACCGCGATGATGGCGTAGTGGACCTCGTGCACGCCCATCATGCGCGCGATCGGAAACAACAGCGGTCCGAACAGCACCACGGCCGGCACGCCTTCGAGCACGCTGCCGAGCACCACGAAGGCGAGCGCAGAGATCAGCAGAAAGCCCCAGCGGCCGCCGGGAACGGCGACCATCATGTCGACGAGCTGCTGCGAGAAGCCGGATTGGGTCAGCGCCCAGGCCATGCCGGTGGCGGCACCGACCACCAGCAGGATCGCACCGGACAGCGAGGCCGTGTCGACCAGGATCGGATAGACCCGCTTCCAGTCGAATTGGCGATAAAAGAAGATGCCGACCAGCACCGTGTAGATGACGCCGATGGCGGCAACCTCGGTCGCGGTGGCGACGCCCTCGACCACCGCCGAGCGGATCACGATCGGCAGGCCGAGACCGGGAATGGCGATCGCGAACAGCTTAAGCCGCGTCCTGGCGTCGAAGCGCTGCGCGCCGCTCATGTCCTCCTTGCGGGTCTGCATGTAGACCACGACCGAGAGCGCGAGGAGGCCGACCACCGCGGGSAGCAGGCCACCGGTGAAGAGCGCGGCGATCGACACGCCGGTCACCGATCCCACCGTGATCAGCACGATCGAGGGCGGGATGGTCTCCGACATCACGGCCGAGGCCGACAGCAGCGAGACCAGATCGCCCTCGCGGCTGCCGCGCTGCTTCATCTCCGGAAACAGCGCCGGCGCGACCGCAGCCATGTCGGCCGCCTTGGCGCCGGAGATGCCCGAGACCAGGTACATTGCGCCGAGCAGCACATATTGCAGGCCGCCGCGCAGATGACCGATCAGCGAGACCAGAAACAGGATCATTGCGCGCGCCAGGCCGGCGATCTCGATCAGCGCGCCGAGCAGCACGAACATCGGCACCGCCAGCAGCACCATGTGCGACATGCCCTCGCTGACGCGGCCGGGCACGATCAGCACCGGCACCGTCGTGCTGAAATGCAGGTAGGCCACGGTGGCGAGCAGAAAGGTGAAGGCAATGGGCGTACCGATCACCATGGCGGCTGCGACGAGAACGAAGAAGAAGATGAACAGATTGGTGTTGCCGAGATCCTCCAGGACAGGCGCGGCCGCGTAGAGCGCCCCGGCGCCCGCGAGCACCAGCGCCAGCGCGCCGATGATCTGCGGCAGGCTCGCCTGCTGGACGAGCCGCTCGACCGCCGTGAGCAGCATCAGCAGCACGCCGACCAGCATCGCTCCTTCGCGAAAACCTTCGCTGATCTCCAGCACCGGCATCTGGCTGATCATGTGGCTGTCGAGATGATGCCAGGACGGCATCACCAGCGCGGCTAGCACGGTGCAGACCAGCATCAGGCCGAGCGCATCGGTGCGCGCCCGCCACGCCGGCGACAAATTGCGCACGAACGCGGTCAGCCGCATGTGCTCGGAGCGACGCAGCGCCACGACCGCGCCCAGCATCGCCAGCCACACGAACAGCACGGTGGCGAGTTCGTCCGACCAGATCAGCGGCGCGTTGAAGACGTAGCGCGCGGCCGTCGCCGCGCCGAGCAGGACCAGCTCGGCGACGACGAGCGCTGCCGCCAGCGCCTCGACGGTCCGGCCGAGCACATGGTCGAACCGCGCGAACGCGCCATGCGACGGCACGGAGGTCGTCGCTGTCATCTCAACGGCCATTGCATCCTCCCGCAGATTGCTGGCGTGTCCGCGCGCTGTGCCGGTCTCAGAGCTGGCCGACCGACTTCTCGAGCAGGCTCCAGGCCTCGGCACCGAACTTGGTCTTCCACTCGGAATAGAAGCCGGCGGTGCGCAGCGCGTCGCGGAACGGCTTGGTATCGACCTTGTTGAAGGCGATGCCGGCGGCCTGCATCTCGGCCTGCGCCTTCTCGTTGAAGCTCTGGATGTCCTGCCGCTCCTTCACCGCCGCATCCGACAGCGCCGCGGTGATGGCGTCGCGCACGTCGGCCGGCAAACCGCTCCAGCGCGTGGCATTGGCGAAGATGTGATGGCCGTCCCAGATGTGGCCGGACAGCGCGATGAACTTCTGCACCTCGTAGAGCTTGGCGCTCTGGATCAGCGCCAGCGGATTCTCCTGGCCGTCGACGATGCGGGTCTGCAAGGCGGCATAGAGCTCGCCGAAATTGATCGGCGTCGGTGCGGCGCCCAGCGTCTTGAACAAGGTCACCCACAGCGGATTGCCGGGCACGCGGATCTTGAAGCCCTTAAGGTCGTCCGGCGAGGTGATCGGCTTGGCGCCGGAGGTGATGTTGCGGTAGCCGTTGTCGAGGCATTTCGGCAGCACGTGCAGGCCGACCTTGGCAAACTCGCCACGCACATGGTTGCCGAGATCGCCATCCATCGCCGACCACACCTGGTCGTAGCTCTCGAACGCGAAGGCGACCGCATTGATGCCGCCGATCGGCACCACCGTCTGGTTCACGCCTGACGTCGACATGAAGTCGAGCGCGCCAGAGCGGACTTGCGAGAACATGTCGGGCTCGCTGCCGAGCTGGCTGTTCGGATAGACCTGCAGATCGACCAGGCCGTTTGTCTGCTTCTTGATCAGCTCGGACGCCTCGATGATTCTGATGACGCCGGGATGGGTGGCGGGAAACGCCGTGCCGTAGCGCAGGCGATATTTGGCCGATTGCGCCTGCGCGGACCCGAACGCCAGAGCCGAGGCCCCTGCGAGCGCGGAGCCGACGAAGCGGCGACGGGACATGGATGTGGCTGACGACATTGGCAAACCTCCCCTGCCGGCCCGCTTGGGGGCCTTTTGTATGTCATTCCGATCTCTTAAGCCTATAATGGATACCAAAATACGTTTCAATAGATAACTTGTATCCAAGTTTTGAGATTGCTATACGACGCCGGCTCACGGTCGAGATGAGCCTCGGGGATGGAGGAACGCGTGAAGAGCCTGGTGGTGGAGCGGCCCGGCCGCCTGTCGATCGAAACCCGCGCCATCCCTGAACCTGCGAGCGGCGAGATCCGCATCAAGGTCGAACGCGCCGGCATCTGCGGCTCAGACATCCACATCCTTCACGGCAGCAATCCGTTCGCGCGCTATCCGCGCGTGATCGGCCATGAATTCTTCGGCCGCATCGACAAGCTCGGCGATGGCGTGCACGCCCGGCTCGGGGCCCGCATCGTGGTCGATCCCGTGGTCGCCTGCGGCACCTGCTATCCCTGCTCGGTCGGCCGCCCCAATGTCTGCGCGCAGCTTGCCGTGCTCGGCGTGCACCGCGACGGCGGCTTCTCTGAATATGCCTGCGTGCCGGCCGAGAACGCGCACCTGCTGCCGGACAGCGTCGGCGACGACMAGGCGCCGCTGGTCGAGCCGTTCTCGATCGCCGCCAACATCACCGACCACACAAGCGTGTTCGCGTCCGATATCGCGCTGGTCTACGGCGCGGGCCCGATCGGGCTGACCGTGATCCAGGTGCTCAAGCACGTCTACGGCGTCAAGGAGCTGATCGTCACCGACCGCATCGATCAACGGATCGAGGCGGCCCGGAACAACGGCGCCGACCGCGTCATCAACACGGCACAGACCGCCCTGCCCGCAGCCCTCGCGGACGCCGGTGTGAAACCGACGCTGATCATTGATGCCGCCTGCCATCCGTCCATTCTCGCTGAGGCGATCGAGATCGCCTCGCCCGCTGCACGCATCGGCCTGCTCGGCTTCTCGGCCGAGCCCTCGACCATCGTGCAGCAGAAGGTCACGGCGAAGGAGCTCGCGATCCACGCGTCCCGGCTGAACAGCGGCAAGTTCGCCAAGGTGATCGACTGGTTCGCCAGCGGCACATTGCAGCCGGAGCGGCTGATCACCCACCGCTTCGGGCTCGATGACTACGCGATCGCGTTCGACACGTTCGAGCACAATCCAACCGAATGCTGCAAAGTGCAGCTGATCTTCTGAAGTCCCAGCATGGACCGCCTCAGCCCTTCAACGCTCCACCGCCTGCCCTCCGGCGTTCTCAAGCCGGATTACGATCGCGCGGCGGTCGCAACCGGCATCGTCCATCTCGGCCTCGGCGCGTTTCATCGCGGCCATCAAGCCGTCTACACCGACGCGCTGCTCAAGAACGATCCGCGCTGGGGCATCCTCGGCGTCTCCCTGCGCTCGCGGGATACGCGCGACGCGCTGCAGCCGCAGGCCGGCCTCTACAGCGTGACGGCGAGCGACGGCAGCGGACAGCAGCGGCGCGTCGTCGGCGCGCTCACCGGGCTTGCCGTGGCGCCGGACGATCCAGCGGGCCTGCTCGCGCGCCTCGCAGATCCCGCCGTGCGCATCGTCTCCACCACCGTGACCGAAAAGGGCTACAGCCACGATCCCGCGACCGGCGCGCTGCGCGCTGATGATCCCGACATCCGTCACGACATTCTCAATCTCACGCATCCCCGCAGCACGCTCGGATTCATCGTCGGCGGCCTGCGGCTACGGCGGCAACAGGGTCTGCCGCCCTATGCCGTGCTGGCCTGCGACAACCTTCCGGCCAACGGCCACACGTTGCGCGGCCTCGCCATCGCCTTCGCCGAGTTGGTTGACCGCGATCTCGCCCGGTGGATCGCGGACGAGGTCCACTTTCCCTCGACCATGGTCGATCGCATCGTGCCCGCCACCACCGATGTCGACCGGGACGAGGTCCGCGCGGCGCTCGGCCTCGACGATGCCTGGCCTGTCGTCACCGAGCCGTTCAGCCAATGGGTGATCGAGGACGATTTCGGCGGCGACCGTCCGGCCTGGGACGCGAGTGGCGCGCAATTCGTGCGCGACGTGGCGCCGTTCGAGCTGATGAAGCTGCGGCTRCTCAACGGCGCGCATTCGACCATCGCCTATCTCGGCTATCTCATGGGCTGCCAGACCGTGGCCGCGGCGATGGCCGAGCCTGAGCTCGCCGGGCTCGTCGAGGACATGATGCGCGAGGAGGTCACGCCGACTTTGCCCGCGCTCGGCGGCTTCGACGTCACAGCCTATCGCGCCGCGCTGCTGCAACGGTTCCGCAATCCCGCACTCAAGCACCTGACAGCGCAGATCGCGATGGACGGCTCGCAGAAGCTGCCGCAGCGCCTGCTTGGCACCATCAGCGACCGCCTCGCCCGCGGCCTGCCGATCACCCGCCTCGCGCTCGCCGTGGCCGGATGGATGCGCTATGTCAGCGGCACCGACGAACAAGGCCAGCCGATCGCGCTGCGTGACCCGCTGGCGGTAAAGCTGCGGGCGCTGGCGGATGACGCCGGCCCGGTCGCGAACCGGCTCGCGCCGGCGTTGTTGTCGGTCACGCCGGTGTTCGGCCACGAGTTGCCGAACGATCCGCGGTTCGCGCGTACAGTTGAGGCAGCGCTCGATCGCCTCTTCCTGAATGGAACCCGTGCGACGGTCGAGCAGATCCTGCAAAACGCAGGCTGACGTCACGCCGGCTTTAACGGACGAACGCGCGACCTCCGCCGCGAACTACACGTTCGGCAGCAGCTTGCCCGGGTTCATCAGCCCATGCGGATCGAGCGTGCGCTTGAGCTGTTGCATCAGTTCCAGTTCCAGTGGCGGCTTGCACAGCGGCATCTCCGACATGCGGAGCTGGCCGATGCCGTGCTCGGCGCTGATCGAGCCGCGCCGGCGGGTGATCTCGTCGTGGACGAGGCGGGTGATGCGCGGGCCGTGGCCATAGAACGCGTCCTCCGTCATGGCGAGCGGACGCATCAGATTGTAGTGCAGGTTGCCGTCGCCGAGATGGCCGAACACCATGGGACGGATGCCGGGCAGCGCGGCGTCGACCGCCGCGTCCATCACCTTGACGAAATCGGCGATCTCGGCGACCGGCACGGCGATGTCATGCTTGAGCGCCTTGCCCTCGCGCACCAGCGCTTCCGACACGCTTTCGCGCACGCGCCAGAACGCCTTGGCCTGCGTGCCGTCCTGCGCGACGACGGCGTCGGAGACCAGCCCCTCCGCCATCGCGTCGGCCAGCGTGGTTTCGAGCCGGGCCGCGAGCGTCGGCTCGTCGCTGATGTCGCTCAGCTCGATCAGCACRGCCGCGCTGGGAAGCGCGTCGAATGGCAGCCTCGTATCGGGAATCTGGCGCAGGATCATGTCGAGCGTCGCCGACGTCAGGAATTCGAACGCCGTGAGGCGGTCGCCGCAATGGCTGCGGGAGAGGCGCAGCAGTTTGAGCGCGGCCGCCGCATCGGCCACTGCGACAAACGCAGTGGCGCGCGCGGTCGGCTGCGCAAACAGCTTGAGCACGGCGCCCGTGATGATGCCGAGCGTCCCTTCGGAGCCGATGAACAGATCGCGCAGCGCGTAGCCGGTGTTGTCCTTGCGCAAGGCCCGCAGGCCGTCCCAGATCCGCCCGTCCGGCAGCACCACTTCGAGGCCGAGCGTCAGTTCGCGCATCACGCCATAGCGCAGCACGGCGACGCCGCCGGCGTTGGCCGCAAGATTGCCGCCGACCGTGCAACTGCCCTCGGAGCCGAGGCTCAGCGGAAACAGCAGGCCGGCATCCCGCGCGGCGTCCTGGACCTTGGCCAGCACCGCGCCGGCATCGACGACGACGGTCTGACCGATCGGATCGATCTTGCGAATCCGGTTCATCCGCGACAGCGACAGCACGATCGCCTGGCCGCTCGCATCCGGCGTCGCGCCGCCGGACAGGCTCGTGTGACCTCCTTGCGGCACCACGGCGACACGGGCCGCCGCGCAGGCGGCCATCACGGCCGCCACCTCCGCGGTCGATCCCGGCCGCACCACCGCCAGCGCCGTCCCATGATACTTGCCGAGCCAGTCGCGCAGATAAGGCGCCTGATCCTCGACTGCGTCGAGAACATGCGCGGCGCCGACGGCGTTCTGCAGCCTGGAAATCAGCTCCGTCATGGTCAGCGCTTCAGCCTTTCGAGTGGGAGGGATGGCGACGGCCGCAAACTAACAGGTCCGCCGATCGCGGCCCCAATACCAAGTTGTCGGCCCTCCATAATCGATTGTTATGGGGGGCGCTCAGGCCGGCGCCGGGGCGATATGCGGAACCGCATCGACCAGCTCGCGCGTGTAGTCAGTCTGCGGGTTGGCGAACAAGGCCCGGCTTTCGCCCTGCTCGACGATGACGCCGGTACGCAGCACGATGGTGCGATCGCACATCATGCGCACGACGTTGAGATCGTGGCTGACAAACAGGAAAGCGAGATTGTCCTCACGCCTGAGCTTGTTGAGGAGCTGCAGCACCACCGCCTGCACGGAGACGTCGAGCGCCGCGGTCGGCTCGTCCAGCACCAGCAGGCGCGGCTTGCAGGCGATGGCGCGGGCAATGCCGACGCGCGCCTTCTGGCCGCCGGACAGCTGATGCGGAAAGCGCGACAGCAGCTCCCGCGGCAGCCCCACACGGTCAGCGCATTCCTCGACCCGCTGGCGCAGCTTGTCGCCGCTGCGCATATTCATCAGCCGCAGCAGCGGATGCGCGATGCAGTCGAACGCCGTGTAGCGCGGATTGAGGCTGTCGTTCGGATCCTGGAAGACGATCTGGATGTCCCTGCGCAGCTCGGAACGGTGGAAGTCGCGCGCAGGGATCTGGCCGATCGACTGGCCGTCGAACAGGATCTCGCCGGCGCTGGCGTCGATCAGGCGGCAGATCATGCGCGACGTCGTGCTCTTGCCGGAGCCGCTCTCGCCGACCAGGCCGACGCTCTCGCCACCGCGCATGGTCATCGAGAAATCAGCAACGCCGACCGTGCCGTCGTCGAAACGCTTGCTGACRGCCTTGACATCGAGCAGCAGCGGCGTGCCGTGCGGCGGCGGCAGCTCCGTCACCGCGACCAGCGGAATCCTCTCGCCATCAGGCACCAGGTCCTCGATGCGCGAGGTCGCCGTCGGCGAGGCCGCAACCAGCCGCCGGGTGTAGGGGTGCTGCGGCCGGTGGAACAGCGTCAGCGGCTCGGCCTCCTCGACCAGCCTGCCCTGCTCCATCACCACGACGCGCGCGCAATAGCGCGCGGCCAGCCCGAGGTCATGCGTGATCAGGATCGTCGCCATGCCGCGGTCGGCGGCGATCCTGGCGAGCAGGTCCATCACCACCTTCTGCGTTGTGACGTCGAGGCCGGTGGTCGGCTCGTCGGCGATAAGCAGTGATGGATTGCAGGAGATCGCGACCGCGATCATCACGCGCTGGCACATGCCGCCCGACAATTCGTGCGGATAGGCGCCCATGCGCCGCTCGGGATCGCGGATCTGCACGGCCTTGAGCAGGCTCAGCGCCTCGGCCTGCGCCTCCGCCCGTGACAGCCGCCGATGCGCGAGGATCGCGTCCGCAATCTGCTGGCCGACGGTGCGGATCGGATTGAGTGCCGCGCGCGGGTTCTGGAAGATCATCGCCATCGCAGCCCCATGCAGGCTGCGCAGATCGGCGCCGCCGGCGCGGGTGATGTCCTGCCCCTTGAAGCGGATCAGGCCCTCGGTGATGTGGCCGGCCCTGTCGAGCAGATGGGTGATGGCAAAGCCGGTCACCGATTTGCCGGAGCCGCTCTCGCCGACCAGCCCGAGCATCTCGCCGGGCTGCAGCGACAGCGACACGCCGCGCACGGCCTCAACGAGACCGCGGCGGGTCGAGAAGGTCACCTTGAGGTTCTCGACCTCGAGCAGCGGCTGTATGTTTTCTGATCCGATCACGTTCTCATCCTCGGATCGAGGATGTCGCGTAAACCGTCGCCGAGCAGGTTGAAGCACAGCACYGCGCTCATCAGGGCGAGGCCGGGAAATGCCACCAGCCACCAGCGTCCGGTCGAGATGAAGCGGGCGCCCTCGGCGACCATGATGCCCCATTCCGGCGTCGGCGGCTTGACGCCGAGGCCGATGAAGGAGAGGCCCGCCGCATTGAGGATCGCCCAGCCGAGATTGAGCGACATCTGCACCGCCATCGCCGGCAGCACGTTCGGCAGCAGGAACCGCAGCACAACGGCGACATGGCTCTCGCCGCAGGCGCGCGCGGCCTCGACCCAGCCGAGATTGCGGCGGATGTTCACCTCGGCACGAGCGAAGCGGATGTAGAACGGCAAATTGATGATCGCGGTCGCGATCACGATGTTCTCGACCCTGTTGCCGAGCGCAGCAACCATCGCCATCGCCAGCACGAACAGCGGGAACGCCATCAGCACGTCGACGAAGCGGCCAACCGCCTTGTCGAGCCGGCCGCCGGCATAACCGCAGAGCGCGCCGACGACCGAGCCGAGCGCAAAGGACACGGCGACCGCGGTCACCGCGATGGTGAGATCGAGCCGGCTGGCGACGATCAGGCGGCTCAGCACGTCGCGGCCGAGCTGGTCGGTGCCGAACCAGTGCGCGGCGCTTGGCGGCTGCAGCGCCGCCGAGACCTCGGAGGCGATGGGATCGTAAGGCGTGAGCCACGGCGCTGATATCGCGAGCAGCGCCAGCAGCAGCGCGCCGGCGGCCGCGATCGCCGTGACCGGATTGCCGCGCAGCACGAAGGCGGTGTGGCGCAAGGTGGATGAGGTCTCGATCGTGCTCATGTGCAATCGCTCATGCCACCGTCGCCCGGGGATCGGCGATACCGTAGAGCACATCGACCAGGAGATTGACGATCACGAAGATGGTCGCCATCAGCAGCACGAAACCCTGCACCGGCGCATAGTCCGACACCAGCAGCGCATCGAGCGCGTAGGAGGCGACGCCTGGCCAGGAGAACACCTTCTCCACCAGGACATTGGCGCCGAGCATGGTCGAGAACACGATGCCGGCAACGGTGATGACAGGCAGGATCGCGTTGCGCAGCGCATAGGTGACGACGATCCGCCACCAGGACAGCCCGACCGAGCGCGCGGTGCGGACGAAATCACTGCCGAGCGAGACCAGCATCGAGGCSCGGGTGATGCGCGCCAGCGGCGCGATCACGAACAGCGCCATGGTCAGCGCYGGCAGCATCAGCTGCCGCGCCGCCGCCCACCAGCCGTCGAGATCGCCCGCGAGCAGGAAGTCGATGATCAGGAAGCCAGTGCGCGATGGCGGCAGRGTGGCGAAGATGTCGATACGCCCGGTCGGATCCGGCGCGAAACCGAGCAGATAATAGAACACGTAGATCAGCAGCAGGCCGGAGACGAAGGTCGGCACGCAGACGCCGAGCGAGCAGAACAGCCGCACGCCGTGATCGACCAGCGATCCCGGCCGCAACGCCGCGAGCACGCCGAGCGGCACCGCGGTGACCAGCGCAATCAGCAACGCTGTCAATGTCAGCTCGAGCGAGGCCGGCAGCCGCTCCTTGAGGTCCTTGGCGACCGCCTGCCCRGTCATCATCGAGCGGCCGAGATTGCCGCGGCCGACGTCGTAGAGATAGATCGCGAGCTGGTTCGGCAGCGGCTTGTCGAGCCCGAGCTGCCGGCGGATCACCTCGATCTCCTCCTTGCCGGCATTCGGGCCGGAGGCGAAGAACACGGCCGGATCGCCCGGCAGTACGCGCATCAAGAGGAAGGTGAAGACCAGGACACCGAACAGCGCCGGCAGCGACGAGACGAAGCGTCGTCCCGCCCGCAGCAAAGTTGYGCCGATCGTGCCCATGGATCTACCTTCTGTCCCAAGCCATCGTTATCGAACACAGGCGCCCGCCACGATCTTCCACCTCTCCCCAGCGGGGAGAGGTCGCGCCGCAAGCGCGGCTAAGGGGCGCCACGGCAAACACTCTCAACCARATCCCTCACCCGTGCCGACGCACCAGATCGACCCGAACTGCGTTTGTCGTCCTACTTGCGGCTCAGGTTACGATAATCGACCTGCCGCGTGAACTGGTAGACATAGCCGTCCACCGTCGGCTGCATCACCGCGTCCTGCGCMGCCTGCCAGATCGGGATCTGGAACATCTGGTCGAAATGGATGGCGTTGAGCGCCTTGCCCTGCTCCTCATATTTCGCCTTGTCGGCCTCGAAGCGCGCCTCCTGCGCGATCTTCTCCAGCTCGGCATTGTCGGTCGAGGAGTAGTTCCAGCGCTGCTTGCCGGTGTAGAAGTTGCGATAGAAATAGTCCGTCGAGGGCAGCCAGGCGACGATGCCTTCGATGAAGAAGGGCAGCTTCTTCTCGTTGATCGCCGTCGACATCTGCGCATCGGGCAGCTTCTGGATGTCGACCTTGATGCCGATCTTGCCGAGCTGCTCCTTCACGAGCGCCGCCATCGGCTCGGCGGTTGCGGCCTGGCCGACATTGAAGCTGAAGGTGGTCGAGAAGCCATCGGGCATGCCGGCCTCCTTCAGATAGGCCTTGGCCTTCTCCAGATCGAGCTTGATCGGCTGCGGGATCGGATAACCGCCGCTCGGCGGCTTGCCGTCGGCCCAGGTCGCGCCGTACAGCGGCGCGCCGCGGCCGAACAACGCCGCCTTGAACATGTCGTCATAGGGCAGCGCAAAAGCGATGGCGCGGCGCACATTGACGTTGTCAAACGGCGGGATGGTGTTGTTCATCGAGATGAAGGTCACCGCATTGTATTGCGGCGTCGAGATCACCTTCAGCTTRCCCTTGCCTTCSAGCGACTGCACGTCGCTCGCCTGCAGGTCGATGACGAGATCGGCATCGCCGCGCTCGACGAGATTGGCGCGCGTCGCCGGCTCCGGCACCGACTGGATGATCAGGCGCTTGAATGCCGCCGGCTTGTCCGGCGTGCCGCGGTTCCAGGCCTCGTTGCGCTTCGCGATCACCTGCTCGCCGGGCTTGAACGTCTCGACGATGTAAGCGCCGCTGCCGGCCGCGTTCTCCTTGGTCCAGTTCAGCGCCCACGGATCCTCGGCGGTCGCGTGGGCCTTGGCGAGCTTGGAGTTGATGATGATCGGATAGACGGTCGCCAGATTCGGCAGCGCCAGCTTGTCCGGCTTCGGCAGCGTCACCTCGATCGTCASCGGGTCGATCACCTTGAACTGATCGGCCGACGTCAGCGAGCCCGTCAGCARYTGSGCYTTGCCRAGGATYGGCGCGGTGACGCAGCGGTCGAGCGACCATTTGACGTCCTCGGCCGTGACCGGCGAGCCGTCCTGGAACTTGGCRTCGGGGCGCAGCTTGAAGGTGATCTTCAGGCCGTCGGCGCTGACGGAATAGGATTCGGCGAGCTCGCCGGTGATCGTGTCCAGATCGAACACCCACTTACCATTGAGCTGCTTGCGGCCGAACGACACCAGCCGGTCGTAGCTCGACATCGACAGCGCAAAGGCCTCGCGCGTCGAGCCCGGAATGTTCGGATCAAGCGTGTTGACGGTGGCGCCGGTGACGTAGCGCAGGGTTTCGGCGCGGCTCTGCGCAAAGGCTGAAGGCGCGGCCAGCGTCACGGCGAGCAAGGCAGTCGCCGCAAATAACGAACGTTTGGACATTTCGATACTCATCGCCCCTGTTCCCCTGTTAGTCTCAAAATCCGGGACTGAATAGCCTGCCAGCGGTCACCGGCGACGCCTGCCGAGCAGCAAATCACGTGCCACGCCGCACCGCGGCCTGCTTCACATCATAGGCCTGAAAGCTGGCCCAATGCTTGTCGATATCCGCTCTGAACAGCCCGCGCGTCAGACCATGCACGAGCTTCGGCACCGCCGTCGTCATCGCGTTGATCGACGAGCCCGAGGCGCCGAAGCTCATCGTCGAGGCAATGGCGAAGACGTGAATGTTGCTGATCCACGGCGTTTCGCCTGCGTTGCGCTCGCACAGTGCATAGTCGTCAGCGAGATAGGGGAAAGCGCCGAGCCGGTCATTGCGCTCGCTTGCTTCCGGCGTGTAACGGTCCGTCCAACGCGCGATGTTTCCGGCGAAGCGCTTCAATTCAGGCCGCTGAGCGAAATCCATCGTGATGCCGGTCGCGCTGATCACGAAGTCGACGATGACTTCGCCGTTCGCCGTCTGTAGCACGACGCCCTCACTGGTCTCGCGCGCAGCCACCACCGGCGCCCCCTCATGCAGGTGGAACGCGGCATGGTGGGCGCAGCGATCATAAGTGTGCTGCGGAAAGCCTTCGCGCAGCTCCAGCACCGCGCGCATGAAGCGCCAGCGCCAGGCATCGTCGAGCTCGGAGAAATGCCGGAGGAAGCCGCGGAAGGTCAGCCAACGATACGGCTGGATCAGCTGAATTTCCGCGCGGCGGCACAACAGATCCACGCGCGCCGCGCCGGTCTCGAGCGCCACCGCCGCATTGTCGAAGGCCGACGCGCCGGCGCCGATCACGGCGACGCGGCGGCCACGCAGAGCCTCGAAGTCGATCTGAGCGCCTGAGTGGACGCAGCGCGTTGCAGGCAGATGCCGCAGCGGCTCCGGGATGCTCCAGTCGCCCATGCCCTCCTGTCCGGTCGCCAGCACGATCTTGCGCGCATGGATCGTCGTCTCACCGTCCTTGCCGCGCACGGTCGCCTGCAGCAGGCCGTCAGCAGCGGCTGCGATGTCGACGACCTCGCAGCCATTGCGCACCGGAAGATCGAGCACCTCGCGATACCAGGCAAGATAATCTGCCCAATATTCGCGCGGGATCAGGTCAAGTTCGCGCCAGCTGTCAGTGCCGAATGTCGCTTCGTGCCAGGACTGATAGGTCAGGCTCGGAATGTCGAGATCGGGCCCGGTGAAGTCCTTCGGGCTGCGCAGGGTCGGCATGCGCGCATAAGTGAGCCACGGCCCTTCTCGGCCGGCTTCGGCCTTGTCGAGCACGAGAATGTTGCTGACTCGCGAGCGCAGCAGCGCAAAGGCAGTCGCAAGGCCCGACTGGCCGCCGCCGACGATCAGAACGTCGAGCGCAGGGCGACCATCGGGAGCGATCACGGGCGTCAGCCATGGCATGCTGGGATGGGCGATCCTGGCGAGGTCGCTACGAACCTGGGCCGTCAGCGCGGCGAGACCGTCGCTCATGCCAGCCACCGGATGAAACACGCGCAATCGCGATCGACACGCTCGCTGTCGCTCACGCTCTCTCCATCAGTCATGTCACCCGGCGCACGAAGCTTAGCAAAGCGGGCCCAGGGCCGACCATACCGATTTGTCCGCGGCCCATAACAGCTTGTTATGGGATACCGGCTGCAGCTAAAGTCGGGCGCTCAGCTGCGAGACAAGAGGTCGCATGCCGCTCAATCTGCGCCAGATCGAAGTGTTCCGCGCCATCATGATATCAGGCTCGATCAGCGGCGCCGCGCGGCTGTTGTCGGTGTCGCAACCGGCGATCAGCCGGCTGCTGGCCTATACCGAGGATGGCCTCAAGCTGAAGCTGTTCGAGCGCATCAGCGGCCGGGTGCAGCCGACGCCGGAGGCCAAACGGCTGTTCGCCGAGGTCGAGCACATCCATCGCGGCGTCGCGCGCATCAACGATCTCGCCGATGAGCTGCGCGCCGGCGGCACCGGCACGATCCGCGTCGTGGCGAGCCCGAGCGCGGGCCACAGCATGGTGCCGGAGGCGCTGGCGCGGCTGCGCAGCCGCTTTCCTGACCTGCGTGTCGAGTTCGAGTCGTTGACGCTTCTGGAGATTGTCAACCGCGTCGGAACAGCACGCGCCGATCTCGGCATCACCGTGCTGCCGGTCGACGAGCCGACGGTCGCGGTGGAAACGATCGCCGAGGGCGCGCTGCATGTGATCATGCCGGTCGATCACGCGCTGACAAGGCTGCGCAGCATCCGGCCGAAAGACATCGCGCCCTATCCGCTGGTCGGCTTCGGCCCGCAGACGCCCTACGGCCATATCGTCGCGCAGGCCCTGGCCGGCGGCAGCCCTGAGCCGACGACCATCGTGCGCTACACGCCCGACGCCTGCGCGATGGTCCGCGCCGGCGCGGGCCTTGCGGTGGTCGACGAATTCGTGCTGCGCGGCCGGGCCTGGCCCGACCTCGCCGCCCGTCCCCTGGCGCCGAAGATCCCGATGCGCGCCTATCTGCTGACGCCGCGCTTCGAGCCGCTGTCGCGCAACGCTACGGCGCTCGCGGATATCCTGCGCGGACGTGACCGGAAGGCGCCAGTAAAGCGATGAGTGCTGAGCCGAACTGAGTTCGCCCACGCCTTGCTCCATCAGCAAGATTGCCTCTCCGTTGTCCGGAAGTTCGAGCCGGACCATCGCCGCAACAGCGGTGCGCTCCCTCTCCCCGTCCTTACGGGGAGAGGGTTGGGGTGAGGGACAGCCACTCGCACCGGCCGTGCGGAGAGTCCCCCTCACCCGGATTGCGTCTGGCGATGCAATCCGGCCTCTCCCCGCACGCGGGACGAGGCGGGGCACCGTCCGCATTCTGATATCTGTATCGAAAACTAGCGAGTGTGAGACAGACCCGTGTCCAGCTCGGATGGATCCGGACTCATAACCACGACTACGCCGCCAGCCAGCCGCCATCCACCGGCAGCACGATGCCCGTGGTGAACGAYGCCTCGTCGCTGGCCAGAAACAGCGCAGCGGCGGCGACCTCGTCCGCCTCGCCGAAGCGCTTCATCGCATGCCGCAGGCGCGAGGCCTCGCGCACCGGCTCSGGATCGGCGTGACGGGCGAAGCTCCGGCGCAGCAGCGGCGTGTCGATCGCGCCCGGCGCCAGCGCGTTGACGCGGATGCCGTCGGTCGCGAAGTCAACCGCCATCGTGCGAGTGAGACTGATGATCGCGCCCTTGGCGGCGATATAGGCGCTGTTGCCTTTGCCGCCGGCGACCGCGAGCTGCGACGCCACAGTGATGATCGATCCAGACTTCTGGACTTGCATGATCGGCACCGCGACCTTCGCCCACAGCCAGGTGCCGCCGACATTGGCGCGGAACACCGCGTCCCAATCGGCGGGATCGGTGGTGACGACGGTCCCGCCGCAGGAGAAGCCGGCCGCGGTCATCAGCACATCGACCCGGCCGCGCGCCGCGGCGACGTTTTCGATCGTGGTCTTGGCAAAATCGGCGTCGCCGACATCTCCGATATGGACGCTGCCGTCACCGCCTGCATCGCGCATCAGCGCGCGTGTTTCCTCGGCGCCCGCGGCGTCGCGATCGACCAGCGCAAGGAACGCACCTTCGCGCGCAAACATCACGGCGCTGGCGCGGCCGATGCCCGAGCCGCCACCGGTGATGACCGCGACCTTGCCTGCGAGCCTCATCTCAGCCTCTCCCATATTGATCGAACCAGCGGCCGAAATGCTCGGCGGAGCCTACACAGTCGAAGCGCGCGCGCCAGCCAAACTCATCCGCGAGCCGCGTCGTCGACAGCCGCCCGCGGCTCGGCGCAAACACCGGCACGCTCGGTGTCTCCCCCTGCGTGGCGAGGCGGCAGACAAAGCCGGGGCGGCCTTGGGCAAAGCTGCGTCCCCACGCTTCGGCCGTGAACGTCGCTTCGTTGGAGATGTTGTACAGCCTATGCTGCGGCTTGTCGGCTTCGAGCAGCAGACAGACCGCGTCGGCGACGTCCACGGCGTAAACCCAATCCTTTTCGCCCGGCTCGTCCAGCAGTGCCGCTTCGTTACGCGCGCAGCAGGCCGCGATCAAAGCCTGCGGCGACGGCGTGTCGCGCACGCCGCCGCCACGCTCGAACGGGCCGAASACSGCCGACAGCCGCACGCTGATCACGTCGGTCTGCCACAGATCGGAGAGCCGCGACGCGACGCGCTCGGAGGCGAACTTGGTGATCGCATAAAGCGATACCGGCTCGCACGGCATCGTCTCCTCCAGCACGGCGAAGCGCTGGCCGCTCGCGCCGTAGGACGCCGCCGAGGACAGGTTGATCACGCGGCGCACGCCGCTGCTCCGTGCCGTCTGCAGGATCGGCACCTGCGCCAGCAGGTTGACCGCGAGGATGCGCTCGGGGTCCGCCGCATCGCGCTCGGGCCCGGCGGTGATCGCCGCGCCCATCACGACGGCATCGCAGCCGCCGGCAATGGCAGAAGCAACGGCGCGCTCGTCAGTGACATCGCCCGTGATCACGTGCAGCCGATCACCGTGATCAGCAAAGGCGCGCTGCGCAGCATTCGGCAGAGGCGCCGCATCGAASATGGTGACGGCGTGGCCACGCTCCAGCAGGCCTTGCGCSACGTTGAGCCCGACGAAGCCGGCGCCGCCGAAGATCAGAACATGCATGGAAAACGCCTCTCCGTCAGGGCCTCATGGTTCGAGACAGCTGCTGGCGCAGCCTCCTCACCATGAGGATTTAGCGCCGGGTGCGGCGCTGCACRTTGACCATGAGCAGCGTGCTCATGGAGAGGAGAACCAGCTTGCGCGCCGCAAGGCTCGCTCTTCCTCCTCATGCTGAGGAGGGCGCGAAGCGCCCGTCTCGAAGCACGAGGCCACGGACCGTGGTCGGCCCGGCTGCTCACAGCAGCGTCGCGCCAAAATTCTGCTCGGGATCCATGTCCGGCACCAGCCGCCCGGTGGGCTTCGCCGCCTCGCCGCCGCTGCGGGCGAGGAACTGGCCGGAGCCGGGCTGCACCAACAGCTTGCCGCCATCGACGATGACGCGGCCGCGCGACAGCACGGTCACCGGCCAGCCCTGCACGCTGCGCCCGGCAAACGGCGTGTAGCCGGCGAGGTCGTGCATGTCAGCGTCGCTGATCGTCACGCGCTTGTCCGGATCCCACAGCGCGATGTCGGCGTCGGCGCCGATCGCGATCGCGCCCTTCTTCGGATGAAGATTGTAGATCTTGGCGGGCGACGTTGCGGTCAGCTCGACGAACTTGTTGAGCCCGAGCCGTCCCTTCGACACCATCGCGTCGAACARCAGCGGCAGCCGCAGCTCCAGGCCGGGCAGGCCGTTGGCGATCTGCTTGAAGTTGGGATTGGGACCAGCGCGCAGCTTGCCGGTCTCGTCGAAGCGATAGGGCGCGTGGTCGGAGGAGATCGTCTGCAGATCGCCGAGCGACAGCGCCTGCCACAGCGCCTCCTGGTCCGGCGCGCGGCGCGGCGGCGGGCTGCACATCCATTTCGCGCCCTCGATGCCCGGCTTGTCGAGATCGTCAGCAGTCATGAACAGATATTGCGGGCAGGTCTCGGCAAACACTTTCAGCCCCAGCCCGCGCGCATCGCGGATCACCTTGGCGCCTTCGGCGGTCGAGACGTGGAAGATCATGATCGGCTGGTCGACCAGCGCCGCCATGCCGATCAGGCGATTGAACGCTTCCGCTTCGGAGAAGCGGGCATGGCTGATGGCGTGATATTTTGGTGCGGTGTAGCCGCGCGCGAGCAGCCGCTTCACCATCCACGAGATGATGCCGTGGTTCTCGGCATGCGCGCACAACATCGCGCCGCCCTCGCGCGCGGCGACGAGAATGTCGAGCAACGGCTCGTCGTCGATCTTGAGCCGGTCATAGGTCATGAAGATCTTGATCGAGCCGTGGCCCTGGCGGATCAGCGCCGGCAGGTCGCGCTCCAAAGTCTCCTTGGTCGGATCGGCGACGATCATGTGGAACGCGTAGTCGATGACGGCCCCCTTGCGCGCCAGCGCGTGATAGTCCTCAACCACCTGCGGCAACAGCATACCGACATGCTGCGCGGCGAAGGAAATCACGCTCGTGGTGCCGCCGAACGCCGCCGAGGTGGTCGCGCTCTCGAACGTGTCGGCGTTGACGATGCCGGCGGCAGAGAGCTGCTCGATATGGCAATGGCTGTCGACGCCGCCGGGCAGCACATATTTGCCGCGCGCGTCGATCTCGCGCTTCGCAGGCCCCAGCCCGTGGCCGATCGCCGCGATGGTCTCGCCTGATATGGCGACGTCGGCCTCGAACGTGTCGGTGGTGGTGGCGACGCGCCCTCCCCGGATGATCAGGTCATAGGCCGGCTCGGTCATCGCGATCTCCTCAGTTCTGCCAGATGGAACGCCGTGGACGCGGGGGAGCCGCATCGGCCCCATTGCGTCAGCCGTGGCATAGTGGTTGCCTGTCACGCGCCGTCAACACTGAAGAAGCAGGTAGCTCCCATGTCCCGCCCGCGCATCACCGTGATCAACCCGAACTCCAACCAGGTGGTCACCGACGGTCTCGCTGCTGCGCTGCGGCCGCTGATGTTCGCGGATGGGCCGGAGATCGTCTGCGAGACGTTGAAGGRCGGACCTTACGGCATCGAGAGCCAGAAGGATGCCGACAGCGTCACCCTGCCGCTGCGACGCTTCGTCGAGGGCGATAATGCGTCCAGCGCGTTTGTCATCGCCTGCTACAGCGATCCCGGCCTGCATGTCTGCCGCGAGGCGACGACGCGGCCGGTGCTCGGCATCGCCGAATGCGGCGTGCTCACCGCGCTGACCCGCGCCGACACCTTCGGCGTGCTCGCCATCGCGCAACGCTCGATCCGCCGTCACATCCGCTATCTCCGCCAGATGGGGCTGATGGACCGGCTCGCGGCCGAGCGGCCGCTTGACATGACGGTGGCGGAGACGGCGTCGGGCGAAGGCACCTTGGCGAAGATGATCGCGGTCGGCCGCGCGCTGAAGGACGAGGACGGCGCCGGCGCGATCGTCATGGGTTGCGCCGGCATGGCGCGGCATCGCAARAATCTGGAGGRTGCGCTGGGCATTCCGGTGATCGATCCGACCCAGGCGGCGGTGACGATGGCGCTGGGCGCGGTGGCGTTTGCGGGGTGAGTGGATGTCTCGCTGAGCCTCGCGCTCTGCAACTTTCGGATCTGACCGACCGGCCGCCKCATACTCGCTGTCGTCCCGGCGAACGCCGGGATCCATAACCATCGGCTGCGGTGAGGCAGGCAACTCGCAGCTGCGTTCCTCGATAGCTTCCGCGGTATGGGTCCCGGCGTTCGCCGGGACGACACCGTCGTTGTAGCAACACTGSTGTCCAACAACTGCTCTTTGCTGAGTTCTATCAGCGAAGACTCGCTGTTCAATCCGGCGGCACCGCACCCGTGCGGCTCGTGATCAGCCCGTAATGCTCGACCCGGCGATGCCGGGCGAAGTCGAAGATCGTCTGCTTGCCGAACCGGGTGGCATCAAGATCGCACGGCACGACCAGCACCTCGTCGCCCTCGGTCGCCGCCTCCGCGACGATCTCGCCATCGGGATTGACGATCAGGSTGCCGCCGATCAAATGATGACCGTCCTCGACACCGGCCTTGGCCACAGCGACCACCCAGCATGAATTTTGGTATGCGCCGGCCTGCGCGGAGAGCCGATTGTGKAACAGCCGCTGCTGCAGGCCCTCCGCTGATTTCAATGAGTTCACCGACGGCGTGTTGTAGCCGATCAGCACCAGCTCGACGTCCTGCAGGCCCATGACCCGATAGGTCTCCGGCCAGCGGCGGTCGTTGCAGATCGCCATGCCGATGATGCCGCCRAGATTGCGCCACACTGGAAAGCCGAGATCACCGGGCTCGAAATAGCGCTTCTCGAGATGCTGGTGGCTGCGCGCGGGCTCGAACTCGTCGTGGCCGGGCAGATGCACCTTGCGATACTTGCCGATGATGGTGCTGTTGCGATCGGTCAGGACGGCGGTGTTGTAGTGGTGCCCGTCCGGCGTCAGCTCGGCATAGCCGAGATACATCGCGATGCCGTGCTGCGCAGCGCGATCGAACAGCGGCTGAACCGCTTCGTTCGGCATCGTCTTTTCGAACCACGTATCGACCTCCGCCTGATCCTCCATGTACCAGCGYGGAAAGAACGTCGTCAGCGCCAGCTCGGGATAGATGATGAGATCGGCGCCCTTGCGCTTGGCCTCATCCAGCAGCGCGATCATGCGCRTCACGACCGCCGCGCGGCTGTCGGCGCGCTGGATCGGCCCCATCTGGGCGGCAGCGATATTTATCACGCGCATGGTAAGTCTCCGGCGTTAGACCCGCCGTCATTGCGAGCGAAGCGAMGCAATCAAGAGTCCTTGCGCGGGCCCTGGATTGCGTCGCTTCGCTCGCAAYGACGCGTTGAAAGAGCTTCATCTGAGAACGGTCCGCCTCAGCCCGGCCGATGCAGCACGGGCCGCGTRCGCGAGAACGACGGCCGACCGCGCTTGAGGCCCCACAGCGGCTGCGCCAGGGTCGCCACCGCCTCGGTTGGATCAGCAGCATCGATGCAGACGAGGTCGGCCGGCGCGCCGACAGCGATGCCGTAGTCGCCGAGCCGCATCAATTTCGCCGCATCATGAGTCACCATATCGAGGCAGCCGGCGAGATGATCGGGCCGCGAGACATGGCAGACATTGGCGTAGAGATTGGCCATGCGGATCAGCGAGCCGTCGCCATAGGGCGTGAACGGGTTGAGCACGTTGTTAGTCGAGAGCGAGCASGTCACGCCCTTGTCGCGGAGCGGCTGCAGCGGCACCACGCCGCGCGGGATGGCGTGATCCTGGCGGCGGCCCATCAGATGCAGGTCGGTTGACGGCAGCACGGTRACCGCGACGCCRGCATTGGCAAGCTGCGTTGCGATCGTTTGGAAACGCTCGGGCGGCAGCAGTGACAGCTGCGTGACATGGCCAACCGCGACGCGGCCACCCCAGCCATAGTCCTCGGTCTTGCGGCAGACATATTCGATCTGCATGTGGTCGAGCGTCTCGGCGAGATCGAGATGCATGTCGATGTCGACATCGAAGTCACGCGCGATGGCGAAGATGCGGTCGATCTGCGCCGGCGGATCGCTGTCGAAATAGGGCGCGGCGCCGATGGTGCGCGCACCGCGGCGCAGGCCTTCGATGAGCAGYTCCTCGGTGCCTGGATAGTTCGTCAGGCCTTCCTGCGGGAAGACGCAGATCTCCAGATCGAGCGCCCAGGCATAGTCGCGCGCCAGYTGCTGGATCGCCTCGAACGCAACGAAGCCGATGCCGGGATCGAGCTCGACATGGGTGCGCATGCGCATCGTGCCGTGGCTGACGCAGCGCTCCACGGTCTGCTTCGCACGGGCATAGACATCCTCGGCGGTGAAATTGCGCTTGGCGGCCGCGGTCTCGCGCACGGCCTCGGCGACCGTACCTTCCCGGATCGTGCAGCGATCAAGGATGCAGGTCTTGTCGAGATGGATGTGCGTCTCGATCAAGCCTGGCACGACGAGGCAATTCTCGGCGTCGCGCGCCTCACCGTCGGCCTGCAGCGACGGCGCGAYTGCCGCGATGCGGCCTTTGGAAATTCCGATATCGGCGCAGCGCAGYTCGCCTTGCTGCGCCAGCACCGCGTTGCGAATGATCAGGTCCATGCCGCCTTGCCGTCGAAGACTCCGTGCGCGCCAAGCTGGCGGCCTCGCACCTAAAAGGCAAGCGCCATGCCAGGGCGGCCATCCGCGCTGCAACGCCACCCTGCTTCGTCACCATTCGTTTACAAATAGGCGGCGGCCTTCGACCACTTGTTTGCTGTGGAAAAACTGCTATATTGGTGCATGGAAAACGTGAACTCGTTGTGCTCAGGCCCGTCGTCAAGGCGGGCCGTTGCCGTTTTGGGGGTGGCCGTCCGATGACTCGCTCCAACCGCACGGATCACATTCGCCTGACCTCGCACCCGGTGCCAGGCGCCAAGCATCATTTCCCGCTGCAATGGGGYGCTGCYAGCGCGCGCGAGCGCGGGCCGATCATCGGCACGGTGTCGCGGCCGCAGGACCGCAACGTGATCGGCAGCCATGGCGGCTCCTACACGGTCTACCGCGCGCTCGCGGTATCATCCGGCGCGCTGGATCCGATCCGCCGTCCCGATCTCACCAACACCCATCCCGCCGCCACGATYGGCCCGTTCGGGCAGTGGCGCGATCCGGCCAAGATCGTCGCCCTCGACCCCTGGGGCCATCTGGTCGCGGAGAGTTTCGGCAGCGAGATCGCCGAAGGCATCGATATCCGGCCGACCATCGCGGTGACCAAGGCGCGGATCGARCTGCCGGAGCTGCATGCCGCGCTCGCGGCCAAGCGGCTCGTCCATGATGGCCATGTCGTGCATGCCAATGGCAGCGTGTCGGTGGTCAAGATCGCGATCGACCCGGTGTGGTATCTGCCCGGCGTTGCCGCGCGCTTCGGCACCAGCGAGACCAATCTGCGCCGCGGCCTGTTCGAGCAGACCGGCGGCATGTATCCGGAGTTGGTGACGCGTCCCGATCTGCAGGTGTTCCTGCCGCCGATCGGCGGCACCACGGTCTATCTGTTTGGCGACGTCACCAAGCTGAATGATGCGAGAACGAAGATCACATGTCGGGTGCATGACGAATGCAACGGCTCGGACGTGTTCGGTTCCGACATCTGCACCTGCCGCCCCTATCTGATCCACGGCATCGAGGAGTGCGTCGCGGCGGGACAGAACGGCGGCCTCGGCATCATCGTCTACAATCGCAAGGAAGGCCGCGCGCTCGGCGAGGTCACGAAGTTCCTGGTCTACAATGCGCGCAAGCGCCAGGAGGACGGCGACGCCGCGGCGGCCTATTTCGAGCGCACCGAATGCGTCGCCGGCGTGCAGGACGCGCGCTTCCAGCAGCTGATGCCCGACGTGATCCACTGGCTCGGCATCACGCGCATCGACCGCTTCATCTCGATGAGCGACATGAAGCATGATGCGCTGACGGGCMAGGGCGTCGACATCGTCGAGCGTGTGCCGATCCCGGACGAGCTGATCCCGGCGGATGCCCATGTCGAGATCGCCGCCAAGAAGGCTGCCGGCTATTTCTCGCTGGAGCCGCAGAAGCCGCAAGAGCTCGGCGACACGGTCGGCCGTCCGCTCGAGAAGTACTGAGCGTCACGGCAGATCATGACTGACATTTCTGACCTCCTGTCCGCCCGTGCCGTGCGCGAGCGGGCACATCAGCTGCTTGCACTCGGCCTTGCGGACAAGCTGCCGCACTTCCGGATCGATCTCGGCCAACTCGATACGATCGCCGATCTCGTGCTGGACGTGACCAGCAAGGCCTATCCCGGCGGCACGGTGCCGTTTCATTCGCGCTGGCGGCACTTCGTGGTCGGCGGCGTCGATCGCTGGACCGASATKGCCGGCAGAGTGAGCTGGCCGGATGCCGCCGCGCGCGCGCGCGCCGAGTTCGATCTCGCCATCACCAGCGTCCTGCTGGACGCCGGCGCCGGCGCGGCCTGGCGCTATCAGGATGCCGTGACCGGCACTCAGATCGGTCGCTCCGAGGGGCTGGCGCTGGCGAGCCTCGACATGTTCGMGAGCGGCGCTTTCTCCGCCGACGCGGGCAATCCCTTGCGCGCCGACGCGACCAAGCTCAAGCAGCTCACGGTCGCTGATCTCGAGCGCGGCTTTCAGGTCGGGCCTGACAATCCGCTGGTCGGACTCGAGGGCCGCGTCGCGCTGCTGCGCCGGCTGGGCGAGGTTGTGGCGGCGAAGCCGGAGATTTTCGGTGCGAAGGACAGCCCGCGGCCCGGCGGATTGTTCGATCAGCTCGCCACCGACGCCATCGGCACCCGCATCCAGGCCGCCGATATCCTGCAGCAGGTCCTGCTACAGCTCGGCCAGATCTGGCCATCACGCCTCACGCTGCAGGGCATTGCGCTCGGCGATTGCTGGCGGCATGCCTCTGTTGTGACCGACGATGCCACCACCGGTCTCGTCCCGCTGCACAAACTGTCGCAATGGCTGAGCTATTCGCTGATCGAACCGCTGCAGCGCGCCGGCTTAGAGGTGGCTGATATCGACGGCCTCACCGGCCTTGCCGAATACCGCAATGGCGGCCTGTTCGTCGATGGCGGCGTGCTGCTGCTACGCGACCCGGCTGATGCCGGGCGAGCCCATGCCGTGGATTCGCCGCTGGTCGTGGAATGGCGAGCCCTGACCGTCGCCCTGCTCGACCGGCTGGCCGAGCTGATCCGCCAGCGCACCGGGCAGRCGCCTGAGCAGCTGCCGCTGGCGCGCATCCTCGAAGGCGGCAGCTGGGCCGCGGGCCGCAAGCTCGCCTTCGCCCGCCGCCCCGACGGCTCGCCGCCCCTGACCATCATCAGCGACGGCACGGTGTTTTAAGRGGTTTTSGGGAACACTCGCCGACTCGCGGGCACGTCATTRCGAGCGAGGCGAAGCAATCCGAGRCCGAAAAGAAAGTCAGGATTGCCTGGTCGCTTCGCTCCTCGCAATGACGGTGCTGGAGMATAGGAGAAAAGCCATGGAAGGCGTCACGGTCGTCGATCATCCGCTGGTGCAGCACAAGCTGACCCTGATCCGCGACAAGTCGATCTCGACCAAGTCGTTCCGYGAGCTCCTCAAGGAGATCGGCATGCTGCTCTGCTACGARGTCACGCGCGATCTGCCGCTGACCGAGGTCGAGGTCGAGACGCCGCTGGCGCGGATGCAGTCGGCCAAGATTGCCGGCAAGAAGCTGGTGTTTGTGCCGGTGTTGCGCGCCGGCGTCACCTTCGTCGACGGCATGCTCGACCTGGTGCCGACCGCGCGCGTGGCACATATCGGCCTGTATCGCGAGCCGCAGACCTTCACCGCCGTCGAATATTTCTTCAAGGCGCCGTCCGACCTCCAGGAACGCCTCGCCGTCGTGGTGACGCCGGTGCTKGCGACCGGCAACACCGCGGTCGCCGCGGTCGACCGGCTCAAGGAGCGCGGCGCCAAGGATATCCGCATGGTCTGCATGATCGCCGCGCCTGAAGGCGTCGAGCGCGTCCGCGGGCTGCATCCCGACGTCGCGCTGTGGACGGCGGCGATCGACGACGGCCTCGACGACGACGCCTTCATCGTCCCCGGCCTCGGCGACGCCGGCGATCGCGCCTACGGCACGCGGTAGCCGCAGTCAGCCCGCAAACGCCGCCTGCGCCTCCGGCAGCGCCCAGATCTTCGCGATCGCCGTCGCCCCCGCCGCCGTGATCGCGGCCTCGTCGCCGTGGAGATAGTGGCCGTCGTGAATCAGCAGCCGGCCGTCGACCATCACYTGGTCGATATTGGCACGGTTGGCGAGCGCGATCAGACCGCGACGGGGATCGTGCAATGGCTGAAGATGCGGATGCGTCATGTCGACGATGGTGAGATCGGCGGTCGCGCCCGGGGCRATCACGCCGAGATCGTCGCGCTTGATCATGGCGGCCGCGGTTGCAGTGACCGCGTCGATCAGTTCCGGCGCGCTCGCCGTCTCGGCGCTRCCCAGCGCGATCTTGGAAATCAACGAGGCCGCATTGAGCTCGCCGAGCAGGTCCATGTTGTAGCCGTCGGTGCCGAYGGCGGTACGCACGCCATGCGCGGCGAAGCGGCCGAAGGCGGCGGTGATGCCGGCGCGCGCAAACACGCGCGGGCAGTTCAGCACACCGGCGCCGCGTGCCGCCATCARCCTGAGATCCGCATCGGTCGAGGCGTGGCAGTGCGCGGCGAGCAGGTCGGGAGCGAGCAGGCCGAGCCAGTCGAGATATTCGGCCGGCGTGCGGCCGCCATGGCGCTGTGCGATGGTCGCCACCTCACCCGCGCTCTGCGCCATGTGGATGGTGATGGGAACGTCGAGCTCGCGCGCCCGCGCGGCGATGGCGCGCAKCAGATCGGGACCGCAGGTATCGGTCGCGTGCGGGCTCATCGCCAGCCGGACGCGGCCATCGCCCTGCCCGTGCCAACGCTGATAGAGCGCATTCCAGATCGCGAGGTCGGCCTCGCCGTCATCGCCGGCATAGGTCACGACGCCGGAGGCATCCGCCTTGGCATCCCCGGTCGAGAACAGATAGGGCGCACCGTAGAAGCGCAGCCCCATTTCGCAGGCCGCGTCGAACAACTCGGGGATGGCGTTGCGGAACGGCTCCATGACCGTGGTGGCGCCGCCCTTCAACAGCTGCAGCACGCCCATGCGGCCGATCGCCAGCCGCTCCTCGGCCGTGAGGATCTCGGCGCCGCGCTTGGAGAGCGGCAGCAGCACCGTATAGATGATGCTCTTGTTGTTGCGGCGGCCATTGCCGTCCTCGGTCAAGGTCCGCGCGATCGCCTCGCTRAAGATGTGGTTGTGCAGGTTCAACAGACCCGGCAGCACGAAGCGGCCCGGCCGGTCGAACACCTCGTCGGCCACCGGCCGGCTCGGCGTGATCGCCGCGATGCGCCGGCCCTCGACCAGCACCCAGTGATCGCGCAGGACGTCCTGCGCGCCATCCTTGCGCGTCAGCACATAGCTGCCGAAGATCGCTGTCGTGCTCATGCGCCCTTCGTCTCGGCCGCCTCGTGACGTTGATAGTTCGCCGCAATCTCCGCACCGGTCGTGATCCAGACGTCCTGGCACGACTTGGCGTAGGCCAGGAACTCACGCAGCAGCCGGAAGCGCATCGGCCGTCCGGAGACCTGCGGATGCAGCACCGTGGTCACCATCGCGCCCCAGTCCCGCACCTCGTCGAGCTCGTCCTTCCACATCGAGAGCACATGCTCCTTCGGGAAGATCGAGCGCGGCGAGAACCGCGCCGACAGGCCGTGCATCCAATCGTCATAGCTCGCAGTCACCGGGATCTCGATCGTGCCCGGCTTGCCGTCCGCGAGACGATGACGATAGGGCCGGACGTCGTCGCGAAAGGAGGAGGTGTAGACGATGCCCTGGCGCACGAGCGCCACGCGTAGCTCCTCGCAGAACTCGCCGAACGGCGCGCGGTAGCCGATCGGMCGGACGCCGAGCCGGCGCTGGATCGCCTCGAAACCGCGCTCGATCTCCTCGACGATGAAGGGATCGCCGGGATCGGGCAGCAGATGGTGATAGCCATGATGGCCGATCTCGTGGCCCGCTTTCAGCACGGCCTCCGCCATCGCCGGATGCGCATCGACCGACCAGCCGGTGATGAAGAACGTCGCCTTCAGRTCGAGCTCCGCGAGCAGTTCGAGCAGCTTCGGCGTGCCGACGCGCGCCTCATAGCCGCCGAAGCTCATCGTGACSAGMCGYGCSGCRTGCGCCGGATCCTTCGAGGTCCAGGCGCTCTCCGCGTCGATGTCGAACGACAGGAACATCGCCGCCTTATACGGCGTGGGCCATGGATAGTCCGGCGCCGGCGGTGCCGTGTTGGCCGGAACGACCGGGATGCTCGCGAGCGCCTTACTCTCCAGCATTGATCAGCACCTTCTCGATTCCATTGTCGCCAAGCTTCCATTTCGTCAGCAGCGCCTTGTAGCTGCCGTCGGCGATCATCRCCTCCAGCGCGCCGCGCAGCGCCTCGCGSAGCTCTTCCGCCTTTACCGGCGTCGCGAGCCCCGTGTATTGGAGCGCGATCGGCGTACCCACGGGAACATAGGTGTTCGGCTCGAGGTCCATGATGTAGGGCAAGGTCTCGTTGCCYTGCACGGCGGCATCGATGCGGCCCTGCTTCAGCTGTGTCCGCGCATCGGCCGAGCCCTCGGTGCCGACGAACGCGATCGGACTCGTGCCGCAGTTCTTCTCGCTCCAGGCTGCGATGTCCTTCGGGAACATCGTGCGCCTGGAGGCGCCGACCTTCTTGCCGCACAGCGCGGCTGGCTCCTTGAACTCGGCCGCGCGCGCGGCCTGCACAAAGAAGCGCGGACCGCTGCGCAGGTAGTCGATGAAGGTCGCGGTTTCCTGCCGGCTCTTGTAGTCGGTCATGCCGGTCAGGATGACGTCGAAGCGCTGCGTGGCGAGGCCTGGCATCAGCTGGTCGAAGCTGGTCTCCTGCCAGACCGCCTTGACGCCGAGCTTCTTCGCCAGCGCCTCACCGAGCTCGACGTCGAATCCGGTCAGGGTTGCGGTGGCCGGATCCTTGAACTCCATCGGTGGATAGTTCGGCACCACGGCGATGCGCAGCCCGTTCTGCCTGATGTCCGCGGGCAGCTCGGCAGCCGCAGCGACGCCGGTCACGACGGCAGTCGCGACAGCGGCCAACATGATCGACTTGAATTCCCTCACCTCACCCAACCTCCGCTGCCAGAAATGCCTTCGTCCTGGCCTCGCGCGGCGCCCGCAGCACCTCGGCGGCCGGACCACTCTCCACGATCACGCCCTGGTCCATATAAACGACACGGTCGGCGACCTCGCGCGCAAAGCCGAGCTCRTGCGTCACCACCAGCATGGTCATGCCAGATCTCGCGAGTTCCTTCATGACGCTCAGCACCTCGCCGACCAGTTCCGGATCGAGCGCCGAGGTCGGCTCGTCGAACAGCACGAGCCTCGGCTTCATCGCCAGCGCGCGTGCGATCGCGACGCGCTGCTGTTGTCCGCCGGACAATTGTGACGGATARGAGCCGGCCTTGTCGGCAAGGCCGACCCGGCGCAACAGCGCCATCGCCTCGTCCTTCGCCTCGGCCACGGCCCGTCTCTGCACCTGGACTGGCCCCTCGATGAGGTTCTCCAGCGCCGTCATGTGCGGAAACAGGTTGAAGCGTTGGAACACCATGCCGCAGGCGAGCCGCTGCCGCGCAATGTCGCGCTCSGACAGCCGGTGCAGCCGGCCGTCGATCTCGCGAAAGCCGAGCAGCTCGCCGTCGAGCCAGATGCCGCCGCTGTCGGCCGTGGCGAGCTGGTTGACGCAGCGGAGCAAGGTGGTCTTGCCGGAGCCGGACTGCCCGATGAGGCAGACCACCTCGCCTTCGAAGACATCGAGCGAGACCTGCTTCARCGCCTGGAACTCGCCGAAACGCTTSCTGACCTGGCGAATGGCGACCAGCGGCCTCATCAGCGGCCACCTCGCGCAAGGCCGCGCGCAAAGCGGCGCTCCAGCAGCATCTGCAGCGGCGYCAGGATCGACACCACGAGCAGATACCAGAGGCCGGCAACGATCAAGAGCTCGATGACGCGTGAATTGGCGTAGTAGATGTTCTCGGCCGAATGCAGCACTTCCGGATACTGGATCACGCTGGCGAGCGAGGTCGCCTTGACCAGGCCGATGAACTCGTTGCCGAGCGGCGGGRTCACCACCCGCATCGCCTGCGGCAGGATGATCCGGCGCAGCGCCTGCAGCCGGCCCATGCCGATCGCCTGCGCCGCCTCATACTGGCCGATGTCGACCGACAGCAGCCCGGCCCGCATCACCTCCGAGGTATAGGCGCCCTGGTTGATGCCGAGCCCGAGCAGCGCGGCCAGGAACGGCGTCATCACATCGACCGCGCGCGCGCTCCACAGGCCRGGAATCCCGATGGTCGGAAACACCAGCGCCAGGTTGAACCACAGCAGCAATTGCAGAATCAGCGGCGTGCCGCGGAACAGCCAAGTGTATCCCGCGGCGACCGAGCGCAGCACCGGATTGGGCGACAGCCGCATGATCGCGACGACCACGCCGAGCGCAATGCCGAGCGCCATTGCCGCCACCGCCATGATCATGGTGTTGACGATGCCGCGCAGGATCACTGGCGCCGTGAGGAAGCGCTCGACATAGGACCATTCGATCTGGCCGTTGGCAAAGGCGCGGCCGATCGCGCCGAGCATGACGATGATGATGGCAGCGGCGAGCCAGCGGCCCCAATGCGCCTGCCGCGCGATCGTGTGCCCGGACAGGTCCGGAAAGCCGTCCGCCAGCGCGTCGCCGTGGCTCATTGCGGCGCCGCGTTGAGCATGGGCTCGCGCACCGCATTGGCGCCGAGGCCCCATTTTTCGAGAATGGCCTTGTAGCTGCCGTCGGCGATCATCGCCTTGAGCTGGTCGGTGATCAGGTCGCGAAAGCCGGCATTATCCTTGCGAAACATGATGCCCTGATAGCCGAAGGCGATGGGCTCGCCGACGATGCGGTACTTGCCGGCCTCCTGCGACTGCGCATAGGGCAAGGTCTCGCTGCCCTGCACGGCCGCGTCGATGCGACCCTGCTTGAGCTGGTTGCGCACGTCGATCGAGTTCTCRCCGGGAACGTATTGCGCAGCCGGTTTGCCGGAGGCCTCGCAAGTCGCCTTGCTCCACTTCTCGATCTCGGCGGGGAAGCTGGTCGAGCGCGTAGTGCCGATCTTGCGGCCGCAGAGGTCGATGACGACCTTGGCATCGCTTTCGGCCAGCACGAASAATTGCGGACCGGTGACGAGATAGTCGACGAAATCGGCGGTCTCGCGCCGCGAGGCGCGGTCTGAAATTCCGGAAATGATGAAGTCGGCGCGCTTCGTCTGCAGCGAGGGGATGAGCTCGGCGAACGGCGTCTCGCTCCACGCGATCTTCACGCCAAGGCGCTTCGCCAGCTCGTTGGCGAGATCAATGTCCAGCCCCTTGAGCTCGTTGGTGGCGGGGTCGTGATATTCCATCGGCGCGTAGGTCGAGTTGACCGTGAGCTTGAGCGTGCCCGACTGCTTGATCTCGGCGGGCAGCTCGGCGGCGCCGGYGGAGGCGAGCGACGCGAGGGCGGCGAAACTGATGAACAACGAACGTCGCATCCTGCAGAACTCCCTCGAACGAASCAACTAAYCGACCGCGACCGGCTCGACCACGCCCGCGCGCTCGGTGATGACCTTGTATTGATCCGGCCGGCGGTGCGCGGCGAAATTGAACATCTTGTCCTTGCCCTGCCGGCACAGATCGAGATCGATGTCAGCGACGATGACCTCGTCGCCGAGCGTCTTGGCCTGCGCCACGATGCAGCCATTGGGGTCGACGATGCAGGAGCCGCCGATCAGGCCGCTGCCGTCCTCGTCACCGGCCTTGGCCACGGCGATCGCCCAGGTSGCGTTCATATAGGCATTGGCTTGCGCCACCAGCGTCGAGTGGAAGGTGCGCAGCGACGCATCCTCGGTATTGCCGCCATTGGGATCATAGGCCGCCGAATTGTAGCCGACGCAGACGAGCTCGACGCCCTGCAGCCCGAGCACGCGCCAGGATTCCGGCCAGCGCCGGTCGTTGCAGATCATCATGCCCATGATGGCGCCGCCCCAGTCGCTGCCGGCGCGCACCGCCGGGAAGCCGAGATCGCCATAGCCGAAATAGCGCTTCTCGAGCTGCTGATACTTGGCGCCCGGACGCGGCTCGACCGAGCCCGGCAGATGCACCTTGCGATATTTGCTGATGATCTCGCCGTCGGGATCGACCAGGATGGCGCTGTTGAAGCGGCGGCCGTCGGGCGTGAGTTCGGCATAGCCGACATAGAAGCCGACCCCGAGGGTGCGCGCGCGATCGAACAGCGCTGCGACGGACGGGTTRGGCATGCTGCGCTCGAAATAGCTGTCGAGCGCATCGCCCTCCAGGATCCAGCGCGGAAAGAAGGTGGTGAAAGCGAGCTCGGGAAACACGACCAGCTTGGCGCCCTCRGCCGCGGCCTTGTCCAGCAGCCCGATCAGRCGCGCAAGGGTGTGGGCCCGGCTGTCGGCCCGCTGGGTCGGCCCCATCTGGGCAGCGGCGGCGCGAAATAGACGGCTCAACATTGCCTCCGTACTGGGCGCATTGCCTGCCTATCAGGCGACAGGGCCACCTGTTGCAGCGCGCTGAAGAGAGGTTCATTTGGCGAAAGCGGCGCGGGATTTGCAATCGACACCGCACGGCCTGCGCTATGATATTTTGGCCGAGACCATAACCCGGGCTTATAGGGCGTTCACATGAACCTGCGCCAGCTGGAGATCCTGCGGGCCGTCATCCGCCATCACACCACCGTCGCCGCCGCCGAGGAGCTGGCGCTGTCGCAGCCCGCGATCAGCAACGCGCTGAAGGCGATGGAGGCACAGGCCGGCTTCACACTGTTCGAGCGCGTCAACAACCGGCTGTTTCCGACGCCGGAGGCGATGACGCTGTACGAGGAAAGCGAGGCGATCTTCGCCTTGCATGCGCGGCTGGAGAACCGCGTGCGCGATCTGCGCGAACAGAAGACCGGCCATTTGTCGATCGTCGCCACGCCGCCGCTCGCCTACAGCATCATCCCGCCGACCTTGTCGGGGTTCCTGCGGCGCAGGCCGCAGACGCGGATGTTTTTCGACGTCAGGCGTTATGAAGGCGTTGTCGAAGGCGTGCTCGGCAGCGTCGCCGAGCTGGGCTTCGCGCTCGGCCTGTCCGATCATCCCGGCATTGCCCATGAGGTGGTGCACACCGGCGAGATGGTCTGCGTGATGCCGCCGCAACATTCTCTCGCCGAGCGCGACGTGATCTCCGCGCGGGATCTCGCCGGCCTGCCACTGATTGGCCTTGAGCGTGGGACCCGGCTCGGCGAAGCCGTGCGCGACAGCTTTCGCGAGGCCGACGCGGAGTTCCAGCCGACCGTCGAGGTCCGCTATTGCAACACGGCCTGCGTGCTGGCCGCGACCGGTGTCGGCGTCGCCGTGGTCGATCCGTTCTCGCCGCGCCAGGGCGGCCACGATCTCGTGGTGCGGCCGTTCACGCCCAGCACGAAAGTCTCGGCCTATGTGCTGTGGTCGGAGGCAAGGCCGCTGTCAAACCTGGCGAAGACGTTTCGCAATGAAGTGCGGAATGCTGCAAGCCGGACTCTGACTGGACAGGTTGACGCAATCGGCCCCGCAGCAAGGCTGCGCGAGACAGCGCCCTCTCCCCTTGCGGGAAAGGGCATCGCTGTCCCATCCACGCGCTCGGTCGGGTGAGGGGCATCCCTCGGCACGCAACACTCGTAGATGCATCCCCCGCACCCGAGTGAGTTTGTTGATGCAAGCCATCTCCCGCAAGGGGGAGAGGGCGCATCAACGGTCACCGTCTGCACAGCTACAAAGGACGAGACGCGTGCTTTCGCGCCCACTGCACGTCAGCAACGATGTCAATCACATGCTGGAGTATTGCGCCCTCGCAGTGCCACGGCCCGCGAATCTCACGCCCGCGCCAGCTCGATATCGTGCGTCTGCCTGGTCTCGGCGTCGTACACCTTGATCTGCAACATCGGGAACCGACGCTTGAGATCATGCGCCCCGTTATGGGCCCCCTCTTTGGTCTTGAACTCGGTCTTGATCTGACCATCGACCACGACGGCATAGCCGGTCAGCGGCAGGTCTTTGCCGGACTTGTCTTGAGCAGGCTTGTTGTGAACAGACTTCTCTTGGGCAGACTTGAGCATTGCGAGCCGACGTCAATTGGTGAGTTGAGGGAGTGCCGAGTGCGCGATCTCTCCGCCTCGTGCGACTCCGATGTAAGGTGAGTCTGTCGCGACGGGCAAGCGAAGACGCGTTCTGCACAAGCAGGACGATTACGGTTCAACCTGACAGCGTATTGATACCCAACGATTACTTGAGGATGTCGCTTCCAATCGCCATTCGAATCAGCGTGGCCCGCCACCCCATTGCCGATCGCGAGCGAATCCTGGCACGATGCCTGTGACAACCCGCGACCTCCGCTGCCGCCGGTATCCCCTGCAGCGGGATGACGACGGCGGCTTCGCCAGCGTCAACGCACGGCTTGGTCATTGACTGTCCGTTTACCCCGCGATCGCGCATTCCACACTGGCGTTGATGCAGATCAATATTCCGCGACAGGAGACGCGCCTACTCGACGCGTGTCCAATCGACTCAAGCATTGCTACGGCCTCGTTCGTTGCCTTGCGGACGATCGGAGACAGCTGTCACGGAGACTGAGATGAGTGAGATCGGCGTCAAAGCGCTGGACCATACCGTCCAGGAAACCAATATCTGGCTCAAGGCCATCGAGCAAAGGCTCGGGATTGCGAGCCGGCAGCACGCCTACAACGCGTTGCGCGCGGTGCTGCATGTGCTGCGCGACCGCGTGCCGTTGGCGACCGCGGTGAACCTGGGTGCCCAGCTGCCGCTGCTCATCCGCGGCATCTATTACGAGGGCTGGCACCACGCGGCCACGCCGACCAAAGACCGCCACCTCGAGGAGTTTGTCGACGGCATCTTTCAACAGCTGCCGCCGCAATTCCCGGTCGATCCGCTCACGGCCGCGCGCGGCATCTTCGAGATCCTCTGGGAGAAGCTCGACCCCGGCGAGTTCGACAAGCTGATGGGCCATCTGCCSGTGCCGCTGCGGAACCTGCGCGAACCTGCAACGTGAGCRCTGGCCTGCGGCCACAATCTCCACCCCCATGCTGAGGAGCGCCGTTGTTCGGCGCGCCTCGACCCATGAGGCCCGGGCTGCTTGCATCGGCTTGCAYAGGCCGGGGCCCRCTTGCCCTCAATGCGCCAGCTGCCGATACAGCGCCGGCAGCGCGGCGGGCAGCCGGCGGATGTTGCCGACGATGGCATAGCCACCGCGGCCGAACAGCGTCGGAAAGTAGGATTGCGCCGCCGCATCGATGGTTACGCCGAACACGGCGACGCCGGCGCGCCGCGCCTCCTGCACCGCCTTGCGCGTATCCTCGATCGCGAACCGTCCCTCATAATGATCGACATCGTTCGGCTTGCCATCGGTCAGCACCAGCAGCAGGCGCTTGCGCTCCGGACGATCCGCCAGTTCGTGCGCAGCGTGACGCACGGCGGTGCCGATTCGCGTATAATAGCCTGGCCGGAGCGCGCCGATGCGCCGCTCGACCTGCCCGCTCATCGGCTCGCCGAACGCCTTCACTGTCTCGAGGCGGACCCAGGAATTGCGCCGTGACGTGAAGGTGAGAATGCTATGACTGTCGCCACAGGCCGACAGCCCATGCGCGAGCACCAACAGCGCCTCCTTCTCGACATCGAGCACGCGCACGCCGTCAACCCACGCGTCAGTCGATAGGGAGACGTCGACCAGCAAGGTCACCGCGAGATCATGCGCGAGCGGCCGCATCGCGAGATGGACGCGATCGAGCGCACCATGCCCGGCATTGAGGTCGCTGCGCACACGCACCAGCGCGTCGATGTCGAGATCGTGGCCGTCGGTCTGCGCGCGCATCACCTCGTGGCGCGGCCGCAGCGTCTCGAATCTGCGGCGTACGCTGCGGATCCGCCGGCGCATCGCCGCATCCGGCGTCCAGGTGTCGCCGGTCTCGGCAGCATCGCCGGTGACGACCCGRCAATGATCGGGCAGATAGGCACCGCTGCGATAGTTCCATTCCGGATAGAGCCGGCCACTGCTTAGCCGCGCCGCGTCGAYCGCCTCGGGGGGCAGATCGAGATCGAATTTCAGCTTGCTCGCCGGCCGCCCCTTGCGCCTGGAGATCGCGAGTTCGTCGAGATCGTCAGCCGCCTTGCGCGCATCGTCATCRTCGGTGTCGTCCGAGGGMCGATCGACGTTGACCATCTCCGCCATCGCAAGRATCTTCTCGAAGCGGTTGAGGATGAACGGATCRCGGCGYGGCGCCTCCTCGCGCTCACGCCGTGCGAAGCGCTTGCGGGTATCRGGCGCGCTGGCCTGCTCTCCCGGCGCTTGCGTCKCCTCGTCATCGCGCCCAGCGGCGACCGCCGCGCGGCTCCAGCAATCGCCCCACAACGGGCATGGCAGCAGCGGCCGATAGCCGGGCGGCGCGGTGTCCGGCAGTTCGCCATCGGCGATCACGGCGTTCCACAGCGCGCCCTGAAGCGGCCCGCTGCCGCCGAGCAGCGCCATGGCCACGTGTTCGACCTGCCGCTCGAGCCGCGGCAATGGCCGCCGCGGCCGGGCGGCAGCCAGCGCCGCGGCAAGCGYCGCATGGGAGCGCGCGAGCCCCGGGAAGCACGCCAGCACCAGGGCGGTCGTCTCGCGGGCACGGCGCAGCACCAGCAGATCGCGCCGCAGCGGATCAGTCTCCGCGATCGGGGCGGCCGGCATGGTCGCAAACCACGCCGCGAGCCAGTGATAGAGCTGCGCATTGAGGGCGCGATCCGGCAGCAGCGCGATGCTCTCGGGCAGGAAGATCGTGGCGCCATCGCGCCCCGCCTGGTCAAGGCACTCGTCGCCGAGCCCGATGCGCTGACGCCAGCCGAGACGGTGGCSTGATTTGCGCGCCTTGGCGCCCGCGATCTGCACACCGCTCTCGCCGCCCAGCGCACGGAACATCACCGCGATGCGGCCGCTGACCTCGGTCAGGGCCACGGCATGATCCGGATGGACCGGATAGCTCGACGTCGTGCCGACGAGGCGATGCCAGGCGCGGCCGACGGTCTCCTCCAGTTCGAGAACATCGAGCATGGCTCACCCGATCACGGCGTGCGCGACCTCGCGCAGGCCCGCTTTGACGTCGGCATCGTCGGTGAGCGGCTCGATCATCGCGGCGAGGACGGCGTCCACGATTGGCGTGCCGGCCGCGACCAGCGTCGCGCAATAGACGAGCAGCCGCGTCGAGACGCCCTCCTCCAGATCATGGCCCTGCAGCGCCCGCAGCCGATGCGCCAGCGCGACCAGCGGCCGCACGCGCTCCGCCGACAGGCCGCTTTCGGCGGCGACCACCGCGGTCTCCTGCTCGGCAGCCAGAAAGCCGAACTCGATGGCGATGAAGCGCTGCCGGGTCGACGGCTTCAGCGCCTTKTGCAGCGACTGGTAGCCGGGATTGTAGGACACCACGAGCATGAAACCGTCAGGCGCAGCCAGCTCCTCGCCGGTGCGCTCCAAGGGGAGAATGCGGCGGTCGTCGGTCAAAGGATGCAGCACGACGGTGACGTCCTTGCGCGCCTCGACCACCTCGTCGAGATAGCAGATGCCGCCTTCGCGCACCGCGCGGGTCAGCGGCCCATCGGTCCACACCGTGTCGCCGCCCTGCAGCAGATAGCGCCCGGTGAGATCGGCGGCGGTGAGATCGTCGTGACAGGCCACCGTGTGCAGCGGCAGGCCGAGCCGCGCCGCCATGTGGGCGACGAAGCGGGTCTTGCCGCAGCCCGTCGGCCCCTTCAGCAGCACCGGCAGGCGGTGCCGGAACGCATGTTCGAACAGCGCGCATTCATTGCCGGTCGGCGTGTACAAGGGAAACGAGGGAACGGTGTCGATCGCGTGCAGCGCAGGTTTCATGATGACTCTCCGAAGATCCGGGGGGAGGCAGGCGGCGGCACCGAGGCCGCCGCCCGCCGGCATTCACTCCGCGGGCTGCAGCGCGCCGGGGATGACGGCCGGCTTGGCGCGCCCGGGCACCAGCACGGCCCAGACGAACATCAGCGCCGAGATCGCAACGAACACGCCGGAGCCGAGGCGGACCCAGTAGAACATCGCGAGCTGGTCCTGCACGTCCATGTAGCTCTGGCCGAGCACGCGCTGCAGATGCACCTGGAGGATGCCGGCGAAGGTCAGCGCGAAAGTCATGACCAGCATGGCCGTGCACATGATCCAGAAGCTCGCGATCGATAGCCACTGGTTGTACGGCGCACGCTGGCGCAGCTGCGGCACGGCATAGGCCATCACCGCGAGGTTGAGCATCACATAGGCGCCGAAGAAGGCGAGATGGCCGTGCGCCGCGGTGACCTGGGTGCCGTGGGTGTAGTAGTTGACCGAGGACAGCGTGTGCAGGAAGCCCCACACGCCGGCGCCGAGGAACGCCATGACCGAGCAGCCGACGGACCACAACAAGGCCGCACGATTCGGGTGACTACGGCCGGCCTTCAAGGTCATCTGCACCGTGAAGATCACCATGGTGAAGAACGGCGCGACCTCGAGGGTGGAGAACAGCGAGCCGATCCACTGCCAGTAGCCGGGGGCGCCGATCCAGTAGAAATGATGACCGGTGCCGAGGATGCCGGAGAACAGCGCGAGGCCAATGATGACGTACAGCCACTTCTCGACCACCTCGCGGTCGATGCCGTTGAGCTTGATCATCAGGAAAGCCAGGATCGAGGCCATGATCAGCTCCCAGACGCCTTCGACCCAGAGGTGGACGATGTACCACCAGTACATCTTGTCGACGGCGAGATTAGCCGGGTTATAGAAGGCGAACAGGAAGAAGATCGCCACGCCCCACAGGCCGAACAGCAGGATGTTGGTCACCGTGGTCTTGCGGCCCTTCAGGGCCGTCATGGTGACGTTGAACAGGAACATCAGGCAGACCACGACGATGCCGACCTTGATGATGAAGGGCTGCTCGAGGAACTCGCGCCCTTCGTGATAGTGGAAGAGATAGCCAACCACGGCGGCCCCCGCCGCGCCGAAGAACATCCAGAACTGGATCTTGGCGAGCAGCGGACTGTAGAGCTCGGTCTCGGTCTCCTCGGGCAGCAGGAAATAGGTCGCGCCCATGAAGCCGATCAGCGACCATACGATCAGCGCGTTGGTGTGGATCATGCGCACGATGTTGAAGGGCAGCAGAACCGACAGCGTGTTCGGCAGCACGTAGATGGTGCCGGCGAGCAGGCCGAACAGCACCTGGGCGAGGAAGAGCGTCAGCGCGCCGTAGAAATACAKCATCGCGACCTTCTGGGTCTCATATCTCATCGAGGATCTCTCTCATGATGGAGGGCGGGAAGCGGGCTCAGCCTGCCTTGTTCGGCGGCCAGTCCTGACGCTTGATCGYGTCGGCCCATTGCAGGAAGTCGGCGAGGTCGTTGAGCTCCTGGTCGGTCAGGTYGAACTGCGGCATCTGCCGCCGGCCCGGTGCGCCGGAGGGCTGCGACTGCATCCAGGATTTCARCATCTCGCGGGCCGCGGCGGGGTCCTCTCTGCCGCCCCAACGGTCCCAGACATTGCCGACCTCCGGCGCGAAATAGGCGCCCTCGCCGAGCAGGGTGTGGCAGTTGATGCAGGAGTTCCTCTCCCAGACATGCTTGCCGCGCGCCACCGAGTCCGACAGCGTCGCGGCATTGGTCGAGGTCGTGACCATGTAGTAGTGGCTGTGCGCGGTCAGCCCGAGGAAGATCGCAAAGAAGAATGCCGAACCGCCATAGAAGACGTTCCGCGCGGCCGACTTGGTCAGGCGTTCCGCCATGACACGTCCTTTCCGTGTGGTGAAGGTTGATGATGTGAGATCAGTCTATCGATTGCGCCCGGTGGCTCTTTGTCGGGGCGCAACGAACGCGGCGATGGCCGCTCAGACCATSGCGCGGAGCGCGACCGCAAGCCCGGCGAGCATGGTGAGGCCCGCGAGCCATGTCGTGAGCAGGCCGCGCCACAGCGCAGGCGCGTGACGGAGGCCGAGAAATTCGAGGACGATCACCCTTCCCTTGGCCATCGCGAGCGAGAGGACGACCGCATCGATCAGCCACCGGCTCGGCAGCAGCGAGGCGGCTGCGAGCGTGGCGATGGCGAGGGCCAGCAGCTGGAGCCAGGCGACATTGAGCCGATCACGAACCATGGCTCAGCGCACCAGATAGACGATCGGGAACATCACGATCCAGACGAGATCGACCATGTGMCAGAACGTCGTCCCGGTCTCGACGCCGCTCGCGGTGGCATGGCGGCCGACGATCGCGAGGATGACGATGCCGAGCGCCACGTGCAGCAGATGAAACCCGGTGAGCAAGAAGTAGAGCGTGAAGAAAGGCGAGGTCTCAAAGCCGGCGCCGGCAGCGATCTCGCCGCCATATTCAGTCAGCTTGACGGCGATGAACGCGGCGCCGAGCAGCATGGCCAGCGCGATCCAGCGCCGCGCGGCTGCCGAGGATGCGCCGTGCGCCGCGGCAGCAGCGCGAGCCGCCGCCCAGCCGCTGGTGATCAGCACGATCGTGTTCAATGCAGCGAGATGTCCGTCGAGCATCGACTGCCCGGCCGAGAACACGGCCGGATTGATCGCCCGCGCCACGACAAAGCCGCCAAGCAGCAGGCCGAAGGCAACGAGTTCGCTGAGGATCAGAACCCACATCATGGGATCGCCGGGCAGGCCGTCGAACACGTCCCCACGTTCCTCGTCTTCCGGTTCGCATGTGACCGCCGACATCGCCATCTCCGCCTGGGATAGCGGAAAGCTAGTCGCGACAGCAGGACCGCTCTTTGTCGCCGCACAAACACTGCGCCGGCGGTTTGGGTTAGGGATCAGCACCGTCAGGAGCAGATTCATGACCGAAGCACAGCTCGGCCTGGTCACGGCCACGCCGATCATCATCGTGTTTGCCGTGGCGCTGCGACGCATCGGCGTGCTGTCAACCACAGCGGCGGCTTTCGCCGTCGCCGCCTCGGTCGCGATTGCGGTGGTGCTGTTCRCCACGCAATAGCCGGCTGGAACCTTTGTCGCTCTCGGACGTCAGATCGTCCGGAGGTGCCTCATGGACGACAACCGGTTCGCAGAGCTGCTCGGCAACGCCGCCATCAGCGTATGGGGAGACATGCCGCGTGACATCCAGGAGGCCTTGTTCGAGACCGCGATGCGCGGTCGCGACGACCTGCGGCACCAGCTCGCGAAGCTTCTGCACGACCGTCATCCGCGAACCCAGCATCCGCCGCGGCCGGTCTGAGCACGCTCATTCGGGACGATCGTCAGCGCGAAATTGCGACGGATCATCGTAGCCCTTGCGGCTGCTGTAGAACAGCAACGCCATCAGACCGACGCCGACGATCAGCGAGAAGACCACCCCGAGGACCAGCGCCATCCAGCCTTCCGTGGGCATGGGAYCGCCGGACGCAACGCAACGATGATCGYGATCGGTCCGGCAMGCATGACGATGGCGCTCCTGGCACGGAAAACCGAACTTGCCGGCGATCGCTCCTGGACGTCGCGGTAACGGCGCACAGGCCAGTTCCGAAATGCGAGAACATCACCTCTCAGCTGGCGCTCGGGAARGCGCCGCATTGCCACCGACCGCRGCAACATCTGCTCAAGRACGGCGCGCTCGCACACAGCGTCGAGCGCGCCGCATGGCTGCTCCCGCCGGGGGTCGCTAGGCGTCGGGGAACTTAGCTGATATCGATAGCGCTTCCGATGGCAGCAGAGGACGAAGACCCGAGATGGACAACCGCAGCGAGATCTGGCGCGGCGTCGACGCAATCAAGACCCGTTTCATCGAACTCAGCGACCGGGTGTGGGGCATGCCCGAAGTCTGCTACACTGAAGCCCGCTCCTGCGCCGAACATCTCGCCGAGCTGAAGCATCAGGGTTTTCGCATCACCGAGAAGGTCGGAGGCATCCCGACGGCGCTGATGGGCGAATGGGGCGAAGGCGGCCCGGTCATCGCCTTCATGGGCGAATATGATGCCCTGCCCGGTCTCAGCCAGGAAGCCGGCGTCGCCGAGCATCGGCCGGTCGAAACCGGCGGTCATGGCCACGGCTGCGGCCACAATCTGCTGGGCTCGGCGGCCCTGCTCGCGGCCACCGCGGTCAAGGAYTGGCTCGCGGCCAACAAGGTGCCGGGCCGGGTGCGCTATTACGGCTGCCCCGCGGAAGAAGGCGGTGCCGCGAAAGCCTTCATGGTGCGCTCGGGGGCGTTCGAGGACGCCGACATCGCCATCACCTGGCACCCGTCGAGCTTCTGGGAAGTGGTGATGACGCCGTCGCTGGCCAACACCCGCGCCGATTTCATCTTCACCGGCCGCACCTCACATGCSGCAGCGTCGCCGCATCTCGGCCGCAGCGCGCTCGATGCCGTCGAGCTGATGAATGTCGGCGTCAACTACATGCGCGAGCATATGCCGAGCGACGCCCGCGTGCACTACGCGCTGCTCGACACTGGCGGCATCGCGCCGAACGTCGTCCAGGCCCATGCGCGCGTCCGCTACTCGATCCGCGCCCGCGACCTGCCCGGCATGAACGAGCTGGTCGAGCGCGTGCGCAAGATCGCRCAAGGCGCGGCGATGATGACCGAGACCAAGGTCGAGATGAAGATCATCTCGGCGGTGTCGAACATCCTGCCCAACACGCCGCTCGAGGAAGCGCTGTACGGGATCATGGAGGAGCTCGGGCCACCGCATTTCGACGAGAACGACCGGGACTTCGCCGGTCAGATCCAGGCGACGCTGACCGAGAAGGATATCGAGTCCGTCTACTACAGCATCGGCATGGAGCCGACCGACAAGCCGCTCGCCGATTTCCTGGTGCCGTTGAACACCAAGCGCAATCCGCAGATCGGCTCGACCGATGTCGGCGACGTCAGCTGGGTCGTGCCCACGGTCCAGGTTCACGCCCCGACGGTGGCCATCGGCACGCCGTTCCACACCTGGCAGGTCGTCGCCCAAGGCAAATCACCGGCCGCCCACAAGGCGATGGTGCAGGCCGCCAAGGCGATGGCAGGCCTCGGCATCAAGGCGCTCAACGAGCCGGCTTTGATCGCGGCTGCCAAGGCCGACCTGAACAAACGGACCTTGCGCACGCCCTATGTCAGCCCGCTGCCTGCCGACGTGGAACCGCCGCTGACAATGTCGGTGGCCTGAGACAATCACTGGGGGGACGACAATGGCGAAGACAGCGAAGAAGCCGGCAAAAGTGAAGAAAGCGGCAAAGACGGCGAAGCCGGCGCCGAAGCGCGCGGCCGCGAGCGCCGCGGTGAAGAAGCCGGCGCCCAAGGCCAAGCCGCACCCCACATTGTCGGCGAAGGCGGCTGCGGCAAAGCCGCGCCTGCCGAAGGGACCGGTCTGGCAATGGTCGGCGGTCGACACCGCGGCTGCGATCCGCTCCGGCGCGGTCTCTTCCGTCGAGGTGACCGAGGCGCATATCGCGCGCATGGCGGAGGTCAATCCGAAGCTCAATGCCGTCGTCGTCGATCTCTCCGAGGACGCCCTGAAGGCCGCGCGTGCGGCCGACAAGTCACGCAACAAGACCGGCCTTCTGCATGGCGTGCCCGTCACCATCAAGGAGAACGTCGACTATCAGGGACGGCCGAATCCCAACGGTGTTCCGGCCCAGATGGGCATCATTGCGCCCTCCGACGCGCCCGTGGTGCGCAACCTCAAGAATGCCGGCGCGATCGTGCTCGGCCTGACCAACACGCCGGAATTCTCGTTCCGCGGCTTCACCGACAACCCGCTGCATGGACTGACCTTGAACCCGTGGGATGCGGAGATCACCTGCGGCGGGTCGTCCGGCGGCGCCGGCGCAGCGGTCGCGGCCGGCATCGGCACCATTGCCCATGGCAACGACATCGGCGGCTCGTTGCGCTGGCCGGCGCATTGCAACGGCGTCGTGACGATCAAGCCGACGCAGGGCCGCATCCCCGCCTACAATGAAAGCGCCGCGGCCGAGCGGCCGCTGCTGGCGCATCTGATGTCATCGCAGGGCCCGCTGGCGCGCAGCGTCGCCGACGTGAGGCTGGCCCTCGAGGTCATGAGCCGGCGAGATCCGCGCGACCCCTGGTGGGTGCCGGCGCCGCTCGAGGGCGACAAGCCGARGCGTCCGATCAAGGTCGCGCTCGCCAAGATCCCTGATGACATGGAGGTCGATCCCGCGGTTGAGGCCGCGCTTCGGCAGGCCGCGGATCATCTGGAGCGCTCGGGCTACCGGGTCAGCGAGGTCGAGGTTCCCGACATCTCCGGCGTCTGGCAGACCTGGTGCGACATCATCACCAACGAGGTGGTGGTGATGCAGGAGGCCAAGATGCTGGCCGTCACCTCCGAGGACTTCCACAAGGCTTGGGGCGGCATGCGCGCCAAGGCCGAGATGCTCGATCTCGCCGGGTGGATGAATGCGACGGCGCAGCGCTCGACGCATATTCGCGCCTGGCAGCTGTTCTTCGAGGACTACCCCGTCGTGCTGGCGCCAACGACGGTCAAGCCGACGCCGGGTCCGCGCGACGACACCGTGAGTGCGGAGCGCGTTCGCGAGATCTTCTTCAACGAGATCCGCTTCATCTCGGCCATCAACGTGCTCGGCCTGCCCGGTGCGGTGGTGCCGGTCACGGTTCATCATAACCAGCCGATCGGCGTCCAGCTGATCGCAGGCCGCTATCGCGAGGATCTCGCGCTCGATGCCGCAGCCGCGATCGAGAAGCGCGCGGGCATGCTGGTGCGGCAGCTCTGGGACCGGATGTCCTGATCCTGCAACGGCCCGAAGATCMTGCAACGGCCCGGGGATCGCGATCCTCGGGCCGTCGTGTTTGCGACACGGCGCCGCATCGATTGTCGAAAGTCGAACACTAACAACCATCGCGTTGGCCGACGCAGCCCTCGTGTTGACGGGAACCGGCCGAGCTGTCTATTTTGATATATACGAATGAATATAGCACGGCATCGGTTCCGGCCGATGTGACGGAATGGGACTTGCAGTTCACCGCAACGAGCCCGTGTTGGTGGATAAAACAAGGACAATGTTGATGAGATCGATGCGTTTCGCCACCACCGCCCTCGGCGCGGCCATTGCTCTGCTGACGGGCGCCAACGCCTTCGCGGGCAGCGCCAATGTCGCGGTCGCCGCCAACTTCACCGAGCCGGCCAAGGAGATCGCAGGCCTGTTCAAGGCCAAGACGGGACATGACATCGTGCTGAGCTTCGGGGCGTCCGGGCAGTTCTACACCCAGATCAAGGAGAACGCGCCGTTCGCGATCCTGCTCTCCGCCGACGACGAGCGACCGAAGAAGCTGGTGTCCGAGGGCCTCGGCGTCGCCGAAAGCCGCTTTACCTATGCCATCGGCAAGCTCGTGCTGTGGAGCARGGACCCGGCCACGGTGAAGGGCGAGGAGACCCTGAAGGCGAACGCGTTCAACAAGCTGTCGATCGCCAATCCGACGGCCGCGCCCTACGGGGCCGCAGCCGTCGAGACATTGAAGGCGCTCAACCTCTATGACACGATCCAACCGAAGATCGTGCAGGGCAACACGATCTCGCAGGCGTTCCAGTTCGTCGATACCGGCAATGCCGAACTCGGTTTCGTGGCGCTCTCGCAATTGATGCCGAATGCCGGCGGGTCGCGCTGGCTGGTGCCGCAGAACCTCTACACCGAGATCCGCCAGGACGCCGTGCTCCTCAAGGCCTCCGCCGGCAATGAGGCGGCGACAGCCTTCCTGGCATTCCTCAAGACTCCGGAAGCCCGTGCTGTCATCGAGAAGTTCGGCTATGCTCTGGATCCGAAGTCYGGCACCTGAACCCGCGCATCGATGATGCTTGAAGGATGAACCTCCACGTTTCGGCCGACATCTGGCAACCGATCCGGCTGACTCTCGAGCTCGCCGCCCTCACGACCGTCATCCTGATGGTCGTGGGGACGCCGATCGCGTGGTGGCTGGCACGGTCGCGGGCGTGGTGGAAGGAGGCTGTCGCGGCGCTTGTGGCCATTCCGCTGGTGCTTCCTCCCACCGTTCTCGGCTTCTACCTGCTGGTGGCGCTGGGGCCGAGTGGTCCGGGCGGCGCGCTGGCCTCGTTGTGGGGCGCACGCACCCTGGCCTTCACCTTTCCGGGCCTCGTCATCGGCTCGGTGTTGTTCTCGATGCCCTTTGTGGTGCAGCCGATCCGCAACGCGTTTGAGGCGATGGGTGACAGGCCGATGGAGGCTGCGGCGACATTGCGCGCCTCGCCTTGGCGGGCGTTCTGGACCATCGCCGTGCCGCTGGCGAGCCCCGGTTTCCTCACCGGCGCGATCCTCGGTTTTGCGCACACGGTCGGCGAGTTCGGCGTCGTGCTGATGATCGGCGGCAATATCCCCGGCAAGACCAAGGTGCTGTCGGTCGCGATCTACGACTATGTCGAGACGTCGCAATGGGCCGAAGCCTCGGTKCTCGCGCTGGGCATGGTCGTGTTCTCGTTCTGCGTCATCCTGACGATGATGCTGATCGAGAAGAAGATGACGAAAAGCGCGTCATGAGCACGGTCAARGTCGATTTCCGCGGCACGCTCGGGCGCTTCGAGCTGAACGCGCGGTTCGAGGTGCCRGCCCGCGGCGTGACCGCGATCTTCGGTCCCTCCGGCTGCGGCAAGACCGCGGTGATGCGCTGCATTGCCGGGCTCAACCGGCTCGCTGACGGACTCTGCTCGGTGGCCGGCGACGTCTGGCAGGACGAGAAGACGTTCCGTCCCGTGCACCAGCGCCCGATCGGCTATGTGTTCCAGGAAGCCAATCTGTTCCCGCATCTCTCGGTCCGCCGCAACCTGATGTACGGCCATCCCGCCACGACTGGCGCCGCTGCGATCGGCTTCGACGAGGTCGTATCGCTGCTCGGCATCGCCAAGCTGCTGGAGCGCTCGCCGAGGCATCTGTCCGGCGGCGAGCGCCAGCGCGTCGCGATCGGCCGCGCGTTGCTCAGCCARCCCAAGCTGYTGCTGATGGACGAGCCGCTGTCGGCGCTCGACCAGATGACCAAGGACGAGATCCTGCCTTATCTGGAGCGGCTGCATGCCGCGCTCGACCTGCCGATCCTCTATATCAGCCACGACATCGCCGAGGTCGAGCGGCTCGCCGATCAGCTGGTGCTGATGCGGAGCGGCRCTGTCCTCGCCTCCGGGCCGCTGTCCAAGCTCCAGGCCGATCTGTCGCTGCCGCTCGCGCTATCGCGCGATGCGGCCGTGAGTTTCGATGCAGAGGTCGTGGGCCAGGACGCCGCCGACGGAATGGCGACCCTCGTCGTGCCCGGCGGCCAATTCCTGTTGCCGGCCGAGCCACTGCCGCCGGGMACGCGCCGCCGGCTGCGCGTGCTGGCCGACGACGTCAGCCTGGCGCTGGAAGCCCCGAGCCGCAGCACCATCGTCAATGTACTTCGGGCGAGGATTCTGGAGATCCGCAGKCAGGCGGATCATCGCGTCACCGCGCTGCTTGGGCTCGGCGACGATGGCGAGGGGGCGCGGCTGCTCTCGCGCGTCACCCAGCGTTCGTGGMACGAGCTCGGCCTGCAAACGGGGCTTGCCGTCTACGCCCAGGTCAAGGGCGTCGCCCTGGTYCGCCGCGAAGACCCGGCCGCCTGAGCCAGCCGTCCGTCACGATCCATCGCCTGCAATGTTGTATAAGTGACAATATAGCATCCGATGTTATATCATTGACAATATAGCTTCGGATCACACCAACGCCGAACATCTTACGTTTCATCAACGTCATCAGGGAGTTGACCGACGATCGSCCGAATGGCCCGGGGCTTGCTAGTTCGGCCTTGCAACATGAGGTCATCAGCATGAAAGCCGCCGCCRTCACCTGGCATCCGAACGCGCCCGAGCCGCTCGCGCTGCTGCTGGGCACCAACGAGATCGCCTCCGCCGTCGCGGCAAGGCTGAACCASGCCCGCTTTGCGGTCGTGCTCTGCCACGACGCSTTTCCGCCGGTGATCCGACGCGGCATGGCCTTCCACGACGTGCTGTTCGGCGAAGCGCGCGACSTCGGCGGCGTGATCGGTTGCCGCGCCGAAAGCATCGCAGACGTCGTGCGGATTCACCGCGCGCCCAGCCAGGTCGCCGTGACCGCGATGCATCTCACCGACATCATCGCCTTCCGCTATCCAGCCGTCATCGTCGACGCGCGCATGCAGAAGCATCTGGTCACGCCGGATCTGCGCGGCGTCGCCGGCATCGCCGTCGGCATCGGCCCGCGCTTTGCTGTCGGGCACAATTGCGACGTCGCGATCGAGACGCATCCGTGCGAGACCGGGGCGATCGTCGCGCAGGGCACCACACGCAACGCCGACGGCAAGGCGCGCRATCTCGGCGGCGCCGGGAGCGAGCGCTTCGTCTATTCGGACCAGGAGGCGGTCTGGCACACGCCGCTCGACATTGGCACCCGCGTCTACAAGGGGCTGCAGCTCGGCTCGCTCGGCGGCGCGCCGGTGCTCGCGCCGCTCGACGGCGCGCTGCGCGGCATCGCGCGTGACGGCGTGCGTGTGCCGGCCAACGTCAAGCTGCTCGAGATCGATCCGCGCGGCCGTCACGCCGCCTGGACCGGCATGGACGAGCGCGGCCAGGCGATCGCCGCGAGCGTCGTGTCGGCCGTTCACCAGATCATGCAAACCGGTCGGAAGGCGGGCCGCGTCTCCGCCATCGTGTGAGGAGGACTGCCATGGATGTCGCAGAAGCCGGGACGTGTCAGATCGTGGCATTGCAGGGCGCCGCATCCGCCGTGATCCAGGAKCTGCTGGGTGAGTTCGCGTTGCGCCTTGCGGACKCGGGTTTGCGCGTCTCCGGCGTGATCGAGAGCAGTGCGGACAAGGCCAAGCCCTGCAARGCCATGGTGCTGCGCAATCTCGATGACGAACGCCTGTTCTCGATCTCGCAGGATCTCGGTCCGGGGTCGCAGGCCTGCAATCTCGATCCCGAAGGATTGGTGCTCGCCTGCGCCGCCGTGCAGCAGTCGATCGCGCGGGGCACCGATGTCGTGATCCTCAGCAAGTTCGGCAAGCAGGAAGCCGCCGGCGGCGGCCTCGCCGACGCCTTCGGCTCGGCCATCGCCGCCGGGCTTCCGATCATCACCGCGGTGTCGCCGGCGATGATGGTGGCATGGAGCAATTTCGCCGGCCCCTTCGCCGCATGCGTTCCGGCCGAGATCGCGCGCGGGCCAGGATGGATCGAGGCGTGGTCCGGCCGCATGGTGACAGCGCGGAGCGCGCGTGACATGATCGGCTCACCACGCGAGCGGATCGGATTGGGATGAAGCGCGAAGCTCAGATCGCATTGACCATCACCTTCGGCAATGGCGGCAGCCTCGCCCCCGAGGATCTGCAGCTGATCGAATTCATCCGCAAGGAGCGCTCGATTCTCGGTGCGGCGCGGGCCAGCGGCATCTCCTATCGCAAGTGCTGGCTGATGGTCGATGCGCTCAACCGCACCTTCGAGACGCCGGTTTTCGAGACCCATCCCGGCCGCCGCGGCGGCGGCGCCGAGATCACACTGTTCGGCGAGCGTCTGATCGCGCTGTATCGCTCGATGGAGCGGCGCACGCGCACGGCCACGGCCGCGGCGCTGGGCGAGCTACAGAAGGCTACGGACCCTCATTATCAGAAGCGGGCCAGCGGCGCGGCCGAGGCAGCTCCGAAGGCCGAACCGCGCCGGGTCCGATCGCGACGCTCTTGATCATCGCCCAGGCCGACAGATCCGGCTCCAGCGCCAGCCGCTCGACCGATTCGAGCGTCACCAAGGCGTGCAGCTTCGTCRCGCCSAGATCGAATGTGACGCGCACATAGGGCGGATCCAGCGGCAGGATCGCCTCGATGCGGCCCGGCAGCCGATTGGTGATCGACACGTCCATCGGCCGCGACAATGCGATCGACACGTCACGCGCCTCGATGRTCACGGAGACGCCGGCATCGATCGCGGCATCGACCATCGGCACCCGCAGYTCGCCATCGGCGAARAACAGCGTCGACATGCCATATTKCGGATCRTGCCGCAGCACCCGCGCRGGCACCGTGGTGCTGAGCACCACGGCGGAGGCTGGAGACGAGGRAGCCTCGGCAGTCATCGCGCAAGCGCCTCCATCACGTCACGGCCGATCGTGATCGTACAGCACGCGGACGCGGATCGTGCCCTCCACGGCGCGCAGCTCCGACAGCAGCTCCTCRCCCTCGCCGCCGACCACGTCGGTTTCSAGCACGACATAGCCGACCTCGGGATCGGTCTGCAGATATTGCGCGAGGATGTTGATGTTGTGCCGCGAGACCGCCTCGTTGACCTGGCGCAGCACRCCYGGGACGTTGCGGTGGACGTGGATGAAGCGYGTGCCGGTCGGACGCGCCGGCAACTGCACCTGCGGAAAGTTGACCGCGCCGAAGGTCGAGCCGACGTCGGAATAGTCGATCAGCTTGCGCGCGACCTCGCCACCGATCCGGTCCTGCGCCTCCTCCGTGGAGCCGCCGACATGCGGGGTCAGGATCACGTTCGGCAGGCCCTGCAGCGGAGACACAAAGGGATCRGCGTTCGAGGCCGGCTCGACGGGGAAGACGTCGACCGCCGCGCCAGCGAGCTTGCCGTCGCGTAGCGCGCTGGCCAGCGCCTCGATATCGACGACCGTGCCGCGCGAATTGTTGATCAGATAGGCGCCGTCCTTCATGTGCCGGATCTGGCGCTCGCCGATCATGTTGGCGGTTGCCGGCGTCTCCGGCACATGCAGCGAGACGACGTCGCTCATCGCCAGCAGCTCATCGAGGCTCTCGACCGGCTCGGTGTTGCCATGGCGCAGCTTGTCGGTGAGATCGAAGAAGATCACACGCATGCCCATGGCTTCGGCCAGGTTCGACAGCTGCGAGCCGATATTGCCGTAGCCGATGATGCCGAGCGTCTTGCCGCGCACCTCGCGGCTGCCATTGGCGGACTTGTCCCAGCCACCGGCATGCGCCGCCACCGAGCGCGGGAAGATGCGCCGCATCAGCATCACGACTTCGGCAATGGTCAATTCGGCGACACTGCGCGTGTTCGAGTACGGCGCGTTGAACACGGGAATGCCGAGCCGCTTGGCGGCGTCGAGATCGACCTGGTTGGTGCCGACCGAGAAGCAGCCGACCACCATCAGCCGGTCTGCGGCCTGCAGGACGTCCTCGGTCAGATGCGTGCGCGAGCGAATGCCGAGCATATGCACGCCGGACAGCATGCGCTTCAGTTCAGCCGAGCCGAGCGCCTTGGGCAGCCGTTCGATCTCGGTGTAGCCGTTGGCCTCGAACATGCGGACGGCCGAGTCGTTCACGCCCTCCAGGAGCAGAACGCGGATCTTTTGCTTGGGCAGCGATAGCGGCATGGGCCTGGCCTGATCAATCGTGGGTGTGGCGTAGTGTAGCGCTTGTTACAGTCGCGATGCGTTGAAACTTGGTGAATGCAGCGCGGCAGCGTCGCTTTCTGTCGCTTTCTCAGGGCCTTGTCCACTCCATTGGCGTTTTTTGACAGGCAATGCAAAATCAGCGCCTGACCGGTGGAACGCCCGGCAACGCCCGCACTGCAGCAACCGCAGATCGTTGTTTTGGCTGCTGACAAACCACGCGAGCGGCGCTAGCCTTCCGGCAATCACAAAATCATCGGGAGGTCAGCATGTCAGACGGAATGGTCGAGGCACGCGCGTCGGAATCCGCTCAGGGTGAAACCCAGACGGTCGACGTCGCCGTCGTGGGCGCCGGATTTGCGGGATTGTACCTGCTTTACCGCCTGCGCAAGGCGGGMTTCTCGACCGTGGCGCTGGATACCGCAACCGATGTCGGCGGCACCTGGTWTTGGAACCGCTATCCGGGCGCGCGCTGCGACATCCAGACCGTCGACTACAGCTACACGTTCGATCCCGARCTCGAGACCGCCTGGCAGTGGTCCGAGAAATATGCCACCCAGCCGGAGATCCTGCGCTATCTCGGCTTCGTCGCCGATCGTTACGATCTGCGCCGGGACATTCGCTTCGGCACCCGCGTGCTCGGCGCCTCCTGGGATGAGTCGAAGGAGCGTTGGCTGCTCACGACGGACAACGGCCCGGCCGTCTCCTGCCGCCACTACATCATGGCGACCGGCTGCCTGTCGCAGCCCAAGCCGCCGGAATTCGACGGCGTGCACGACTTCAAGGGCGCGATCTACTTCACCAGCCGCTGGCCGCATGACGGCGTCGACCTCAAGGGCAAGCGCGTCGCGGTGATCGGCACCGGCTCGTCCGCCATCCAGTCGATCCCGATCATCGCCGAGCAAGCGGCGCAGCTGACCGTGTTCCAGCGCACGCCGAACTTCGCTCTCCCGGCGCATAACGGCCCGTTGCCGGCCGATCGTGCCGCCCAGCTGGCGCAGGATCGCAACGGCCTGCGCGAGCAGGCGCGCTGGTCGCTGACGGGCGTGCCGATTCCGCCGGCCACCGAATTCAGCTGGCAGATGAGCGAGAGTGAGCGCCGCGCGCGCTTCGAGAAGCTRTGGGCTGCGGGCGACCTCGTCGGCATGCTGACGCAGCTCTGGGCCGACCAGGGGGTCGACGCYGACGGCAAYGCGCTGCTCGCGGATCTCATCCGCGAGAAGATCCGCGAGATCGTCAAGGATCCCGAGACGGCCGAGGCGCTCACGCCGCATGATCATCCGTTCGGCGCSAAGCGTCCGTGTCTGGACACCAACTACTACRCGACGTTCAACCGGCCGAACGTCACCCTGGTCAACCTGCGCAAGGAGCCGATCACGTCGATCACGGCRAACGGCATCAAGACCGACAAGCGCAGCTTCGACATCGACGTGATCGTGTTCGCCACCGGCTTCGATGCCATGACCGGCGCGATCCGCGCCGTGCATCCGATCAAGGGCCGCGGCGGCCAATCGCTCGATGAGACCTGGGCGAACGGCCCGGAGACCTATCTCGGCCTGACCGTCGCCGGCTTCCCCAATCTGTTCCTGATCACCGGGCCSGGCAGCCCATCGGTGCTCTCGAACATGGCGGTGTCGATCGAACAGCATGTCGACTTCGTGGTGGACCGCCTGGCCGAGATGCGCGAGGCCGGCTTCACGACGATCGAGCCGACGGACACCGCGCAGGCCGGCTGGATGCGCCACATGGCGGACTGCGCGACGGTGACGCTGCATCGGCTCGCCAACACCTGGTACACGGGCGCCAACGTGCCAGGCAAGCCGCAGACATTGATGCCCTATACCGGCGGCGTCGGGCCCTATCGCGGCATCTGCAACGAGATCGTGAAGCGCGGCATGCTCGGCTTCAAGCTGGCTGGTCCGAACGGCGCGGCCCAATGCAATGACGGAGAGATCGTGCAGCTGCAGCCGGATGTGCGGCTGGTGCTGAACATGCTCGCCGAGATGAACCTGCCGCCGATCGAATCGATGGGCGCGCAGGGCGCCCGCGACTTCATCACCGAGTTCAACAAGACCCGGCCGCCGGGACGCCCCGTCGGTGAGGTCAAGGACGGCACGCTCCCAGGCGCGGATGGCCCCCTCGCCTACCGGCTCTATCGCCCGGCGACACCCGGGCCGCATCCGATCGTGGTGTACTTCCATGGTGGCGGCTGGGTGCTCGGCGACGAGCAGTCGGATGATCCGTTCTGCCGCGACATGTGCCGCCGCTCCAACATGATCTTCATCAGCGTGAACTACCGCCACGCTCCCGAGCATCGCTTCCCGGCGGCGGCCGAAGATGGCTACGCCGCCACCCGCTGGGTTGCGGAGCACGCCGCCGAACTCGGCGGCCGCGAAGGTCCAGTATTGGTCGCGGGCTGGAGCGCGGGCGGCAATATCGCCGCCGTGACATGCCAGCTGGCGCGCGATCGCGGCGGTCCCGTTATCGGTGGCCAGCTGCTGGTGTGCCCGGTCACCGATTGCAGCTTCGATCGTCCGTCGTACACCGAGAATGCCGCCGGCTACTTCCTGACGCGCGGCCTGATGTTCTGGTTCTGGGACATCTACTGCTCGCCGGCCGATCGCACCGATCCGCGCGTGTCGCCGCTGCGCGGCCAGCTGAAAGGACTGCCGCCGGCCTATATCGTGACCTGCGAGTTCGACCCGCTGCGCGACGAAGGCGTGGCCTATGCGGAGGCATTGGCAACGGCGGGCGTCCCCGTCGGACAGCTCAAGGCCCGCGGCCATTTCCACTCATCGTTCACGATGGTCGATATCGTCATTACCGGTGTCGGTGGTCGCGTGCAGATGGCGGAGGCGCTGCAGGCGTTCACCCAGCCTGCCGAAGACAGCGGCTCGCCGGAGATCAACGCCGCGGCGAGCTAGCACCGGCGYCGGCGGCCATCTTGCGAAAGGCTGCAGGGCGTTCTGCAAGCTGGGCCGCCGCCCGCGTCAGAAYSGGTSTGCAGCCGGACATCTCGGCCGGCAGCCGGCCCACGGCATCGAGCAAGGCGCGGGCCGCGCGCAGCGGATCCGTGCCGATGCGGTGCAGCCGCTCCAGCGTCGCCGTGCAGCGCCGTCTGGCGCYCGGCGACGTTSYGCTTGCAGCGARYTCGCCGAGYTGCTCGATCGCCTGTCCGACATACAGCARCGCMAGGGCATCGTCGGCCAGGCGCGCAGTCGGATACGAGGCCCGYTCGCCCCAATAGGTGGCGAGCAGGACGCGGTGATGCAGCAGCGCGCGCCATCGCTTGCGGCGATCCGATCGCAGGGCGCTGGCCGCGAGATRTTCGAGATCGTCGATCATCGAATATCTGACCGCCTCATAGCGMCGGCGRCTGTCGACRGGATAGATCAGGCTGAAGGCAATCAGCGCGACCACGGGTCCGGCGACCACGGCAAGGCTAGCCATCAGCGAATGCCCGAAGCTCATGGTCTGCGGCCAGGTCGGCTGCAGCATCAGCAACAGCACCATGTTGACGTCGAACGCCATGCGCTGGGTCAGGCGATGCGCCGACAGCGGCGCACCGAGCAAGATGAAGGGGACCATCGCCAGCACCGCCCCGAGCGATCCACCGACGTATGGCCAGATCAGCCAGCGGCAGATCAGGGCGAGGCCCGTCCCCAGCACCTGCCCTGCGAGCACGTGAGGCAGGATGGCGGCCGGTTTCTCGAAGGTCGAGAAGACCGACAGCATGATCGCCGTGCCGAGCATCATGAAGCCGCCCATCTCCCAGCCGGTTGCGAGCCAGACCAGACCCGYGGCCAGCATCGCGACAAGGGTGCGCAACATCGCGCGGCGCGCCAGCATCCAATCGCGATGCAARAGCAGTTCGGCAGCAGGGCGTCCGTCGAGATCAGCCAGATTGCTTGTCGCCGCGGCGAGGTCATTCAGGACCGACGCCAATGGTTCATGCGGATTCGCGGCGGCCGCGGCCTCGCCCAACCGCTGCAGCGCCGGCACGGAAACTCCGGTCTCGGACATGTCTGTTCGCGCCAGCGAGTCCGCCATCGCGGCATCGATGGCCCGGCTGTCCTCCGAGCGCAGCCACAGCACGGCCGAGACCTGCGCCGCCAGCAGCGCGCGGATCTTCCGAACCAGCCGTCGTCGCCGGCGTGAGCCAGCACCATGCAGGTCGAGCGTGCCTTCGAGCGCCGAGATGTCCGACAGAATCGAACGCTGCTCATTCTCCGAGACCGGCGCCCCGCGCAGACGCGCGACGATGTCGGCTGCCAGTTGCTCGCTGASAAGCCGCGCCTTCTCCACAACCGAGATATCGTCGCCGGGCGCGGCGAACAGCCAGCCGACAAGCAGCGCGGCCAGAATGCCGACGGCAACGGTCAGCACGCGATCGGCGCCCAAGGCCAGCACATGCTCCGGATGGGCCGCGTCGAGCAGGGCCACCATGGCCGCCGAATAGCCGGAGAGCATGGCGGCATAGGAGGCGTAGCCACGGACAAGATTGCCGGCAAAGGCGCACAGGCCGATCCAGAGCGAGATGCCGATGACGAGCACCATGGCGTCGCCGTGCGAGACACGCATCAAGGCCAGTCCGAACAACACGCCGATGATGGTGCCGGCGAGCCGGGCCGCGCTCTTCTCCAGAAGATGTCCGCGGAGAGGTTGCGAGGCCGCCCACACCGTCATCCCCGACCATTGCGGATGCTCCAGTCCCGCCAGCCAGGCAAGCAGGAGCGCAAGACATGCGGCGAGCGCGGTCCGAAAGCCGAATGCGAGGCGGGGCCATTCGAAGCCGAACCGCGAAGCGGGTGGCGCATTCATTCCTTGCCGTCTCCTTCGATGAGCCGCTGCTCGATCCGGTCGAACATGTCGAGCGTCGCCTGCAGGCGCGTGTCGTCGATGTCCCGGAGCATCGCGCTCTCGGCCTCGCGCAGCACTCGATAGACCGAGGTGAGCAGCCGCCGGCCCTTCGCGGTGAGAAAGACCAGCCGCGAGCGGCGGTCGGTCGGGGAGACCCGCCGCTCGATCAGTTCACGCTCACCGAGCATGTCGAGCAGGCGCACCAGGCTCGATCCGTCGATGCCGCAGCGGGCCGCAAGCTCATTCTGGGTGATGCCRTCGCCCGATCGATCGAGATGCACCAACGGCGGCCATGCCGCATCCGACAATCCGAGCGCGCCCATCCGTTCGTCCAGCGCGCGGCGCCAGCGGCGGGCGAGGCCAACGAGCGCAAAGCCGAAGCGAAGACGGGCGGTGGATGCCGACGGTGCCATGCCCCATTTACTTGAACCAAAATGATTTGAATTCAATCTATTTTCGGGGCAGCGCGCGCCGGGCTGCTCCGCGTCCGGCGCATGCCGAGCGATCCGGACGCAGCTGCAGCCGGTCAAACCTGCTGTTTCATGGCCTCGTCATAGGCCAGCACGGAGGCACGCGCGGTGTCACGCACATCGCTCGCCGTCATGCCCGGCTTGTACAGGCTCGAGCCGAGGCCGAACGCGCGCACGCCAGCCGCGACATATGTCGCAAGGTTCTTGTCCGAAACGCCACCGACCGCCCCGACGACGACGCCTTTCGGCAGCACGGCCAATTGCGCCGCGATGCCGGCGGGGCCGAGAACCGAAGCAGGAAAATACTTCAACGCCGAAGCGCCGCAGCGCAGGGCAAGAAATGCCTCTGTCGGGGTGAACACCCCGGGCATCGTCACCATGTCGTAAGCCTGCGCCGTTGCCAGCACTTCGGCATCGACGTTCGGGCTGACCATCAAGCGGCCGCCTGCCTCCGCAACCCGCACACAATCCGGTGCATTGGTCACCGTCCCCGCGCCGATCAGGCAGTCCTGGCCGAAGCGCCTGGCCAGCCGTTCGATCGAGACGAACGGCTCGGGCGAGTTGAGCGGGACCTCGATCATCTCGAAACCCGCTTCGACCAGGACAGCCACGATCTCYTCGGCCTCGTCAGGCTTGATGCCGCGCAGGATCGCAACCAGCGACCGCTTCACGTTGGGCCAGTTCACAGACTGTGTCATGTCAGAAACGCGCTCCCCAGATCTGCCGGGCCGCCTTGATCAGGCCTTGGCGCGAGGCCAGCTCAGCATCGCATTCGTTCACGGTGAAACCAGACGCCGTCAAGGCCTCGCGATAGAGCCGGCCGAGCCGGCCTGCTCCGATCAGCCGCAGCGGGAGGTCGCTGCCGAAGCGCATGCGGGCATCCGCGATCTCGCTGCCGATCAACAGTCCCGACAACCGCGCGGCGCCTTCGGAGCGCGGCTCGAATCCGAGCAACTGGGCCGCGCGCAGCCGGAACAGCGCGCTGGTCAGGCTCGCCGGAGACGATAGCGCGGACGCGAGGCCCGCKCGAAACGAAGCGCCGTCCTCGGCTGGCGCGGCGTCCGGCTCGACGGCATGCATCAGGATGCTGTGCTGGGAGATCACCGCGAACAGCTCACCGGTCATGTAGGTTGCAAATGCGACCACGGCGYCGGCCTCGACCCGGATCCATTTGCTGTGGGTGCCGGGGATGCACACGATCCCGGAAAAGCCTGGCTCGGTGACGCCGAACAGCTGCGTCTCCTCGCCGCGCATCACATCCGGCTGATCGGCGCGGGCCTGGGCCAGACCAGGGAGGATCCTGACGTCGCCCTCGGTCTCGACGCAGATCGCGCCGGCATGCAGCGCGTCGAGGCGGGTCGGCGTKTGCAGATATGGCGCTTCGACCCAGCCCTGCCGCGCGCCGGCCATGCCGCAGATCAGCACCGGCAGGTCGGCCGGTCCACCGAGCTTGCGGAGATGATCGCGCAGCACCGGCGCGAACCCCGACGTCGCACATTGCAACATGCCCTCGGGGCCTCGGCTCTCGGCGAGCTCCGTTCCGTCGGCGGCCATCAGCCAGGCGCGGAAGCTCGAAGTTCCCCAGTCGACGGCAACAAAGGCCGCCTTGGACATCTCGATCGAGCTCATCGTTCCTCTGCGGCTGCGCTGCGACACTCTGGAGGCCCAGCTCGGATGACGCCCGCCCTATATGCATGATATGTCGCGGCCGACAAGCTCGGCCAGTGGATCGGCAGGTCCGCCGGCATCGTCCCTTCTTTGTTGCGTTGCAAAGGCGCGGCGCCTGGCTTCCCGATCTCCCGCAGCCGCTGTCAGGCGCGGCTTCATCCGCATTCCGGACCCCCATCCATGACCATTTCAGACCACCGCGCGGCGCAGCTCGCGACACGCCTGGCCTTCTTCGTCGCCGGCTTCGGCATCGCGTGCTGGGCGCCGCTGGTGCCATTCGCCAAGCAGCGGCTCGGCGTCGATGATGCGACGCTCGGACTCCTGCTGCTGTCGCTCGGTGTCGGCTCGGTCGCATCGATGCTGGCGGCCGGCCTGCTCAGCGCGCGCTATGGCAGCAAGCCGGTGGTGATCGTCAGCGGACTTGCCCTCAGCGTTCTGCTGCCTCCGCTCGTCATCGCCACGACGCCGGTCACGCTCGCGCTCGCGCTGTTCGCCTTCGGCGCGGCGCTCGGCTCGCTCGACGTCGCCGTGAACATCCAGGCCATCGARGTCGAGCGGCTCAGCGCACGGCCATTGATGTCCGGCTTTCACGCCCAATTCAGCATCGGGGGCTTTGCCGGCTCCGGCGTCATGACCGCGCTGCTCGCCTTCGAGRTCGCGCCGCTGCCGGGCACGCTCGCCTGYTGYGCGATCGCATTGGCGGCGATGATCATYGCCRTTCCGCGGCTGATCGCAGGCAAGCCGGCAGAATCGGGCCCGCTGCTGGTGCTGCCGCACGGCGCGGTGCTGTTGCTGGCGGCGCTCGCGGCGATCATGTTCCTGGTCGAAGGCGCGATGCTTGACTGGAGCGCGCTGCTGCTCACGGCCTCCGGCCGTCTGCCGGCCGCGCAGGCCGGGCTCGGCTACATCATGTTCTCGATCRCGATGACGATCGGCCGTCTCGCCGGCGATGTCGTCGTCGCGCGGATCGGAGATCGGGCGACATTGCTGTGGGGCAGCGTCATGGCGATCACCGGATTCGTCGTGCTGCTGGCCGTTCCCTCGGTCGTCAGTGCGATGACAGGCTTTGCCCTGRTCGGCCTCGGCGCCTCGAATCTGGTGCCGGTGCTGTTCCGACGAGCCGGAGCACAGACCGTGATGCCGGTCGGCCTGGCCGTCGCGGCCGTCACCACCGCCGGCTACTCCGGCGTGCTGCTCGGGCCCGCCGGCATCGGCTTCGTCGCCGCGGCCACGAGCCTGTCGACCGCATTCTGGCTGCTCGCGGCGCTGCTGGTCGTCGTGCTTGCGAGTGCGCCTTTGGTCGCAACTGCGCCGCGATAGGAACGAGCCGGCCGTCCTCGCCTTGGTCAATATCGAATGCATTGGCCAAGGAGCAGAACCATGCGCGYACTCAATATCCTCACTCTYGTTCTGGTGATCGTCGGCGGACTGAACTGGGGCCTCGTCGGCCTGTTCGATGTCGATCTCGTCACCGCCATCKTCGGCAATGGTGCGGCGGAAACCGCGACATCCTCGCCGATCGCCCGGATCGTCTAYATYCTGGTCGCGCTCTCGGCGATCTATCAGATCGGCATGCTGGTSCGGCTGTCGTCCGCACGCAGCGACGTCGTCTACCGCTGACCGCATGCCGGGCGGCGCTGATCTCCCGATAGCGGCGGCCGGTCTGGGGTTTCACGAACAACGTCGCGATCTCGGGATGGCGGGCACGCAGCTCGGTCTCGATCGCGACGACGGCGMGTTCGACGCCATCCCCACGCAGGTTACCCTTGCGCGTTCCGGCATGCCGGCACAGACTCTGCCCAATGCGCAATGGAGCAGTGCGATGGCGATGAATGACGATAGCACGGCGGATGATCAAAGTGCCGCCGGCACGCAGGCGCGTGATGCCCATTTCCTGCGTCACAGCTTTGCCGTCGCCCGGCGCTCGATGTCGCACGGCAACCATCCGTTCGCAGCCGTTCTCGTCGACGCCGGCGGTCGCGTGCTGATCGAGGCGGAGAATGGCTACATGCCGGCGCGCGACGCCACGGCGCATGCAGAGCGGCTCGTGGCGACGCAGGCYTGCACCTCGATCGCCGCCGACATTCGAGCGACGGCCACGCTGTATTCGTCGGCCGAGCCGTGCGCGATGTGCGCGGGCGCGATCTACTGGGCCGGCATCGGACGGGTGGTCTACGGCCTGAGCGAACGGCGACTGCGCGACTTCACCGGCAACCATCCGGAGAATCCGACGCTCGACCTGCCCTGTCGCRACGTCTTCGCGAGCGGCCAGCGTACCACGGAGGTCGTCGGGCCACTGCTGGAGGACGAAGCCGCCGCGCTGCATAT
>BFBZ01000049.1_pt6 | contig 90307 bp, 75 predicted proteins | sample 1888401 | NCBI WGS metagenome assembly BFBZ01 (sample SAMD00112614, study PRJDB3348) | symbiont metagenome | host: Chara braunii
GCAGTGAATCATGCTCCAAACAACCGCGCCAGCACTTCTTCAACAGCCTGCTAACGGCGCGACAGTGCCTCGAGCGCTTCGGCGGCATTTTCCAGGATGCTGATCGCCTCCGCCTGCTTGTCTTCCGCATCGACGATATCGCCGAGAGCCGCGCGCAGCCGGTGGCGCAGCGCATGGAAGCGGTCGCGCTTTTCATGTCGGCCGCGACGCCCGCTGTCCTCGCCGTCATCGTTCCAGCCGAACCATTCCCGAGCCTTGGCCATCTTGCGGCCGAAGCGTTCCAGATGGTCGAGCACGCCGTCGATCGCCTCGCGGTTCTCCTCGAGATGCGCCCTGCCCGCCTCGGTGATCGAGAACACCTTCTTGTTGCCTTCGCTGGACGAGACGGCATAGCCCGCCTCCTCCAGGAAGGTGAGCGTCGGATAGACCACGCCCGGGCTCGGGCTGTAGATGCCGCTGGTGCGCTCCTCCAGCGCCTTGATGATGTCGTAGCCATGGCGCGGCGCCTCCGCCAGCAGCGACAGCGCGATCAGCTTGAGATCGCCATCGGCCAGCATGCGACCGGCGCGGAACATGTCGCCCGGGCCGCCGCGGCCGCCACCCCTCCCGCCCTGGCCGAAGGGGCCAAAGCCGCCGCGGCCACCGAATTTGCCGGCCATATGCATGAACATGCGCTCGCCGAAATGATTGTGTCCGAATTGTCTGTGCATGGATTGCTCCTTGAGTTATGTCTTACGATATATCTTAGTTAGGCAACAGCCACGGAAGAGTCAAGATATATCTTACGATGTATCGAGAATGAAGCGAAACGGTGGCATGCGCACAGTCGGAACCGGCGAAACGAGGGGCCGAAACCGAGGCCGGCTACCAGCGGCCGTTGCGGCGGTTCCAGGCGTAAAGCAGGTCGGCAAATCGGTCATAGGCAAAGCGCGTCAGCGGCAACGCGGGCGCATTACCGAACAACCTCGCCAGCCAGCCCTCGCCCGGCGTCATCCGCCACACCGCGATCGCCACATCGGCGCCGACCAGCAGCCGGCCTTCGGCATCGGTCGCATGCAGCCTGCGGCGGATGTCCTCCAGCGAAGCGCCGAATGCGGAAAGGGCGGCCGGCTCGAGATTGATGTCGCGGAATTCGATGCGGCCCGCCTTGACCGCCTCGACCAACCGATGCCTTTGGCGCTTGATGCCGGCGTCGCAGACCGGGCAGCGGGTGTTGTACCAGACGGTGAGCCGAGGCTTGGGCATGCCCTGACTATCGGCGAGCGGGCGCCGCGCCGCAACATGACGCCAGAGCATGATGCCGAAAAGTGTGAAGCGGTTTTTCGGGCGACATCATGCTCTATCTCTTTGATTTAGAGCCGGATTCAGATTTCAGGTCGAACAGACCTGAAATCATCCGGCTCCAGAGCGGTTCAGCGTTTCATGGAATCGCCGAACCGCTCTAACTCTTTGTTTTTACGCAATTCCGGACGGAAAACCGTTACACACTTTTCCTGGAATTGCTCCAGGCGATCTCCGCGCCTCATCCGAGCGAGGTGATGATCTCGCGATAGGCGAATTCAGGAAAGGCCTTGAGCGTCCGCGTCCGGACACTGCCGCCGGCCGCAAGCATGAGCGCGAAACGCGCGAGCACCGCATCGTCCGGCGCTTCGACCACGGCCACCATGTCGCACTCGCCCATGGTCAGGTAAAACGCCTTGAACGTTCCGCCCATGTCGCCCAGTTGCTTCTTGGCGGCATCGAGCCGCTTCGGCGACTCGCGCACGTTCTTGGCGCCCTGCTCCGTCCAGTTGATCAGCATGATATAGGTCGTCATGGCACACCTCCTCCGGCGCCACGGAGCACGGCTTCCATGCCGGGGCAGGCATCCGGATTGTCGCCCAGAAATGCATCCGACCTTGAAATTATCCTCCCGCCGGGCGCTCCCGGCAAGGCGGCACCGCAACGGCTGGAAACGAAAAAGGGCGCTCGAGGCGCCCTTTGAATTTCTTGTTCGTTCCCCGATCAGCTGTCGAGGAAGCTTCTCAGCTTACGGCTCCGGCTCGGATGCTTGAGCTTGCGCAGCGCCTTGGCCTCGATCTGGCGGATACGCTCGCGGGTGACCGAGAACTGCTGGCCGACTTCTTCCAGCGTGTGGTCGGTGTTCATGCCGATGCCGAAGCGCATTCTGAGCACGCGCTCCTCGCGCGGCGTCAGCGAGGCGAGCACGCGCGTGGTCGTCTCGCGCAGATTGGCCTGGATCGCCGCGTCGATCGGCAGGATCGCCATCTTGTCCTCGATGAAATCGCCGAGATGCGAATCCTCCTCGTCGCCGACCGGCGTTTCGAGCGAGATCGGCTCCTTGGCGATCTTCAGCACCTTGCGCACCTTCTCCAGCGGCATGGCGAGCTTTTCGGCCAGCTCTTCCGGCGTCGGCTCGCGGCCGATCTCGTGCAGCATCTGGCGCGAGGTGCGCACGATCTTGTTGATCGTCTCGATCATGTGCACGGGGATGCGGATCGTGCGCGCCTGATCCGCGATCGAGCGCGTGATCGCCTGCCGGATCCACCATGTCGCGTAGGTCGAGAACTTGTAGCCGCGGCGGTATTCGAATTTGTCGACCGCCTTCATCAGGCCGATATTGCCTTCCTGGATCAGGTCGAGGAACTGCAGGCCGCGGTTGGTGTACTTCTTGGCGATGGAGATGACGAGGCGCAGGTTGGCCTCCACCATTTCCTTCTTGGCGATCGCGGCCTCGCGCTCGCCCTTCTGCACCTGGTTGACGATCTTGCGGAATTCCAGGATCGAGATCGCCGTTTCGGTGGCGAGGCTCTGGATCTCGGCGCGCAGTTCCTTGATCGCGTCCTTCTCGTTCTTGGTGAATTCCTTCCAGCCACGCGAGGTGAGGTTGGCGATCGAGCGCGTCCAGTTCGGATCGAGCTCCGAGCCCTGATACTCCCTGAGGAACTCCTCACGGCGAACACCGTAGCTTTCGGCGAGCCGAAGCAGCCTGCCCTCGTTCTGCACCAGGCGCTTGTTGATGTCGTAGAGCTGCTCGACCAGCGCCTCGATGCGYGCSGTGTTGAGCGACAGCGACTTCACCGCCTTGATCAGCTGGTCCTTGAGCTCCTTCAGCCGGCGGTCCTGGCTGGGCGAGAGCGTGCCGGCCGCGGCCAGCCGATTCTCGACCTGCTGRTCCTGCAGCTTGCGAAGCTTCTTGTAGGTATCGGCGATGACGTCGAGCGTCTCCATCACCTGCGGGCGCAGTTCCGCTTCCATTGCCGCGAGCGACAGGCTCGCCTCGTCCTCGTCGTCTTCCTCTTCCTCCAGCCCGCGCGTATCGCCGCCGACATTGGTGATGTCGTCCTCTTCRTCGCGCGCCGCGSCACGGCCACGCGGCTTTTCCTCGGGCTTGGGGCCTTCCTCGACACGCTCGACCACCGGCGCCTGCTTGGCCTCGGGGCCGGCATAGGTGGCTTCGAGGTCGATGATCTCGCGCAGCAGGATCTTCGATTCGTTGAGTTCGTCGCGCCAGATGATGATGGCCTGGAAGGTCAGCGGGCTCTCGCACAGGCCCGCGATCATCGTTTCGCGGCCGGCCTCGATGCGCTTGGCAATCGCGATTTCGCCCTCGCGCGACAGGAGCTCGACCGAGCCCATCTCGCGCAGATACATGCGCACCGGATCGTCGGTGCGGTCGGTCGGCTCCTTCTTGGTGGTCGTGGTGGCGACCGCGGTGCCGGTCTGCTCGGCAAGCTCGTTGGCGTCTTCCTCCGAATCGGCGCTGGCGTCGGCCGGCTCGGCTTCCTCGCCCTGCTCGTCGTCCTCGACGACATTGATGCCCATGTCGGACAGCATGGCCATGGTGTCCTCGATCTGCTCGGAGGTCACTTCCTCCGAGGGCAGCACCGAGTTCAACTCGTCCATGGTGACATAGCCGCGCTTCTTGGCGGCCTTGATCATCTTCTTGACAGCATCGTCGGAAAGGTCGAGCAGAGGGCCATCGGTGGCGCCTTCACGTTCGGTCTCGACCTCTTCCTTTTCCTTTGTCGCCATTCTTTGTCGTCTCCAAGCGGCTGTATTTCGAGGCCGCGTAAGCTGCCGGACCGGTCTACCGGATGCGTCCGCACCAGAACGCTTCTCACCGGGCCAGTAACCGCGTCATCTCTTTGTTTGGTGCATGTCGTTGCCCCAAAACCGGTTTCCACTTTTGGGCGACATGCATTAAGTCCAGATTAACCCTGATATCTGTGGCAGGCACTTTGCCTGTCCAGTGTCACCAGTACCTCACATCGCTCAAATTTCCCGCCGAGGTCGGGGCACGGTTAACGTTTCGAATCGTTCTGATTCCGCCAATCTGCCAGAAGGTCAAGCGCCTCTGGCATGATTCGCATGAAAAAAGCGAATCAATTACCCGACTTAGAGGCGTCGATTCGACGCGCCGCGCATTTCCACTTCATTTCCGGAGCAGGTTGGAGCCTAAACGCGCCCGGCCCTGCCCGAYGAAACGCCGAACCCTTCGATCAGCGCTTCCGTTGCCTGYACATCGTTGAAYTGCGCTTGWATCTCGACGAGRTGCCGGAAGTTTTCGTCCGAAGGGTCCGCATCGAGCGCCGCCTGCGCTTGTTTCAGYTCCCTATGTAAGGTGCGCGCGCTGCGCTGCAAGTGCAGCGCCTGGTTGAAGGCGTCGCGGGCRTCGTCGAGCCCGGCGGTTTCGAGCGCCGGCCACTGCCGCGCGCGCTTGATCAACGCCACSGCACGYTCCCACACSTCGCCGCATCCGGCGCGCTCGATSGTSGCGATSACCGCGYCRCGRTCGTCSGCCGCGTCATGCGCCATCGCRTCGAGAATGGCYGCRTGCAGCCGCCTCAAATCGGTATTGGCAAGGTCGAGGAATTCGACRTGGGCGAARTTCTCGTCGATCAGCGGCGGGTGGTTGACGAGCGCCACGATRATCGTCGCCTCGCGCACCGACATCGCCTCCACGGTCCGCTTGACCAGCGCCGAGCGGCCAAGACTTTCGGTGATCGCCGCGCGTCCGCTGGCGGCGGCGCCGCGCGCGAACGCCCCGCCGGGAGCCTGTCCCTTGCCGCGTTCGCCGGACCGGCCGTCGAAGCGTGCGCCATGACCTTGCCGCGCCGCGCGTTGCGAACCGAAGAAGCTCAGCACCCGCTCACGCATTTCCTGCTGATAGTGGTAGCGCAGGCTTTCGTCGCGGATGCGGCTGGTCAGCTCGCGCAGCGTCTTTTCGAGCTCCGCCCGCCGTTCCGGCGTGTCGAAGACCCCGCCGGCCGTCTCGCGCATCCACAAAAGGTCGGCGAGCGGCCGTGCCTCGGCCAGCACCGCGCGGAACGCGTCCGGGCCATCGGCCTTGACCAGATCGTCCGGGTCCTTGCCATCCGGCAGCAGTGCGAAGCGGGCCGAGCGGCCGGGCTGCACCGCCGGCAGCGCCAGGTCGGCGGCGCGCCACGCCGCCTTCAGCCCGGCCTGGTCGCCGTCGAAGCAAAGCACCGGCTCGCCGGCCATGCGCCACAGAAGCTCGAGCTGGTTTTCGGTGAGCGCCGTGCCGAGTGGCGCCACGGCATTCTCGAAGCCCGCCTGCGCCAGCGCAATGACATCCATGTAGCCTTCGACGGCAATCACCGTGCCGCCCTTGGCCACCGCCTTGCGGGCGCGAGCGAAATTGTAGAGCACGTTGCCCTTGTGGAAGAGCTCCGTATCCGGCGAGTTCATGTATTTGGCCAGGGCATCCGGCGCCAGCGCCCGCCCTCCGAAGGCAATGATCCTGCCGCGCGAGTCCGGAATCGGAAACATGATGCGGTCGCGGAACCAGTCGTAGGAGACCGGGATGTCGTCGCCATGCCGCACCAGTCCGCAGGCCTCGATATCGGCCTTCGGCACGCCCCTGGCGGCGAGATGTTCCTTGAGCGCGTTGCGGCTGTCCGGCGCATATCCCAGCCGGAACGACTGCTGCGTCGCCGACGTCATGCCACGCTCGCGCAGATAGGCCCGCGCCTTCGCCCCTTCGGGCCCTTGCAGCCGATCCTGGAAGAAAGCTGTCGCCATCTCCATGACGTCGGTCAGGCTGGCGCGTTCCTTCTCGCGGCGCTCCTGCGCTTCGTCGCGCACCGGCATCGGCACGCCGGCCATCTCGGCGATCTTTTCGACTGCCTCGGGAAAGCTCATGCCGTCGAGCTCGGTCAGGAACTTGAAATGGTCGCCGGACACCGAACAACCGAAACAGTGATAGCGGCCTTTCTTGTCCTCGCAGTGGAAGGACGGGCTCTTTTCCCCATGGAACGGGCAGCAGGCCCAGTAATCGCCGCGCGAGGCGTTGGTCTTCTTCCTGTCCCAGCTGACGCGCTGACCGATCACCGAGGAAATCGGCACACGGTCGCGTATCTCGTCGAGGAAGGCGGGCGGAAAGCGCATCGGGAAAGCTCGTTTGCCCTTCATATAATCAAGCCGCCCGGGCGCGACGACTCCATAAAACCATCGTACCCGCTTTTCACAGACAAAGAGAAGGCGGCCCCAGGGGTCCTTGAGGCCGCCTTCCTGTAGCTGACGACCCGTGCGCTGGCAGCGAGAAACCGTGGGCCCGGCTGGCCGGCTCGCGCACGTGCAACCAATGCGTCCTCCACTCATTTCCGACATGCGCCGTCGAACGCAGGCGATCATCTCATCGAAAAAATCTATTACSCGGCTAACGTTGATTGGTGTATTTCCACGCCTCGATATGACTGAGATTGCTACCTCCCTTCGCGCCGCCAAATGCGCCCCTCGAGGCCTGACATGAGCGGCTCCGTCGTCCTGCTGCACCTCGCCGGCGCGGTGGCGCTGATGCTGTTTGCCACCCGCATGGTGAAGACCGGCGTCGAGCGCGCCTATGGCGACGTGCTGCGCCATCGGCTGCGCGCCACCATGCGCAATCCGGTCATGGCGATCCTCGCCGGATGCGGCCTCGCGGTCGCGCTGCAAAGTTCGACCGCCGTCACGCTGCTTGTCGGCTCCTTCGCCGGTTCCGGCATCGTCTCGGGCGCTGCAGGACAGCTTGCTGTGCGCGGCGCCGAGATCGGCTCGGCGCTGGTGGTCAAGCTGCTGACATTCGATCTCACCTTGCTGGTCCCGCTCTGCCTGATTGCCGGTACGGTCATGTTCATGGCGACCGAGCGGCGCGACTGGCGCCAGACCGGTCGCATCCTGGTCGGCATCGGCCTTCTCATCCTGTCGCTGGAAATGATCGGCCAGGCGTCCGAGCCGCTGCGCAACAGCCAGCTCATGCCGGTCATCATCAACTATTTCTCCGGCGATTCGATCACCGCCTACCTGCTGGCGGCCCTCATCACCTGGCTGTTCCAGTCGAGCATCGCGGCGGTGCTGCTGATGGCGACGCTGGCCGGCCGTGGTCTGATCAGCCCTGAACTCGGCGTGGTCCTCATCCTCGGCGTCAATCTCGGCTCGTCGATCATCGCGCCGATGCTGACCCGCTCGGCTGGACCCGGCGTGCGCGTCGTGCCGATCGGCAACCTCCTGATGCGCGGGCTGGGCTCGCTGATCATGTTGGTGCTGTTCATGATTTTCCGGCCGCATGTCGGGTTCCTGGGCGCGACGGCATCGGACCAGATCGTCAACGCCCACATCCTGTTCAACGTCATCATCCTGCTGGCCGGCCTGCCGCTCGCCGGCCTCGTCTACCGCGCTTCCGAGAAGATCGTCGCCCTGGGCGCCAAGCCGGCGCCAGCCGCGACCCTCGACGTCGTCGAGCTTTCCGCGCTCAACGAAAGCGCGCTGGACGTGCCGGGCCAGGCGTTGGCCAACGCCACACGTGAAGTGGTGCGGGTCTGCGAGACGGTCGAAATCATGCTGAAACGCATCATCGAGCTTTACGAGAGCGCCGACGCCGGCAAGATCAAAGCGCTGGCGGCCCTCGACGACCGCGTCGACAGGAAGCACGCGGCGATCAAGCTCTACCTCGCCAAGGTCACCCGCAATCCGCTGACGGAGGACGAGGCGCTGCGTTGCCAGGAGTTGATCGGCGCCTGCGTCAAGCTGGAGCAGGTCGGCGACATCATCGTGCGCAACATGCTGGTGCATGTGAAGAAGAAGCTCGAACGCGGGCTGGAATTCACGCCCGAGGGCTGGGATGAGCTTTGCGCCTTCCACGCTTCAGTGCTCGCCAATGCTCGGCTTGCCTTCAACGTTCTGGTTTCGCGCGATCCGGAGACCGCCCGCCAGTTGGTGCTGGAGAAGGATCTTTTGCGCGAACGCGAAAAAGAGACCAGCGCCAGCCATTTCGAGCGGCTGCGCGACGGCACGGCCAAAAGCGTCGAGACCAGCTCGATCCATCTGGACACCATCCGCGACCTGAAGCAGATCAACTCGCTGCTGGCTTCAATCGCCTACCCCGTGCTCGAAGAGCGCGGACTGCTGGGCGGCTCGCGGTTGAAGGCAAGCTAAGCGCGTGGGTTGGGCGAGTCGATCAACATTGCGGCAGCGCAGAATTTAGCCTTTGCTCATCCTCGCTTCAGTCAGCTAAGGATCGTCCGGAGGATCCACTGGGAGGATGATCGTCGATGGACACCCATTCGCGCAGCTTCGCCAAGGCGCTTTCCTGGCGCGCCACCGGCACTATCGACACGATGATCATCTCACTCGTGGTGACCGGAAGCATCAAGCTCGCGGCCACCATCGGCCTGACGGAAGTCGTCACCAAGTCGCTGCTCTACTATCTGCATGAGCGGGCTTGGCTGAAGATCCCTTATGGGCGACGGAGAGCCACCTAGAGCAAGACGGCTTTTCGTCGAAACGCCGTCTCACTCTAAGATTATGTTTTTGAACCATGATCTTGTCCGAAAAGTCTTCAACTTTTCGGGATCATGTTCTAATCGCCGGCACGGCCGGGTCTGATCGAGCTCAGTCAGGCCCCGTCAAGAAAAGCTAAACCGGCGTCGACAATTTCTGCATTGCCCGCTGCCGCCAGACATGGTTGAGGCAACGCATTCGTCTCAAGATCTTATTGCCATGCTGCCGCTGATTGCTCTTTTCATTGCCGCCTTCGCTTTCGGCACGACTGAATTCGTCATCGCCGGCGTGCTGCCCGAAGTGGCGCAAGGGCTCGGCGTTTCGGTGCCCACCGCCGGCTACCTCGTCTCCGGCTACGCCTGCGGCATCGCCATCGGCGGCCCGCTGCTGGCGCTCGCCACCGCCAGGCTGTCGCGAAAGGCGTTGCTGGTCGGGCTGACGATTGCCTTCACCCTTGGTCAGGCGGCCTGCGCCGTGGCGCCCGACTTCAGCTCGATGCTTCTGTTGCGCGTTGCGACCGCGGTCGCGCACGGCGCCTATTTCGGCGTCGCCATGGTGGTCGCAGTCGGCCTTGTCCGCGAAGAMCAGCGCGGCCGGGCTGTCGCGGTGATCCTGTCGGGCCTGACCGTCTCCAACGTCATCGGCGTGCCTGCCGGCACCGCCATCGGCGGTCTGTGGGGTTGGCGCGCGACCTTCTGGGTGATGGGCGCGCTGGGTGTCGTCGCGATCGTCGCCATGCTTGCGCTGCTGCCGCGCACGGCCGGCGCCGCAAACCGGCCTGCCGGCCTTGCCCGCGAAGTGCGCGTGCTCGCCCGTCAGCAGGTCTGGACTTCCTTGATCCTCATGCTGATGCTGATGATCGGCCAGTTCGGCCTCTTCACCTACATCACGCCGACGCTGCTCGAAGTCACCGGCCTCCACGAGAACCTGATCCCCTGGGTACTGCTGCTCAACGGCGTCGGCGCCACGATCGGCGTCCTTGTCGGCGGCAAGCTTGCCGACTGGAAGCTGATGCCGTCGCTGATCACCATGCTCTTCCTGCAGGCCGTCATGCTGGCGGTGATCTATGCCGTCAGCCCCTACCCGTTGCCGATGATCGTTGCGATCGTCATCTGGGGCGGCCTAAACTTCGCCATCGGCGCGCCGATCCAGACCCGCATTCTGGCATGGACGGCGGATGCCTCGAACCTTGCCTCCTCTCTCATCCGTCGGGCTTCAATGTCGGCATTGCGCTTGCCGCCTCGCTGGGCGCCGCGATGCTCAACGCCGGGTATGGCTATCGCAGCCTCCCCGTCGCCGGCGCGCTCGCTATGCTGGTGGCGACAGCGGTTGCAGTTGCCTCGCAGCTTTGGGAGTCCCGCAGCAGCGCGACGCCGCCGCTGCCGGCGGCAGCGGAGTAGCAGCCGCCGCGTTCCGTTTCCGACAGTCCCGTCAAACCGTGGCGGACCGTGATCCGGAGCGGCTGGCAAGGATCGACACCAGACCGCGCAAGCCCTCCTCCAGCCTTTCGCGGCTGGGGGCAGCCCCCAGCGCCAAGCGCACGCCGTCGGCGGCGTCGGGGACGACCGAAAACTCCTCCGCGGGGCTGAGCGCCAATCCGCGACGCCGGGCGAGGTCGGCGAGCTCCAACGAACGCAGTGGCCCCTTGAGCGGATACCAGAGATGCAGGCTCGTTTGCGCCGTCGCAAAATCATTGGGCAGGATCTTGCGGGCGATGCACTGCCTGGCCTGCGCCTCGGCACGCACTGCCGCCGCGACCTCGCCGGCAAGGCCGCTCCGCACCCATTCGCAGGCGAGGCCCGTCATCAACGGTGGCGCCATCATCGTCGTGCCGCGGATTGCCGTTGCGATCCGTTCGACGGTATCGGTATCGGGCGCCGCCAGGAATGCGCAGCGCAGGAACGGCGAAATGCATTTCGCCATCGTCGCGACATGGATGGTCCGCTCCGGCACGAGGGCAAGGAAGGCCGCCGGCGGCGCGATAAGCAACGGGCTGTAAGGATCGTCCTCGACGATCGTCAGTTCGAGCTTGCCCGCCATCCGGGCGAGGTCGCGTCGCCTGCCTTCCGGCATGGTGAGCGCGGTCGGGTTGTGGAGCGTCGGGTTGAGATAGAGGACGCGAGCGCCATGCCGGCGCGCCTCCTCCTCCAGATCGTCCGGGCGCATGCCGTCATCGTCGCAGCCGACGCCGGCCAGTTTCCGCCCCGTGGCTTCGGCAAGCGCGATCAGGCCGGGATATGTCAGCGCGTCCGTGAGTATCGTATCGCCCTCGCGGGTTTGCGTCAGGAGAACGGCCGTGAGCAGCGCCTGCGCACCCGAACCGACAGCCATACGCTCGACCGGCAGCCTGTCGCCTCTTGCGGCGAGCCATGACGAGCCGGCGGCGCGTTCCGCGGGCGAGCCCGGGCCGGGATGGTAGGAGAGCAGCGCCTCCGCGCTGGAGCGCTTGAGCAGCCCCTCGATGCCACCCCGGATCAAGGCCGGCAGACTGAACCCCAGAGGTGCTGGCGGGATGTTCATGCCCAGATCGAGGATCGGCTCTTCCGGCTCGCCGGGCGTGACGAACGTGCCGCGACCTGCCGTCGCATCGATGCCCAGATCGAGGATCGGCTCTTCCGGCTCGCGTTCATGCCCAGATCGAGGATCGGCTCTTCCGGCTCGCCGGGCGTGACGAACGTGCCGCGACCTGCCGTCGCATCGATGAGGTTCCTGCGCCGCGCTTCGGTGAAGGCCCGGGTGACAGTCGTCAGGTCGACGCCGAGGAAGCGGGCCAGTTCCCTTTGCGGCGGCAGCCTGTCACCCGGCTGCAACCGGCCGCTCGACCGGGCCGCCGCAAGCGCGTCGGCGATCTTGAGATAGATCGGCCGTGGTCCCTCCTCCAACGGAGAAAGCCAGCCGAGGTCGATTTCGCCGGTCATTCTGCTCATCTCATAATCCATACATTTTGTCGCATTGTATGCATACAATAAAGATACTAATCTGTAGGCGTGACCTCAAGGCCGGATCGAATGCCATGCGAGGTCCCCGGAGCGACCACCATGCAAGACCATGCGCACTATCCCCACCTCGATCCCCTGCGGGTTGGAATCCGGGGCCGCTGCCCTCGTTGCGGAGAGGGCCGGCTGTTCGACGGCTTCCTCAAGCTCGCGCCGAAATGCGAGGTCTGCGGTCTCGACTATTCCTTCGCCGATCCCGCGGACGGTCCCGCCTTCTTCGTCATCTGCTTTGCCTGCGTGCCTTCCGTACTGTTCGCTGTCTGGGCGCAGGTGACCTTCGAGCCGTCGATGTGGTTTCACATCTTCGTTTCGATACCTGTGGTCTTCGCCACCTGCATTCCGCCGCTGCGACCGCTGAAAGGTTGGCTCGTGGCAAGCCAGTACTACTACAAGGCCGAGGAAGGACGACTGGCAAGGCCTGGCGAATAGCGAACGGGACTCTAGAGGTCGATCCGGAATTTGAGGCTTTCGGCGCCGCCATAGGCGATATCCTCGAAGAAGCGGCCGGCCAGCCTGCCGCCATTGGCAAGGATAACCTTCTGCGAAGCCGGATTGTCCGGCTTCGCGGTGATCTCGACATAGTCGAGCCCGACCGCCCTCGCCTCGGCGAGCATCAGCCGCAATGCCCTCGGTGGCATAGCCACGGCCTCGCTTCCACGGCACCACCGCATAACCGATATGGCCGAGCACATGCGACGGCAGCGCCGAAGTGCCGGGCTGCCAGCGAAAGCCGACCGAGCCGGCGGCCTCGCCATCCCAGATCCAGCGCCGGAAGCCAGGCAGGCGCGGCCCCTTCGTGCCGTCGGGCAAGGTAAGCGGCGGCCCTTTCGCCTCGCGATCGTCGAGGCTGTCGAGGAACGCCACCGGGTCTTCTTCGATGGCCGCGAGTTGCTCGCGCGTCGCTTCCAGGAGGCGGACATTGTCCGGCGACCAGCCGCGTTCGAGCGCCGCCTTGTAGGACGGCAGGTGTTCGAGCGCGGGCTTGACGATCTCGATCATGCGGGTTTCCGGCATCCGATGCTGCATGCTTTCAGGCCAACGTCGCCTGATAGCGGATTCCGCCGCTGTTCAGGAAACACAACTTGTCGAAGAGCGACAGGTCGAGCGGGTTCGGCAACCGGACGTCGTCAAGATCCGGAAAAGGCTTCTTCGATGGGTCGTATGACCGATCGATCTGCGAAATGAAGATCAGGATCAGTCCCCGGCTGCGCGCGAAAGACCGCAGCGTTCGAACCTGAGCCATCAGGTCGGGGTTGTCTCGCTTCTGGTCGAGCAGTTGCAGGTAGTCGATGACCGCCAGCGTCCCGCTGAGCGCGGTCCGCAACTTGCCGATGATGTAGTCGGCACAGATGGCGTCGGAATTGTCGAACTCGAACAGGCCATCGAAAGACCCCGGCTCGACGCCGATATCGCGAAACCGGCCGAGGATGTCCGCGTGCGTGTATTCCAGCGTGAAGAACGCGGCGCGCCGGCCCGATTTCATCGCCTCGACCGCAAGCTCGAGGCTCATCAGCGTCTTGCCCTGGCCGGGCCTCGCCCCGATCAGAACGAGATCGCCAGGCGCCAGTTGCGTGAGCAGGCTGCCGGCGGGCGTCGTCTCGGCAGCGCTGGCCGCGAGCAGGCTCCAACTGGCGAAACCCTCCCGGGCAGCAACACGATCGAGCGCCTGGTGGAGCGGGATACTTTCGCCACGGGACAGGAGCCTGGCCTGACGCTTCAGATGATAGACGGGCGCTGAAAGCCGCATCGAGAAAAGGGAGGAGGCTTGGGCGCGCCGGAATCAGATGATAACCCAACACGAGCTGACGGGAAATCATGGACGTTAAGGGCGCTAAACTAGAAGTGTTTCGCCGATCGGCACGACGACCCTTATGATTGCGTTCTGAGGTGATTCACCACAAGGGACAGCGAACGTTTCGGGAGAATTGAGCTGGTGCGGTTGAGATCGGTTCCGCTGGGTATCCTCGGCATCTTRGGCTTGCTGGTCGTCGTCATCGCGCTGACGGTGTCGGCCCGGTCTTTCGCGGCGCTGCAATCGGGGGTGCCAGCCTGGCTGCAGGCCCATGTCGGCGAAGGCGACGGCCAGATCTCGCAAATCGTGCTGGAGCGGGCGCGCGCTCTCTACCAGAAGAAAGTGAGCGATGGCTCGGTCAAGAACCCCTGCTATTTCGCCATGGATGCTACGCGCCCCGGCGATCTGGGCAACGGTGCGCTTGGCCAGCGCTATTACATCATCTGCGAAGCCAAGCAGGTCTTCCGCGCGGTTTCTTCGGGCCATGGCGGCGGCCGCAACCTGAAAGGCGTTGCCGATTTTTCCAACGGCCGGCGTTGCGTGAAGAATTTCGGCAACGCCATGGATTCCGAACTGACGGCCGGCGGCGCCTATATGACCGCCGAGGCGAAGACGACCTTCAAGGGCTACTACCGCATAGGCGCAAAACAGGACGCGGTCTTCATGCGCACCTTCGTGCAGTTCGATGGCGAGGGTGAGACAGCAAATGCCCGGCAGCGCCTGATCGGCGGGCACCCGGCCGAACTGCTGCGGGGGATGTGTCTGCGCAAGAAGCCGAAAAGCTCCTACGCCGACAAGGACGGTTACGTGCCTTATGGCAACTTGGTGAATTATGCCGGCGGTCGCAGCAATGGCTGCACCAGCTGGTCGTCGGCCGATGCCACCCAGATCATCCCGATGGTCAAGGACAATCCGACGACGCTCTATATCTACCCGGAGTCGCGTGACATTGCCGCTGTCGCGCGCGCGAAGGCCGCCGGCCAATCATTGTCGGGCGCGGGGCTATACTGGAACGCCTCCTGCCTGAGGGAGATCGGTTCTCCGAAATTCTGGCCGAAGAAGACGCTGGAACCGCTCATCGCCCAGTACAAGCAGGATCACCCGGCTCCGCCGCCACAGCCGGTTCCGATCTGCAAGGGACCTTAGAGCCGGATGATTTCAGGTCGAGTCGACCTGGAATCTGAATCTGGCTCTAAATCAAAGAGATAGAGCATGATGTCATCCGAAAACCGCTTCACACTTTTCGGCATCATGCTCTAGCCACCGGCTTTCGCCGAGCAGCTGTAGCGATGCCCATAAGCCCGACTCCTGGCTCGCCGCAACCCCGCAACGTTCAGGCATTCCCCTGCTGTCAAGGCATCAATAGCGTCCGCCGACGGGCGCATAAGGCTGGCTGAGGCCATGTTCTCCGGCGCATAAGGCTGGCCTGCCAAGCTTCGGTAGTTTCGGGTAATAATAATGGGCATTGCGGCCTGGGAAAGAAGCGCCGTCACCAACTGTATATCGGACGGCAGTCTCATTGACCCTCCCGACGCGCACCCCGGATGGCCGCCATATTCGCAGCCGATACAAGGGAGCGCGATTTGGAAAGCCGCTTGTTCTCCATCGCACTCTATGCTGTCCGCTTTCACGCATCGAATTTGGTTTGCAGCCCTCCCGCAACCTCGTTGGCGTACCTGCAATACGAGGATCGCGCGAGCAATACGACAACGGGCAGAGGCCCGCGTACCGCCCACACAACTTCCTGTTGAAGTTGCAGCTTGAACGGTTGACGCATGGTTTCGCAAATGGTCACCCTACTTTCGGGCAATTGGGGCGCGCGATATGTGGGCAGACAGCGAAAGTGACGTCGATTATCTGAACTATTCGGAAGTTTCGGAGATGATCAGCGAGATGATCTCCGACGATGCCATGTTACCGATCTCTTTGGGGGTATATGGAAGCTGGGGCGTCGGCAAATCCAGCGTCTTGCAACTGGTTGCGAATGAATTGTCCGCTGACAAACGGAACCTGATCGTCCCGTTCGACGCATGGCTCTACCAGGACTTCGACGAAGCGAAGTCTGCGTTGATGTCTGTTATCGCCAAATGTTTGTACGACGCGACCCCCGAAAGCTTTAGAGACAAGGCCGTGAGCCTTTATAGGCGGACCAACAAGTTAAAGGCTTTCGGAATCCTTGCCGACATCGGAGCATTCGCCGCTGGGGTGCCAACCTTCGGAATGTTCACGAAAGCCGCTGGCGCGGCCGGTGACATGTGGGAAGGCGAGGCGGACGAAGAAGACGTCAACGCCGTCAAGGGCGCAGCCAAAGAGGTCAAAGAGCGAGCATCAGGCCTTCTCCGCCCCAAGGAAAAACGAAACCCTCCGGAGGAAATCGACGCCTTCCGCAAAGAATTCAGCGACCTGCTCTTGTCGATCGACCGCAAGCTGGTCGTCTTCGTCGACAATCTTGACCGCTGCCTGCCCGCCAACGCGATCGCCACCCTGGAGGCGATGCGGCTTTTTCTGTTCCTCCCGCGCACAGCATTCGTCGTTGCGGCGGACGAGGAGATGATCAGGCATGCGGTTTCCAAGCACTTCTCGAATCCCGGGGACCGGCATGTTTCCGACTATCTCGACAAGCTTGTCCAGGTTCCGGTGCGCGTCCCGAAACTGGGATTACAGGAGGTGCGGGCTTACCTGTTCATGCTTGCCGCTTCCCGGTCTGGCGTGGAGCCAGCCAAGCTGGAGAGCCTGCGGGAGTTCCTTATCGAGAAGCTGAGACAAAGCTGGTCTGATGAACTACCCTTCGATGTCGACCAAGTAGCGGCAAAGCTTGGGATTGGGTCCTCACACGACCTGAGACGCACTCTCGACACCATGAACCGTCTCGCGGCGCTTCTGGCATTCTCGCAGCGGATCAACGGCAATCCCCGCATCGTCAAGCGGATGTTGAACGTAATCCGCATGCGATCCTCCGTTGCCAAGCGCCGCAAGATGGCTCTCGACGAGGCGATCATCGCCAAGCTGTTCCTCTTCGAGCGCTGCACGAGCGAGGACGCTATCCGTGAGTTCAATTCGCTCGTAAGCGGAGCCCCCGACGGGAAAGTCCCGCTTCTCTCCCAGCTCGAATCTGGGACTGCTGCTGATGTCCCCGGACTCCTACCCAAGGACTGGGCCGACTACGGCGCGTTCGTAGCCGACTGGGTCAAGCTTGATCCCCCGCTTGGCAACGTCGACCTGCGACCGGCTGTCTACTTGGCCCGAGAAACGCTGCCGATGCGCTTTAAGCCGTCGCGCTTGAGCATTAAGACGAAGAAGGCGGTCGACACCCTGTTCAAGACCGCCACAACGAGCTCTGCCGCATCCAAGCGCGCGCTCGACGATATCGATCCTGCCGAAGCAGCGGAAGCCATGGATGAGATGATTGCCTCGTTCGGCCGAAACTCCGACTGGACGAAGGGACGCGACGACTTCCGCGGGGCGGTGCTCGTGGCAAGGCGTTGGCCAGCCGCTCACGAGAAGCTTGTCCGGTTTGTTGAGGGGCTTCCGAAGGTTCCAAGATGGGTGGCAGCTCTCATGAAGGAGGATGATGGGCAGGGTGCGAGGGGGCGCAGCTGATGGGTACGTCTTCGTCTTCAAGAGGATCGGGAGCGAACCAGCCTATGGTTCCGCCGTGGGCTGATGACCAACCGGGTACACCCTTGCCTGCGGCGCCCCCCAAACGCTTCCAGGCGTTTCGCAGGAATTTCGGGAGCTATCTCAAGGGCGGCGACAAGTCAGACCTACGGCGCGCGCTTGGACACTACGCCAGAACCTCGACCGGAGGCAGTTCAGTCGGGCCGCGCCGTTTTGGCACCGTGTACACGACGGGCGGAGACCTATACTCGGTGCTGTCCTCGCTGGGCGGAGACGGCGCTGACGCCACAACGCGCGGGCTTTCGAAGGAATCCTTGACCGGCCAGCCCCTTGACGTGGTGTGCCAGCGGCTGGCTGAGGCGCTTGCGCCCGAGAACGGCGACTCGGACAGGATTCGCGAAGCCATTGACGAAGCGATGCTCGAGGTACTCGGGGAGGACGAGGATTTCGATCCCGACCGCCTTGATGAGGAAACTGTCCACCGCATCCTCTCCGAATACCTGTCGCAGGCCGTGTTCCAGGAGATCGTTGAGGAGGTCGGCGGATCGTGGGCGAACGCGCCCGACGAGAAGAAGACTCCGGAGGCTGAAGCCGAGTTGCTTGAGCTGATCCGCGTCGTCGTCGACGAGAAGCTTGGTCCGAGGTTGGCGGGGCAGAAAGGCTTGAGCAGAGCCGAAGTCCACCGATTCATGCGGGAATCGGTCACCGAAGTCTGGCAGGAGTGGGAGAGCTACGATGACTAGGCTGAAGTTCCACGTGGACGAGGCTTCTATTCCGGCTACCGACATTGCCGACACCGTCCATGTTTATCTTTTCGGTCCTAGGCCGACACGGGAAGGAACTGGATCCATTGGCAATCAGCTTGAGGAAGCCGTGGCCCGACTCGGCGCTCCCGTTGATCCGGTCGCGTTCGACTTCCTTTCCATCGCGCTTGCGGTCATCGCTGCGGATACGTTTATCGATCGAGCATCGAAGTCAGCGAACGCATGGTCACGCAAGCTTTCGCTAGAAATCCCCTTGGCGCGACCAGCTGTCTGGCAGAGGGTGTCTGGGCAGCTCGAGCAGGCATTGAAATTCTTGAGCGGCGACCAATGGAAGTTGTCCTTTTCCGCAGGCGGGAAGGCACCACCATCGAAGGAAAGCATCCTTCGCCATTTCCGAACGCATATCGGCATCGCAGCGACTGATTGCTGCTGCCTCTTCTCTGGTGGTCTAGACAGCATGATCGGCGCCCGGCGACTGATCGAGGAAGGTCGGACGCCACTGCTGATCAGCCACTCATACCGCGGTGACAAGAGCTACCAGGAGCATGTCGCGCCGGGACTGGGCAAGGTGCTCCCCCGCTTCAAGGCAAACGCCAATCCTGTATTCAGTGGTCAGAACAAGAACGACACGAGCATGAGGACCCGCAGCTTCGGGTTCCTCGCCTTCGGGGTGGTTGGCGCCAGCGCACTGTCCTCGGTGAAAGGCGCCGGCAACCGTATCAAGCTCCACGTGCCGGAGAACGGCTTCATCGCGCTCAACGCTCCGTTGACCCGCCGACGGATCGGCTCCCGCAGCACGCGCACCACCCACCCACACTTCCTCGCCCAAGTCCAGGCAATCCTCGACAGGGTCGGCCTCCCGGTCCAGTTGGAGAACAAATACCGCCACATGACGAAAGGCGAGATGCTGAAGGCACTGAGTCCCGGCAAGGAACTGACGCAGACGGCGCTCTCGACAGTTTCCTGCGGCAAGTGGAAGCGAAAGAGCCAGCAGTGCGGGCACTGCGTCCCCTGTCTGATCCGCAGGGCTGCCTTCGCGAAGGCAGGGATCAAGGATACCACGAACTACCAATATCCAGATCTCGGGCTGGCATGGGATAGACCCGACATCCGCGACGACCTGATGGCGATGCTCGTGGCAGCCGGGCGGGTCGAACGTGGTCTCCGGCAGCGAGCGATATCGAGTGGACCTTTGCCAATGGAAGGTGCAGAACGAGAGGGCTGGTTCGGCGTCCACGAGCGTGGCCTTGAGGAGGTCGGAACTTTTCTAAGGAGCCAAGGATTCGGGCCTTGATCGACTTTCATTGCCACCTCGACCTGTTTCCGGATCCGGCGCTTGCCGCGGATGACGCGGAGCGCGCCGGTACGTACATGCTCTCCGTGACGAACACGCCGAGAGCGTTCCCGAAGACGGCGCAGCTCGCAAAAGGTAGAAAGCGGATCAGGACGGCCTTGGGACTGCATCCGCAGTTGGTCAATGAGCGCCACGGCGAGGTTTCGCTATTCGTCAGGCTGCTGGGCGGGGCCGAATACGTTGGTGAGATCGGCCTGGATGGCGGTGATGAATTCGCAAGTCACCTCGACCTGCAAAAGGACGTTTTCGACGAGTTGCTGCGGGCATGCTCGCTGGCCGGCGGCCGGGTTATGTCCATGCACAGCCGGCACGCCAGCGGGGAAGTGCTGGAAGCGCTTGCTCGTCATCCTGGAGCAGGCATTCCAATCCTGCACTGGTTCACGGGGCCTGTATCGCATGCTGAACGGGCAGCCGATATCGGCGCATGGTTCTCAGTCGGTCTACCCATGGTCAGGAGCAGACGTGGTGCAGGCCTACTTTCCAAGCTGCCGAGGAGCCGAATTCTCACAGAGACGGACGCGCCGTTCGCTTCGACATCGGGGCAGCACTATCCGGCGAAGGCGATTCAAGAGACAGTGTCTGCGCTTGCTGGATTCTGGAAATGCGACGTGGCTTCCGCTCAGCGGCAACTGAACGACAATCTCCGCAATCTGGTTTCCAAAGCGGCTGATATTCGGCCAAGAGCGATGGCGGTCTAAGACTGCTCGGCATCGGGCAGCTGAACCGGAGCAGACAGTGCCACTATGGATGGCCAACTAGAGACGAGGGATGCCGGGGGTGTCGTCGTCGTCCGGCGGTCTCTCGTCTCTGGCCCTGCTGTGCTTCTTAGCTGACAATAATGCGTTCTGGGCAGATCCAAAGGTGCCAATTTCTCCGAATAGCCCAATAAGCCTATAGGGTCCGCGCTTCTGCTCGACCACTTTGGTCTCGATTCGATAGCCGATCGGAAGGCCCTAATTCGGACCGTCTTCCCAACGTACGGTGCGCGGACGAGCGCGGATGCCTTTGGCCATGTTGCGAATCCTGCAAAACGGCGGGAAAAGCCGAACTCAGACCTAAGATCAATCCCACGACGCTGGCGCTCGGATAGTCAAGGGCATGGCGGCCTGGGAAGGAAGCGGAACGCAGAGAGGATTTTCCGCTAACTGACTTCGCAGTCCCCGTTCGATATCCCTTAAGGTCGGACGAGGCACTGTCGCCGAGCGAAACGAGCGTCTCACTGTATGGAGTATCATGCCTCCGCTTTTGCCGTCTGGACGGCAAGCACCGCCAGGACGGCATCGGCGAGCCGCTTGGCATCCTCCCGATCGCGCTTTGACTGCGAGCGCTCGAGCCGCTGTGACACGTTGAATGCATGGTTAACCAGACGGTCAATGCTCGGGTCGTGCATTTCTTCGCCATTCGGTAGCAACCGCCACCAAATCGCGATGTTCACCTTCCCTCGCCGTTTGGAAAAGCCCAGAAAACCGACAACGGCAGCGCGTACAGCTTGTGACCGAAGCTTAGAATCCGGTCTCCTAGATAGAGGACAATCCCGATCACGGTCCATGCCGATCCCGGACCCGTTTCCCGGAACCAGCGAATGTGCTGGAAATCCTCGGCCTCGACGGTAGCGGCAGCTTTCATTTCGAACGCAACGAGAGTCCGTCCAGCCTCGGCAAGCATGTCGATCTCCCGGCCTCGACGGTCGCGCCAATGATAGAGCCGCCAATGGTTTTCCTGGTGTGGCAGACTCTTGAGCAGTTCTGTGTAGACGAATGTTTCGAGGACGGCACCGAGGGCAGTTGGGTTTGCGTCAGCCAGAAAGGTGCGCGGCCCCATACTTCTCAAGGCCGCGACAATCCCGGTATCAGTCATATGAGCCTTGGGGTGCCGGATGTCGCGGCCGGCTTCGCCAGAGGTCCAGGCTGGTAGCCTCGCTATCAGTGACAGCCTGATGAGTACATCGATGTAAGTCTCCAACGTCGGTCGTTGGATACCTATCTTTCCCTGAAGATCCTGGAGATTGACTTCGCTTGCCGTGCGGGCAGCAAGTTGATCAATGAGCCGCCGCATCGAATCGTTCTTACGGATTTTCAACAGATCGGCCACATCGCGATCTACGATTATATCGACGTAATCGCGGTATCGCCGCTGGCGCGCCCGCTCGTCCAGCACGCGAATTTCCGGATAGCCTCCGGCGAGCATCAGTTGGATGTATTCGTCCCGGGAGCTGAAGGGAGGGATTGGAAGGGAGTCGAGCGAAGTCTTCTCGCCTTGTTCAGCCCAATCAAGCAGACGCGCTGGACCTTGCCCAAAGATCTCCGCTGCGCTCATCGGCAGCATGGTCAGAGTCTGGACCCGTCCAGCAAGCGAGTCCGCTACATGGGCAGTCGTGAAGATATTCGAGGACCCGGTCAGTACGAACTGCCCCATCCTCCTGCGTTCATCAACGATCCGTTTGATAGCAAGCGCGAGGCTTCTCGACCTCTGGGCTTCGTCAATGATAAGGGGCCCGTCGCCCGCCTCAGCGACCAGCGCATTGAGCTGGCCGACAGGGTCCGCCTCCATCGCCGCAAGGACTTTCTGATCGTCAAACGTCACGAAAAGCCCAACGTTCAGAAGGTCCCTGACGAGCGTCGTTTTGCCTGATTGGCGCGGGCCAACTACATTCACCACTCTGGCTGATCCCAGTGACTTCACGAGCTCGGCTTTGAGATGGCGGGGGTAGAGCGTTTCGGTCATGCAGAATTCGTGTTTCCTGGCCGCCAGCACGCGGCGGAAAAGTGGCGGAATTGTAAATACGAGTCTGGCGGAATTGTAAATAGAAGGTCGGCGGAATTGCAAATAGGAAGCTGGCGAAATTACAAACAGGTATTGGCTGGATAGCTCTGCAGACCCTTCGCCTATCGGCGCTGGCGGGGCATCGGAACCTGCGGCAGGCCTCCCCGTTACTCCTCGTTAACCCCAGGTCAAAGAACCGATCGACTCCCGCGGCCAGATCCACTAAGGCCCCGCCCCATGTTCAGGCGGATACGCATACGGCGCTGATTTTCGACGGCCTCCCGGGGCCGCCGCATCGCCACGCGTATCGGCGACTGCCAGCCTTGGAGCCTGAACATGAACACCCGCGCCTCTAATTCTCCCACGCCCCGCCTGACCCCGAGGATTCTGGAGCGTCCGGAGCCTTGGGGTTTCGTCCACGTCGATCACGACGCTGAGGCGCGGAGGTGTGAAATACCAGGACGGGCAGCACTTCCTGATGTCCCCGGAATGCCGGGACATGCCCATCCAGCACCTCGTCCAGATTGACGAAGAGGAAGCCTACGCGATCTTCCGCCAGTTCCGCTGGCCAAAGACGAATGGCGAGCCTGTCTGCCCGCCCGGCCTGAACGAGCACAAGCAGGTAAACCACTCGGAAGCCTACCAAACCGAGGACGGCACCAACACGAACCACGTCGAGGGCTTCTTCTCGCGCATCCAGCGGGCCTATGTCGGCATCCATCACCGCTTCTCGCTGAAGTACTTCGACTATTACGTCGCCGACCTCGCCTGGCGCGAGGACAACCGCCGGAAGAGCAACGGCCAGCTGACGGCGCTGGTCCTGTTCGCCGCGATGTTGAACCCGACCTCGAGGAACTTCTGCGGCTACTGGCAGGGAAACAGCCCGCCCGATCCGGCCTTCGAGGACTTCGACAGGCCGTTCGCGCCCGCCTGAGCCTCAGGCTGCGATCTCCCACTGGCGGCGGTGGCCGTCCAGCATCCCGGCGTGGCGGACGCGCCCGGCCTTCTGCAGGGCATCGAGGATCGAAGACAGGCGGTTGCCGATAACGGCGACCCGGAGGTCGTCTCCGGAAAGGCCATGCCTTGCCGCGAGCTCCTGGGCGCATTCGGCGGTCGACAGCGGGCGCCTTGCGGTCCGCAGGATCTCGAGCGTCATCTGTCGCTTGTTCGTCCCGCCGGAGCTTGTCGAGCTCCTTCCGGCTGATCCCCGTCGGCGGTCGGCCGCGGCGCTTCCGCGGCTGCCCTTCCGGCCTCCACTCCGGCTCGTAGATCGAGATCACCTTGTCGACGGCCGCGATCTGCGATTGCAGCTCGGCAAGCGCCGCCGCCAGCTCGCGGGCACGCCCTGCCAGCTCGCTTCGCTTGGCCTTCAATTCCTCTGGTACGCCCATCTCGCCCCCTGAAATCCTGCTTTCAGGGGTACCAGATCAAGCATTAAACTTCTGGTGGCGGTTGCTACCGAATAGCGCATTTCTTTCACCTCTTTTCTTCTCGTGATTTGCCACCGACACATTGATGCTCATCTGAATTCAGATCGACGTAAACCCCTCGGTGCTCGTCAATAGCCTGCCGTGGCTCCGGCACGAATGGCAAACCCCTCCGGCTCCAGAGGGGTTTGCCAACAGACGACGGCTCCGTCACCGCCCTGAAATCAGGGACTTGACCACTGCAGCTCTCCCTTCGGTTCATGGTTAAGCGTCTGGCCATTTGGCTCCGCCGCTTTGCTATGCGGTCCTTTCACTCCTGCTGCGGCCGGGTCGCCGCTTTTTTGAGGCGGCCGGCATCCGCACGGTTTCGAGCTCGGAAGCGCGATAGTAGTACCGCCCGGCATCGGCGTTTGTGATCGCGGGCTGAACGCCCTGCGCAGCCAGCCGCGGCACCAGCACGCGAACATGGGTGCCTATCCGTCCCGCCGCCTCCTGTGCAGGCACGAACTCCGCCTGGAACCTACGGGCTGCCTCGACTGTGATGAAGCTGGCACGTGTCGCTTTCTTTTGGGTTTCCTCGAACTCTACGGTTTGGAGGTAACCCGCCTCAACAAGGTACTGCACAGTGTAAAAATGCGCGCCAAGGAACTTCGCTGCTTCCACCATAGTCATGAGCCCCTCTGGCCTTGGGGCCAAGGCAGCGCTCGCCTCCTTCCAATTCACGAGCACCGCTCCAAGACCCCGCCTGCCTTCAAGGACCCCAACTGCTGACAGCGTACCGTCGAGGAGGAGCCTCAGTATCACGGCGCTCGAGGAGCAACTCCGCACTCCAGCCGCAACGATGTCGCCGCAGCCTGGTGGCGGCTTCCGATATTGCTCCGGCTTTTCCCCAGCGCAGCGACGCACGAGTGCGTCCAGGTCCGCCTTCAGGAAGAGATGTTCCTGGAGGCCCTCGGTGCCCGCCCGAAGACTCGGTTGGAGGGCGCCTTCGTCCAGGATGTTTCTCATGGCGCCGCGCGGCATGCCGAGGTACTCGCGGGCGACGTTGTAGGTCATCGAGGACTTCAGGAGTTCGATGATCCTCAGAGCGCGCTGTCTCGGAATAAGGGGGTCGGTCACGCCCTGTCCAAGCTCGCCCATGGCGACCATTACCTTGCGCGCCTTGTCCATATGCACGCCAGAGGCCTCATAGATGTGAGGCAACCGATAGGTCTGCCGTTCCTCGATTAATTCCCCAAAGAATGGCACGTCAGGACTGATCGCAATGTGACGAAAGGCGTGCTCCCTCATTATGTCTATCACAGGAGCATATGCAGCATCCTCCTTAACCTCGTTCAGCCACACGTAGGCGCGCCCATACACTTCGGCCGCGCCCCAGCTCGCACGCTTCCTCTTCACGGTTGCGTTGAGTTCGTCCAAGAGACGCACGAATCCTTCACCCCTCCCCTCAAACAGCGACAGTCCCCGATTGAGGGCGGTGCTTCGGTCAAGCCCCGCGCCATGGGTATATGCCCGTCGTCCGCCGACTGCGACTGCTCCCATTCGGTCCATTAGACGGACGGCATTGCGGAGCGGCATCGCGTCCAACATCGGTACGGATATCGGCGGGCCGAAGCCGAGCCTTCCGAGCACGTAAGCCTCGGCTGCAGCGGATTCTACCGCTACCCTCGGCAAGTCGTCTGTCGAAAGGGGCCTGGACCGGTCGATGTCGCGCAAAACCCGCATAGGAAAACGTTCGAAGCTGTCGCCGTTCCTGGTCCGGTCCACGAGCCGGTAGCAATGGCGCGGGCATACCGTCAGGTGGAAAAGCATTTGCCACGATCGCAGGTGAACGGTGGACTCTCCCCGTCTCGGCCTGAGGCCCAGATCGTCGTCCACGCAACCCGGGCAAAGGCGGAGCGCGTTTGGATTCCAGTCGTAGCGTGGCAGGATTTCCCCGCCACAGCGTGTGGTTCCGTCAGGCAACCGCTCGAACGTAGCCTTGTCGAAGGCATCAGCTGCGAGTCCGGCCGCGGACGCTACTGCGGCATTTCCGCGGCCACTCATTATAGTCTCAAGCTGGATGCCCAGCGTTGAGGCAAGCGAGCGCGTCGAGGGGAAACCCGTCATGTCGGCCCAGCGGCCGAGCCAGCCGTAGGTCGGTTCGTCGTCGAAAAGGGTCGGCTTCACATTTGGAGAAATGGCCATCTAAGCTGCCTCCTTTCCACGGTTGTCCTTGGCGCGTGGTGAGGGAGGCCAAGCACACTTGTCGATGTCGGAGACGAGAAAGCAGTTCGCGATGGGCCCCGTCTTGTAGAGGTCCTCGAACGCTTGCGCGAGATGCTGCCGAGTAATTACAGGCTTGTTCGCCTTGACAGACAGTCTAGCGCCGTTCTTCAGCAGGAGCGCCGCCCGCCCCATCTGCTTGCTTCCGGCCTTGTAGAACCGCTTGCGCCCATCGGGCGACGACAACTCTTCAGCGATCGGAATGCCCATGGCTTCGCACAGCTTCTCGATGAACTGGCCGAGCCCCTGGAATTCAGGGAGGCCGTCGGGGCCGGCCTTTACAGGAATCTCGCCGAATGGAAGCGGCTCGCATCGCCGCGAGAGCTGCTCGCGGTCTTCGGTGGAGTAGTCTCGTGTGAAACTCTCCACCTTCTCCGTCCCCGCCAAGACAAGCCAGACCGGGTAGCGCTCGCCGCGGTCGGTGACGGCGGCTGCGAAGTTTGCCGGGGCGCTCTCAGGCGGAAGGACAATCGCGTCACCGACCAGAAGCGACTTCAGGGCGGCTGCCAGCCTGTCCAGTTCCACCCAATTCTTACCGACGAGCACGTTGTGGAATTCGTCGATCAAAATGATGAGGACTCCTTGAGCGATGAGCTGGCATCGAACCGCATGCCAGATGAGATAGACGTCTGTGAGCTGGCGGCCGAGCCTGGCACCTAGAGCGGCCAAAAACTCCAGGCCAAGGGTCTTGAGGTTGCAAGGCGAAGGAGCGCGCACCCAGAGGAATGGCTTTCTGCGTACGCCATAGTCCTCGAACGGCGATAGGCGTTCGTCGAGCACCAGGCGGTCGAGCACGTGCGACTTGCCGCAGAAACTTGGAGCAGTGATAACAAGGGCACGCCCCTCGGGCATAGGCTTCGCACCACCGACTTCGGCGGCCTCGGTGTCTGTCAGCAGGCCCTCGAAGGCCTGCTTGATGCGCAGGAAGTTGCCGTTGACCACATGCGCGGCGTCGATCCGGTTGAGGCGGTTCAGTAACATGATCTTCGAGGCGCTAGGCGGCACGGCAAAGCGGCGTTGGACGCGAAGGGCGTTGGTAGCATCTAGCATCATTCGTCACTCCAATTGTCAGGGTTGTCGAAGTCGATTTCGGAGTCGGAAAGGACGGTCTCGGGTACCGGGGCCGCCAACGCGGCTACATCGGCAGGGGCCTCGATCAGCGGGACAGGTCCGTCCTCCACGAGAAGCTCAGAATCCTGAATCGGATGCGCGGAATCCTGTCCGCGCCCGCGGTTCCGTCGGGGCTCCTCAAGCACGATGTCGAAGAGCTCGTTGTCGAGATTGGCACGGTACCAGTCGAGCTCTTCGGGCCTGACGGCGACGACCGGACGCGCGCCCCTGAGGGCAGCCTCGTCATCAAGCAGTTTCTGGGCCTCAAGGGCGATTCTGCGGCTGGGCGTGTCGCCGCGATACCGTTCGCGGACCAGTTCGCAGAACCGTTTCCACTGGCGGAGGTCCTTGCCCTGGACGAACTCCGGGGTGGTGCAGTCGAGGTAGATCCATTTCTCCTTGCCAGGCTCGTCGTCGAGGACGAGCACCTGGCTAAGGTCTTGAGGATCGATCTTGACGACATATTTCCGGCCTTTCGAGCGGCGGCGACTAAGCAGTTCCGCGACTTCCGGTCCGGTGTAGCGCAGGCCCAGGAATCTGACTCCCTCGCGCTGCACCGTGCGCTCGATCGACATGGCGAGTAACGCTTCCAGATCCGCTACCTTCGCCGCAAGGCCGACGCCCAGGTCTTTCAGCGCGTCCCACTTCTGGAGAGGAGTCATCCCCAGGAGGCCTCCGTTGGGACGGTTGTGGTAGACATCTACAATCCAGATCGTAAGCCGCCGGCGCATTTCCTCGAGGGTGAAAGTTGCCAGCCCTTCGCTGTCGTAGTCGCCCTTGGCTACGACGTTGTGGAACGAACGCCCCGGCGTGAACGCTACGAACCGGTGATTGACCTCCTTGAAGAAGCGCTCCATCTTCCCGCGTAAGCGCGGCACGCCCGCAGGCCCGTAGTCCAGTTCAATTCCCAAAGCAGCGGCCGCCACCGTCATCGACCGAGACCGGAAACAAGCCTCGTTGTCGAGCTGCAACACCTCGCAGACGCCGAAACACGGATACTCAGACTGGATAGCCTCGAACTCGGTGACGTCCTTCGGCACCACCATATGCCTGAGGCACTGCATCACGGAGAACCAGGACGGGGGATCGAAGCTCAGGGCAAAACCGACGACCATGTTGGTGAGCGTGCAGATCGCCGCGATAACCCACGGTCTAGACTTCTCAATTGTGCCGAAGAGCGGCGAGCCACGGTTGTCGACGCAGAAAGCGTCGAGGCGGGTGTAGTCGATTTGCACGGTATGCATTGGCCAGAGGCCAACGGGTCCTCTCCTTACAGGGACACAGGTCTGGATGGCCTTCTCGATCCCATATCGTCGCATCACGATCGTGAATTCGTCGTAGTGACGATCGATCCAGCGGCTAACCGTGCGGATGTCCGGCTCGCCGAGGCGCTCCCACTTCTGCCTGCTGTCGTTGATCTCCAGGATGCGCGCGCCGATCGCGCCATGGACGAGGGAGAGCGGCGGAGCCTCGAGCGTGAGGTATCGCGTCTCGACGCAATCATGGATGACGGCGATCACCTCGCCGTCCAGCCGATCCTTCCGGTTGCCTTTGCGGTAGTCCTGACGGAAGAGCGCTGCCAAGAGGAAGCCGCTACTTTCCCATCGGCTATACCACTCCTTGAGAGTGGAGGCCGATACGGCCTCCAATCCTAGCCGACGCGCAGGAATTCCGCGCTCGCGGGCGGCCCTTCTGCGGCGGAGCCACGCACAGGCGCGTGCCGAGCGGGCATAAGGATCGCGAGACCCGCGGGCCTTGGCCCTTCTCGCTACACTCACGTACTCCAGCCGACGGATGGCTTCGTCCTGCTCCTTGTGGCTGTAAGCCCCTGAGGGACGGTTTAGGCTTCCGGCGATCGCCGGACGCACACGCGAGTAGGCTCCACGCCTGATCTCAAGCCGGCCGCTGTAATAGAGACGAAAAAACTCGAGATGGCCCAACTTGCGTGTGACCTCGGAGTCGTCCATTGCCCTGGCAAGCACGCCCTCCCGGTCTGATGTCAGGTAGGAGTGCCAGGTGCCGTCGATGACAAGGGCATCGCCCTTGGCCAACCTCGCACGAGGTAGTTTTTTAGGCTCTTTCGATCCGATCTCGTCGCAGATGATTGCCAGGTTTCGTCCGTTCATGGCTTTCTCCTTCTAAACAGGAACTTCAAAACGCTCGTCTACGCCGAGGCGCGCCTTCGGATCCGCAAGGCGGAGGCGGCCGTCGAAGATGAGGCGGGCTAGAGCGAGAAGGGCTTTCGGCCCTTCAGCCAGGCCATCGACGAGCTGCCGTCCGGCGACTGCGCCGCCGGCGGCATGGGCACGCACCGTTGCCTTCTCCAGCACGCCCATGTCGGGCGGCTGGTTCGCTGCGCGTCTGAGAAGGTAGGCGTTGTAACGTCGGACAGGGTCGCGGATCTGTACGTCCGTGTAGAGTTCGATGCCCGAGAAGCCGACGTTGCGCACGAAGGGGTCTACGAGGCCGAGCTCCCGGCGGAGGTCACCCGCTTCAGCGACTGCCGCCCAGGCAACCTCGATCAGCACGACGTTCCCGTCCTTTCGCCGGACCGAGAAGCGCGGGCGGTAGATGCGCCACCGCTTCCCGTCGGACCACTGGATGGGCGCGAGCCCCTGCTCGATGGCGACCGTGCGCGGATCCACCGTGAGCTGTGGCAGAATCTCGCGCTCGAGCGCACCGTCGAACCACACCTGCTTGGCGTGGAGTTCGTTCATGGATACCGGCGAGAGGCCGCTGGCAACGCGCCTCGACGGGTTACCCAAGCGGATGGGAGTGGCTCGTGCCCCGATGCGGACACGGCGGCTCATCGCGGCACCTTCCTGGAGCGAGCCAGCGCGGTCCATTGGCCGCGGTTGTCAAAATATGGCTCATCGGGGAACTCGTCGCCCAATTCGGCTAACGACCAACCGCCAGGCATCCTCATGAGTTCCCTGGCGGACATCCGCCGGGGGAGGAAGGCGTCTTTCTCACAGCCGGGCGCTTTCGCCCGTGCCGAGTCGCTTGCGTCGCCAAGCAAGTCCCGCTTAATCTGCAGATCGATCGGTTCCATTGTACGCATGGCATACCTCTTCGTTCTCCGTCTCGGCGCTACCGACGGCGGAGTCGTGAATGGTTGATGCGTTCCGTTGTCCGGACGCGCGTGACCGACCGTCGAAAGGGCGTCGACGCAGAGTCCTGGGCAGAGGAATCGCGGCGGATTACGTCGCGCGAGGGCGCGACGGTATTCGGGTTGTGGAGACTTTTCTTGGGTGTGCGGCGATCACAGTGCTCATCGAGCGCTCCCCCTCAGAGGAGAGGTTGGAACCAACACAGCCAGCGGCTCCCTGCGCCAACGAAGACGCCTAGAGTGCATGGCTGTCACGGCTGCTACCGTATCGGGACGAACGGCATATCCTTCAGCGCTCTTTGTGCCCGCTTAGGGGCGCACCGGTATCCCAATACCGGCGAAACCCGGGAGCGACGTAGGGCGTTTCAGGCATCCGTCAACCCTGCCAAGGGCGTGCGAGAGACAGAAAAGGTGTTTCTGTCCCCGGACGCCGGTGACAAGACGGTAGGTTTTCGATAGAGTGTGACCGTGCGCCTTACATGGCGGGCCTCCTTTCTTTGCTTGATTGGAGAGAAATGCGGCCAGCTCGGCAAAAGCTGACCCAAATGGGCCATCGAACGGTGGCCCATTTTGCTTCGGGCTGCGTCCGCCAGCGCGGTACTGCAGACACGAACTGTGGAACTGGATATTCGAGGAGCGGATCGCACCCTCGATGCGATACCAACGTTCCGGTCTCGCCGCCGCGTAGAGACATTGCTCTTCCCTCCGGCTGCGCTTGCCTGACAAGCCACAGCGAAACCGCAAATTCACACTATTATATTATGAGAAATGAACGCCAACAAGGTCTCATGCAACCAGTCCTTGTGAGGTTGGCAGCCGCCGCATCCGAGTTCTTCATCCAAAAATCGGTGTAGAAGCCGCATCGGTTACAATTGGCTTGACTACCTCAAATTCGGATTGAATTTCCCAATTGTTGACAATTTTCCGCCATGGCGGTCGAATGCTTTCACTCGTACAAACGAATCCTTGGCGGCTATTTCAAGGTAATTGCTGCCAATGCAGAACTCAGCAGGCCGGTCGAGGCAGCCGCGAGGTTTCAGGCTGCCTCGATCCCCCTCCGTCAAAGGACCCGGAGGAACGCACGTAGGAGCGGCAGGATTCGTGTGACAGTCCCGTCCAAGGATTCGACTGAGACAAAGATGCCTTGTGACGAGGGTGGAGGAAGTCGGCCTTTGCGGGAACCCAATCAACCTATGCGTGTCCATTCCGAAGGAGCAGCTGTTGCAGAACGACACCTCGCGGAGCTCGGCCTGCCTGATGCTTCGCCGCTCGCGGCGCGTCTCCAAGCCAACGGACGTCCGACTTAGAAGCAGAACGGTGTCCCCCACTGGGGCAAACAACTGATCTGGATCGGTTTTCCTTGCAAAGGACGGCGGCCGAAGCCGATCCTCCCCTGCACGGTCAAATTGGAATTTGCCGACCGATTTCGACAAGCCGGCACTTTCAAATAGTCGCTCATCCGCGCTGAATTGCGTGCCATCCCAGCGAATGGCTCCCTTTGCCAAGCTGGCAATCCTTGGCCACCCTCGCGGGGAACAATGCTCGTCCGACCGACGTAGTAGGTAACGTCGGCGAGATCGATTGCCTCGTCCGCCGCCGCGCAGGATGCAAGAAGTTTCGGAATGTCCGGCATTTCCATAAAGCCGTAGCGGGCTTCAAGATGCCAAAAATTGGGAGCTTCCTGTTCAATGGTGAAGCGATCCGACTCCGCAACCCGCGGCGCCGACAGAGTGGACCATCGCAGGACGAGCACGTTTTACTGCAGCGCGCGGTTGAGTTGCACGTGCCAGAACATGACGGGCGGCACTCCCTTGGCGGAGAGCGTCAGGAATACGGCTGTACCGGGCACGCGCGCGACCGTACCGGACTGCAATTCGGCGAGGAATTGAGCGGTTGGAATGAGCGTTTTCTGGACGCTGTCGTGCATGGCTGTTGAGCCGCGGTGCCAAATCCACATCACCGCGTAGACCGCAATCGCCATCGCGAGAGGCACGTAACCGCCTTGGAAGAATTTGGTCATGTTGGCAGCAAAGAATGCGCTGTCGACTGTCAGGAAGAGCCCGGCGACAGCGCCGGCAGCCGCCATGTTCCACTGCCAGATCTCGCGCATGGCGATGAATAGCAGAACCGACGTCATCAACATGGTCATCGATACCGCGATACCGTAGGCGGCGGCGAGATTGTCGGACTTTCCGAAGCCTATGGCCAAGGCCACGGTGGCAGTCATCAGCAGCCAGTTGACGGCGCCGACGTAGATCTGGCCATAGCCTTCTGACGACGTCTGCCTTTTGAAGCGGGGCATCCAGCCAAGCTGGATAGCCTGCCGCGTCATGGAGAAAGCGCCGGTGATGATGGATTGGCTGGCAATGATGGTTGTGATGGTCGCCAGGACGATCAGGGGCGTCAGCAGCGGCGGCGGGCAAAGGCGATAGAAAATGTTGCCGTCGGTCGGCGAGCCATTCAAAACGATGGCGGCCTGGCCGACATAGCTGAGGACAAGGCTTGGAAAGACCACGAGGTTCCAGGCCAGCCGGATCGGCGCCGGGCCAAAATGCCCCATATCGATATAAAGCGCTTCGGCGCCCGTGACGCACAGAAACACACCGCCAAGAACGAGAAAGCCGGCAGCGCCGCCTGAAGCCAGATACTTCAGTCCGTAGTAGGGGTTGATTGCCGCGAGAACGCCTGGATGCTGCAGGATCCCGTAGATGCCCATGGCGGCCATCGCGCCAAACCAGATCAGCATCACCGGGCCAAAGCTTTTGCCGATCCGACTTGTTCCCAGCGGCTGCAGAGCGAACAGGGCGGCCAGGATCGCAACCGCGCCATAGAGCACCCAAGACGCAAGGCTGGTTGCCACCTGCTCGACGCCTTCAAGCGCGGAGAGTACCGAAATCGCGGGCGTGATCGCACCGTCGCCGTAGATTAGCGCCGCGCCAAACAGACCGGCCGCGACGATGACCGGGCGGTTTTGCTTCTTCACGCCGAGCAGCGACATCAGGGCGAGGATGCCGCCTTCCCCATCGTTGTCGATGGGGAAGGCGAAATTGACGTACTTGACGGTGGTGACGATGACGAGCGTCCAGAGGATCAAGGAAACGGACCCCAAAACGGTGATCGCGTCGGGCTTGCCGCCGGTTAGGTCGAGAACCGTCTTGAACGTGTAGAGCGGGCTGGTTCCGATATCGCCAAAGACGACGCCGAGAGCCGCAAGACCGAGCACCGGGATACCTGCTTTGGCGGTGACGTTTTCGGACAATCGGCATCCCTTCCAGGTAGTGGTCCTCAACCATACCCCTTTGCTCAGAGGTATTTGGTAATTTCCTTAAGCTCCTCGATCGACGCCCTTACCGCTTCGCCGTCGGCCGTGTTGCCCAGGCGATGATCGACATGATCGTGGATAAGTGGACCGCTTTCTCCACAGCCTGCAACTGCTGGGCAATCTCAAGGCAGTTCCGCCCCTCCTCTAACATGGTGACAATGCTGCGAATATGACCCTCGGCATTCTTGCAGGGGCAGGCCCTAAGACACGGCTTATCTAGCGCTACGAGCCTTTTTATGTCCTAGCTTTGCGGAAGTATGGACGCCTCCTAAGATCTCCTGTTCACTCTTAGGGGTGAGGGCGAGAGAGAGGTGAACGATGACTAACTACTTCCGCATGTCGACACCATTTGAAATTCTTATTAGATTCAAAAACTCGGGAAATGTCGGAGTGGTCCGTCGGCTTCTTGCCGGGCAACCGGAAGACTACTGGAACAATCTCCCGGACTCCCAACGCTCAAAGGTTGCAGCGCTACGCCGCCAGCTCGAAGAATGGATAGACATCGAGCTGCAACACGGCAGGGGGGCGGCTCTGAACTTGGATGATCGGATCGAAATGTCCAAACTAATGCGCGTGCTAGGCAAGGATCCGCGTTTTCTCGAATATCTGGCAAATGCAGAGCGCTACCGCAATGTCAGCGGGGCAGCGTGGCTGTGGACCGAACGATAGATTCGATAGGCTCGTCCCAGTCAGAAAATCTCATCATTTCACTAAAGAACGTACCTATCTGTATTAACACGGCTTTGTTTTTGAGATCTATTTCGATCTGCATCTGCTGCGCCTCCTCATAGTGTTTTCTTACATCCTCCCAAAACTGGGTGAGGCTTTCTTGCACCGCGACGATATTTATCAGAGCAACGATTGCTTTGAACCCGTCCGGACCCGATTTTTCGACCGTCCCCTTGCCTGGAATGACGGCGTGGTAGTACCACACCCCTTCAAACAGAAACGCCATTATCTTTATACTCATTCCAATTCCACTCTCGCACAGTTTAGTAACGCGAGCATTCCTACGAATCTCTCGTTTAGAACTGGTTAGCGGCTTGGGCGGCTTTGAGCCACCAACCAAACGCAAGCTTGTCATCGGCGGCTACGCCTTCACCTCGCCAATACAAACTACCTAAACTGATTTTGAGCTTGCGCCTGCCCCGCGTCCGCCGCACGGCGGATCCATGTCGCCGCAACTGACACATCTTTTTCGACGCCTTCGCCAAGCAGATAGTACGAGCCGAGATAGAAAGCGGCATCGGCGTTTCCCTGCTCCGCCGCCTTGCGCCACAAAGATATTGCTTGCTTCTTATCTTGCGCGACACTCAAGCCCTGGCCGTACAAGGTTCCTAGACCGAACTCCGCTGAGGGATCGCCAAGGTCGGCCAGCGGCTTCCACTGTTTGAACGCTTCCTCATAATTTCCGGCATTGTAGGCCGCCTCCGGGGAGCCTGCGGAGGCATCTGTCAAAGGCAAACTGGTAACAGGACTACTAAGAGGCATGCCGCCGTGCGGACCAACGAAGCGACCTTCTGGGCCGATGACTTATTCGCCTCCCAAAAACCTCCCCTCGATTCTTTAGCTATAGATGTCCTATCGCTCATGAAACGCCGCCGCACTGCCTCCCGCTTTGCTTGCCGACACCTGCTGCCGCACCCCAGCCGGGTTCGCGTCAGCGTGCCGGAAGGCGCTGCCGCTGGCACTCGCCAGCGACAGCGCCTGTCTCAAGCTGCCATCCACGTCTGCTGCATGGCCGCGGCGACCGTTCCGATCTGGCTCGGGTCGCCGAGCCGCGGATCATTGGGCTGGATGCCGGATCCGGTCGGCGATGTCGCCGGATCGAAGCCTGCCATGGCCGCGACCAGGGTCGCCACGTCCGAATGGCTCAGCAGTTTTCCGTCGCCAGACTTGATCGTCTCGACGACATTGCCCGGACCGGCGAACCAGCCATTGACCATCACCTTGTCGGTGGTGCCGAGCACTGAAATGACGAGGTTGTTGCCTTGCTGGGCAAACCAGAGCTCATTCGCGTCGATGCCCGTGCCGAAGTCCAGCTCGTCATTGTCGGTGTAGGACCCGGATTCGACGATTGTGTCCGATCCGTCCCCTGCCCTGAAACGATACTGGTCATTGCCTGCGCCGCCGACCAGCGTGTCGTTGCCGGCCCCGCCTATGAGGATGTCATTGCCAGCGTTGCCGTTCAGCGTTTCGTTTCCGGTGAGGCCGAAGATGATGTCGGCGTCGGCGCTGCCGCTGACCGTCGCTCCAGCAGATCTGGCAACCGCGAGATTGAGCGCGCCGATGCCTTCCAGAGCCAACTTTTCGATCTTTGCGACCGCCACCGTTTGCTCATCCATTCGAATGGCATCGCCGGCTGGCCCACCGTTGATGGAGAGAAGCAGATTCTCACTAGCCGTCCCTGTCCAAGAGAACGACAGATCGTCGACCTTGATGCCGCCCTCGAGCGAGAGCGTGTCGGTGCCAGTACCATCAATCAATTTCAGCAAGCTGTTGCTGGCGGTCTGCCAGTAGTAACCCCCGATCCAGGTGTTCACAGTTCCGGTGGCAGAAACACCCAGCGATTGTGCCGCATTGATGTCAGCTGCTGCCGTCGTGATGACCATGCTAAAGTCCTGGATAGTGTCACTACCATCGCCGCGCCGGAACACGTAGCGGTCGCTACCGCCTTCGCCATTCTGGTAGTCGTTCCCCAAGCCACCGACCAGAGTGTCATCGCCAGTCCCGGCTGAGAGCACATCATTGCCGGCCCCGCCATAGATGATGTCGTCCCCGGTATTCCCCCAGAGGGTCTCATTGCCTGTTAGGCCAAAGACGAGGTTGGAACCAGTTCCGGCATTGACCGTCGCGCCGATTGAGGTCGCCACGGTCAAGTTCATCGCACCCAGGCCGTCAAGCGCAAGCTGTTCGATTTTACCGCCTGCAACTGCGTAGTTTTGGATCGTAACGCGATCGCCTGCAGAACCGATGTTGATGACCAGATCGTCGGAATGAACCCCGGTCCAGGAGAAGGAAAGGTCATCGGCCTTAGTGCCACCCTCTAGCGAAAGAGTATCGACACCTCCGTCACTGATCTTCAACAGACTGTTGCTTGAGGTTTGCCACTGAAAGCCACCAACCCACGTGTTTGTTATCCCTCCTGCCTTTACTCCAAGAGTATTTGCTGCAGCAATATCGGATGATGATGTTGTCGCAGCAAAATAATAATCAGCAACTAAGTCAATTCCATCGCCTTGGTGGAAAACGTACTTATCATTGCTTAAAAAGCCAAGTACAGAAACAGTATCATTTCCCTTCCCGCCAACAAGGACGTCACCACCGCCCTGGCCACTAATTGTGTCGTCGCCAGCGCCACCATAAATGACATCGCTAAGGCTCCCGCCATACAGATAGTCATTACCGCTGAGGCCGAAAACGATGTTGCTGGCGTTGTAGGTGGGGACAGCTTGGCCTGAGGGATTGACGACCACGAGTCTCATCGGTCCGAGGCCGTCAAGCTTCAGGTTATCGACTCTTGCGACGGTTGTCGCTTGCTGATCCAACGTAACGCTATCGCCGGCGGGACCGCCAGCGATGCTGATGACAAGATTGTCGCTGTGGACCCCTGTCCATGCGAAAGAGAGGTTGTCGGCGGTGATACCTCCCGTGAGCACCAGAGTGTCGGTGCCCGAAGCGGTCAGCTTGTAAAGGGAGTTTGTGCTGGTCAACCAAATGTATCCGCCAACCCACGTATTGACGATGCCGCTCGCCGAAACGCCCAGAGCCTGCGCGGCATTGATATCAGCCGTTGCCGCAGTCCCCGCCATGACGAAATCCTCAACGGTGTCGCTGCCGTCGCCGCGTTGGAAGATATACGTGTCGTCGCCGTCCTGGCCATTCTGGTAATCGTTGCCCAGGCCGCCAACGAGCGTATCGTTGCCGCCGCTTCCGCCAAGGAGTATGTCGTTGCCTGCGCCGCCGTAGAGCGTGTCGTTGCCGGCGCCGCCATCAAGTCGATTAGCAGCTGAATTGCCGGTCAGCACGTTCGCCGACGCGTTACCCGTTCCATCGATCGCGGCCGTCCCAGTCAACGTCAGGTTTTCGACGTCGGGGTCGGAAATCGTGTAAGTGACTGAACTCAGAACCGTATCGGTTCCTTCAGCAGCCAATTCGACAACCTGGTCGCCGGCATCATCGACGATATAGGTATCATTGCCAGCGTTGCCCTTCATGATGTCGGCACCAGTGCCGCCGTCGAGTAGATCGTCACCTGCACCGCCGTTAAGCGTATCCACGCCTGCGCCGCCCTGGATGTGGTCGTCGCCCGCGCTGCCCGTGATGGTATCGTTGGTCGCGCCCGTGGCGATGAACTCGACACCGATGCCTGTCGCCGTACCCGTTCCGGTCGTGGCATTGGCGGTGACGGTAGACGTCGACTGGCCATCGGCGCTGACATCCGTGGTCACCGTCTGCGTAACCGCGCCGCTGGCGTTGTAGTCCGTCACGACCTTGCGGATCGAGCCATCGATGCGGGTGACGGCAACCTCCTTGTGTTCATACGTGCCGTTGTTGTCGGCATCCTTGAGGAGGGTGGTGGTCATGCCGTCGGCGCTTGCCGTGATCGTGCCTTTGGCGACTATGGTCCCCAACCCGTTCTTCTCCGTTATCGAGGTCACAACCGAGCCGTCTATTTGCGCCTGGGAGACAGCTGTTACCTCGAAATTGCTCGTATTCGGATTTGGGTTGGAAACAGGATTTGCTCCGTTTCCATCGTAGTCATAGAACGTCGTTTCGGTTAGCCCATCTGAACTAGTCAGCTGGACGATGTTCGCGGCGATTGCATTCTTCCAATAGACAACGCCCGGGACGAGAAAGGCTGCGTCCCTACGCCTATTGTAGAATCCATCGACTTTGGATCCATCCGCGGCGACAATCGTGCTGTGCAGATTGTCGAAACCGCCGGCGGCGGCATCATAGTCCACGCCAGTCCAGCTGTTGCGGCCGTCGTCGCTCGCGTATGTCGTAGTCTTGTTTATGAACGTGTACGAAGGCCAAAACACGTGCCTGGTCTTCGTATCCGTTATGCCGTTTCCTAGATTGGCTACGTCTATCCAACGGATTTGCTCGACAGTTCCGTCTCCATCAAAGTCCCATGCCGTTCTCCTCGAAAGGCCATCGGCGCTTGTCGAAAGCTGCGTAGTACTCGATTGGTGATTGGCGGCGCTTAGGTCGACGATCACGGCGGACACCGAGCCGTCGACCGCCTTGGTGGTAACCTCGTACTGGTCGCGTGTGCCGTCACCATCCGCGTCTCGATAAATCGAGATCAAGCGCCCGTCACCGCTCGTCGTCTTGACCGTACTGTCCAGCAGCGTCCCGGAGGGCGTTGACCTCTTGATCGTCTCGACGACAGAGCCGTCTGCCAGTTTTCTCGTATCGTCAACGGTGACGCGGTCTATTCCCACCGCGCCATCGATATCTTCCTGCGTCGTCACGGTTCGACCGTCGGCGCTTGTCGTGGTGATGAATTTCGACAGCTGCGAACCGTCCGCCTTGTAGCTGGTGACGGTTCTTGTCGTCGAGCCGTCGGCATTTACGGCCATGACATCGGTGGAATGTTGGCTGAACGGGTTCGCACCGAAAAGGTTCAAACTTGTCGTCAGCGACAAGCCATTGGCGCTGGTGGTCGTGACGAAGCTGCTCGTTTGGGAAGCTCCCTCGAACTTATTGACCGTGTGAACCTTCGAGCCATCGGCATTCAGGACCGTGACGTCCGTCTCCTTACGGTCATAGAGTCCATCGCCATTGAGATCCCACTCCTTTGTCGTCGAAAGGCCATTGCCAGAAGTGGTTGTCCTTGTCTGCTCGCTCAAAACAAGCTGGCCGGACGGCGGTACCCCCAGCTGGTAGGCCTTGATGGTCTGAATAGTAGATCCATCGGCTCCAACTGTCGTTTCAGTCGTTCTTTTGTCGTGCAAGAGCGGGAGATAGTCGACCGACGTCGAGCCGTACAGCGTTGTGCTGCTGAGCCCGTCTGCGCTGATCGTCGTCGTCTTGCTGGTGGTGGAAGGAGCCGTCGTATATGCGCCAGTCCCCAACGCATTGGCCGTTGTGTCGGGTCCTGTTGTAGTCGTCGTCACACTGCCGTCAGCACCCGTCACAGTGGTGGTTGTCAGATCGACGAGACCGTCACCATTCACGTCCTTGGTGACGGTCGTTGTCAGCTTGTTGGCGCTGACCGTCGTCACCGTCCGGCTTTCCAGCGATCCATTCACATTCTTATAGTCGACCGTTTCGGTCGTGCTCCCGTCGGCGTTGAGGACAGTAGTGTCCACTTTCGAACGGCTGGTTGTCGTGCCGGCAGCCGCCCAGGTTGCGGTCTTGGTGAGACCGTTGGCGCTGGTAACGACAACGGTTTTGTCCCTCACCAAGTCGACACCCCAGAAGTCGGTGATGGTTTCGGTCTTGCTGCCGTCGGCGTTCAGCACAATGACATCGGTGGTCGACCGATCGATCGTTCCGTTGCCGTCGAGATCGATGGCCAGCGTGCTGGAGAGGCCATTGGCGCTGACCGTCCTGCTCGCCGACGAAGTCAGAGCGCCAGATGCGTAGGTGCGATTGACAGTCGTGGTCGAGCCGTCGGCGTTGAGAACGGCCGAGGTGGTCTCGTCGTTCGATCCGTCGCCGTCGAGGTCTCTGGCGGCCGTCACCGTGTTGCCGTCGCCGCTAGTGATGGTCTGGAACCGGGCAATCTGGGCGTTGTTGCCATTCTTGACGGAGACGATGTCGGTCTTCGATCCGTCGGCGCCGCGAGTTGTAGTGGCGGTGCTGGTCCGGTCGATCGTGCCGTTGCCATCGAGGTCTGCCTGGACTGTGGACGTGAGGCCGTTGGCGCTGGTCGTGGTGATGGTCTTGCCGATCAGCGCGCCCGTTCCTGCAAACGCCGAGACGGTCCTGGTCGTCGAACCGTCGGCATTCAGGATGGTAACGTCGCTCGACTTCCTTTCGACCGTGCCATCGCCATTGGCATCGACCTGAATGTCGGCGCTTAGGCCATTTCCCGTCACCGTGGCAATCGTCCTCGACAGCAGCGTGCCGTTGTTGGAGGTCGTCGAGGTGGTTTTGGTGCGGCTGCCGGAAGCAGCGATGACCGTCGCCGCCTGCGTTATCGCATCATACACGCCATCGCCGTTGACATCCTGCTTGTCGGTTACGGTCAGGCCGTCGGCCGAGACGGTCGTCTCCGACTTGGCATGCTGCACCCCATTGCTGTCGGTATCCGAGACAGTGGTTGTATGACTGCCGTCGGCATTCAAGACATCGATTTGCGTCTGATCGATCTTGGTGTCGCCGTTCGAGTCGATCCTTGTGGTGGTCGTCTTTTGGTCAGCGCTAGTCGTCACCTCGGTCCTAGCCAGCATGGCGCCGCTGGTGCTGGTGGTCGTGGAGGTCACGGTCCGGCTGCCGTCGGCGCCGAGCACGGTCGCGGTCACCGTCGTGCGATCGACGGTGCCGTCAGCGTTGATGTCATCTTTCCTGGTCTGGATGAGGCCGTTAGCGCTGGTGATGACGGCAGAGCTGCCGATCAGGGTGCCGTTGGCGCTCTTTGTCGTGACCGTACGGGTACGATTGCTGGAGGCATCGATGGTCGTCACATCGGTGACGACGGCGTCATAAACGCCGTCGCCATCGATGTCTGCCTTGCTGGTCAAGGACAGACCATTGGCCCAGGCCTGGTCGAAGGTTCTGCCCGCCAGCGAGCCGTCAGGATTGTACGTATTGACGGTCGATGTGGTGACGCCGGCGGCATCGACGACAATGGTCTTTACTGTATCGACACGGCCGTCGCCATCGGCATCGGTCGAGATCGAAGTGGTCTTGCGGTCAGCGCTGGTGTTGGTGGTCGAGCTCGAGAGCAGCGAACCGTCACGGCTCTTCGTCTGCCGAGTTTCGGTCAGGACACCGCCGGACCCCAGAAGCTTCACGTCGGATGAAACGATGTCGACGAGCCCGTCGCCATCGAGATCGATCGATGCGGTCACCACCTGTCCATTGGCGCTGGTGACGGTGGTGGTCTTGCCGATCAGCGTGCCTGTACCGCCCAATTCCGAGACCGTGCGGGTTTTCGAACCATCCGCATTGAGGACAGTGACGTCGCTGGATTTGCTTTCGACAACGCCGTTGCCGTCGGCGTCGATCTGCGCATCGATGCTCAGGCCATTCGCCGATACCGCGGCGATGGTCCTGGCCAGCAAAGTCCCGTTGCTGGAGGTCGTCGAGGTGGTGGTGGTGCGGGTGCCCGAGGCAGCGATCGCGGTCACAGCCTGGGTAGTCGTGTCGTAGATGCCGTCGCCGTTGACGTCCTGCTTGACGGTCTTGGTCAGGCCATCGCCGGAGATGCTGGTTTCCGTCCTGCCGTGCAGCGCACCGTTGAAGTCGGTGTCGGACACGGTGGAGACTTGGCTGCCATCGGCATTGACGACATCAACCTGGGTTCGATCGACCTTGGTGTCCCCGTTGGCGTCGACCTTGGTGGTTGTCGTCTGCCGATCCGCGCTGGTCTTGACCTCGGTCTTGGCAAGCATGGCGCCGCTGGTGCTAGTGGTCGTGGCGGTCACCGTGCGGCTGCCGTCGCCGGCGAGGACCGTAGCCGTTACGGTCGTGCGATCGACGGTGCCGTCGGCATTGTTGTCGTCCTTTCTTGTCTGCGTCAGGCTATCGGCGCTGGTTGTAACCGCGAAACTGCCGATCAGCGTGCCGTTGGCGCTCTTTGTCGTGATCGTGCGCGTACGATTGCTGGAGGCGTCCGTGGTCGTCACATCCGTGACGACGGTGTCGTAAATGCCATCGCTGTCGATGTCCACCTTGCTGGTCAGCGACAGGCCGTCCGCGGAGGTCTGGTCGAAGGTCTTGCCGACGAGCGACCCGTCCGAATTGTGCTGACTGACGGTTGAGGTCGTCACGCCGGCGCCATCGATGACGATCGCCTTGAGGGTGTCGACGTGGCCGTCGCCATTGGCATCGGTCGAGATCGAGATGGTCTTGCGGTCGGCGCTGGTGTCGGTGGTGGAGGTGGACAGCAAGGTGCCGTCGCGGCTTTTGACCTGCTGTGTCTGGGAGAGGCTGCCGCCCACGCCAACCACAGTCACGTCGGACGAGACGCGGTCATACTGTCCATCGCCATTCAGATCAGCCTCGACTGCCTTGGTCAGGCCGTCGACACTGGTGGTGGCGACGGTTTTGCCGATCAGCACATTGGTCGAGCTGTAGGTAGAGACTGTGGTGACCGAACCGCCATTTATGCCGTTGCTGATGGCGGTTACATCGCGGGTCTCATAGGTGCCGTTGCCGTCGAGATCGTGCGAAACCGTGCGCGTGCGGCCATCGGCGCTGGTGACGGTCTGTTCCCGATCGATCAGCGTACCACCGCTGCTGGTTTCCGCCACGGTCTTTGTGCGGGTACCATCGCCGGCCACGACTGTTGTTTCGGTGGTGACGAGATCGTAGACACCGCAGCCAGTAGTGTCGCTTTGCACCGTTTTTGTCAGGCCATCGGCCGACGCCGTGGTCGCGATCTTGCGAAGCAGCGTGCCGTTAGCGCTGAACTTTGAAGTTGTCGTGGTCGATGATCCGTCCGTGTTCCTGACGTAGACTTGGACTTCGTCGTTCACACCATCACCATCCAGATCGAGCGAAGTGGTGACCGTCCTAAGATCAGCGCTCGTCGTTACAACCGTCCTATTAGTCAGAGAGCCGTCGGCTGCAAAATTTGCAATGGTACGTGAGCGTTGCTGTCCAGCTCGCGACGGCGCCAAATCCTCCGCCGAATACCAATGGCCTCCTGGGCCTTCGTCAGCGAACCAAAAACCATGAATTCGTACCAGCGTATCGACACCGGCCGCGCTTGCTACCGTGATGGAACCATCGGCATTCCTGGTGATCGTGTAGTCTGCGGCCGACCCGTCATAGTCGGCCTGATTATAGGCCCCATCACCGCCGATCAGAAAATCGTTGCCATCCCTACCATAGAAAGTGTCATTACCGCTGCCGCCGCGTATGACATCGTTTCCGGCGGTTCCGACCAAATGGTCCGCACCGGCAGTTCCAACGATATCGCTGGGCTGGGCCGGGGGCGTGTAGGGTGTCGGCGGAGGGGCGGGCTGATAAGCTAGAATGTCCGTCTGCGAGCGCTCATAGGTGCCGTTGCCGTCATCGTCGAACTGCGTCGTTGTCGACAGGCCATCGGCGCTCACCGTGATGCGGTTCTGGAACGCCAGCGTGCCATCCTTGTCGTAGCCGCCAAGCGTCGTGGTTTTCGAGCCGTCACCATTGGTCACGGCCGTGGTCTTGATGATGTAGCCGTTGACGTCCGAGGCAAGCACGGCATCGCCGACCGCACCCGTGGTCCCATCGGTCTTCGTATAGGTCGCCGTACCCGTGATGGCCGAGCCGTCGGCAAAATTCTGGCCGCTGCCCGTCGCCGTCAAGCCGATCGAGGCGATACCCAGCGAGGCGAGCGACACCAGCTGCCCGTTGACCATCACCTTGAATTCGGACCAGCGATCGTCGCCGGCATCAAGCAGGCCATTGTGATTGGTGTCGAAGACGCTTTTCAGCGCATCGAGGTCGCTCTCTGCGGTCTGGTCCCATTCGGTGAAGACAAACTCGCTCGAGCGGCTGATCTTGCCGTCGCCATCGGCATCGAGCACCAGCACGCCGTTGCCGGCGCCCGCCCAGGCCGTACGGTGCTGGTAGCCATTTCCTTCAAGGTCGATGAACTGTGACGACGAGGTCAACGGTTTTATCGAAAGACCATTGCCCTCCAGATCGAGAAGAACAGGGTGGCCGTTCCAGCCATTATCTTTATCGCCCTTTACGCCGCTGTCGTGCCCCCAGTGATCACCGACCGTGGTTACCCCGTGATAACTGTTGCTGCCAGCCCCGCTCGGTCCGGCGTTGTTAGTGTGATCGGACTTGCCTCCCGCCCCGATAACGTTGTCGACCCGCTTGTTCAAGTTCGGGTCGTATACATTCCACTTGTTCTGCGCCGCGTATGCTAGAGCCTTCGCCCGAGCTGCCGCAGGCGACAATCCATCGGCCAACGCCTGCTGAGCAACCGCGCCGACTTTATCAATAGGAGCGGAATCTTTAGTGTAGCCCATGCCCGGGACGTAAATGAGTGCAGGGGCAAATATGGGCGGGGGCGCCACGCGGACAAGGGCAACAGGAACAGGACGAGGGCGGGCGCGAGCAACTGGTTTAGCCACCACCGCGACAGCGTAGGGCATAGTCGGGGTAAGCGGAGTATAAGCCGGAAACACGCCAAGCGCCGTTGATGCCGGCGGCGCAATATTGTTGACAGGCAATCCGCCGAGATAGCTGGGGTCAGGAGAATATTGCGGAGGGGCTGCAGGAGCTGTCCATGATCCGTACCCGATCGCGTCTTGGTTGTCCCTTAGCGCGCCAGTCGAAGGACTAGGATTTGGGCTGCTGCTGAAATAGCCCGGTGCATTGACGTTGTTGGGGGTGTTGGTATTGGTATGGCCTCCGCTGGTGCTTGGATCTGCTGATCTGTCTGTTGCACGGGCATCGGCGTCGCGCCGTGCCGCTTCGGCAATCGCGGCATCAGTCTTGTAGCCACCATAGCCGGAAACGTTGCTGCTTTTGGCAATACCGGCCTGACGAGCAGCTTCGGCGGCGCGCGCTGCCTCGGTGGACTCGGAACGCATCTGCGTCGGAGAAAAGCTGGGAAGAATACCACCGTTCTGCCTATCCCAATCAGCAGAGGTCATGTGCTCTCTGGCGGAGTCCAACCCCCACGGCATGTTGCTAACCGGATTAAGCCCACCAGTATATCTCGATCCTGTATATTTTGGTTCTCCTGCATCGTAGTCCCATCCAACTAGATATTGCCCAGGTTTATTTTTTTGAATCAAACCAACATCCGGTGCAAGATCAAAATTTACATATGCTCCAGAATAATTCCATCCAGCCCCTACGCTGGCATTTAGTCCATCCCAGTCAGTAGGAGTTACATGCTCTCTAGCAGAGTCTAAACCCCACGGCATGTTACTAATGGGGTTAAGACCACCAGTATATCGCGATCCCGAGTATATCGGCTCGCCAGCGGAATAATCCCATCCAGTCAGATACTGCCCAGGCTTATTTTCTTGAATAAGCCCTACATTTGGAGTGGAATAGAAGTTGTTTGCGTTAGCAAAATTCCAGCCGACGCCAGCACCAGCAGTATAGCCCCATTTCATACCTGGGAAAGCCGCGAACACGTCAAAAGATCCGCCAAGCGACCAGTCCCCAGTATCTATGTCAATTGACACCCCACCAAATGTCGTTCCACCACTGATGAACCCCGCAGGTGTACCGAGGCCCCCATTTACAGTCACGCCAGATGGAGCCCAAGTAACTCCTCCAGTTATAAATGCAAATGTCGCAGTAAAATCAATGTATGGCTCGTTAACCCAGCCGTAGTCCCATGACCAATTTTTTCGAGCTCCACTACTAAAGCTAAATCCAAAAGCGCCATCTCCTATGACGAGACCGTCACCTGCCCGGCCTTCAAGGTAAACTCCCATCGCAACCTCCCCGTAAGCTTCCAGTTCAGATTAGACGTAAGAACGCATAGGCGAAGATTGAAACCGCTACCATTAAGCCGATCGTCATTCCCCACCACGTCAAAACGATATTCTCTAAGTCGACGCCTCTCCGCTCAAGCCTCGAAACAAATTTATCAAATCCAAATATTCCTCTTATTGTCATTAAAATACAAATCGGAAAGAAAAACAGAGAGAAGCCGAAAAAGTTGGCAATTTTTCGCTCAACAACTTCATGATACGATACAAAATTCAGATAATTCATCAACGTTACGACAAATAATATCGAAGTGACGATAAATGCAACCTTTATCAGAACTCTTTCTGGATAAAAGAAATCGTCCGGTTTCCTGAACCTCATCAACCAGCCCATAAATTGCATTATACGTTACCTCTCATGGAATGCCTCATCCGTCATCTCCATCAGCGGGTCGAGCAGGAACTCAAGTACGCGTCGGTCGCCAGTCTTCACCTCCGCCGTCACCGACATGCCGGGTGTCAGCAGCACATCTGAGCCCTCAACCCTGATCGACGTTTCGTTGAGCGCAATCCGCACCGGGAAGACCAGCGGCCCGGCCGCGTTGCGCGCTGTCTCCTGCTTCGCGCCCGGCGCCTGCTGTGGCGCCCCAGTTGGGATGGCATCATTCGATACCGTCAGCACTTTTCCATCAAGGGTGCCGTAGCGCGTGAACGGGAAGGCCTCGAGCTTGACGCGCGCTTGTTGGCCCTCATGGACAAAGCCCTTGTCGCGGTTGAGCAGCATGGCCTCGATCTCCAGTTTGGTGCCGTCGGGCACGATCACCATCAGCTGTTGTCCGGTCTGCACCACCTCGCCAAGCGTGTTGACCTCCAATTGCTGCACGCGTCCGGCGACTGGCGACTTCAGCAGACTGGAGCGCTCGAAGAGCTCGGCCTTGGCGAGATCCTGCCGCAGCGCGCCTAAGGAGCGGTCGACCTCGATCAATTCGGTGTTGACCTTGTCGAGATAGGCCTCGCGGCGCTCGCGCTTCTGCGCGGTCAGCGTCCGCATCGTGGCCTCCAGTTCGGCGACCTGGCCTTCGCCATCGATTGCCGCCATCACCTGGTCTTGCTCGCCCTGCCGAGCCTCGATGGTTCTGGTCTTGATGCCGACCTGACGCTTTTCCAATTCCTCAAAGACATCGAGACGATCGCCCGCCAGCGTCACCAGCTTGCGGCGTTCGGCGAGCGTGCGATTGCCGCGCTCGATCTCGACACGCTTTTGCGCGATCGCTGCCTCCAGGCTCGCCTGTTCAGCTTGATAGGCGACAAGCGACTGCCGCATTTGCCGGAGTTGCAGATCGACCAGAGGGCGAGACACCCCAACGGGCGCTACGAACCTCGCCTCGGTCGAAGGAATGTCCTGCGACACTGCGACAACCAGCGCTTCGAGACGCGCTTTCGACACAAGTGCGGCCTCCAGATTGCCAGTGAGCTTTAGCCGTTCGGCTGCATATTCGGAGGGGTCGAGTTCGACAAGGATGTCGCCCGCCTCGACATGAGCGCCAGGCTTCGCGTGCAGCGCCTTCACCGTGCCGGTGATCAGCGGCTCGATCACCTGCACCTTGCCGATCGGGATCAGCTTGCCCTGTACAGTGGCGTAGGTGTCGATGCGACCGAACCACGACCAGGCGAGCGCGCCGATGGCGAAGACCATGATCAGCGCTGCGAATATCCGGGCGGCGGGCGATGCCGGCGTTTCCAGGATCTCGATCGCGGCCGCCTGGAACTCACGCTCGTCGCGGTTGAGCACCGGGCGCTTCGCCTGTGCCTCCCGCGCGATCCCTTCCTTCACCGCGTTCCAGTAACGGCCCATCTATTCCGCCGCCTCCCGAGAGACTTCCGCCGGTCGTTGCTCGGCCTGCAGCCTGTATAGCTGGGCATAGCGGCCGCCTTTGCCGAGCAACTCCTCATGCGTGCCCTGTTCGGTGATACGGCCCGCCTCGATGGTCAGGATGCGGGTGGCATCGCGCAGCGCCGCCAGCCGATGCGCGATGATGAAGACCGTGCGCCCCTTGGCCATCTGCCGCATGTTCTGCTGGATGACGTATTCGGACTCGTAGTCGAGCGCGCTGGTCGCCTCGTCGAGAATCAGGATGCGTGGATTGGTCACCAGCGCACGGGCGATCGCGATGCGCTGGCGCTGGCCGCCGGAGAGGTTAGAGCCGCGCTCTTCCAGCACCGTGTCGTAGCCGGACTTGAGCTGCACGATGAACTCATGCGCGCCGGAGAGTTTTGCGGCCTCGATGACCCGCTCCAGCGGCAGCGCCGGGTCGGCGAGCGCGATATTCTCGCGGACGGTGCGGCGGAAGAGGACGTTCTCCTGCAGGACCACGCCGATCTGACGGCGCAGGCTGCGCGGATCGATGAGCGCAAGGTCGACGCCGTCGATCAGCACGCGACCGCGCTCAGGGACATGCAGCCGCTGCAACAGCTTGGCGATGGTGCTCTTGCCCGAGCCGGACGGCCCGACGATGCCAATGATCTCGCCCGGCTGGACCTCGAACGACACGTCGCTCAGGATTTCGCGTTCGCCCGGGCGGTAGCGGAAGGTGACATGGTCGAATGCGGCGTGCCCGGCGATCTTGCGCAGCGAGCCCTGTCCGGCGCCGCCGGAAAGCTCGACCGGCGCGTTGAGGATGTCGCCCAGGCGGTCGACGGAGATGCGTACCTGCTGCAGGTCCTGCCACAACTGAGCCAGCCGCAGCACCGGGCCGGAGACGCGCCCGGCCATGATGTTGAAGGCAACCAACTGGCCGACCGTCATGTCGCCGGCCAGCACCGCCTTTGCGCCAAACCACATGGTGGCGACGATCACCGCCTTGGAGATGAATTGCGCCGTGTTGCTGGCGAAGTTGGAGAGTTTTGCCGTGCGGAAGCCGGCCGCGACATAGCCGGCCAGCTGGTCCTCCCAGCGCCGCTGCATCTGCGGCTCCACCGCCATCGCCTTCAGCGTTTCAACGCCGACGATGGATTCAACGAGGAAGGTCTGGTTCTCGGCGCCGCGGTTGAATTTCTCGTCGATGCGCCGACGGAACTCCGGTGTCACCACCATCGACAGGATGACATAGGCCGGGATCGAGCAGATGACGATCAAGGTCAGCCAGCCGCTGTAGAGATACATGACGGCCAGGAAGACGAAGAGGAAGAGAACGTCGAGCAGCACGGTGAGCGCCGAACCCGTGAGGAAGGCGCGGATGTTTTCGAGTTCGTGCACGCGCGCCACGGTCTGGCCAGTCTGCCTGGCCTCGAAATAGGCGATCGGCAGGCCGAGCAGATGATGGAACAGCTTGGCGCCGAGCGCCACGTCGATGCGGCTGGTGGTATGGATGGTGGTGTAGGTGCGCAGCGCCGTCAGCAGCACCTCGAACATCGACACCGCCGACAGTCCGATGACCAACACCTCCAGAGTGGTCAGCCCGTTGTGGACGAGCACCTTGTCGATCACCAGCTGGAAGAAGATCGGCGAGATCAAGCCGAGCAGTTGCACGAAGAACGATGCCAGCAGCACCTCGGCGAAGACCCGGCGGTAGCGGATGATCTCGGGAATGAACCAGGAGAAATCGAAGCGCCTGGAAAACCCTTGAGCGAAGGCGCGGCTGGTAACCAGGATCACATAGCCGCTCCAGCGCGCCTCGAAATCCTCCCGCGTCAATTCCTGCGGCGCGCCGACCTGCGGGTCCTGCAACAGCACCTTGCCGGCGGATGCCGCCGCCAGCAGCGCAAAGCTGCCGTCCTTCTTCTCGATGATGGCTGGCAGCGGCAAACGATCAAGGCGCCGTGGCGAGGGCTGGACGACCCGCGCCTTGAGCTTCAGCCGCTTTGCCGCCCTGACGATATCGACCCGGTCGGCGACCCGCTCGCCTAGACCGAGGTCGTGGCGAATGGCATCAGGGTCGGCAGGCTGGCGCAAATATTGCGTCATCAGCGTCAAGCAAGCGACACCGCTGTCCAGCACGACCAATATGGGCGCAACGGAATCCACTTACCCCCCGGCAAGTACGACGATAACTTCTTCGTCTTTCTTGCGCCTGTTTTGCTTGCTGTGCAACCAATGCTAGAAAAATAAATTTGACAGCCGAAACATTTATCCGGAAAGGCGTACGTCATATTATGAATATTGAATATAATGCCCCGTGCTCGGAGGAACGGCGAACGCGCCAATGAACTTACGGCGGTGCCAAAATCCGATCTCGGGCACCAGATACGACACCAAATCAGCGAATAGCTGGCCGTCAAACGGTGGCTGTCCTGTCAGACGATAATCTTGCAAACGACCGAGGGGTCAAAGCGGAAACTGGTCGACGGCAGACAAATCCGACGATCAAGAGACAAAATACGCCGAAACTCCGAGATCATGCGATCTCGGCACGTGTCTTGGAATTTCTTATCTCGAACAGGCTTTAGCTTCGCTGCGTGCTCGCTCGCCAGAGGCAATACCGCTTGCAGTATCGGTCTCCATGCCGTCGGTATTTGAAATTCATGTCGCGGTGGCCAGATTCGGACGGCCCTCGCCACACACGCTGCGCGTGTCAGGGCCTGCCTCGGATCAGCTGGTCGGAAACACGCCATATACCTCCTTGAGCTGAACCGTCCCGCATTTGTGAAACCCCAGCGCAAAGCAATCCTCCTCAACCGATGCCGGAGGCTCGCGCGGCAGGTCCGCCCGCGTACGCTCCAATCGACCTGACGCTGGTATGCGCCTATCGAGGCGCCGACAAACCGCCGAAAACCTTGCTGCAGCGCCCGAGCACTGACTCTCGACAAAGCCGCGAGCTCGCTGCCGCTTGGAGGCGGCTGCGCGTGCTCATTCGTAAAGTCCACCGCGAGCTTCACCTGCTGGAGCGCGATCATCGGCGGTGGCCGACGCAGCACCTCGCACCGAGAGAGCAGCCTGTCGGTAAAATAATTTGACAGAGTCCCGAAAGTGTATGGACGAGAAGGGCGGCCGTGATGACGAACATCGGCGCGTCGTGGCCCAATCCTGACTTGTGTCGCTGCGAAAGGAAGGGCAGCTTTGCGCCCCAATTCGGTCGTCGAAGACTACCTCTACGCCCCCAAAAGCGGACGCTATTAAAAAGGGCGCACATGCATGGCATGCGTATTCCGCAAGTGGCCGACCAACCTATGCGCGCTTGGAATACCTATCAGGTCGAGTCACCCAGGGTTCCGTTCCTGTATCTTGCGTCCAGTATACGCGGCCGTCCCTGACCCAGAAGTGGCTCATGCAGCCCTTGTTGCGCCACACCGAGGGTGAAAGCGTCGCACGGCCAGCTGCACTCAATGATAGGCGCCATCGTGGGTTGTGTGGTGGCTGCATGGGCAAAGAGATCACATCGCCACAGCCGCACGGGCAACGGAACATCGTCCAGAGGGGCTTGTCCTGATGGACGATGCTGATGAGTTGCCGGGCACCGACGGATGCATTCGCAGGTGTCTTCGCAACGACCTCACACCTTTCGAAATAGACAGGTGGTGGTGGCGGTTCCCTCTTGGCTTCAGGCCCATGCTCAACGGCAGCTTCCTGCCGCGCTAGGCTATCCAGAAACGCACGGAATCTATCTGCGAGCCACTTGAACATGATGTTAGGTGATCTTCCCGAGCGCCGGCATGTCGAGCCGGTATCCGCGTTCACGCTTGAGCTTGAGTCCTTCAGGACCGCAGCAGAAACAATCGGGATCATCCGGGTACGCGTTGCTATGGATGACCATGTGGACGAAGTCGTACCAGATATTGTCCTTGAGCAGGTCGCCTGGGATCTTGCGAAACGGCCGGATGAGGTCCATCAGAGTAGCAACTGCGGTGTCCGCTGACGCGCTCGTAAACGGTCCGACTCCTGGTGCCCGCTCCCCGCCGCCGACCAGATAATATTCCTGCTTGAGCGTTTCCCTGTCGAGTTCCGCAAGCTCGGGGCGCGCTCTGAGTTCACGCTCATAATCGAGCTTCTGTTGCGTCACTACCTTCTGGCAGCGGAGACATTTGCCGTCCTCCGGGAGGATGCGGCTGATGCGCCCACGATGGTCCCGAAGATACGGCTCTCCGTCGGCATCGGTGTCGATCTTGCCAGTGAGACCGATGTCGATGAATGCCAAGGCATAGTAGTAGGTGGCCTGATTGAGGAGGTCGCGCCCTGCAACGTCGTCCGTACATCCGAAGATTACGTCAGCGCCGGAGATCGCGTCGATGGCATCCGGCGACTTGTCCAGATACTCGCCAACGGCCGACACTGTAACACTTGGCAACTCCAAGGACTGAAGGTAGGCGGTCAGCACCTCGGCCTTATTGCGCTTCACATCCTGGGTGCGATAGCCGCGCACACGGTTGAGATTGGTACCCTCAAGCACATCGCCATCAATCAGAACGAGCTCGCCCACGCCTGCGCGGGCCAATAGCGTCGCAACCGAGGAGCCGGTGCCGCCTACACCAACAACGGCCACACGCAGCGACTGGAACTTGCGATTGAACGGTGCGCCAAAAGCCGCCGCCTGACGCTTGAGGATCTCGGAGGGTGCACTCTCCTCGCCGCTGATATGCATGTCCAAGTTGGAGCCAAGCACCGCCACGTGCCGTACAGCTTCCGTCTGCTGCGGTGCGGCACCCCGCCGTATGCGAGCCTGCCATCATCCCTCGGCCCAGAGGAGCGCAACAAGTGCAACAGACTTGCCGTTGCAGCCGGCATAACCTTTCAAGATGCGCTGCTCGTTGTCGTCATCCTTTTCCGAGAACTCGAGGAAACCACCGGGGTGATTGTGCACGAAGCCGAGCTCGAGGCCTTCCTGCTCGCAACGAAAGTAGATGTTCTGTATCTTGCGAAGGTTGATGCGCAGGTGCACGGGCGAGCTGTCGAGTATCCAGTCGTCTTGCATCTCAATGACGTCGACACAGACGAATCTGATTGACGGCCGAAGGCCCGCATGATTGCGCTCGAAGCGGCGGAACAGGGCGATCGCTCCGCGCTCATGGCCTTCTGGATGACCGTTGAACCATGTACGCAGACGTTCGTGCTGCGTGCCAAGCAGTGTGATCCGATGTCCGCTCATGGGCGCTTCGCGTCCGGATAGGTGAACGCCCACGTGATGCGGTCAATGATGGTTCGAATATTGTCGACCTTTGGCTTCCATCTGACGCCGGGCTCGTACCAGTGGCGAGACCAACGTGTGTACTCGACATCGGCATGAGTACGCGGATCCTGGTTCGGACCTGCCGTGCCGATGTTTGGAATTGGCTTGCTGTCGGCTCGCGCGAGCTGCGGATGAACCCAGAACATATCACCGCCCGACGTGTTGTAGTCGGGCGGAATGATGTAGAGCACATCTACGGTCGCTCGCACCTGCCCGTTCGCGGTGTAGACGCCTTCGGGCAGTGGAAAATCGCGGAATATAAGAAAGCGTGACGCCTCGTCCTCGGTGAACGTCAGACCCGCATCTTTGACTATCTGGTAGTCTTCATCGAAGAGGAGCGCCATCGTTAGGAGTTGCCCGCCTCGGAGCTGGCATCCTGCGCATAGAACTTCTCGATACCCGGCTCTGCGAGGTCGATCTTCTCGTCGTCAGCAACTGGACGGCCAGGGAGATTGCGGACCTTAACGTACAGGTCCATGCCCTCCGGGATGCCTGGTCCAACCTGCCGCACCTGTGCGCCAGTGATGAACTGCTCGTCCCAGTGATAGGTCTCGCCTTCGATCTTGAATTGATATTGCTTAGCCATGATTATTTCTCCTGCCCCCGTCGAGAGCATTAGTTGCATATACTATAAGGCACCGCGATTGCCCCCAAAACTGGCGAATCGAGTAGCAAGTATAGGCTAAAATGGCGCGATTGAACAGATCGTGAACGGGTGCAGGGCTGTCATTAGGCCCACCGTCATTTGGACCAGCGGGAGATGGAGCTTATCCATACGCCGGTGATCTCGTCCTCATGCGAGCTTTCGACCTCGCGCGCATCCATTTTCAAGCCCAGAACGATATCCGCGATCGCTGCACGCAGCGCTACTCGATTGGGTTAGTGCATCGTGCCGTATGAGGGGATAATTTATGTACTCGATCTCGATGCTTGCTTATATTTCACCGACGCCGGAGAAAATCTAAAATCGGCTCTGTTTCAGAAAGCCAAAGAGATAAGAATCGTAATTACGAAAGAAACCTTCGAGGAGGTCAAGAACCTTGACAAAGGGCTTGCGAAGGAAATCGATAATTCAGAAATTGAGATAGTTGAACTCGGTACAGATGTATATAACGCCGCAAGCGCTCTCACAGATTTATTCATCTCATCCGGCTACGCACCTATCCACCAAACACAGGTGCCCGCCTGAACGCCTAAATTAACCAAGGGTTTAGGCCGAATCCCCCCTTAGCTTGATTTGAATCCTGCATTCTCCCACATGCCGGCTTTCGTCTGCGGGGGCAGGCATGGCCAAGAAACGTGTGCCGAGGATCAACAGCCTCGAGTGGGTAGATTGGAAGTTTCCGACCGAGGAGTCGGTGCGGGCGCTGTTCGAGCGGTTGGTCTGGCCGAACGGCGCTCACTGCCCGCATTGCGGATCCGCCGAGGTCTGGCGGTTCCGTGACAAGGGCCGGAATTCCCGCCCGGGCCTTTACGAATGCCGCTACTGTGCGGGGCAGTTCACCGTGACGACGAAGACCCCAATGCACGCCACGAAGCTCCCGCTGAAGGTCTGGTTGCGGGCCTTGTACCTGATTCTCTTTTCGTCGAAGGGCGTGTCCTCGGTAATCCTGGGGAAACAGCTCGGGGTGAAGCAGTCTACCGCCTGGAAGATGGCGCACGCCATCCGGGAAATGACCGATGATCGCGACTACCAGAGCCCGCTACTCGGGCGGATCGTCGAGGTCGACACGACTTACATGGGCGCGCCGCCGCGGAAGAAGAAGACAAAGTTCCACCGCCACGTCTACCACCCGCCCGGGAAGGGAACGAAGCGTCCAGAGGTGGCGGTGGCGGCCAGCCGCGACGGACGCGTGGCTGCGGCGGTGCTTCCCAAGGGAGACAAAGGCGCCGTTGCCCGATTCCTCGATCGTTTCGTCTCGAAGGACGCCAGGATCATGTCCGACGACGACCGCACGATCTCCAAGGCCGCCAAGGCGTTCGCGGGGCATGAGACCGTCACGCACAGCAAGGACGAGTTCGTCGAGGGGGATGTCCACTCGAACACCGTGGAAGGCCTTGCCGCCCTGTTGAAGCGCGCGCAGCTCGGCGTGTTCCACTACATCAGCGAGGTTCACCTTCAGCGCTACGTGGACGAGATCATCTTCCGCCGCAATCAGCGTCAGATCATTGTCAAACAGTACGAGCGCGACGGTCCGAAAACGATGGAGCTCGTCTACAGGGACTTCGTGGACCAGCTGCAGGACCTGCTAAAAAGGGCCATCGGCCGCCAGGTCCGGAGGTCAGAGATCGGCGGCCTGGATTGGCCGGAGCCGATCGCGCCTGGATATGCTGCGGCGCCATCGGGATGACTTACAGACCTGTGCCAGTCGGAGTCCACGTGCTGCCGATTGCAGCCGGATCGTCGATGCCGTCGGGAAGATCGGTAAAAGCCCGCGAATCCGATGGCCGCCTGTCCGGCTTGGAGGGATGGGTCATCTCATGGATGATTTCCTCGGCTGAAGCGATCACGCCGACCCGTTCAAGCCCCCTGAGCACCCCAACAGTCGACAGCAGGTGAAGATTGGGCGGCTTGTTAATGACGCGAACGCCCGCGTCCTCGAACAGGAGCGCGACCGGATCTCCAGGCCGGAGGTATTTCCTGAGGCCATCGTCGGACGACATGAAATCGACAATCGCCAGTTCCCCGGCATTCTTTTTCAGCCGCTCACCGCGCTGCCTCTTTTGGCGCTGATCTTGTCCGATGTCGGTTTTCTCGATCGTGAACGGAGGCTGGTTGTCGTCGATGAACGCCTTTACAGCCCTGTCTTTCGGGTAAGACAAGTCACTCGTCAGTTCGTCGTATACCGCATCGACGACCACGAGCGGCATTTCGAGCGACAGCAACAGGTCAAGCTGGCCCGCCACCCAAAGACTGTTGAATGGCCCAGAGTCGGGGATGATGAGGACGCATCGTCTCATGCTTGCCTCCAGAGTTTGCCAAAGGCGACCGCTTGGTTCTCGATTTCATGGGCGGGCGGAAGCGGCATTGGCAGGTCCGCGTCACCAAGTGCCACGAGCAGCTCCGCGTAGTCGCGCAACCTTAACCTACGGATTGCCTCGTCGCGGGCAATCTTTCCTTTAGAGTACGCCAGCAGAGGGTCTTCCTCGCTGAGGTTCGCAGTGTCGGACGTAATCGCCTCAAGATGTTCGCGAATGATCGCCGTCATCGTTGTCCCGTGGCCAGCCGCATAAGCCTTGACGCGGGCGACGAGTTCGTCGGGCAGGTTGAAAGTCGTGTTCTTCAGCATCTCCATATCCTCCAATCACATATATATGTGAAGGGGGTGCGGCAGGCAAGGGCTCTCCATGCAGCCTTTGTTTGGCGGATAGGTGCGTCCGGCTATTCCCTCAACGCTGTTGCAAACGATAAAATTCCTGTCATCGCCCTAGTGCACTGTGCGCAAAATGGGAAAATTCCTCCCTGCCAGCTTGTGACTGGCGATTTCGGAGACCTCTCATCATCCATGAAAACAATGTGCGCGGCTCTAAAAATACCCTTTAAGGATATCACCGACAGCCTCTAGCGTGAGCCATTGGAAAGCAAGCTTCACGATTGTCAATGTTCGTCAGCCGCTCGCGCCGCCTCGTCCGCTTTTACTTGAGGTGAATGGGCATCTCGCCCATCGCCACCTCAACCGGAGGAAGGGTTCGCCGCAGCGCACGGCCAGGTCGCGGTGAATAGCCTGGGCAGCGGGAGTCAGGCTGATCTCGCCGTACGAAGCCGATTCAGAACACGCTGACCGTCGCTCCACCCGGACTGGTTTGGATTCGAATACGGCCATCCTGCCGCGTGCTCAGTACGCGTCGGTTCTCACCGTTCAACACGAAGCCGCGGCATCGTTGCCTGTACCAGTGGACGGTCTCTTGCGATGCGTACTGCCGGCCAGAGTCAGAGATGACGACGCAAGCCGGGTAGAGGCCTGTTTCATCGAACAGGCGTTCGCTGCAGCCATTCCATCTGCCATGATGGGAGGCTACCAGGATGTCCACTGCGCTCATTGCGTTCCGGAACTCCGCACGCCGCAGAAGCCTTTCCCATCCTGCCATGGCTCGGCGAAAGGGCTGCACAAGGGTGGATGCCCGGCCCTTCGATGTGAAGAACATCTGCTGCGCGATCTACGCCAACAAGGTGCCGGTTGTGTCTGGCACTAGAAGCCTTGACATGACAGTTGCAATAGACGCCTATACACGTGGAAGAAGCTCGGAAATAGGTGCAAATTTAATGAGGGAAGCGTTATGGATTCCAGCAGAGATATACTCCTAGATATCATTTCAAAGCTATCATGCAATGATTTCAGTAGCTGGACCTATCCTGGAACGACACAATACAGCGACCAGTTCATTACATTTTCGTCAAGCATACCGGCGCCAACAACTCTCATAGCTTATATATCTGCCACGCGGAGCGTCTGTCTAGAGCCGCCCTTTGCCCCCGTTGAGGGCACTGACTCCACCAGCACGTTTCGCCTCTTCGGAGATATTCCAGACGGCTGCCCCTTGATAATTAGGACCAAAGCCACCGGATCTTTGGTTTCTGCAGGAATTTTTAGAAATTGCCCGCTCAAGACAGTCCACACGATAAATGGAGGGAAGGCAGTTACACTAGGTCCGTTCCCTGATATCGAAATTGACGCGGATAAACTATACCTGCCGCCGCCGAATTCTTTTGGGCCGCCGCCCTCTCTGACCCAAGGGCAGATCATACCCGCAAATTCTCCTAAAGTTTGCTGTGCAATTGGTCAATTTACTCGTCCTAAAGACGGGAAGGTTGTTAAGGTGATCATGGACCAATATTGGCGACGGTCTTCCGATTCGTTCAGCCTGGCACCATCTCAACGAAAGCGGGTACTGGTCGAAACGACGAGCGGCATCACCGACACAACATCGGATAGCACAACGATCGATACTTCTCTCGGACTTAGCGTCTCAGCCGGCGCGTCTGTCGGCTGGGCGGCTGTATCGGCATGCTTGACCGCGTCTTTGAACGTAAGCTCCTCGGCCGGTCATACTGTCGTACTCCAGAACGAGAACATCACGACCTCTGAGGACATTATGGCGAGTGGGGATAGCAGGCCCATATTGGTCGTCTATTGGGAACTGGTCGACGCCTACTCAATCCTGGATGAAAACTGGAACCTGCTGGCCGTAGTGGAGCACGCTCAGTCGCCTGCCGTGGTCAAATTCTATCCGGAGGACGCGAAGTTCGCCATACCATCGAACGCAGAACCTAGGCTCGAGTCCATGTAGCTGGACCTACGAACATGTCCCTGAAGGAGCTCTATCTTTTCGACGGAGCGACCCGTCGGCCGAAGTGGGCAGGCGTATGCAAAGTCGGCTTGAAACGTGTGACATTGAGGGCGACCTCTTCAGATCTTCGAGCAGGCAATCACCAACGCGCATTCTACGAAGACACCCTTGTACCATTCACTGTAGAAGCAATAATCGTCCCGGTTAAGACATCCGGTCGCTCAACTGAAGATGTCTCGAAAAGAGATCTGAAGTACTACTACCTAGATCGAGGTCATATTATGGCCTACAGCCTTGGTGCGCCAAAGACCTCAAACATTATGGTGCCTCAAGGTAGGCACAACAATCAGAAAGCCGATAAGGGATTTGAGAAAAATAAACCTCCAGCCCTTTCTTGGCGTGCATTTGAGATCTATCTCAAGTTCATGGCGATACGGGGATTTTATCCAAACCTTTCGGTCCCTGATCTGAACGACGATATAAGCGTATTGCCGCCAAATGACCTGTATATAAATGGCGTTAAGTGCGATCTTGAAACCCCCAGTCTGGTCGATTATGGCAACAACGATCTTTTCAAGGCAGGACCTACCTCGTACATGTTGGAATATTCTGCTCGAGTTAAGTACTCAAACCGGGCAGGAAGCAGTACAGCGCTAGGGTTGGACGTAGACATTTCCCTTCTCAAATCCGGCCAACAGCCTCAGCATTTCATTTCAAGAGCGTTCGATTTGTGGGATAGCGACGCCGCTCTTGATGCTCGCTTGGACACAATAGAGGAAAAGCTCGAACGACGAATTGCCGCACGGAAATATCGGAAAATGAGCCCTCATCGGACTGGGCGAAAGCCGGACAACAAATCGGGACTCGGCCTTTCCCTATCTCTAAAACCGAGGGGCCGCCGCAAGGACCCTATCGACAAGATGCTGGTGGACGACTCCGACGAGTGACTCTGACAAGCGTGACAGTGAGCCGACGGCTGCAAATCGCCGGATAGGCTATGGTTTGGGGGGATTGACCTGGCCGGCTGCGTCTTTGCCGATTTGGCCGTTATTTTGATCAACGCATTTCTGGGGATCCGCGCTCCCCTTGCAACTGTCGCGAATTTCCTCCTGAGAAGGGCCGCAGCCCGACAAGGACAAGGCGACTAGGGCGAGAATGGTATAGCGAGCTCTCATTGCTCCACGATACACGACGCCCTTGCCTCAGCCTAGATGCAGATAGTCTGCGAGACCGCGCCCCTGCCGAGCTAGAAGAGCCTGAACAGCAGCGGCCAGTTTGACTTGTTTTCACGAATCTGAAGGCGCCAGCCTTTTTCCTTAACAGCCGAGAAAACTGGGCCAGGTATCCGAAAGGCGATAGCCCGACGGGAAAGGATCTGCCGGATCGAGCAACATCTGTTGCGTACCAATAATCCAAGCCCGGCCTGAAATGACTGGAATGATCCCACGTCGCCCTTCGACATCGACTTCCTTGTCGATGTGGCAGTGAAACTCGGTGTCGAGCAATGACGTGCCAATGAACCTCGCGCCAACCTTCAACTGCCCTTTGGCGTGGAGCACGGCCATGCGGGCAGAGCATCCTGTTCCGCAAGGTGACCGGTCGATCTTTCCGGGGCGTACGGCCACTGCGTTCTTGCCAGTCAGAACACCTTCCTTCGCTACGACCGGGTTAGTGAACTGACAGAAGGAGATATGATCCCAATCCCCTGCGGGATGCTTAAACCCCAGTTGCTCGTTTGCCGCCGCGGTGATCTTGACCCCCAATTCAGCGATTTCGCGAGCATTCTCCGGCCGCAGCTCAACCCCAACCGATGCCGCGTCGACAAAAACGAAGCTGTCGCCTCCATAGGCCGTGTCAACGCCGAGGGTTCCGATGCCCGCTACCTCGACCCACGTGTCCAATTTGTCGGCAAAAGACGGGACATTTCGTATGCTGATGCGTTCGGCTTTGCCGTTTCGGCATTCGGCTTCAACCTCAATAAGCCCACCCGGCGGCTCGAGTGTCATGCGGGTGATGGGCTCCTCCATCGGGATTATGCCGGTATCCAATAGCACGGTCGAAACGCACATCGCATTCGAGCCTGACATAGGTGGAGTGTCGGCAGGCTCCATGATGATCCACCCGATCTGGGCATCAGGATGTTTTGGCGGGACAAGAAGGTTCACATGCCGAAAAACGCCGCCTCGTGGCTCGTTCAGCACGAAATTGCGCAGCGTTTGATCCTTGGCGATCCATCGAGACTGATCCCATACAGTGGCACCAGGCGGCGGAGCAATGCCTCCCACGATGACATCGCCCACCTCGCCTTCCGCATGACAGTTGACCACTTGTACGACCTTCGACGTTCTCATGTCTAATTCTGCACCTTAAGCATCATCACATATTGCTGGCCTTCACGAAGTCGGCCGTTTCGGCCCTCTCCGGATTGCCGAATATTTGGTTTGGCGGACCGATCTCATGGATCACACCCTCGCGGAAAAATGCGACACGGTCGGATACCTCCCGAGCGAAACGCATCTCGTGCGTGACAACGATCATTGTCATGCCTTCCCGCGATAGCATCCGCATCGTGTCAAGCACCTCGCCGACAAGCTGCGGATCCAACGCGGACGTCACCTCGTCGAACAGCATGTAGTCAGGTGACATGGCGAGAGCTCGGGCGATCGCCATCCGCTGCTGCTGCCCGCCCGACAGACTCGAGGGGAAGACCGACACCTTTTCGGAAAGCCCCACGTGACGGAGTTGCTGGACAGCAATAGCTTCGGCATCTCGCTTGCTCATTCCGAGCACCTTACGCGGCGCCAAGGTGACGTTTTCCAACACCGTAAGATGAGGAAATGCATTCCATTGCTGGAAAACGATCCCGATCTTACGGCGCAATTTGTTTACGTCGGTAGACTTCGCATGAACATCTACGCCATTGATGTGAATGCTGCCACCGTTGATCTGTTCAAGCCCGTTGACGCACATAAGAAGGGTGGACTTACCCGAACCGGATCCACCGATCATCGAGAGCACTTCGCCCTTGCTTACGGTGAGATCTATGCCCTTGAGAACCTCAAGCGGCCCAAAGGACTTTCGTACACCTTTGAGTACTATCATTGGCTCTGCCATCTCCTCTCCAGATAGTCGCCGATGCGGGCGATCGGAAAACTCATTAAGAAATAGATGATGCCGGCGACCATCAGAACGAACAACGGCTCTTGCAGTCGGGTGATGATAACCTGTGAGCTACGCAGTAATTCGACTATCCCCAGCCACAGTATGAGTGCAGTGTCTTTCATGACGCCAAGTGAGAGACCGATCCAGCTCGGGAGCACCACACGAATAGCTATAGGCAGAACGATGTAGTTGATGTCTTGAAGCCAGCTCATACCAAGAGAGCGGGCGGCCCGGCGCGTGGTCTGCGGCACAGACAGCACCCCACTGCGGACGATCTCGGTACAATAGGCGGCGGTATAGATTGCAAGCGTCACGCAGGCGACTGTAAACGGCCGAAAACCAACTTTCGCAATCGAGTTGATCGAATTGTAAAGGATCAACTGGATTAGAAGCGGAACGGACCGAAAAATGTCCAGGATGCCGCCCACAACCATGCTGATCCATTTCGGCCCACTTGCACGGATGAGTCCGAAAACAAGCCCGAGGATCGTTCCTCCCAATACCGCCCAGAAGGTGACCGCAAGTGTCATCCCCGCGCCCTGGATCATGAAAAGCAAATCTTTCTGCGTCATCGCAGTGTCAATCATGGCAGTCCTCAGTACCGAAACAGACGGCGGGCCATCAGTATTGCCGACATTGTGAATATCTTTGCCAAAGCTATATATATGACAGCAGCTGCAAAGAAATATTCAAATGTCCGGAACGTTCTTACGTTTATCTCTTGAGCAACGCCAGTGAGATCATTCGTCAGGCCGACGACGACACCCATTGATGTCATGAGAATGGACCAGACCATCTGATTGGTCATAGCGAAGAACACGACCCGGAACATTTGCGGCAGGATTATCAGCCACGTGGCTTGCGCGGTACCCATTCCAAGCGAGCGCGCGGCCCTCATTTGCGCCTCAGGCACCGCCTTTAGCCCACCGCGAAAAGTTTCGGCGAGATATCCTGCGTTGTTGAAGGCTATGCCACCAAGCAATGCCCAAAACGAATCGATGCGAATGCCCAGTGACCCGAGACCAAAGTAGAACATATAGATTTGAAAAAGGCCTGGTGTATTGCGCGCGATCTCAACCCAGGTGCTTGAAAGAGCTACCAGGACCCAATTTTGTGACCGTTTGGCAAGCGCCAGAACAACTCCGATGATCGTGCCGATCAGCATCGCAAGCGCGGCGATTTCCAGCGTCACGACCGCTCCCCAGAACATGTCGGGGAGAGATTGGATGACTTGCCGCCAGTGCAGTGAATAGTTGAACATGGCGACCTCGCCCAAATACTCATAGATGCAGAAGGGCAGAGGCAGTCTGCCTCTGCCCTTCTGACGTTAGCGGTAGACGCCAGTAACGGTCAGGCTTGGAACCTCACCGGCCTCCTTGCCGATCCATTTCTCGTACAACTCCTTGTAGCGGCCTGTGCGCACCTGCTGGTTGATGAACAGATTGAGGTAGTTCAGCAGACCTTGTTCATCACGAAGAACAATGAGGGAGGTGAAATCGGGATCCATTGGCGCATCGCCGACGACTTTCAGGCCAGGGTATTTCCCAGACTTGATCACATCCGTTGCCACGGTGGTGGTCGTGTAAGTCGCGTCGATTTGCTTCTGGCTCAACGCGAGAAAGACATCGGCCTGCGACTGAAACGCCAGGAATTTTCCGTTCGGGTCGTTGAATGCTTTCACGCTCTTCTCGAGCGCGATAGTCTCGGTGCTGCCGGCGGGCCCGCCCACAGCGTGTCCTTTGATATCTTCCGGCTTCGCTATGTTGGCGTCAGAACGCGCCAGCACGATCTGCTTGAAGACGAAGTAGGGGATCGTGAAGCCGATAGTCTTGGCTCGCTCCAGCGTATCAGACGTTGAAGCAATGCCAACGTCGGCGCGGTTCGATACCAGAGCCGGAATTCGGTCTGGGAACGGTGTCTCGACAAACTCCGCCTTCACGCCAAGAGCCGCCGCAAGATCCTTACAATAGTCTACGTCAAACCCCAGCGGTTCATTGTTGGCATCGCGCGAGCCCATCGGGGGGAAGTCGAGGACGACTGCGCAGCGCACCACTCCCGAGGAAATGATGTCGTCAAGCTTGTCGGCGAACGCCGGCGCCGACATACCAATCACGATGCTTGCAGATAGCAAAAAAGCAGAATGCTTCATTCTGTGTTCCTTTAGTTCCTCTGGATTGTTAAGCCCATATTACGACGCCAGCACCCTGGGCACCGTTTACCTAGTCCGCCCAGATGCCTCCCTGGTAACGCGTCCCTGGATCGGCAGAGTCAGGGTGCGGATTCGCGGCCAGGATTTCGCTGAAGAAAGCGTCGGCGCTGTCCTGCGGGTTGTAACCCAGGTGTCGAGCGTAACGGTCGTCCCAGAAGCTCGCCGCGTTTCGTGACGCACCGAACGCAATGGTGTGGCCTACACGAGGGGCAGTGAGAGACGCTTCGACCAAGCGGACCATATCGCCAAAAGATAGCCACGAGCGCAGATGGCGATGCGTAGAGGGTTTGGCTTCGCTTGACCCTATGCGAATGGAAACGGTTTCCAGACCATGCCGATCCCAATACAACTGGGCAAGCGCTTCCCCAAATACCTTGGCCAGACCGTAGTAGGTATCTGGCCGCGCGGGAGCTCGCGCATCGATAACCTCGTCTTGCGTGTAGTATCCAACTGCATGAACCGAGCTTGCAAAGACAATGCGCTTAACGCCATGGCGCACCGCGGCATCGTATAGGCTGTGCATCCCAACCATGTTCACGCGATTTATGTCTGCGAAATCGACATCCTTCTTAACGATGCCGGCAAAGTGGATGATTGCCTCGACGCCATTAACCAGGTGGTCGGCAACGGTAGTATCGCCGAGGTCGGCAGTAATGCACTGCTCGTTAGCAAAAGATGTGCCTAGATCAACAATATCCGTGCTTCGAAGAAGCTGCAACTTTGGGGACAGCTCGCGTCGCAGCACCGAGCCGAGCAATCCTGCAGCACCAGTAAGCAAGACTTTATTGTAGATCATCAATCAACCTCTTACGAATCATCCAGCGGCGCCCGGTGAGTGACATCCCCTGACTTGAGCATTTACGTTAATTTTAACTGACGTAATAATGTTCGAAATTACCTCACTTGGGCTAACCTCGAGGTAGGTAGCCGCAACCAAGCCCAGCAAGCAGCACCGCAGACCACGCACTGAGGTCGTTGCGACGAAGTGCACCGCTGGCGGACAGCGTACAGAAGATCGTCCGGGATCAGGCAAAGTGCCGCGAGGTATTCGCCATCGCCCTTGAATGGCACTGCGACTGGAGTCGAAGTGCGAACGCAGAATAGTCTGGTGGCCCAGCCCTAGGTTCGTGACCGATGGTAGTCTCAAAGCATATACAGGTGCCTAGATCAGATGCGCCGCTATTGCACCAACCCGATAATAGGATGAGAGGGCCGAACGCATTAAACGCGGTGCCGCAGGCGAGAACGGAAGCGGCATATCCATATCCGCGATCTCGCCCTTCACGTGTTTTGCAAGCACCTGGCCGAAGACCGTGCCCGGCGCGATGCCACGGCCATTATATCCCGAGAAGCCGATGACCTTGTCTGAGAAGCGGTGCAGGCGCGGGGTATGGTCGGTGGTCATGCCGATCTGGCCGTACCATTCCGTTTCAATCTCGAACTCGTCTGCGTAAGGGAAGAGGCGCCGAATTTCGCGGCAAACCCAGCGGCGATGGACCAGACGATCAGGCGTCTCCCAAGCGCCGACACTGCCGAATATCATGCGACCGTCGGGCTCGACGCGAAACGAACTTAGAACCGGCTTGGTGTCCCAAGCCCCCTCCCCATTGGGAAGTATCCGCTCGACAACGTCGGGGCGCAGCGGCTTGGTCGAGATGTTGAAATACGGAAGCAGAGCCAGCTCTTGCTTGATCTCCGGAAATGGGAAAATCGTATAGGCGTTCGACGCTACGATCACCCAATCGGCGACAACCTCACCATGCGGTGTGCGGACAAGCCATTTGCCGGCAGCGCGGTCCAAAGACGTAACGGGAGTCCGGGTGTAAATGCTCGCTCCGGCCGCAATCGCTGCACCGGCAAGACCACGAGCATACGCCAACGGCTGAATGACCCCAGCTCGAGCATCGAAGAGCGACGCGCAATAGGCATGGGTACCGACTCTTGCTCGAGTGGCCTTCGCATCGAGCAGTTCGACGGCAACACCCCGCGCCCACCATTGGCGCGCGCGGGTCTCTAGTTCGGCGAGACCTTTCTCGCCTACCGCACAGTGTAAAGTGCCGACGTTACGGGCACCACATTTGATGCCATGCTTCGCAACGAGGTCGAAAACGACCTTGGGACCATCAGATAAGAGATCAAAAAGACGCGGGCCGTAGACTGGCCCCAGCAGCTCCGGCATGTCGTCGGGCAGGATCCAGAGGCCGGGGTTCACGTTACCGGCGTTTCGGCCAGACCCCCCGTATCCGATTTCGCTCGCCTCGAGCACGATCGCCGAAGTGCCCTGTTCGCCAAGGCTGATAGCAGCTGAGAGCCCGGTATAACCTCCGCCAATGATAGCAACATCCGCCACCATGCGATCTTTCAGAGCAGCAGTTACAGCCGGTGGGGGAGCAGACAGGGCCCAATAGCCGTGGCTTTGGGACGTAATGGCCTGAACCTTCTGGGGGCCTGGTGTTTGCATCATTCCGATCATCACGAACCACTCGAGCAACTGTATCGGTTACGACCGTAAACAGTGGAGCACCTGAAATCGGATTGTGCGCAGGGATCAATTAACTGACTTGAGGTAATCAGCCCTAGCAGGCTGCCGCAGTGGACATCACGAACTACGGAAAAGCGTCAGCTTAATAGCTCTGGATTTTCAATCGGTGCGCGATCCGCAAAAAGTCGAAATAGATCAACATGCGAACTGACCCCTAGGCGCTTATAGAGCCTTTTTCGATGAACCCTCTCGGTATGGGGCGATATTCCGAGCAGACGCGCGGCAGACTTTGAAGAATGTCCGCGAAGCAGAAGCTCCGCCACCTGATGCTCTCGCTTACTTAGGCCTAGCCGGGAGGCTATCGCCGTCATTGGGTCGGCTTTTCCCCGATCTTCCAGCTCAAAGAGCGTCTCCCGGCGGAGAAGCGCCCTAACTATCGGCAGCATCTTCCGTATGACAGCGAGCTCCGCAGCATCAAATTTCGCGTGCGGGAGACTTCTCTCAATCATGAAGACCAGCCCGCCGTTTTGACATTTTATAAAAAATAACCCCTCGTCCGATACATTCTTGTTCGCATAATACGCGTCATAGTAGGCCGTGCTGAAGAAATCATCAGGCGCAACCTCAGATACCGTATAAAACCCATCGGCAACTCTGCGCGAAATTACGTTATGCAGATATGGGCTAAGCTTGTATGTGCTAGACACGAAGCTAGAATAAAGAGGAGTTCTTTCTCCTGACTTTATGTTTGAGTATACATACTGAGGGTATTCGTAGTTAATCCATCGGAATGATGAAGCGTTATCGAACCTTACATGATGGGCGAGCAGATCATAAACCGCCATGAATGGCTTGCCATCAAGAGCCGCTTCAATCGCATCTGCGATAACATCCATCTGTAACCGTCGGCGTTCACTGTCCCCTCCGTTAGCATAACACCAAGGGTGATGAGTGGACAGCACCCAAGCCGCAGGCGTCATTGGGAAATTCCCGAAAATTGATCGCGTCGCAGCTCTGCGCTGCGCCTGGTGACACACACCGACGGTCAGGTTGTCGCGCCGGACCGTTGGGCCGGCTCCGCCCCCTCCAGAAGTCTGTATTACCCAAAGTGAGGCAATTTACTTCCGAACGCTTTGGACCTCTTTCTGCATCGAAGTCGGTATGCGCAAAGTCTGCAGCGAGGCCAAGAGATCTCACCTATGACGCAGTCAAACAAAATCACCAGTTCGATAATCCAGCAGCGACTTGAAGCGATTGTCGCGGAGATGGGCGAGGCAATGCTCCGGACCGCCTACTCGCAAATACTTAACTCAAGTCGTGATTTCTCTACCGCGATCTTTGACGGTAAGGCGCGGTTGGTGGCGCAAGCCGACCATATTCCGCTGCACGTCGGTGCACTTCCGTTCGCCGTGAAGATGATCGTTGATACTTTCGGCGACACCGTGGCTCCTGGGGACCTGTTCCTGCTCAACGACCCGTACTTCGGCGGCAACCATTTGCCGGACGTGACGGCTTTCGTTCCCGTATTTGCACCGAATGCAACTCGGCCGTCGTTCTGGACCATCAATCGTTCGCACCAGAGCGATATTGGTGGCTCGACGCACGGTTCCTACAACCCTGCAGCTACCGAAATCTGGCAGGAAGGGATTCGCATCCCGCCACTGCGCCTATACGAGCGAGGAGTCCTGCGCGAGGACGTGCTCCTCATGATCGCAACCAACGTTCGGCATCCACGTGATTTCCGGGGCGACCTTGATGCGATGATCGGTTCAGTGCGAGCCGGTGAACGCCGATTGCACAAGCTGATTGAAGAATACGGTCCGGCTGTTGTCGACGCGTCGATAGAAGATATCCTGGATAGCGCCAATCTTCGCGCACGGGATTGCGTTTCGCGGTGGAGCGATGGTGAATTCGAGGGAGAGAGCTTCCTCGACGACGACGGTCACCACACCAACAACATTCGTATTCACGCCCGGGTTAGCAAGAAGGGCGACAACATCAACGTCGATCTTTCGGAATCGTCGCCGCAAGTAACCGGCATCGTCAACTCGTCCTATGCGAATACGATCTCTGCCGTGCACATGGCTTTGGCGTTCCTCATCGATGCGGACATCCCTAAGAATGAGGGAACGTTCAGGCTGCTCAGTGTAGCCACTAAGGAAGGCACGATCGTTCACCCTCGTGCGCCGGCGCCGGTCACACTCTCGACCAATCATCCCTCGCAGGAGATTGCCGAAGCCATCATTAAGGCCTTGGCGGGTTCGTGCCCGGATCGGGTCTTTGGCGGATGGGGACGCCGCTTCCGCATAGCGATCAAGGGTATTGACCCGCGCACCCGCAAGCAGTTCATCTGGCACCTTTTTCATGCACGTCCAGGCGCGGGCGCGTCCGAAAACGCGGACGGATGGTCTGGCGTGGGCGAGCTGTCTTCCGCCGGCGGACTCAAGTTCGGCAGCATCGAAGTCGCCGAAAGCCGGTTTCCGTTCTTCTTCACTGAGCATGAATTCCTTCCGGATTCCGCAGGCCTGGGCCGCCGAAGGGGCGGTTTCGGAAGCGCTCTCAAGTTCCGAATCGATACGACTGACGACGTCGTGGGCAACACCGCGGGCGACGGTGTCGTCACCGGCGGCGCTGGCATTCTGGGCGGCGAGGACGGCCGGCCTCACGCCTATGAGCTACATCCCAACGCCGGTGGGGCGCCCCGTGTTCTGAAGACCAAGGAAGTCGGGATCGTCATGTCAAAAGGTGACTGGCTCCACATCAGGTCGGCCGGCGGCGGTGGCTTCGGTAACTCGGCTGAACGAACTGATGCCGAAGTCGCCAAAGACGTACGAGACGGTCTCATCTCAAAATGATCTCCCTAACTGACGGTAACGTTATGAATTATCGTATCGGAATTGACGTCGGCGGCACGTTCACTGACCTGGCAGCCGTCGACGAGAACGGCAATGTCACCATTGCGAAGGCACCATCGACACCTGCCGACCAGTCTCTCGGTGTTTTGAACGGACTCAAGTTGCTGGCGGACGGCTTTGGCTTGTCGCTTTCCGATTTGATGGCAAGGACGAAGCAGATCGTCCATGGCACTACGGCCGCAACGAACGCGCTCCTCGAGCGTCGTGGTGCGCGCGTCGGCATGCTAACGACCAGGGGACATCGCGATGTCGTAGAGCAGCGCGAAGGATTGAAACCGGAACGCTACAACCTGCGGCTTGCTCCGATCCCGCCGCTGGTTCCGCGGTACCTTCGTCTCGGCATCGAGGAGCGCATGCGGTTTGATGGCACTGTTGAGACGCCTCTTTCGGATGCCGCCGTTGAGGAGGCGCTCGATTTCTTCCAGAAGGAGGGCATCAATGCCGTGGCGATTTGCTACCTCCATTCCTATCAAAACGCCGAGCACGAGGTGCGGACGCGCGAGCTGGTTCAGAAGAGGATGCCGTCCGTCTTCGTCTCCATCTCTTCGGAGATTACCGGACAGATCAAAGAGTACGAGCGTTTCTCCACGACAGTCGTTAACGCCTTCGTCGGCAAAGAGCTCGGCCACTATCTGAAGAATCTTGAACAGCGTCTTCACGATGCTGGTTTTCGCAATGAGATCCTTATCATGCATTCGCATGGTGGGGTTGGAACGATAGCGGATTCAATTTCGCTGGCTGCAGGCTGCGTTCTTTCCGGGCCTGCGGGAGGCATCGCGGGTGCGCAGTTTGCATCGGCAATAACCAACGCCCCCAACCTGGTCGCGTTCGATATGGGCGGCACCAGCACCGACATCACGCTGATCCAAAACGGCAAGGCCGCCCTCAGCACCAATCGCGATATCGACAATGTCAAGGTCGCGTTGCCCAGCATCGACATTGAAACGATCGGGTCCGGCGGAGGATCGATCAGCTATGTCGACATTGGCGGGATCCTGAGGGTCGGACCGGAAAGTGCTGGTGCGGATCCTGGGCCGGCCTGCTACGGACGCGGCGGCAATCGTCCAGCTGTCACCGATGCCAATGTCGTGCTCGGTTATTACGATCCGGTAAAGTTCCTCGGCGGGCGAACGGCGTTTGATGGCGAAGCCGCGCATAAGGCGGTCGGCTGGTTGGCCGATCAACTCGGGTGTTCCCTGATTGAGGCGGCAGAAGGGATCCAGCGCATCGTCAACACACAGATGGCAGAATGCGCGCGGATCATGAGTGTTCGGAGAGGTGTCGACCTTCGCAAATATGCGCTGTTGTCGTTCGGCGGAGCCGCTGGCCTTCACATCGCAGACGTTGCCCGCCTGCTTGAAGTCAGCCGCGTTATCGTCCCGCGCGTCAGCTCGGTGTTCTCGGCTTGGGGCATGCTCACAACCGATCTGCGCTACGAACTCAGCCTATCGCATTTATGCTCCAGCAGCGATGTCGGCCTGGACGACCTACGGCGAAAGTTCGCTGCTCTCGAAGCGCGGGGGAAAGCCAAATTCGACCAGAGGCTTACGGAGGATATCAAGATCGCGCGCGCGTTCGACATGCGCTACGGCGAACAAGTGTTTGAGCTTGAGGTGTCCTTGGATGGCCTGAACCTCGACGATCCGCTGTTTGTTGAGAAGGCTGTCGAACGCTTCCATAATCGGCACGAGGAGGTTTACACCTACAAAAACATCGACCAGGACGTTGTGCTCGTCAATCTGCGCGTGACAGCTACCAGCGAACTGGAATCCTTGCCTACTGAAAAGGTCGAAAGTGGTTTTGGCGCCGCGTCACCCATTGGTAAGCGCAAGATCTACTGTCGCGGATGGAGCACGGTTCCCGTCTACGATCTAGACAGCCTCAAGGCGGGCACGACATTGACCGGCCCGGCCATTCTTGAATCAATGACCACGACAATCGCGCTCCGCGACGGAGATCTTGCCACGGTCACGGAGCATGGATGGCTTGACATCGCTATGTCGACTTAAAAATAGGAAAGCCGATGTTCGACTTCTTTAGCGATAACACCTCGTCGATGGCGCCGGAGATGCTCCAGTCGATCATCGATGCCAACGAGGGATCGCTGCCCAGCTATGCCGCGGACAGGTATACAACCGAAGCCCACGAGGTGTTTTCTGAACTTTTCGGGAGAGAGGTCGCGGTATTCTTCGTGTCCACCGGCACCGCGGCCAACGCATTGTCAGTTGCCTCTGTTTGCCCACCTTGGAAACGCGTTCTGTGTCACAGCAATAGTCACCTGATGGAATCCGAAGCGGGCGCGCCGGAGGCAGCTGGTGGCGGCATGAAGCTATCAGCTCCGCGCGATAGGGCATTAAAGCTCAGTGACCATCAGGTCCGGAACGAGTCGATACGTTACAAAACCAATGATCCACACACCGCGCGGTACGGTCTTGTCTCGGTGTCGCAGGCGACCGAACTGGGAACAGTCTATACGATCGATGAACTTACTGCATTGTCTGCCGTAGCCAAACGGTATGACCTGCGTCTCCACATGGACGGAGCCCGATTTTCCAATGCCGCCGTTTCGCTAAACTGCGAGGCTGCAGAAATGTCATGGAAGCTCGGCTTCGATGCCCTGAGCTTAGGCATTGCCAAGAACGGCGGAGGTCTAGGTGACGCCATCGTTCTATTCGACCTCGCTAAGGCGGAAGAACTTCGTTTCCGACAAATGCGAGCAGGACACCTAACGGCAAAGCACCGGTTTATGGCGGCGCAGGCGGTTACCTATGTCAGGAACGGCTTGTGGCGGCGGCTTGCGGTGCAAGCCAACGAAGCATCGCAGGCACTGGCACGATCATTCGAGACTCGGGGTTGGCAACTGCTCTCGCCAGTCGACGCAAATATCGTTTTCGTTGCGTTACCGGAGGCGCAAGTTCGAAAGCTCATCGAGAGCGGCTACCCTGTAAGTCCCATTCCGCCGTCCAAATTTGGATTGGAGGACAGAGACGTAGGCAATCCGATTATTCGTTTTCTCACCAGTTGGAACTCCAGCGCCGAGAAGATGAAGCAGCTTGATGCCCTGCTGAGTTGAACCGACATTGCCTTGCCGAACGGCTCGAACACGGTGGGCGAACCTTTGTAACCGTGCGTAGCCGCATGCTGGCTACCGAAATAAGGATTCGTGACTGGCAATGCGCGACTCCATCGTACTCACCATCGAAGCGCTGCATGAGCGCGTCGAGGCGATTTTCAGCAAGGCCGGGCTGAACCCCGCCCAGGCCGGCGCCATCACGCGGGCCATCGTCGCCGGCGAGCGTGACGCCTGCAAGTCGCATGGGATCTATCGCATCGAAGGCGCCCTGCGGACCGTCAAGGCAGGGAAGGCCGAGCCGAAGGCGGTGCCCGAACTGCTGCCGCAGGATGCTCCGGCAATCGTCAAAGTATGCGAAAGGCGGCTTCGCCAATCCGGCCTTCGAACTGGACCTGCCCGCGCTGGTCGAGCGGACGCGGGCGAGCGGCCTAGCGGCGCTCGCGATCAACAATGCCGTTCATTTTTCGGCCCTCTGGGTCGAGGTCGAGGCGTTGGCTCGGGCGGGCCTTGCCGGCCTGGCCATGTGTCCGAGCTATGCAACGGTCGCACCGGCGGGAGGCTCTAGATGTTTAGTCCCGGCATTTGATGGAGAGGATTGAGCCTGAACCTCTGTGGCTCGATTGTCCATTGTTTGCAGATGAACTCGACGGGCGAGATGTCGCCGGGCTTAAGGGTCGGAACCAGCACGGTCTCGATGTAGAGGCGGAAGCGCTCGCCATTGATCGGCCCATCGATGAGCCATGGCGCGGTGATGCCGTCATGGCGCAAGGCGGCCAGGAACGTCATGGTTTTCCAGTGGCCGTGCGGTACCTTTGCCTTGATGCGCTGTCCGACTGGCGCCCAGCCTCGGAGTGGTGCCATGTTGGTCTTGGTCCAGGTTTCGTCGATGAACACCAGGCGGGCAGGATCGACGCGGTTCTGATGGGCCAGCCATTGCGCCCGCCGGCGCGCTACGTCGGGGCGATCCTGCTCGGCCGCGACCAGCGTCTTTTTTTGTACGACAGGCCCTCGGCGTGGACGAACTCCCAGACCGAGCGGTAGTCGACCTCAAGCCCTCGTTCGGCGAGCTCGGCGACAAGGCCGCGCAACGTGAAGGCCTGCTTGCGGCAGCGCTCAATGAGCCAGTTGCGCCACGCCCCCCGACAGCTTCTTCGGCCTGGACCCGCCGACTTGGACGGCTCGCCTGAGGCTGACGAAGCCCTAACGAAGCGCATCAAGGCGAAGAAGTGGGCGCGAGGATAGCAATCCAGCGCGGGGCGGACACCCTCCCCGCGACCGCCCGGTACCAACAATTCAGGGAAGATCCGATATGACTGCCGCAGGTGAATGGGTGGCCGCATGCGCGGCTGATGCCGTCGAGCCCGAGGAAGCGCTCCGCTGGGACCATGGCGGAAAGACCTTCGTGATCGTGCGCTCGCTGGAAGGCGACTACTTCGCTCTCGATGGGCATTGCACTCATGAAAAGATCCACCTCGCGGATGGGATCGTCGACGGAAACATCATCGAGTGTCCAAAGCATTTCGGAACCTTCGACTATCGGGCAGGCGAATCGAGAGTGCTGCCGGCATGCATCGACCTGCGTCGTTATGAAGTGAAGCTCGAAGACGCGACCGTCTACGTAAAGGTCTGAGATCCGGGAGCCGCTCCGCGGCGTGTTTCGCAATCCAATGATGAAGGGTAGGCCCGTGCTGAATTCTGACCAAGGCCCGATCGTCATCGTTGGTGCGGGCGCGGCGGGAACTACGGCAGCGATCGCTGCAGGGAAGCGGGCTGGGAAGGAGAAATCGTTCTTCTCGGCATCGAGAAGGACCTGCCATACGAGCGCCCTCCTCTCTCGAAGTCGAACCTCGTCGAGGATTCCGATCCGGGTCTCAAGCATCTCGTGACCGAGCAGCGTCTGCAGGAACTGCGTATCGCATATGAGCCCGGCCGGAAGGTCGCCTCAATCGATCGCAGAGCGAAAACCATCAGCCTTTCCGATGGGGTCACCCGTCTGTATGTCCGATTACTGCTGGCGACCGGTGCCGTACCACGCACGCTCAACGTGCCGATCGCAGACACCTCAAGGATTGCCACTCTCCGGACACATGCCGACGCGACCCGGATCAGAACGGCGATAACTGCGGGTTCGACTGTCGCCATCGTCGGTGGCGGCTTCATCGGGCTCGAAGTCGCGGCGAGCGCAGTCCGGCGCGGAGCGGCTGTGGCCGTAATCGAGGCGGGACCTCGAATCCTTGCGAGAGCCGTTCCGGAGGCAATTGCCCGGCTGATAATGGCCGAGCACGAGCGGCACGGTGTCAAGTTTATCACCGGTGCTTCGATCAAAGGGATCGAAAATATGGACGGGAAGGCGGCAATACGCCTTTCTGAAGAGACGGCGATCGTTGTCGATCTCGTCGTGGTCGGCATAGGCGCCTCTCCCGACGTTCTTCTCGCGCAGCAGGCCGGACTCGAGGTCGACAACGGCGTTCTCGTGGGTCCGTCAATCCAGACCTCCGATCCGGACATATATGCCGCCGGGGACTGCTGCTCCTTTCCGCACGAACTGTACGGGAAGCAGATCAGGCTCGAGTCTTGGCGCAACGCCGAGCGTCAGGGCACTCTGGCCGGACAGAACTTGGCCGGGACAGTCCGGACATATGCCGACGTGCCATGGTTCTGGTCGGATCAATACGGGCTGACACTTCAGGTCGCAGGACTTGTCCATGACGGTGACGTAGCTGTCATGCGAGACCTTGAGGAGAAAGGCAAAGTCCTTTTCCATGTATCCCCGGGAGGCAAGCTGGTGGCCGCATGTGCGTTCGGAAGCATTGGTGCTATCGCCAAAGAGATCAGGTTCGCAGAAAAACTGATCGCGCACGGTGCGATTCTGAACGTCTCAGACCTCTCCAACCCAGCGGTTAGCCTGAAGTCGCTGGTCTAGCGTCGCTGTTGGCTCCAGCCGCTACACGGGAATATTCTGCTTTACCCACAATTACCCATTCTCGTTTGGTGCTGGCCTATCTATTCGGTCCGCGATGGCCACACATTCGCGCCGACGTCGACAACCGAGGAAATCGGGACCGACGATCGGTGCGCGGATCAGGACGTAGGGAGGCCAGGTCCAACCGCGCGCGGGCTCATGGGCCTCAATCATAAAGGAAGGGGAATATGCTGAAGCTTTCAACCATCGTGGCGGCAGCGCTGCTGGCCACCTCCAGCCTGGCAAGCGCCGAAGACGTGCTGTCCGAGGTATCGACACTGGAAAACGAGTACTTCAACAACTGGTCCCAGGGCGCGCAGCAGGCTGCGGACGCACTCGGCCTGAATTACCGCATCCTGTCCGGAAAGGGCGACGCTGCCAAACAGATCGAAATCTACGAAGCCCAGTTCGCCAACGGGGTGAAGATCACTTTCGGTGAAAACCTGGTCGCGGCTAACATCAAGCCGATTGTGGAAATGGCATCGAAGGCAGGCGCGACCCATGTCGCCGTGTGGTCATCCCTGCCCGGCTTCCATCCAATCGATGCAGGTCCGGACAACTATGCGTTTGCGGGGTTCTTCTCGCCGGACGGCGTCGAGGACGGCTACCGCATGGCGAAGCTTCTGTTCGACAAGATCGGCGGCAAGGGCAACGTTGTCCACATAACGGGCTTCCCTGGCGCGGATGCCGACACGCTCCGCACCGCAGGTTTCGACAAAGCTCTAGCTGAGTATCCGGATATCAAGCTCATTGCCCGCCAGCCGGGCAAGTGGAACCAAATCGACGCACGCAAGGTGATGGAAGACCTGTTGGTCGCCCATCCTGACATCAACGCGTCTTCGGGCAGAACGACTCGATCGCCTTGGGCGCGATGCAGGCGGTCGAAGACGCAGGACTTCAGATCCCGATCATCGGCTTGGACGGCAATGCCGAAACCCTCGGCCTCATCAAGGAAGGCCGTATTCTGGCGACGATGGCCTTCACTCCTCAGTGGCAGGCAGGATACGCGCTTGTCCGGGCCTATGATGTTGCCAAGGGCTTCAAGCCAAGCCCGTGCGAGCGGATGATGTACACGGGTTCGAGCCTGATCACCGCCGAGAACGTAGAGACCTACCAAAAGTTCTTGGGCGGCGAGAAGCTTCCGTTCGATTGGAAGAAGATGTCCCGTGTCCTTCATCCGAACGACTGGGATCCACAGAACTACGTCTGGCCAATCGACGTGAAGACCTTCTGGGGAAAGCAGACCCCTCCTGGCTACGAATTTCCGAAGGCCTACCAGGAAGCTTTCGACGGCGGATGCGTTGAAAAGCTGAGGTCGGAATATAACGACCACTACAAGCAGCGCATCCCTGAGTGAACGGTGGTAGTATCGATGCCCTCGACTGAGGGCATCGATACCCGCTTTCGCGAATATTCAATCGGTTCCGTTAGATGGCTCAGGCTTCCCTCAAAGCTCCGCCGGGCAGCCATCTGTCCCGCCGGATCGCAACCCTTGGCGCACTCGCCGTGCTGTGCGTGGTGTTGGCGTACTACGCTCCGTCCATGTTCACCACCGGAAACGTCAGGGCGATCGTCCTCTCAAGTTCAGTACTGCTGATCGCCGCCATCGGTGCAACGTTCGTCATACTGATGGGCTCCATAGACTTCAGTATCGGCGCCATCGCGACGTTCTGCGGCATGCTCGTCGCGTGGCTCGCACCCGAACTCGGATTGTGGGCGGTGCTCCTGGCTTCAGTTGTGGGTCTGTTTTTCGGGATCGTGAACGGCCTCATCTACGTCTATCTGCGAATCCCGTCGATCCTGGTGACGCTGGGAACCGCGACAACGCTCTCCGGAGCCGTTCTCTTCATTTCGGATGGGCGGTCGTTGCCCGTGTCCGATCCCTCCGTCATCTATCTGGCACAAGGATCGATGCTGTTCGGCATCCCAAATGCCGTCCTGCTGTCGGTCCTGGTATTCGCGATCTTCCTGATCGTCGGGAGCCGGACGCGGTTTGGCCGGATGACCCTGGCAATAGGCAGCGACGAACAGACAGCAACACTTGTCGGCGTGAAAGTGAGCGTCGTGAAGATCCAGGCCTTCGCCGTTTCCGGTTTGCTGGGTGGATTTGCCGGATCCCTTTTGGCCGCCCGTCTCGGGACCTCGACCGCCACGATGGGAAGCTACATGACGCTGGACACGATTACGGCCGTCGTCGTTGGCGGCACGGCCATTACCGGAGGCTCGGGCGCGGTGCGTCTGACTATCCTGGGGGTCCTGTTCATAGCGATCCTTTCGAACGCCATGAACATCCTCGCCTTCCCGCCGTACCTGCAGACTATCATACAGGGTATCGTGATCGTGCTCGCCGTGCTCTTGAACTCGCCCCGCATGCATTCGGAGGACGTGAAATGACGGATTCACGGTCTCCCATCTTCAGGATGAATGATTGCAGCAAGACGTTCAGCGGCATCACAGTGGTCGATGGGATCAACCTGGAAATCTTCCCGAACGAGATCATCGGCATCGCTGGCGAGAACGGTGCAGGAAAGTCGACCACCCTGAAGATGCTTGCTGGGATTCATCCGCCGACATCCGGTTCGATGGAACTGTTCGGTCAACCCTACCGACCTATGCGCTACACACATGCTGTTCGGTCGGGGATATCGATGGTCTTCCAGGAGCAGGCTCTCATCCCGAACCTCAAGGTTTACGAGAACGTCTTCCTCTCCCTGGAGTCGAATTTCACCAACCGCGCTGGCCTCGTCGATCACGACGCGATGGCAGCCTTCACCGAGAGGCACCTGAAGGAACTGAGACTTACGCACATCGATGCGCGTCGCCGCACGTTGGAGTATCTGTTCCACGACCGTCAGATGATCGAAATCGCGAAGGCGTTCGCCCTTGCCGAATACTTCCACGTCGACCATCCGATAATCCTTCTCGATGAACCGACGGCCGCGATCGGCGAGCGAGAGTCCCAAGCGCTCTTTGAATCCGTCCGCCGTTTCCGTGACCGAGCATCCTTTGTGCTCATCACTCATCGGCTCGCCGAGTATACGGCGCTATGCGACCGCATCTACGTCTTCAAGGACGGCAGGAATGAAGGCGAGTTTTCCGGAACCGACATCTCGGAACACAACATCCACAAAACTATGGTCGGTCGCTCGCGTGACGACGAGTACTTCAAGGAAAAGCGGCAGCGTGACGTGTCCGAGGAAGAGGTCACCGTCTCCGTGCGCAACCTGAGTGGCGATGGCATCGACGATGTCAGCTTCGATATCCGTAAAGGCGAGATTCTCGGAATGGGCGGTCTCGTAGGCTGCGGAAAGGAAGACGTCGCGCGCGCCATTGTCGGTTTCGAACCATTCCCTCCACAGGGCATCGTCGAGATCAAGGGAAGCGCGCTGCCCGCAAAACGGCGTGGAAAGGCTGCGATATCGAAAGGTGTCGGTTTCATTCCCAAGGAGCGGAAGAGCGAGGGCATCGTCCCTTACATGTCCGTTGAGGCCAACATCTCGCTCGCTTCCCTCCGAGGCGTGTCGCGCATCAAAGGATTCATATCAAGGCGGCGGGAACGCGCCCTAGCACGCAAGCACATCGAGGCGTTGCGTGTCCGGTGCAGCAGCCCTGCCCAGCTTTGCCAGTACCTCTCCGGCGGCAACCAGCAGAAAGTGGTCTTGGCCAAGTGGCTGGCGCGCGGCGTCGATGTCCTGGTGCTGGACAACCCCACCCGTGGCGTGGACGTCGGCGCCAAGGAAGAGATTTACGGGCTGATGAGAGACCTGACGGAAAAGGGCGTCTCGATAGTCCTGGTATCCGACGACCTGCTCGAGCTTATCGGCCTCTCCAACCGCATTATCGTGATGCGCGATGGCAAGGTCACGTTCGAACGGCCCGCACCTGCTTCGGACAAGCCGACCGAGCAGGAACTCGTCCAACACATGGTGTGATCCCGCGGCGCGCTCAGAGGTCGAAAAGAATATGGCAGAATTTCTCCATCGAAATCGCGGGCTCATCAACGTGCTCGGCCCATTGCTGCTTTTGCTGGGCCTGATAGTCGTCTTCTCGCTGATCAATCCCAGGTTCCTCAGCTGGATCAACGTCTTCAACCTGATGCGTCAGTCGTCGATTCTCCTCATCGTCGCGACCGGCATGACGTTCGTAATCTTGATGGGGGCGATCGACCTGTCGGTCGGCGCGATCGTCACCCTCGTCGCCATCTGTTCGGCGGTCATGATCCGTGACCTCGAAGCCAATGCGCTCGTCGTCGTCCTTGCAGCTGCAGGCATCGGCGCCGTCTGCGGACTGTTGAACGCCTTTCTCGTGCTACGCCTCCGCATTCCGTCATTCGTGGCTACCCTCAGCTCCATGACCGTGATCGGAGGGGTTTCTACATGGCTGAGCGGTGGCGTGAATGTTTTCTTTCGCAGCCCCGAGCTGTCCTGGATCGCGTCCGGTGCCATCATCGGCCGGATTCCGAATTCCGGTCTACTTGCACTCCTTATCTTTGCAATCGCGGCATTCGTAGGAGCCCGAAGCTATTTCGGTAGAGCCCTCTTCGCGATCGGAGGTAGTGGTGTCACGGCCCGTCTTTCCGGCATAGATGTCCTGCGAACCAAAGCCATCGCCTTCACTGTCTCCGGCATCCTCTGCGGCATCGCCGGGCTACTGCTCGTCGCGCGTACATCCACGGGCACCGCGCGCATGGGCGACGACCTCCTTTTGCAAGCCATAGCGGCTGTCGTCATGGGCGGTACCGCCCTTTCCGGTGGCTCAGGAGGCGTCCACCGGACGTTGATCGGCGTATTGGTGATCGCGGTACTGCAGAACGGCCTGAACATCGCCGGGGTTCACACGTACGTCCAGATCATGGTGACCGGGTTCATCGTGATCCTGGCGGTCACGGTCACCTTGGATCGATCGCGCCTAGCTTTCATCAAGTAGGCGGCTTCCGCCGTCCGAGTTCAACGAACACGAATTGGAGGACATATAACCAGACCCAATGAAGCCATCCAGGCGAAAATCGATAGCACCCCGATCTTCAGCACCCACGAGCATCATCGTCCGACCGAATTTCAGACGCAGCTCGATCTCGATGCACTGTTCTCCAGTTCTTACGTCAACTGGTGTTCCGCTCCGGCCGGAAACTCGAAGGAAGAGCGCGCCAGATGGCTCGATACGATCAGGACGAACTCTTACTTCGTATGGCTGGAGAAAAGCGTCTGCGACATCTATGGCGTGGACGAAATCAATGAAGACACCTGGGAGGGCATCTCTGCTTCCATCCGCGCTGCTCACAAGCATCCCGATTTTCATTGGCGCCTTCTCAAGGAAAAGGCCGGATACAAGGGATTCATCGAGGATGCCTACTGGGATACGGGTAGCGTCATCGACAATCCCGAATTCGTGAAATCGGCCTACAGGCTGGATAGCTGGCTGGCCGGATACCACCCGGACAGCAGGGATCATGACGACAACAACGCCCGGCAGTTCACCGACGCGGACATGAGCACCTTCGAAGCCTATCTCGCCACCGGTGGTCTCGAACTACAGAAGCGGAAGTCGGATGTGGTCGCGCTGAAATGCGCCTCGGCCTACGAGCGCGCCATTAAGTTCGATAAGGTGGACTATGACACGGCGAAAGGCATCTTCGGCAAGCATCCAAACGTAATCACCGAAGACGAGAAGGACGCGTTCGGGAACTACATCTTCCATCACTTCCTGGGCCTAGCCCGGGAATTCAAGCTTCCGATCCAGTTGCACACCGGCCTTGGACAGCTGGGTGGTTCCAACCCGATGCTGCTGGAATCCGTGATCGCCGCAAATCCCGACCTGACGTTCGTCCTCTTCCACGGCGGCTTCCCATGGATCTATGACACCGCAGCCTTGGCTCACAATTACAAGAACGTCGTCATCGACATCAACTGGCTGCCGCTTATCTCCACCAAAGCTGCTGAAACGGCCCTTCATAGCTACCTGGAAGTGATACGCGACAATCACAAGATCTGCTGGGGCGGGGACAACTGGACTTCCGAGGAAGCCTACGGGGCATCGATGGCCTTCCGGCACATCCTGACGAAGGTACTAAGTGAGAAGGTGGACACCTCCTTCTACCGTCTCAAGGACGCCGAGCGCATGATCGAGAAGATCATGTATCAAAATGCCGAAGAGATCTATCTGGGTCGGTAGGCACCCATCCTCGTCGCAGTCACGCGAGCGGCAACAGATAGCCGACGGAAGGCCCTGTCACCCGACCCGGGCCTTTTTTGTACGGGTTTGGTCGGATTGCACGATTTGCCGACAACTCTTTCCTTCCGCCCCGAATTCCCTAGCGTTTGAATCCCGCGAGGTTGCTCGACCTCCATCCGGTTCTAACAAATGGTTTCTATCTCTCGAATTCCTTACCCGTTTTTACCCATAATCACTCGACGTTTCCGTCTCCAAAGTTCAGCGGGAGGCTACTTAAACTCTGGGCGAACCCGGGATGGAGGGGCAGCTCGATGAAACTGGCTAATCGCTTCAGGGAGGAAATCTATGCGCCGTTCTATGGCTGTATTTATTACAGGCGCGCGTCGCTACGCGAACACTTTGCTTCTGACTTCGGCGCTCGTCGCCGCATCCGCTTCATTGGCGACTTCCGCCACGGCAGAGACCGTGAATTGGCGGCAGTTCGAAGGCACCACGCTGACGTGGGCCTACGACATTCACCCGTATGCAGACGCTCTGGCCGCCGAGCTTCCTGAGTTCGAGAAGCTGACGGGCATCAAGGTGACCCCGGAACTGTACCCGGACGATTCCTACTGGAACAAGATGACGATCCAGCTGACGACGAAGTCGCCTGCCTGGGACGTTTTCGGCACGGGTATTCAGCCCGCCTGGGATCTTGCGCCAAGCGGGGCGCTTGAGCCACTGGACAAGTACCTGAACGACCCCAAGCTCACGGACGCATCCTACGACTATCAGGACTTCTTCCCGAGCCTCCGGGCAGCGCTGACCTGGAAGATGAAAGACGGCCAGATCGCGGGAGGTGAAGGCGGCGAGACCTACGCGATCCCGCATGCTTTCGAGAACATCCAGCTTTTCTATCGCAAGGACATCCTGGACAAGTACAAGATCGCCGTTCCGACCACTCCTCCCGAGATGGCCAAGGCCTGCGAGACGCTGAAGGCGGCTGATCCATCGATCACCCCCCTCGGCGTCCGCGGTGTCCGCTTCTGGAGCAGTATCCATACGGCAGCCGTTTCGATCGCCCGCTCTTATGGAGTGCATGACTTCGTGGAGAAGGACGGCCGTCTGGACACCGGCCTCGACTCTCCGGAATCGATCGCGTTCCACAAGGACTATGTAGACATGATCAAGAAGTGCGCTGCCCCGTCGTTCGCGAACGACAACTGGTATCAGGTCGTCGACGGGATCTCGTCGGGCCGTACCGCGATGGCGATCGACTCCAACATGTTCGGCTTCTGGAACGACGTCGCCGGACAGCAGGCCTCGGGCAAGATCGCGTTCGCTCCGCCACTCCACGCGCCGAATGCCCAGAACTTCGACTCGAACATCTGGATCTGGGCTCTCGCCATGAATGCCGCTTCCGAAAAGAAGGGGGCAGCCTGGCTGTTCATGCAGTGGGCGACCTCGAAGGAAGTCGCGCTCAAGGGCGCGCTGGGTGGCAAGCTCGTCAATCCGCCGCGCACCTCGACCTGGAAGGATAACTCCTGGATCAAGTACGCCTCGCAGCCCGAGTTCAACAACTTCGTCGATAGCTTCAACAAGACCCAGGAGCGTGCTGCTCTTGCCTTCACGCCCCGTGTCGGCTTCGGCGAAGCGATGAACGCCTGGGCGGTTGCCATGCAGAAGATGGTCAACGGCGATGACGTCGAGACGACCTTGAAGGCGCTGGCCGAAGAAATCCGCGCCGGTCTCTGACCTTAGGAACAGGGCGGTGCCAGTCACCGCCCTGACCCTGCCCTCGACGGAGACATGGACGTGTCATCTCAAGCACTGAAATCCGGCGCGCCTGTCGCCTCGGTATCGAATACGCGCAAGCTGGCCAATGCGGAAACGCAACCCGGTCGTTCGGTCGACTGGTTCAGCATCGCCATCATTCTTCCTGCAGTTCTGATCCTTCTCGGTTTCCTGCTGCTCTTCTTCTACGGCGTGTATCAATCGTTGACCGACCTGCGCCTTGGCCGTCCGATCGCCAAATTCGTCGGCTTCGCGAACTACGTGGCACTCGGAAAGACGGCAGACTTCTGGAACAACATCAGGGTCACGATCACCTACGCTCTCTCTTCGGTGATCCTGCAGGCTCTTCTCGGCCTGGCGATCGCCAAGCTCTTTGCATCGGGCGTATTTATGGCCCGTGCGCTGCGTCCAGTCATCCTGCTGCCCCTCGTACTGCCGCCGATGAGCGTGGCGCTCATGTGGACGACGATGATGAATCCTCAGAGCGGCATCCTGAATTACCTGCTCTCGCTCGTGGGCGTCGCTCCCTTCGCGTGGATTTCGGATCCGCGCACGTCGCTGATGTCGGTGATCACGATCGACGTCTGGACGTACACCCCGTTCTTTGCGCTGATCATCTTCGCTGGGCTTCAGAGCATCACGGACGACATCCGGGAAGCCGCCCGCATCAACGGCGCGAAGGCCTGGTCGACTTTCGTCAACATCGAGCTTCCACTCGTGGCGCCGTACATCCTGATCGCCGCCATCTTCCGCCTGATCGAATCCTTCAACCAGTTCGACATCATCTTCGGAACGACCCAAGGCGGCCCGGGCAACTCTACTTCCGCTCTCTCGGTGCAGGCATACATCACGGCTTTCCAGAACCTCACGTTCGGCCGCGGCGCGGCCCTCATGGTGGTCAACTGGCTCATTGTCCTGATCGGCGCCTTCCTTACGGTCAAACTCTGGCAGGCGGTCCGCCGCCGCGTGCAGTAGGAGCCGGAAACCATGGACTTCACTCGTTCTCCCGTTACCAGGCTCGTTCTGAACCTGCTCGTAGTTTGCTGCGTCGCAGTCCTGGCGTTCCCGCTTGTATGGATCGTCATGATGTCGTTGAAGCAGCAGGGCGACATCATGGCATGGCCCCCGACATTCGTCTTCACGCCAACCCTCGACAACTTCCGTGTGCTGTTCGACGCCGCCCAGGCGGGTGCGACGAGCTATGGAACGATCAAGGTCGACTTCCTCAGCCCGGTGATCAACAGCGTGATCATCGCACTCGGTGCAGTGGTCGTATCCCTGATCGCCGGGGTTCCAGCAGGCTACGTGCTCGCCCGCCGGGACATTCCTTTCCTCTCAAAAGAGAGGGGTCAGTTCTTCGTTTCGTTCGGGGCTCAATTTCTCATTTCGCCCGACATCGGCGAGTGTCTCGCCTCGTGGCCGATGCATTTCCGCCCGAAATACGTGGCGACTGACGGCGGTGCCGCCTTCAGAGACGAGTTCAATTTCGCAGCGTCCCAGATCGGAACCGGCAGATCGATCCCCGAGCTGGCCCCCCGCATGCGCGGCACCATCGAATCCTTCTTCAAACTCCTGAAGCGGCTTTGCCGCTACTTCGCCGGACAGTCTTTCGCGAACGTGGTCAAAAGGGCGACCACGAGTCAGAGAAACGGGCTTCCCTTACCGTCGGACAATTCCACAGGGCGATTGTCCGGTTCATCGTGGAAAACTACCACATGCGCGGGCATCGCGGTCTGGAAGGCCGCACGCCCTTCGAGATGTGGGCCAAGGTGGCTAAGCCAGGTGTGCCTCTTCCCCCTTCAACACGGCAGCTTGCGCTCTCGTTCGGGATCAAAATCAAAGACCGCCCTATCACGAAGCACGGCATCACCGTCGCCGGATACTCGTTCGTCTCGGCCGATCTCAGCAAGATGCGTGGCTTCGTCGGGAACAGGAAGCTTCAAGTCTCCGTCGAACAGGAAGAAGCCGGTCGCGTATGGGTCCGGATTCCCGATGAACACGTGGACAGGATTCCCGATCTCGACCCTGGGCAGAAGTACCTCGAGGTCTTCAACCCGGCTCTCGCCGGTCGCCTCTGGGTGGAACTCTTCCTGTCACGCAAGGAAGTCCTCGAATTATCCAAGGCCCAACAGAAGGCCGGTCGGCCGTTCCGGCTTGAGAGCCATCGCGCCCTACTGGGCCCGTCGGAAACCGCTCGCAAAGCTGCCGGCATCCCGGCGGATGTGAAGATGATTTGGCGCCTGAAAGAATATGTCTAGAGTGAACCTCTGGAAAAATCTCTACGTCGGCAGCTCATTGCCTGCCGCCGAAATAGCCCGCGAGCTTTGCTCATACCATTTATGGATGCCTTGGTGGGACCAGGCTGTCACTCGAAGAAGTCAGGCTGATCCGTAAGGCCGAGCCGAAAGCGGCTGGTCTGATAGCGGGCAGCAAGTCGTGTAGCTTCCATGGCCAGCGGCGTGTCTCTCAGTGACGCAGCGTGTGCCTTGCTCAACGCCACCACCTGCCTCAAGCACCAGGCAGCGCTGTCGGTCGCTTATGTCAGATGCCCTGCATGGGCGGCCCGGTAGGCGGGCCCGGCAGTACGGAAGATGTCGGCAACCTCGATCGAGGCGCGCACGCTCAGCCGTCGGGTGAGATCTCTTCCGGCTTGAACAGGCCAAGCTTGTCGAGCGGGCTCGTGACGGTGCGCACCGTGCGGGTTGCAACCTTGGTGTAGAAGGCGGTGCTATTTAGCTTGGCGTGCCCGAGCAGGACCTGGATGATCCGGATGTCGGTGCCGTCCTCCAGCAGGTGGGTGGCGAAGCTGTGACGCAGCGTGTGCGGCCCGACCCGCTTGGCGACGATGTCGGCGGCCTGTGCTGCCTCGACGACCACGCGATAGAGCTGGCGGGTGCTGATGGGCTTCATCGCGTGCTGCCCCGGAAACAGCCAGCCAAGGGCGCGGAGGCCTTGCGACAGCTTTCGGGGAAGGCATCGCCGAGCAGCTTTCCTGCATTTTCGTCCACGAAGGAGTGTTGAGCACCGTGTCGCAACGCGCGAGGTGGCCCTGCCCCGCCACCATCAAGCAGGCATAGCTTCCGGGCGGAAACATCTGGCCATCGGCTCGACATGGAGATGCAAGGGTGCCCGTCGGCACCTGTCCTGCGCCGCCCGGACAATAGCCCAGGATGCTTTTCCAGGACAGGACGTTGAGGTCCGTCTCACAGCGAGCGAGATAGCTTTTCGCACCAACCGCCAGACAGGAATACTGGCCCAGCTCGAACAGCCCAGTCGGCGCAACACATTTCTCTTGCCCGAAGGCAGGCGCAGCCAAACCGGCGAATGCCACCCCGGCAATGAGCACTCTCACGTTCCACATGCTCAATCGTGAAACCTCGATCGACCGAACCCACAAGAGGCATAACCGGAAAACGGGTTAGGTTCGAATACTTCCAATAGCGGCGCATGCCCCCGCCCGGCAGTCAGCACACGCTAACCGAAAACACGGTTAGGAACGCGCAGCACGTTGCCCGATGTCTCAAATCGTCGAGGTACTGTCGCAAGCATCGCAGCCGCGCAATTCCGAACATCTAGGATCGCAGCAGATCAAGATCCACCACGGGACCGGAATCCGGAACCGTGCGGGCTTCGCACGAGCGCGCACGGGGTTACGTTTTCGCGCGCACAGAAGAGAGGACAGCTCCACAAATGGCCACGGTTTCTGAAATGAAGGAACAACTCGAGCGCGAGAGGAACATCACTCGCTCCGGCCCCCCAAAGGCCCCGTCGAATCCCTTCTTCGGAGTGGGTCCCATCACGGACGCGACCATCGACGAGGTTGCCGGAAGGCTGCGCCGGGTCGAATTCGACGCCTGGCTGGAGGCCAACTACCGCAAGCTCGACGACAAGGGCAACGACCTCGGCCCGTTCACGACGGCCGAGATCGGCCGCAGCATGCATCGGGGCTACCCCGCGGACAAGATTCTGACCGACATGATGCGCTCCATCCATCAGTACTTCGAATTTCCGAAGCAGAACTTGATGGCCGTGGGACTTGGTGGAGGGCACAGCGGCTTTACCGTCGCGCTCTTGCATCTCATGAACCCGAACGACGCCAATCAGCGTGTCTTCGTCGACACGACGAAGCCGGAAGCGGCCGAGTCCGACGGCGCTGGATTTTTCAGGCAGTCCTGGGCGACCCAGGTTCTCGAACTCCAGAAATTTGCGAAGAACGGCAGCGCCGACAGGATTCAGTTCGCGACCGAAGAAGGGACAATCCCCGCCGCGGCCGAGCTCGAGGCTCTCGGGACAACCCTCTTCGTCGGCGTCGGCCACGAGACAACGGGCGCGAACTCCTACAGCCGATCCGAGGTCGAGGAGCTTTTGAAGTGGCTCGATGGCGATCCGGCAAACCGCCACGCCGTCTTCGACGCGACGTCCATGCTGGGGGCGATGCCCTGGGGCGAAGACCTTGTGCGGGAAGTCCTCGCGAAGTGCTGCGTCTTCATGCCGTTCCAGAAGGCGATCGGCGGCATCTCGGGCTACTTCGTCGTTTCGTTCACCCCCCAGGCGTTGAAGCTCGTCGAGAGCAACCAGAACGACCCCGCATGGGCCATCCCCCGCCAACTGAAGCTGTCCCCGCCGGTCGACGCGAAGCTTCCGATCAGCGGAAAGAGGTCATTGGCGATCGGCCCGTTCTACGACGCGGATCAGCAGCGCATGATTGGCGGAGTCATCAACACCTACAGCGCGCTCGCGTTCGCCGAGACCACGTTCGGCCTCCTCCAGACCGCCCGGCGCGTCGGCTCGGTCGGCGACCTGAACCGCCGCTCGGTGGAAAACCGCCGAGTGATCTCCGATTGGATCGACAACAACTCCCTCCTGAGTTTCACCGTCAAGGAACCTGAAAAGCGCGGGGCCGCCGTCGTCCTGCTGAAAGTCAACGACCCCGATATCGCCGACAAGCAGATTCACGCCCGCATCATCGCGCGCTCGAAGCAGCTTCTTGGCTACGAGGGCATTACGCATGTGAATGGCGAACACGAGAAAGGCCTGGACGCTGCCCGTTACGTGAACGCATTCCCCGGCATGCCCGGCGACTACCGGGCCTGGATCGGGGGCATTCGCGACCCCGAGGATGTCCGCCTTCTTCTCGACAACCTCGCCTACGCCTATCGCAGGGCGAAGGTTGCCGTCCTCGAGGAGGAACTGGCGGCGCAAGGCGAGCGGTTCGACCGCGCCGCTTCCGCCGACGGCATGGCCAGGAAAGACGATCCTAAGCGCGCCTATACTGTCCTGATCGCCGACTTGCTCGGCCTGCGAATGGGCGCGAACAACTCGCCGGACAGCGGCGAGATCGCCGCCTACATCCGTGAGAAGGGAGGCGAATTCCACCTCGGTCCGCTGCAAGATCGGAAGGCGCTGGCAGGCGGGAAAATCCACTTCTTCTATCAACCGGGGCTGAGCACGGAAGCCGAGCTTCTGGGGTGCACGGCCGAGGGCGAGTACGATGCCCTGATCACGGCGGCCACGTTCATTCCCAAGCAGTCGGTGTTTCCGCTCGGTGGCGTGAGGATTGGCGCCGGAACGGGAAACATGGGCTCTAACTCGTGGGGAGGCCCTGACGGCGCTGGCGGCGTCGCGCCGCTGATGAACACGCCGGGCATCAACAGCCGCGCCACGGCCCAGATGGCGATGAAGGCGCTTATGAAGGTGGTTCCCAATCTTCCGGTCGATGAGCTGCACGGAAGGACGGTGGCCGGGAAATTCGACACCGGGCGCGATCTGAAGGATTTCCCGACGGCAAAACTCGAGGGGCAGAAACTCGCCGTCCTGGGATACGGCAACATCGGCAGGGAGGTCGCCAAACTGGCGAAGGCGTTTGGCATGCGCGTTTGCGTGTATGCCCGTGAAGCCCATAGAGAATGGATCGAAGCGGAGGGCTTCGAATACGCCGACAGTCCGATCAAGGCGGCGACCGATGCCAACGTCCTCTCGGTTCACGTGGGCCTTGGCCGCCTCGATGCGTCGACAGGCAAGTTTAGCAATGCTGGCCTAGTCAACCATGAAGTGCTTTCGGGGCTCTCCGACGGCGCGGTGCTGATCAACTACGATCGTGGCGAGCTGGTCGATATCGATGCCCTCGATGCGGCGTTGCTGGCGGGCAAGGTGAGCTATGCTTCCATAGATGCGGACATCTTCAGCGATGCTGACAACGGCGCGCTGCGTGGGCCTCTTGTCCCCTATCTGCCGCTAAGCGAACGGTACCCCGGCAAGCTTGAGCTTCTTCCGCACGTCGCGGCCGACACCGATCATCCAACGCGTGTCGCCGGCGCCAAGCAGGCGGTTGACCAGATCTACGACGCGATCCAGTTCAAGGCTGTACGAAATCTGAAGGGCGCCTTGCCGGAAGGATATGTTGACCTGGGCTCGACCGTTCCCGTCGGCGTCGGCAAGTCGACCTCGGCCAACCTGGGCGCCCTTGCGGATCAATCCGAACAGTGGAAGGCCCTCCGTCAGCTCTCCGAGCGGATTGCGGCCGTCATCGGCGGGATCGATGCGACAACGGATCCGGAGCAGCGGGCGAGCTTGGTCGGTAGGTATAGCAGCAAGCTTGCCCTCGATCTCCTCAAGCACCGTAGCGTTCTAGAGGAAGCGGGACTTTACGCACCAGCTGCCTCATGACGATAGGCGTTTGATCATCCGGTGCCCTGAGGGACAGCAGGGTGGTTGGTTCAAATTCCCACCACCCAGAATACAACTAACCGACGCAGCCATCCGTCGTGCTTCGCGATCTGCTGGGCATCTCACGATAACCGGAAATCCGGTTATCCGGACACGAACAAGTCGCGCATTTCATCCAACCAAAAAAGGCCTTGAAGCTCGACCCGGTTGACACGCCCTAAAACTCTAGGGCGTGATTCAGGTCCGGCCTTATGACATTGGAACGTTGTCGATCATGATCCCGTGTACCCTGCCACAGCGTTTGCGCTCAGGCAGAACTGCCAGGCCGTTCCGGGAAGAGACCCATGCGTTTAAGGGTTTACGTCATCTCGCCAATCAGGGCACATCGCTTGATGATTTCCGGCTGAAGCCGTGAACGGCAGCTGAGGTAGAAGTCAGCGAGGACCGCGAGTGACGGTGGGGAGGTCACGCTGCTTAACCGTAACCGCCCGATTGTCACCGCCTGCCTGACAGCGTCGTGATGGCCTATGACACGTGTTTAACGACGTCGTTTGCGACGTGTCTTGTGCGAG
>BFBZ01000038.1_pt15 | contig 90234 bp, 82 predicted proteins | sample 1888401 | NCBI WGS metagenome assembly BFBZ01 (sample SAMD00112614, study PRJDB3348) | symbiont metagenome | host: Chara braunii
CCGCCGCCATATCCGGCGCCTGGGACTCGCTGCCATCGGCACGCATGCGCGCCGGAATGCCGAACACCATGTCGCGCGTGATCAGCGGGTCCGGCCGCGAGCAGAACAGCGAATACATGTCCGGCATGCGAAGCCGCGCCAACTCGATGACGTCCTCGAAGCCGGCATTGGTGAACAGCGCCAGCGGCGCCCCCTTGCGCTGGATGATGGTGTTGATACCGACGGTCGTGCCATGCACGAAGCGCGTCATACGGGTAGGGTCAAAGCCTTCCCGTTCGGCCAGCAGGGTAAGACCCGTCATCAGCTCGGCGCCCGGATCCTCCGGCGTCGTCAGCACCTTTAGCGAGGCGACCCGTCCGGAGTTTGCTTCGAGCGCGCAGAAATCGATGAATGTCCCACCGATATCCACGCCGACCTTCCAGTCGGCCTTGCTCCCCGCCCCATTCGCCATAATGGCACCATCCATGATGCATCCCTTCCTTTCTGCGACCAAAAAACTGGCACGAGCGGACGGTCACGGTCCAAGATGGATGAGGGGCAAGGATATAAGTTCTGCTTATGCCCTGACGTGATGCTCGCCAAGGACCTCGGAGCAGGCAGCGCGGATTTCGTCACGCATCATCTCGTCGGCTCGCGAAAGGGCGCGGGCGCGGGAGGTGAGCAGCGCGATCGGGAATTCCGGGCCGGCCGCCAGCGGCCTGACGCTGAGCCCGGCAAACTGGTGCCACGGAAGCAGCGCGTCGACCAGGCCGATACCCAGGCCGGCCTGGACGAAGCACACCGCGGAGATGGAGACATCGATCTCCAGCGACGGCGAAAGTGCTACGCCTTGCGCGCGCGCGACGTGGGCCAGTTCGTCGGCGGGACGGGTGTTGCCGCGATAGGATATCAGCTCCTCGCCAACGAGGTCGGCGAGCGTCAACTCGGTCTTCCTCTGCAGCGCATGCCCGGCGGGCAACAAACAGGCGAAACCGACGCTGCCGATCACCTCCGCATCGATATCGGGAGGCAGCCGGTCGTCCAAGGCGACGCCGAGACTGACATCGCCGGCGCGCAGCATGTCGACGATCGCGGCGATCGGCGCGCTATGGGAACGCAGCAATATATCGGGATGCCGCGCCCGGAATTTGGTGAAGGCGCGCGGCAATATCGCCATGGCCGGCGGCGGCGAGGCCGCGACGCGCACTAGCCCRGTCCGGCCCAGRCGCAGGTCAGTGGTCTTGCGGCGCAAGCCATCGAGCCCCGCCGAAAGCCGCTCGGCGTCGGGAAAAATCTCGAGCGCTTCCGGAGTCGGTCGTAGCCTGCCTTTCACCCGCTCGAACAACGTGAAGCCGAGCTCGTCCTCGGTGTGGAGCAGTATCTGGCTGAGCGCAGGCTGGGAGATGTTCAGCATCCGCGCCGCGGCGGTCACGGTGCCCGCGCGCATGACGGCGATGAACACTTCGAGCTGCCGCGCCCGCATTGCCACTCCATAGGTAAAGCTTATGGCTCTCGTCCAAACCCATCTTTGACGCAATGCTGCGGCGCGGACAAGATTGTCGTATTCAAGGATCATCCGCCTGCACAAGGAATGACTATGGATGTGATCGTGCTTGGCGGCGGGCTGATGGGGACTGCCTCGGCCTATTTCCTCGCCAGGCGGGGCGCGCACGTGACGCTGATCGAGCGCAACCGGATCGGCACCGGGGCGACCGTCGCCTCCTTCGGCAACATCCGGCGCACGGGGCGCCATCTGTCGCAGCTTCCCCTGGCCCACCGCTCGCTCAGACTGTGGGGCGAGACCGGGAAAATGCTTGGCCGCGACGTGGAATTCCGCGCCACCGGTCATATCCGACTGATCTTCGACGAGGGAAGTCTTGCCGACATGCGGGCCTACGCCCAGGCGGCGCGGCCCTGGGGGCTCGAGTTGGAGGAACTCGGCCCGCGCGAGACCCGTGCCCGTTTTCCTGGCCTCGGTCCCGAAGCGATCGCGGCGTCGTTCTCGCCGCATGACGGCAGCGGCAATCCACGACTGATCGCACCGGCCTTTGCCGAGGCTGCCCGCAAGCTGGGCGCAGAAATCGTCGAGGGCGCGCAGGTCGACACGATCAAACACACGGGCTCCGCTTTCCTTGTCGCCAGTTCAAAAGGCGCCTTCGCCGCCGAGTGCCTGCTCAACACGGCTGGCGCCTGGGGCGCTCGCGTTGCTGCCGAGTTTGGCGAACAGGTTCCCCTCGAGGCTCGCGGCCCGCAGATGGGGGTAACCGAGCCGCTGCCGCACCGGATCTTGCCGGTTGTCGGCATCTGGACGCGCGACAAGGACAAAGGCGCCTATCTGCGCCAGGTCGAGCGCGGCAACATCGTCTTCGGCGGAGCGGCCGAAAGGGTAGCGGTGGACCTCGATCCTGGCCATGCGGCCGCCGACCCCATGCGCCTGCCGACGCAGTTGCGCGCCGTCGCGCGGCTGCTGCCGGCGATCGCGCAGGTCGCGGTCATCCGCACCTGGTCCGGCTGCGAGGGTTATGTGCGCGACATGCTGCCGGTCATGGGGCGCTCGGCGACAACGCCGGGCCTGTTCCATGCCTTCGGTTTCTGCGGGCATGGCTTCCAACTCGGCCCGGGCGTTGGCGACGCCATGGCCGAGCTCATCACGACCGGCCGTTGCGAAACAACGCTTGATGATTTCAGGATTGAGCGCTTCGGCCGCGGAGCCCAACGAAGCGATTGATAACGATTGGCGCCCCCAAGGACACCCGCAAAGACCGCCTTTAGGAAACGCCAGAGCTTACTGCTACGGCCGATATGGAAAATTGCCAGTCGAGCAGGAGGCAGATATGGACGCGAAGGCTATTCATAGGGCAGCGAAAATCGCCGCCGAAACTACGCTATCGGCGCCGTTCGCCCCCTACTCCCACTCCATTATATCCCATCAAATTAACGCATTGATTTCTAACAGGAATATTTTTTCCAACTTTTTGAGACCGTCAAAAAGACCGTCAATAATCTAACCTTTTGAAAAATAAGGATTTATGCTTTCAAAATTCTCAAATGAACTCTTATAGACCCATCATATCTTGCGATCAGTAAGCGTGGTAGCAAAATTCCGAAAAATGCACTTTTCTATGCTATTTCGACAAGTTTTTACCCCCGCTACGAAAAATCCAGTCAAAACTCTTGGTGGGCCCGGAGGATGTGTTCAGGGATTTGATTTTATTGCGTTTTTCGCGGGCAAAAATCCGAAGCTCTCCCGTATTGTTCCGTAGCCGCTGATTTTCTGACTGCGAGGACGGCGTCAGCCGCCTGTGTCTGCTTCGGGGCCAGAAGGGGACCAGCAGCTCTCACGTCTGGAATCGCGGACGCAGACATTGGTCTTCACCTAGGCACCGACTCGATCCGATGTTCTAGGATGTCAAGTGTGGCAATCTATTGGTCAAGTGCCCGCGGCAGACGTGCCTCGCTGACGTATCGATAGCCGGCTCTTGGGACCGTCAGAATGCAATCGCGCCTCGATCTCAACTTCTTGCGCAACGTGCGCACGACCGTGTCGACAACGTTGCTGCCGACATATGTGCGTCGCCAGATACGTTCGATGAGTTCCTCGCGTCTTACCACTGCAGGCGCACGATCAATCAGCTCGCCGAGTACTTGCGCCTCCAGACGGGTCAACTCAACTGCGTGTCCCTCCACAACGATCTCGCGACGATCGCGCGCGAATTCCAGATCACCACTGCTGACCATACCCGTCGGTCCAGCATCGACCAGAGCCGAGACCCATCCAATCATGTCGCCGCCTGGAACCTCGAGCACCATGGTGGCCGGGATGTCGGCTATCGCTTCTTGCAAAGGGCGGAACCCGAGCCGATACAGCAGCTCGCGGTCGCCCGCGAAGGCATAGCAGTAGATACGCACCATTCCCCAACGCTCGATATAGTTGCGTTTCAGGTCGAGAATGCAGGCGGTGCGGCCAGCTTGGTAGGCTTCAGTTGCCCTGGCCGAAATCTGGCGGATGAACAGGACTTCTCCATCTACGGGATTTGCAGCCAGATGATTCTGCCACGAGGCAAAAAGTGGGTCGAGCGCGCCGAGCCCGTCGTGCGGATCGTCCTGGCGCGTGAACAAATAAAAGGCCGACACTTCACCGCTGGCTCCTCGCGCCACAGAAAATCGGTGCGGCAGGCGCAGAATCCATGCCTCGACACGCACGCGCTCTTCGGCCCCGTCCCGGAGATCGACGATCTCTAGAATTTGCTTGAAATCATCAGCCTGAGCCGGCTCGACAGGCGGCGCTTCCGCCTCCGGAGGAAAAAACGCATTGCGAAGGACTGGCTGTTCCAACAGGTGTAGAAGGTCGGCCATATGCCGCCATCGGCCTGAGCGCCCCGAACCGCGAAGGCGCTTCACAGTCCAATCTGCAGCGATCTTGCGCCACAGCTGATATCGTTCCGCCTCAACGCCAGACATCCAATCGACTATGGCCTGACGCACCGGTTCTGCGATATAGATTCCTTCTGGGTCGCGCGTTGCGAATGGCAAGGCCTCGACAGCCTCGAGCAGCGAAAGCTGTACCGGCGCTTCCTTTTCCAAAATGGCTGACACCAAGTCGCGGTTTGCTCGTCGAACCATGGCGCATGCTTCGACGGTCCGACGCAATTGATCGTCCCCGATCGCACCCAGGATCGCATTGGCGAGTTCGCCAGCGTCCCGCGCGGTGCCGAGCGAACCTGTGCGCGCCGCATGGATCGCCATATGCAAGCCAAGAGGATGACCGCCGGTCAAGACCCAGATTCGCTCGGCCGTTTCGGGCGAAAGGCCCGCCGCAGCGATCACCGCATCGCTTTGGGACCTCGGAAGCGCGCCAAGTTTGATGTCGACGAAATACTGTCCGTATTCCAATGACCACGCAAGCGGTGGAGAGGCCGCGCCCGCAAGCACGAAGCGCGTGGTGTCTGGCAGTGGAGGCAGAAGCTCAGCGCGGAGCCATGAACTCGCCAAGCGCCAAGTATCGACATCGTCGATCATGACGACCGTGATTTCCTTGCTGGTTGCCAGTGCATCCGCCAATTCCGCCACCGTCCGAGCATCGTGGCCTAGCGGCTTGGCGAGTGCTGCCAGGATTGCCGATGGAGTGGGTTCCACTGATCCCGCCGTAATTTGCAGCTTACGGACTCCGTCATCCTCGAGAGAAGCATCCAGCGCTGAAATGAGTGCCGTCTTGCCGATGCCGGCGGGGCCATGGAGGTAGACGACAACCGGTCCTCCCAGGGCCGTCACCTGATGTAGCAGGCGCAATTCCGAATCGCGGCCTGCCAAAGCAGAACGGCGCCCTCCCCGTATTAAGGAGGCGATCGTGGCCGAAGTCATGGAGCAAGGTTCTCATCGATTACTCATCGGCTGATCATGACCTCATCGAACCGCTCAGTCTACTAGGGTCCCATATTAAGAAAGGGCTGCCGACTGTGAGAGGAAAGAGGGAAAAGAACATGAATAAACTGGAGACCGAGATCGGTCGCCGCAGGCTCATCCCCCGCGATCGCGGTGTGAGGCCTGCGAACATGCCGACCGCACTGCTGTTTCGCTTTCCTTTCCCCGGGCCTTGGGGGGAGGAACTGGCGCAAGTCTCGCAAGGGCTAGCCAGTGACATTGCCAATGAGGACGGGCTCATTTGGAAGATCTGGCTGGAAAACCGCGAGACGGGGCAGGCTGGGGGCATCTACCTGTTCGAGGACGCTGCGGCGGCGAGCCGATATCGGGATAAGCACGAACAGCGGCTTGCCGCCGTGGGACTTAGCGGGGTCGTGGTGGATGCCTTCTCGGTGAACACCGGACTGTCGGTTCTGACTATGGCGCGGGCCGCGCTCGGCGGACACAGCGCTTCTGAGATTCCCTCGATGGCCACGACCACAATGCGGCCATGACGTTCAATCCCTGGCCGGCGCGTCATGCCGCGGGCCACCCCAGATCACATCAGAGGATACAGACTACTATGATTTCGACATCAATCACCCGGGACTTTGGGCTCGCCACGCCAATCGTCAACGCAGGCATGGCGATGATCGCCCGACCCGCCCTCGCGGCCGCTGTCTGCGAAGCTGGCGGCCTCGGCACCATCGGCTCCGACATCAATCCGCCCCACGTCCTGCGCGAGCTCATCCGGAAGACCAGGGCACTTACCAAGCGGCCCTTCGGCGTCGATCTGATCGGCGACTTCGTCACCGACGAACACATAACCGTCCTCCTCGAGGAACAGGTGGTGCTCGTAATCTTCTTTTGGACGTTGCCGACCTTGGAGTATGTCGGACGGCTGAAGCAGGCCGGCATTAGGGTTTGGATGCAGGTCGGCGGCGTTGCCGAAGCTGAGCAAGCTGTCGCTCTCGGGGCTGAAGCTCTCATTGTCCAGGGTGCGGAGGCAGGCGGCCACAATCGGGCGGAAGCATCCACCATGACGCTCTTTCCACGCATTCGCCGGCGATTCCCCGGTCTGCCGCTACTTGCCGCAGGCGGCATAGTGGATGGCACGACTATGGCCGCCGCGCTCGTTCTCGGCGCTGATGCCGTCTGGTGCGGCAGTCGTTTCCTCGCTTCGCAAGAGGCCGAAGCGCACGATGCCTACAAAGACCGGGTGCTAGCTGCTGATGTGGGCGATACCGCGATCCTGTCTATCTACGGCCCCGAGTGGCCACATCAAGCCATGCGGGCAATCGTCAATGACGGCGCACTTGTGGCGCTGGGGCGGGAAGCCGAAGCCACCAAGGATGCGGTAGGCAAGATCATCGGTTCTACCGTCCTCAACGGCCAGACGATCCCGGTGCCGTGCTACAGCGCTATCCTGCCGACGCCCGATTTTGATGGCGACATAGAGCAGGCGTGCCTGACGGCCGGGCAAAGCGCCGGCAACATCGACGAAGTTCTACCTGCGGCCGAGATAGTCCGGCGCATGACCTCCGAGGCAACGTCAGTGCTCCGCCGTCTGACCAGCATAGAAGAGGCTGTCTAACGCGCGGCCTCCGCAGGTCCATTCGCAACGATCCATCCAGGCAGTGTGCGCGTCCCGGCTGAGCGATCAGCTGGGTCGTGCAGACGCGCTGATGCTGTTGAGCGTTGGCTGTTGGTCATTGTCGGCCCAGAACCAGGGATCGTTACCCACGACCTCAATGATCTTCGCGCCTGGGGATTCATGGCCAAGAAGAAGCGCCCGGCCTCGATGCGAACGGCGCGTTCGCTGGGTCGGTGTAGAACAATCGTCCAGCCCGAGACTTTGCGAGCAGATGACAGACATCGATATCACGTAACACGCGATCGATTCTAGCGATGTTAGATCGACTAGGGAGGGTTACTACATCAAGCAACCCCAGCCATATTCTCGAAATGACCGCCAACCGGTGAACGGTTTATCCCTCGAGAACGTGTTCAAGCCGCTCCGGACGAGCGATACCATGTCTGCGAGACTTTGGTGCCAACCCGCCGTGAAGGCGGATTTAGAATGAGATAGACGTGCTTCTTCGCGCCCAGGGGCACAAGTTCAATCCAGCCGGAATGAAAGTTATTTCCAGCTCGAAATTTCAAACTGACCCACTACCCACCGTTCCGGGATTGAGGTTGCCCTAGCAAGGTCTGCGCCTGGGGTTTCGAGCGAGGCTCGACGCAAAGATCCGATTCCGCCGTGCCACCAAAGCTGGCGACTAGGCGTTGCTTTCAGCAACCGTCGGCGATTTTAGACTTCCTCCCACTGACCACGATTGTTAAACAACAGAATGAACTGGAAGCTGCCACCGCTCGGGGCCCTCAGGGCATTCGAGGCTGTTGCTCGTTGCGGCACGATGACCAAGGCGGGAGAGGAACTCCACGTCACTCAGGTTGCGATCAGTCGGAGTGTGGCGCTGCTCGAGAAGGCGCTGCGTACCGCACTCTTTACCCGCGGCGGCAAGCGGTTGCAGCTCACCCCGGCGGGTGAGGTACTGTTCCTGACAGTGACCCGCGTTTTCCGCGATCTCCACAATGCGACAGAAGACATCGGCGGCCAGACCGAGAAGAAGATTCTCAAGATTTGCGGCTACTCCAACTTCACAATGCGGTGGCTGATCCCGCGCCTCAACGAGTTCCATTCCAGACACCCGACGATCGACATCCGCTTGACTTCGTCGCTCGACAATGTCGATTTCGAGCGCACGGATTTCGATGCTGCGATCCGGTCGGGCACGGGAGTCTGGCCAAACTGCATGGCCGTCGAGCTCGTGCCGATCGACCTCGTGCCCGTGTGCCACCCGGACGCCGCGGAGACGCTAGCAAGTCGGGGCGCGGAAGCGCTCGCCCAAGTGACCCTGCTTCATTCAGTCGCCCGGCCTAATGACTGGCGACTGTGGATGGACTCCGCCGGCGTAACCGGCGCGGACCCCTATGCGGGGATGAAGTTCGACAACGGCAGTCTCGCCTACGAAGCGGCAAGCGAGGGCGTAGGCGTGGCGATCGCACAGAAGGCGCTCGTGCTCGACGAAGTGAAGAGGGGCCGGCTCGCCATTCCGTTCGACAATGCCATTCCGAGCGGGGAGAGCTACTGGTTCGTTTGGCCCGAGACGCGCCGCTCGGGCAAGCTCACCTTGTTTCGTGACTGGCTGGAGGCGACCGCCGCGCAATCCCGATCGCTCAGGGCCGGCTGAACCGACGGGCTTGGTGCTACGCCTCCGCACGCAGCTCCACGACTGCGTCGAGCTCGACGGCCGCGCCACGCGGCAGGACCGCCACGCCGACAACCGTGCGGGCATGACGCCCGCACTCGCCGAACACTGCTACAAGCAGGTCCGAGGCGGCATCGATGACCGCACTGATCTGGGCGAAGTCCTCGGTGGCGTTGACAAAGCCGCCCACTCGCACGAGGCGGCGAACAGCGACCAGTCTATCCCCTGCGGCGGCGGAGATATGTGCGAGCAGATGCAGCGCGGCCAGGATCGCGGCTTCGCGCGCCTGGTCCAACGACCAGTCTCGTCCGACCTTGCCGACAAAGGCAGCTTGCTCGCCCCGCTTGGATATCTGGCCGGCCAAGTACAATTGCCCACCCGCTTGCACCCGGGAAACATAGGTCCCTGCCGGCTCCGTGACGGCCGGCAGTTCGAAGCCGAGTTCGCGCACCCGCGCCGAAATCGTCGCGGCACGCGAAGGCTCCGGCCGCACGCCGCTCATCGTACGCCCTCAGCTTCGGTCACAGCAGAATGCGAGCGCAACTTGTTGCGCTGGCTGAACATCGGCGGGTTCAGTGCGCCGCGACGCAGGACGCGACCAGGCCGGGCGCCGGTGGTCGACTCGCCCGCAAAGACATCCCGTCCGTTGACGAGCACCAGTTCGATGCCGCAGGCGGCGCGCGTAGGCGACAGGAATGTGGCTCGGTCGAGCACGGTCGCTGGATCGAACACAACTATGTCGGCGAAGGCACCAGATTCGATCCGTCCACGTCCCGCAATTCCGAAAACCTCAGCAGGCAGCGCTGTCATCTTGCGCACAGCCTGCTCCAGCGTGAGCAGCCCGGTCTCGCGAACATAGTGACCGAGCACGCGTGGAAACGTGCCCCACAGGCGCGGATGCGGAAAGGCGTCCTGCGGTAACCCGTCGGAGCCGATCATCGTTTCCGGCCAAGCGAGGATGCGGGAAACGTCGGCTTCGTCGAGCACGAAATAGATCGCGCCCGCGGGCGACAGGCGCTCCAAAGTCTCCTCCAGGCCGCAACCGAGCTCCTGTGCGATTTCGGCTAGGTCGCGACCGCTCATTTCGGGCATCGGCGTCGACCACGTGACCAGGACATTTGTCGATTGTCGTACCCGGTCCAGCTTGAGAACGGTCGACGACGCGACATAGGGATAGGCATCGATCGCTAGAGGCTGGCCTCTCCGCATTTTCTCGATGATCGCAAGGGTCTCGCGGGAACGGCCGTGATTCGCGCGGCCGAGAAGCTTGTGGTGAGAAATCAGTGTTGGCACATTCGCGCGCCGACCGACTTCGCAAGCCTCGCGTATTGCGGGAACAATGTCATCTCCCTCGTCACGCATGTGAGTGCAGTGGATGCAGTCCGCCTGCCCGGCCAGTCGCGCCAGTGCGACCACCTCCTCAAGCGTGGCGGCTGACGAGGGCGCGTAGGCGAGCCCCGTGGAAAAGCCGATCGAGCCGTCCTCGAGGCTGCGCGCCAACATGCGTTCCATCGCATCGATTTCCGAGACATCTGCCGGCCTGTCGAGCGCGTCCATCACAGATGCGCGCAGACTCATATGGCCGGTCAACGCCGCGAGGTTGACGGCCGGAGGCTCGGCGTCGAGGTGGCCGAGATAGTCGGCCATCGTGGCGAAGCGATAGGTCTCGGGCCCACCGATCAGGTCGAGCGGCGGCGGTGGCTCGGCCGGGAAGGCGGAGGGAGCCAAGCTGATGCCGCAGTTGCCGATGATGACGCTGGTCACGCCCTGAGAGGTCTTCTGTGGCAGGTCCGGCCAGAGCATCAGCGCGGTGTCGTCGTGTGTATGGGTGTCGATGAAGCCCGGCGCCACGACCTTGCCTCGACAATCGACCCGGCGCGCGGCGGAGTGCCGCTCCAGCCGTCCGATCCCGGCAATGCGGTCGTCAAGGATGCCTATGTCTGCAACAAAACCAAGCTCGCCAGTGCCGTCGACAACCAGTCCGTCCGCAAGGACGAGATCGAACCGCGCTGCCTCAGTCATCGATGCTACCTGCGATAGCGCGTTGCAGCATAGCGGGGTCGATATTGCCGCCGGACAGGATGACAGCGACGGTCCTGCCCGCAACAGCGGCGCGGCCGCTCAAGACGGCCGCAAATGCAGCCGCGCCACCGGGCTCCACTACAACCTTTAACATCTCCGCCGCGATCCTGACCGCGTTGAGCGCCTCGCGGTCGGACGCCACGACACCCTTCGCGCCGACCGCGCGCAGGATGGGCAGGGTCAGTTTGCCTGGGCTCTTCACCAGCAATGCGTCGCATATCGAACCCGAAGCGCGCGCATTGACGACGCCTTCCTCGCCGGCGAGCGCCCGTGCCATGTCGTCGAAACCGTCCGGTTCGGCGGTCATCACCTGCACACCGGGCATGCGGCCGGCTAGTGCCAGCGCACATCCTGCTGCCAGGCCTCCGCCGCTGCACGGTACCACGGCCGCATCGACCGCAGCGTCCAGTTCTGCCGCCTGCTCGGCGAGTTCGAGGCCGATCGTGCCCTGTCCGGCAATTACCTGATGGTCGTCGTACGGCTTGATCAACGTGAGGCCCCGCTCCCTTGCAATCCGCGAACAGATTGTCTCGCGGTCTTCGGTGGCGCGATCGTAGAGGACGATTTCGGCCCCGTTTGCCCGCGTTCGTTCAATTTTGATGATCGGCGCGTCGGCGGGCATAACGATGGTCGCATGCGTGCCGAGCAGGCGCGCGGCGGTCGCAACGGCAATGGCGTGGTTGCCGGACGAAAAGGCGATGACGCCATTCTCAAGGCCGGCGTCAGGCAAGGCAGTCAGAGCGCTTAGGGCCCCCCGGATCTTGAAGGAACCACCCCATTGCAAAGGCTCCAGTTTGAGCAGTAGCCGGCCGCCGAAACGTTCGTTGAGTTCTTCGCTTTCAACGAGTGGCGTAGTCCTGATCATTGCCGAAATACGCTCACGCGCGGCCTCCACGGTAGCAAATTTCGGGATCAGATCCCCCATCATGCACTACCCTCTCTGACAGTTTCTTCGAGCGCCTTGCCCGGCGCCGGTCTGCGAACGATCTCGAGCGCAGCAAGCAACCTTTCTTCATAATCTTGCTTTGCCGCACTCGCCGATTGCTGCGTCCACCTCCAAAAGCCGTGCAGCGTCTTCGTCCCGCACCGGCCCTGCTCGACGAGCGTGGCCAGCGTCCGGCTGGGCTCTCGCGCGGAGCTCAGTGCGGGATAGATACTTCGCGCCGCCGACAATTGCGTATCGAGGCCGGCAAACTCCTTCTGCAGCAACGGTCCGGCAGCCACATAGCGCATGCCAAAGCTGAAGCGGACAGCAGCATCGACATCGTCCGGGCTGGCCAGGTCTTCGTCGAGGATGGCGAACACCTCGCGCATCAACGCATGCTGAATGCGGTTGGCAAGAAAGCCTGGTGTGTCGCGCTTCACCTTCACCGGCACGCGTCCGAGGGTCTCCATCAGTGTGTGGGCGCGGGACGCTACCTCCGGGTCGGTCTGCGACCCCGACACGACTTCCACCAGCGGGACCAGATGCGCCGGGAGAAAGAAATGAAGCCCGACCGCCCGGCGTGCAATGCCAAGCCCCTCGCAAATCGAACTGATCGGGAGACCAGAGGCGTTTGAGGCGACGATCACCCTGCCGGGTGTAAGCGCATCCAGCCGCGCGAAGACCGATCGTTTCACTTCAAGCTTTTCCGGCACGGTCTCGACGACCAGTTCCGTGCGAGCCCAGTCGACCTCGTCCAACGACTCACACTGCAGCAGACGTCCAGGATCGAGTACGCCTCCCATCTGGGCCACTGAGCGGGCGACGCTATCGTGGCGCTCGGCGCGTTTCGCCGGATCACGCGAGACACAGGTCACCTCCCAACCTGCATGAAGGAAGATCGCCGCAATGTCGCAACCCATGATCCCACCGCCGACGATGACGGCGCCGGGTAGCGCTTTTGAGGTCACTGAAGTCAACTCGATGCTCTCCTCAGGCAATATGGATTTGGTGCTATACATGCAGGCAGGCGACTGCGCGGCCGTCATCACCGGTGTGCAGGTGCGGCGAGAAGCGTTCGCATTCGGATGTCGCCATGGCGCATCGCGGCCAGAACGCGCATCCGGCCGGCAATTCGGAGAGGTCGGGCGGCGAGCCCGGTATGGAGGAAAGCCTCCTGCCCCGCTCAGCGCCGTGGATCGTCGACAGCAGCAACGCCCGCGTATAGGGGTGGCGCGGTGCCCGAACGACAGATGCGAGATCGCCCTGCTCGACGAGGCGGCCAGCATACATCACCCCGACATGATCGGAGATTTCGACGGCGACGCCGATATCGTGGGTGACGAACAGGATCGCCATTCCCAGCTCGTGCTGAATCTCGCGAAGCAGCAGCAAGATCTGGATCTGGACCGTTGCGTCAAGCGCCGTGGTCGGCTCGTCTGCAAGCAGCAGCTTCGGCCGGCATGACAGGGCGAGCGCGATCATCGCCCGTTGGCGCATGCCGCCCGAAATCTCATGCGGATAGTTGTCGAGGCGCTTTGCCGCCGATGGGATGCGCACAAGGTCCAGGAGCTCGAGGGCGCGCTTTCGGGCGTTCGCGGCCGAAACCGACTCGTGGGCACGAATGGCCTCAACGATCTGCTTACCGATCGTGAACATCGGATCGAAGGCAAGCGCCGGCTCCTGGAAGATCATTGAAGCGACCCCGCCGCGATATGACGCGACTTCATGCGGCGACATCGCGAAAACGTCGCGGCCGGCGACAGTCACCCTGCCCGAGACCCGCGCCTTATGCTTCGGCAGGAGCCGCAATAGCGCGCTCAGCGTGACGCTCTTGCCTGAGCCTGATTCGCCGAGGATCGTCATCACTTCACCAGCGCCCAGGCGGAAGCTCAACCCGCTGACGGCCGAGACGGTGCGGCCGGCCCCCTTGAAAGTCACCGATAGGTTCTCAACTTCGAGGATTGGATTAGCCATCCAGCCGACCTCCCCGCGAATGGCCGGATTCGGCGCGCGCCATGTGGCATGCCACAAGCGAAGACGGGTGATCGCCCGCGCCGGCTAGGACCGGCTCGACGCGCGCGCAGATCTCCTCGGCAAAGCCGCACCTTGTCCGGAAGCGACAGCCGCTCGGCGGATTTAGAGGACTTGGCAGGTCCCCGGTCATCGGCGCGACCGTCGTACGTCGGTCCGGGTTGAGCGAGGGAGCCGACGCGACGAGGGCTCGGGTGTAGGGGTGCTGCGGTTGGCTGAAGGCGAGATTCGACGGCGCGACCTCGACGACCTTGCCCAGATACATGACCAGAACGTGATCGGCGATATAGCGCACCACGTTAAGGTCGTGCGAGATGAAGACATAGGTGAGCTTCAGTCGCTCGCGCAGGTCGCACAGAAGGTTGAGCACCTGCGCCTCGACCGACTTATCAAGCGCCGAGACCGGCTCGTCCATAATGACGATGGACGGCGCGAATGACAGGGCCCGGGCGATGTTGACCCGCTGCCGCTGGCCGCCGGAGAGTTCGTGCGGAAACCTATCGGCGAAGCGCGCCGGATCAAGCCCAACTTTGGCGAGGATGTCATCGGCGATATCAGCAGCCTCTTCGGCGCTCCTGCCCTGGACGCGCGGTCCGAACATCACAGTCTCGCCTACCGTCAGGCGTGGATTCAACGAAGCGTAGGAATCTTGAAAGACCATCTGGATCGCGCCGCGGAGCCGCTTGAGCGTGGCCTTGTCGTCTGCCGAAACCAGATCACCCTGGACCCGGACCTCGCCGCTGTCGGGCACGGTGAGGCGGAGGATCAGGCGCGCCGTAGTCGACTTACCGCAGCCGGACTCCCCGACGATACCAAGCGTCTGCCCCTCCTGGACGGCGAAGTCGACATCCGACACGGCATGTACCGTGTCACCTTTGCCGGAGAATATCCCGCGTCGACCGCCGAAGCTCTTGCAAAGGCCACGCACCTCCAGCGCGGGTGGTCTGGCCACTGTGGTGTCACGTAAGGATACGGTCATGACTTCAAATCCATGGCCTCCCGGATCGAATCCGAGATCAGGTTGAAACAGATGGAGCAGATGAAGATCAGCACCCCCGGCAGAGCCGCGACCCACGGCTGCAAGTAGATCGCCGACCTCAGCGTATTCAGCATGACGCCCCATTCAGCCGCCGGCGGCTTGACACCCAGTCCCAGGAAGGAGAGTCCGGAAGCCAGGATGATCGAAACCGAGATCAGGCTACTGGCATAGACGAAGACCGGTCCGATCATGTTTCCGATCAGATGGACCACGACGATGCGTAGCGGCCCCGCGCCACTGATCCGCGCAGCGTCGACATATTCAAGTTTCCCGATCTGCGTCGTCGCGCTCTCGGCCACGCGGCAGATCGGTGGGACGAAGACGATCACCAAGGAGATGATGACATTGGTCAGGCTGGCACCCAGCGCACCCGAGATAGCGACGGCCAGAAGGACGGACGGGAACGCAAAGAACACGTCCATCGAACGCATGATGAGGGCATTGGTCCGACCGCCGGTGTATCCCGCTGTTATGCCGAGCGCGGACCCGATCACGAAAGCGCAGGCCACCGGCAGCAGCGCCATTGCGAGCGACAGCCTGCCGCCAAAGACCAACCGGCTGAATAGGTCCCGACCAAGTTCGTCGGTGCCGAGCAGATGGCCAGGAGAACCGACCGGTAGGAGCCGTGTCAGCATCGACGTCTTCTGCGGATCGTGCGTGGCGACAAGCGGAGCGAATACGGCGCACAGGGCGACAACGGCCACTACCCCCGCGGCGATTATGAAGACGCGGTCCTGCTTCAGTCGGTGCAAGGCAGCGTGGTACTGGCCGCCGCGGACCCGCTTGCGCCTTCGCGCAGACGCCTGGGTCGGCATTGTCGCCTCACTCATCTCAGTACCTCCGGATCCGCGGATCGAGCAGCGCCTGGACAATGTCGACAAGGAGGTTCAGGCCGACAAAAGCCACGGTAAGCATGAAGACAGTCGCCTGTAGGACCGGCAGATCCCGCTGGAAGATCGCATTGTTGAGCAGGTATCCGGCACCTGGCCAGGCGAACACCGTCTCGATCAGGATAGAGCCGCCGAGCAGATAGCCTATCTGGATACCGATGACCGCAACCGAGGTCGGCGCAGCGTTGCGCACAATATGCAGCAGGATGCCCCGTTTCCCCAGCCCCTTCGCACGCAGTGCGCGCACAAATTCGTGCCCAAGCACGTCGACAACCACTGCACGGACGGTGCGGGCGATAATGCTCATCGGCACGACGGCCATGCTGATCGCAGGCAGGATGGCGAAACGCAGATGGGCCCAGTTCCAGTGCCAATCGCTCGATCCGCCGGGGCCCGCGCCCGTGGCCGGCAGCATTCCGTGCTGCACCGAAAAATAGATGACAAGCACGATCGCCAGCCAGTAATGCGGCACAGAAACGCCTGCCATGGAGACGATGGTTGCGAGGCGGTCGACGATTGTGCCGCGCATGACGCCAGCGACGAAGCCCAGCATCGAACCCACCCCGACTGCCAGCGGAACAGCGATCGCCGCCAAGATCAGCGAGTTCGAGAAGGAGGACCACACTTCATCGGAAACCGGCCGTCCGGTCGCGATCGAGGTGCCAAAGTCTCCGTGCAGCACGCGCCAGAGCCATTGTACGAACTGGACTGGCAGTGGCCGGTCGAGGCCGAGATCGCGCGTGACTTGCGCAACGAGTTCCGCGCTCGCCTGCGGCGGCAGGAAGGCGCTCACTGGGTCGCCTGGCGCGATGTGGATTAGCGAAAAGCACACCAGCGACACCGCCAGACAGATCGGCACGGCATGGAGCGTGCGCTTTACGATGAAGCGGATCAAGTCGCGCCCTCCGTGCCGCGCGCGGCCTCGGCGGCACGTGCGAGCACGCCCTCGACCAGAGTCGCCAAGTGCAGTAGTTTGCGATCCTCGCCGCGCGCTCCGTTGAGCAAAACGCCGAAAGGCAGGCCGTTTGCAGACCGTCCGGACGGGATCGTGATGCTCGGCTGACCTGTTAGGCTAGCGAAACGCGTGAAGTGAGGGACCGGTGAAGCCATGATGCCCGCACCCACCTCGACCGGCAACGCAACGGTTCCCATCGATGGCGTGACGACGGCGTCGCACATGGCGAGCGCGCGATCAGCTGCGGCCGTGAGTCGCGCGCGAAGCGCGACCGTCCGCCCGATCTCCTCTGACGATATCATGCCGCCGGATAGCAACAGGCTGCGCGCGGGCGCGCCCAGGCTACCTCGCCACGTCTGGTCAGACAGTCGTTCGCGATAGCACAGAAAGCTCTCGTGGCGCGCGATGAGGTAGCAAGCAGCATTGAAGACAGCGAGCGACGGCAGTTGCACGTCGCATATTGTCGCACCCGCTGTCGCGAGCTGTTTCGTGATCCGGTCGAAGTTGTAGAGCACCTCGGCAGATGGATCGCATGCGTCCAACGCCTCACGCCAGATGGCAATGTAGTAGCCTTCCAATGGCCGCGCGCTGTCGAGTTCGGCGATGACCCGTGCGGGATTGCGGCTTGCATCCCCCACACCCGCAATGGCATCGAACAAGGACGCGGCAACAGCCACGTTCGATGCTAGCGTACCAATGCAATCCAGTGAGGGCGCAAGAGGCAGGACCCCCTCGGTCGGCACAACGCCATGCGTTGGCTTGAACCCCACGACGCCACACCACGACGCGGGACAACGGATCGAACCGCCGGTATCGGTGCCGAGTGCCCCGACGGCCTCGCCGGAGGCAACCGCGACCGCCGACCCGGATGAGGAACCGCCAGTCTGATACGTCTCCCCGTTCGGATTGCGAGCCCGCGAAAACGGGCCGTCCGGGGGATTGGGACCGACCGCAAATTCCCACGTCGTCGTCTTTCCCACGATGACGGCGCCGTGGCTACGCAGCCGGCGGACGACTTCGGCGTCGCGGCTTGCGGGCGCAGCGCTCGCACTGAGGGAATTGGCGCTGGTTGGCAGCCCCTCAACGTCAATGACGTCCTTGATCGCGACGGGAATGCCACGCAACGCACCGCCGAGCGTCGAGGCCGAGCACGCAGCCGCCAATGCAGATTCCGGGCAGGTTGATGTGAATGCCCGCAGCGAACCATCCAGCACGGCGATGCGCGCCAGACACCCGGCCACCTGGGCTTCCGGTTCTGGTTCAGCCGGCGGCTGCACGGGAAGTGGCTGGTTGTTGCGGATCGGCATGGGGTGCATCTCAATCACTGTCCCGGAACCGTTCTGCCGGTACAGCGGCGAATTCCGCGTCCCCGGCAATCTGCGAATAGGTGTCGAGCAAGGCGCAATAGGGCTCGATTTCGACCATCTCTCTCGCATCGAGTTGCACCCCCGCCGCGGCAAGACGCGCGATCCGGGCCAGCGGCTCCCCCAGCGACAAGCCGGGGGAGCCTTGGGCGGCAGTCTGCTTGGGAGGAAGCGCTGCCATTAGTTCAGCCGGATGGTGGCGAGGTCCTGCAGCCAGCTCTGAGCCGGCACATACCCGGAGATCTTGGGGCTCATCGCCCGCGGATTGGCATCGTGGACCACGAATAGCCAATAGGCCTGGTCGACGAAACGCGTATGTAGCTTGGCCATCAGCGCGTTACGTTCCGCTGGGTCGAAGGCCGTGCGCAACTTCGCGCAAATATCGTCGATCACCGTGTCGTTGACGTGGCCAAAATTGATGCCGTTTGGCGCCACCATGTCACTTTCCAGCATGAAGACAAAACCGAAGAACGGGTCGGTGGTGACCCAGCTCGAATTGATAGCATCGGTGTGGGCGTTGTCGGGGGCAGCAGCACCCGCGTTGCGGCGTGCCCGCAACGCGTTCCATTCGAGCACTTCAAAATCCACATCGACGCCCACATCCTTCAGGTTCTGCTGGATGTACTCGTTCATCGCGAGCGGCGACATCTGGCCCGATCCGGACGCGGAGATAACCGTGTGAAGCGATAGCCGTTTGCCGGGGCCGTAACCCGCCTGAGCTAGCAAGGCGATCGCCGCTTTCGGATCATACTTGATCTTGAACTCGGGATCACCATACCAATTGTTGTCTGGCCTCACGGATCCAGATGCGGGGTACGCGTAGCCGTTCAGGAGGTTGACGATTCCATCCCTGTCCACGGCGAGATTGAGCGCGCGACGCACCCTGACATCGGCGAGTGGCGAGTTCTCCGTGGTGTTGAGCATCCACGGCCAGACATGCGGATAGCCGTTACTGGTGATGGTGAAGCCAGAGGATTTGATCTTCGCCAACGCGTCGGTGGGCGGCGCCTCGATCCAGTCGACTTGCCCGGAAAGGAGAGCCGCTGTCCGCGCGCTCGCGTCGGGAATCGGTACCAGCACGAGCCTGTCGAATTGCGGCACGCGTGCTGGGTTCCAGTAATCCTTGTTGGCGACCATCTCAGCGCGCTCGTGGGGAACAAGGACGTCCAGCTTGAACGGCCCCGTCCCAGATGGATGCTTTGCAAATTCGTCCCAGTCGCCGTGCAAGGCCTGCCATCGTGCGGGGCTAACGAACCATATCTCAGTCAAGCTGTAGGGCAGGAGAGCGTTGGGCTTCTTGGTGATTACCTCGAAGGTGAGGTCGTCCACCGCACGATACTCGACCACGTCGGCGATATAGTCGCCGGACTGCCCCGCCAGCCGCTTGCTGAACTGCGGAGCGGACTTGTTCAGCAGTTTGTCGAAGTTCCACACAGCAGCCTGCGCATTCCAGGCACTACCGTCGTGGAACTTGACTCCGGGCCGTAGCTTGAAGGTCCATTTGCGCTGATCGGACGGATCAACCGACCAGCTTTTGGCGAGGCTGCCATAGAGTTCGGCCGGCTTACTGCCATCGCTCAGATCCCAAGCAATCAGCGTGTCGTAGAGGGTAATGCCGGCGAAGCGCTCTCCTTCCGCGCCTTGGTCAGGCGAGCCGGCTGTCGCTGGAATGTCGGACAGGGTCATGGCAACCCGAAGCGTTTTGGCATCATCTGCGAGAGCGAGGTGGCTGACCGACGCGAACGCCAGCACTGCAAGGGCAAGTCTCAATCCTTTGGTACGGTATCGCATTTTTATCCCCTTTCTTGGATTATCGCTGAACTTTGCCGTTCTCTCCTGTCAGCCGTCGAGCCAGACGCCGGGGCCTGGATCGAGCACCTCCACGCCGACCGGTGTCACAAGCACGGTGCGCTCCACGCACGCCGAGCCGAAACCGTGTCGCACAAGCATCGGTTCGAGCGAGAAGACCTCGTTGGCCTTAAGGGTCGTGTGGCACTCCGGATTGAAGCGTGGCGGTTGGAAGAGCGTTGTGCCCACACCATGCGCGCGGTAGTAGTAGTCGTCGCGAAAGCCGTGTTGACACGCGACGGCGAAGGCCGCGTCGTCTAGCTGGCTTTGGGGTATGCCCGCGGCCGCCGCCGACAGCGAGGCTTCGGTCATCTCTTGGGCGGCGCGAACGAACCGAAGAGCGTCCTCTGATGGTTCGCCGACGATCGCCGTGCGGGCGTTATCGGTGACATAGCCGTCGAGGACGAGCCCAAAGTCGATAAAGAGTATGTCACCCTGGCGGAGTCGGTAATTCGTCGGAAGGACATGTTTGAGCCCAGCGCGAGCGCCGCCCACGAGCGCCAGCGAGAAACACGGTCCCTCCGCCCCGCCCGCCATCATTGCATCGAACGCGACGCCGGCCAGGTGCTGTTCGCTCACGCCGACGGCAACCCTTTCGCGAACCGCAGAGAAGACGTCGACGACCACGCGGTTGGCGCGCCGCAGGACGGCGATCTCTGGGTCCGACTTGATCGCCATCAGCCCTGCAAGCTCATCCGAAAAGTCGATGATACCGGTCTGGCTCCGTCCCCGGGTGACGACATCCGCAAAACCCTGACCTATTGGGCCGACCGACGCCAACACACCGCCGCCCGCGCCGTAGTCTTCCAGGATCTCACGAACCAGGGCCTCAAGCGGCCTAGCATCCGGCTTGTAGCGTTTGGGTGCCGTCGGGCGAACATCCTGGACGTGCGTCATCCAGATGCTCGATTGCATCGGCTCCGCTCGCATCAACGAGTTGGTTGCGACTGCGCACTGACCCTTGGTCGTGATGATGACAGCGGTCTGCCCGACAGAGCTCTCGAAATTCGTGAGATAGCGCACATTGCCGCTGTCGCCCGGGCCGCCAAGCACTATGAGCGCCTCAGCGTCGCACGCGCTCAATCGCTTGGCCACTCGGTCCCAGCGCACCCTGTATTCGGATTCCGGAAACGGCACCCGCAGCCAAGGCCTCCGGTTCTCAATGTCGTAGGGGATACGACCCCATGCCGGTCTCATCAGGGCGAGCCCGCTCATCGCCGAGCCGCTCGCCGCAGACGCGGGTATGGTGATGCGAGGGCGTCTATGGCTGAGTTTCGGTTCACGTGCTGTTCCCTCCATTGCAGCTACGCTACCGGCTTACGGGATCGACCTTCAAATGAGTTCTGAGGGTTTTTCTATAACCAGTGGTTATGATAAAGACCGATCAGGGTCACCCAATTCACCCACGCCGCCCCTCAGCCGCGAGAATCCATACTCCTGCGTTATAATTGGGGACGGTCTGTTCATTTCACTCCTGGCCGAGCTTTGGTGAAGCTGGGATACGAGCCACGTTTGCCGTTGGACTGGGAGAGTGACGCCAAGAAAACCGAATATGTAGATCGGAAATCGACCCAGCATTGCGAAAGCGGCTGTACGACTTGATTGATCAAATGTTGATGCTTGAACTGCACGGCTTGTATGAAATTGCCAAGTCGCACGGGTGAGGAATTCCGTTTCGATCTGCAACGGTGTCGGCTTTCAGATTTCTTAGATGCGCGCCTCTATGGCCGAGATTGGCGCAAAGCGGTCGTTCCTGAGCCGTAGAAGCACAACTGGTATGAGGCGAGGCCCGCCTTTTCGCACGCCGTTGCCGCCGGTCGCCGCATCCTCAGTCTGAGAGCCTTTTCGAAATCCTGAGGTTTGCGCTACGTCTCACAGGCGACACCAACAAGACGGAGAAAATTACCAACGGGCCCAAAAAAACATTCTATTCAAAACTCATGGATTTATCCGGCTACGGTCGCTTAATTTTGGAAGAAACAAACGTAACTATTGATATGTAACAATGGTGGGCCCGGAGGGTGTGATATTCACCAGGAAAATCAATGGCTTACGGGGTGGTTAGCCAACCAATATCCTTCGTATGATCTCGTATGGTCTGGCGAACCTAAGGATTGGCAACCAGACTAATTTTCAAAACAATGCAGTGTCTCTATTCCACAACGCAAGCGCGGCTGATTTGAGGTCGAAACTGCTTTCGCGACATGCGAGACGTGTTCCGCCTCAGCCTGTAAGCGGCACGCCGAATTCTGGATGATTGAGGTACCAATCTTCAGCCCAGCGTGGCGCCGGCTGTTTTTGCTGGAAACGATCGTTTCCCACTTGACGCTTCTGGCGTCCAAGGTAGGCGGGTTGACGACCCTCGGCGTGCGGTCCAACTTCGGAACGATTCACTCCGTCCTCCAATCAGCGGAGGTGTTGAACGTTTCGGGCGGATATGCAGGACCAGCCAGCCGCGACTACGAAAGAAAGACCCTCGAGAAAGGCCCACGACGCACACGTGGATCTGATCGCTGTGGTCGTGGCGATGACGGATCAGGGACCTAGCATCCTCACAGTCGGGCAGCCCAACAATGCCTTGCCCTCAGGCCCCTTTGAATTCGGTCACCGTTCGCTTCAGTTCGGCCTGCGTGCCTGGGTGGAGCAGCAGACCGGCCACCAGCTCGGCTATATCGAGCAGCTCTACACGTTCGCCGACCGCGACAGGATCGGAGAACAGCGCCAGCAGCGGGTGATCTCGATCAGCTATCTTGCTCTCACGCGCGTGGAGCATTCTGCCGCCTCGCGTAAGCGCGCATGGCGGAGCTGGTACGACTACTTCCCTTGGGAGGACCACCGCTCCGGAACCCCCGCGGTGGTCGGGGACATTCTGCAGCCGCGCCTGCTGGCCTGGGCTGAAGAGGCCGCCCACGATCCGGTGAGGCGCGAGCGGCGGCAGCGCTCAGCGATCGCGTTTGGCTTTGACGGCCGCGACTGGAACGAGGAACTCGTCCTGCAACGTTACGAACTTCTCTACGAGGCAGCCCTGGTCGAAGAGGTGACGCGAGGGTCGGAGCAGGGCGCATCCCTTCCAGTACCCGGAACTTCGATGACAGCCGACCATCGGCGCATCCTGGCAACGGGGATCGCGCGGTTGCGTTCGAAGATCAAATATCGCCCTGTGGTGTTCGAGCTGATGCCGCCCGTTTTCACCTTGCTCCAGTTGCAGCGAACCGTGGAGGCGCTCTCCGGGAGGCTGCTCCACAAGCCGAACTTCCGACGCCTCATCGAGCAGCAGGACCTGGTCGAGGAAACGGGAGAAACGACAGCGGACACCGTCGGGAGGCCGGCTAAACTTTTCCGCTTCCGCCACGCGGTTCTCGACGAGCGGGTTGTCGCGGGGACGAAATTGCCACTATCGCGCGCTTGACAGTCATTATTCTCACAATAAGAATATAGCCGAATTATACTCATCAAGAGCATAATTGGAGCGCCGATGCCCGTTTCGCTTTCCACCGCCGCATCCCTCTATGATCGCGTCCGGCGGGTGATCCCGCCGATCGAATGGCCAGCCTTCACGGACGACATCGACGCCATTCTCGCGCTGAAGCGCGAGCGCAACGCCGTCATCCTGGCGCACAACTACCAGACGCCCGAGATCTTCCACTGCGTGGCCGACATCGTCGGCGACAGCCTGGCGCTCGCCCGCAAGGCGATGTCGGTCGATGCGGATGTCATCCTGCTCGCCGGCGTGCACTTCATGGCCGAGACGGCGAAGCTGCTCAATCCGGGCAAGACCGTGCTTATCCCGGATCTCGGCGCAGGCTGTTCGCTGGCGGATTCGATCACGGCTGCGGACGTGCGCCTGATGCGGCAGCGCTATCCAGGCGTTCCGGTCGTGACCTACGTCAATACGTCTGCCGCCGTGAAGGCCGAGTCCGATATCTGCTGCACATCGGGCAATGCGCTTCAAGTGGTGGAATCGCTCGGCGCGCCGCGGATGATCATGCTGCCCGACGAATATCTGGCAAGGAACATCGCGGCTCAGACGAAGATCGAGATCATCGCCTGGAAGGGGCACTGCGAAGTGCATGAGCGCTTCACGCCCGCCGACATCCGCGAGCTGCGCGAGGCGCATCCCGGCGTCACGGTGCTTGCCCATCCCGAGTGTCCGCCGGARGTYGTCGCGGAAGCGGATTTCGCCGGCTCGACCGCGGCGATGTCGGACTATGTCGGACGACACAAGCCCGCGCGGGTCGTGCTGATGACCGAGTGCTCGATGAGCGACAACGTCGCCGTCGAGCATCCAGAAGTCGACTTCGTGCGCCCGTGCAACCTCTGCCCGCACATGAAGCGCATCACGCTCGCCAACATCCGCGCAGCGCTCGAGCAGAACCGCCACATCGTGACCATCGATGCAGATGTCGCTGACCGCGCGCGCCGGGCGGTGGAGCGGATGCTCGCGCTATGACCATGGACAACCTCGACGGCCGGCCAGTCATCATCGGCGGCGGCATTGCGGGGCTGATGACGGCGCTTCGTCTCGCCCCGGAGCCGGTCGTCCTGATTTCAAAAACCACGCTGGGAGACGAAGCCTCCAGCCCGCTTGCCCAAGGTGGGATTGCGGCGAGCCTCGGCAGCGACGACAGCCCGGACCTGCATTTTGCCGACACGCTCGCGGCCGGCGACGGGCTCTGCGACGAGAAGGCGGCGAGGCGCGTCGTCGAGGCGGCACCGGAAGCGATCGACTTTCTCGAGCGGCTCGGCGTCAGATTCGACCATGCTGGCGACGGCACCTTCCTGCTTGGTCTCGAAGCCGCGCATTCGCGCCGGCGGATCGTCCATGCCGGTGGCGACGCCACCGGCCGTGAACTGGTCCGCGCGCTCGTCGCCGCAGTACGACGGACACCGTCGATTGCCATCCTTGAAGGCATCGAGGTGAGACGCCTGCTTGTCGAGAACGGCGAAATCGCCGGCGTTCTCGCCATCGGCAACGGCGACGCGATCACACTCTCGACAGGCCGCGTGGTGCTCGCAACCGGAGGCGTAGGCGGGCTGTTCCACCATACCACGAACCCGCTCGGCTCATTCGGTCAAGGCCTGGCGCTTGCCGCGCGCGCCGGCGCGGAGCTCGCCGATCTCGAATTCGTGCAGTTCCACCCGACCGCGCTCGACGGACCGCGACGCCCGATGCCACTGATCAGCGAAGCGGTGCGCGGCGAAGGCGCGGTCCTTGTCGACGAGCTGGGCCGGCGCTTTCTCGCCGATACGCCCGCAGGCGAGTTGGCGCCGCGCGATGTCGTGGCGCGGGGCGTATGGCGCGAGCTTGGCGCCGGGCATCGCGTGTTCCTCGACGCGCGGCAATGCCTCGGCGCGAGATTTGCCGAGCGCTTCCCGGCGATCGCATTGCTCTGTCGCGAGGCCGGCATCGATCCCGCCGTGGAGCCGATCCCCGTGCGTCCCGCCGCGCACTATCACATGGGCGGCGTGGCCGTGGACGCCGAGGGCCGCAACTCGCTTCGCGGCTTGTGGGCCTGTGGCGAGGTCGCCAGGACCGGACTGCACGGAGCCAACCGGCTTGCCAGCAACTCGCTTCTCGAAGCCGTGACATCCGCCGCCTCGGTCGCGACAAGCGTCGCTGCCGCGCCACCAGGCACGCACAGGCGGCTGAGGCCGGCGATCGTGCCGCTGCGACCGGATGCCTCGCGCGTCCGTCCGATCGCCTCGCATGCACTCGGCATCGAGCGCGASGGCCGGACGCTGCGCGAAGCGGCGAAGACCCTGGCCCCGATCGCGGTTGGCCATGATGTCGCCTCAGACCCSGCGCTGGTCGCGCTGATGATCGCGGTCGCGGCCCTTCAGCGAGAGGAAAGCCGGGGGGCGCACTTCCGGGCCGATTTTCCCAAGCGACAGACACAGCCGCAATCCCTGCGGCTGACGCTCGACGGGACATTTGAAGCTGCATCTGCATATACCAGTCTAGCCCCAGCACGGATCGCCTGAAATGACACCAATCTTGCCTCTACCCTCGATCGTTATCGAACCGATCGTGCGCAGTGCCCTTCTGGAAGATCTCGGCAGAGGTGGCGACCTGACCAGCGATGCAATTATCCCTTACGATCATACGGCAACGCTTGCGCTCAACGCGCGGCGGTCCGGTGTTGTTGCCGGGCTCGATCTTGCGGCGTTCGCCTTCCTGCTCATGGAATCGACGATCGATATCCAGATCCAGCACCACGACGGCAGCGAAGTCGCGGCGGGCGAGACGATCGCCAGCGTGAGCGGACCGGCGCGTGCCCTGCTCGCCGCCGAGCGCACTGCGCTCAACTTCCTCTGCCACCTGAGCGGCATTGCGACGGCCACGGCGGCGATCGTCGAGGCTGTGCGCGGCCACAAGGCCAAGGTCGGCTGCACGCGAAAGACGACGCCTGGCCTGCGCGCGCTGGAAAAATATGCCGTGCGTGCCGGCGGCGGCGCCAATCACCGCTTCGGCCTCGATGACGCCATGCTCATCAAGGACAACCACATTGCCACCGTCGGCGATATCCGCACGGCGATAGAGCGCGCGCGGGCGGCCGCAGGCCACATGGTGAAGATCGAGGTCGAGGTCGATACGCTTGAACAGCTCGATATCGCGCTGGCGGCGGGGGTCGACGCGGTGCTGCTCGACAACATGTCCGTAGAACAACTGGCCCAGGCGGTGGCGATGGTCGGGGGGCGCGCAATCACTGAGGCATCCGGTGGGGTGACGGTGCAGACCGCACCGGCAATTGCCGCGACCGGTGTCGACCTGATTTCGGTCGGCTGGATCACCCACAGCGCGCCGATCCTCGACATCGGCTTAGACGTCGAAGTCGATATGAACAGGAACAAGCTTTTGAACTGAGGGGCGAAAGGCAGTCGAGTTCAGTTCGACTTGGCTGATTACCGCCTGCGCCCCGGACTATCTGGAGGAATTGAATGCGCAAAATCGTTGCCGGCAAACTGCACGGCATCTACGTGACCGAAGCCAATCTCGACTACCATGGCTCGATCACGCTCGATCCGGACCATTGCGAAGAGGCAGGCATCCTGCCGATGGAATTCGTCGAGATCTGGAACAAGAATTCCGGGGCGCGCATCTCGACATACGTCATCCTCGGCGAACGGGGCTCGCGCTGCTGCATTCTCAATGGCGCAGCCGCCCGCACCTGCCAGCGCGGCGACCAGGTCATCATCTGCAATTCCGTCTATGTGCACGAAAGGGAGCTTACCGTTCTCAAACCGCGTGTGCTGACGTTCGACGAGAATAATCGTGTCGTTGACCGTCTGGTCTATTCAGTCGATCGCAATGTGGGAGGGGGTTACAGCTTTTCCATACTCGACGAAGCCCACAACGCCGTCCCGGTTCCGACACTGGTAGGCGGATGATGGCGAGCCCACGCTCGTTTGCTCGGATAGTACCGAACGTTCTAACGATGGAGACGGAATGAACGCCGAATTGCATCTGAACGCGGCCATTGGGCCGATCAATGGGGCATCGCCCCAATGGACCCGCGAAGCGGCGCAGGCAATCTACGACCTGCCCTTCAACGACCTGCTCTTCCAGGCCCAGACCATCCATCGCGAGAATTTTGATCCCAACCGGGTGCAATTGTCGCGACTGCTTTCGATCAAGACCGGTGGCTGCCCCGAGGATTGCGGCTATTGCAGCCAGTCCGCCCACCACCAGTCGGGTCTCAAGGCTTCGAAGCTGATGGAGGTCAAGCGCGTCATCGCCGAAGCCAGGAAGGCGCGCGACGCGGGCGCCACGCGCTATTGCATGGGGGCCGCCTGGCGCAGCCCCAAGGACCGCGACATGGACGCGGTCGTCGCCATGGTCGAGGGCGTGAAGGCGCTCGGCATGGAGACCTGCATGACGCTTGGCATGCTCGACCTCGGACAAGCGCAGCGGCTCAAGCAGGCCGGCCTCGACTACTACAACCATAACATAGACACCTCCGAGCGCTATTACAGTGAGGTCATCTCGACCCGGACATTCGCCGACCGGCTGGATACACTAGCCAATGTCCGCGACAGTGGCATCAAGGTCTGCTGCGGCGGCATTGTCGGCATGGGCGAGGAGAGGGCCGACCGCATCGACATGCTGGTGACACTCGCCAACCTGCCGGAGCCGCCCGACAGCGTGCCGATCAACATGCTGATCCCGATCGAGGGCACGCCGCTCGGCGAGGCCGAACCGATCGAGCCGATCGAATTCGTGCGCACGATCGCGCTTGCCCGCATCATGATGCCGAAGTCGCATGTGCGGCTCTCGGCTGGTCGCACGGCGATGAGCGACGAGATGCAGGCGCTGTGCTTCTTTGCTGGCGCCAACTCGATCTTCGTTGGCGACACATTGTTGACCGCCGAGAACCCCGGAGAGGACAAGGACAGCGCGTTGTTTCGAAGACTGGGCATCAGGCCGATGGAGCGCGACGCCCAGTGACGGGCCGATCGGAACCACGGCCCTTGCTCGATCGCTACGAGGTCAGCYTGCGCGGACTGGCCMGCAAGAGCCGGTTGCGAACCCTAAGCGACCGCAAAGGCCTCGATTTTGCCTCCAACGATTATCTTGGCCTTGCCTGTTCGAAGCGTATGGCGGAGGCGGTCGCGGGGGCACTCGCTGCCGGCACGCCCATTGGGGCGACCGGTTCGCGGCTGCTGCGCGGCAACGACCCCGAGCATGAGGCGCTCGAGGCCAAGGCGGCAGGCTTCTTCGGCGCCGAACGCGCCCTGTTCTTTGGTGGCGGCTATATTGCCAACTTCGCGGTGCTGACGACATTGCCGCAGAAGGGCGACCTGATCGTGCTGGACGAACTTATCCATGCCAGCGCGCATGAAGGGGCACGAGCCGGCAGAGCGGAGGTGACGCAAGTTGCGCATAACGATACCCACGCCGTTGACGATGCTATCCGCACCTGGCGCGCCAGGGGCGGCGTGGGCCACGCCTGGATCGTTGTCGAAAGCCTCTACAGCATGGACGGTGACAAGGCTCCGCTGGGCGAATTGATCGAGGTTGCGGACCGCCACGACGCATTCCTGTTTGTGGATGAAGCGCATGCCACTGGCGTCTACGGTCCGGACGGGCGCGGGCTCGCGCATGATCTCGAGGGACGCAGCAATGTCGTGGTGCTCCATACTTGTGGCAAGGCCCTCGGTGCATCAGGCGCGCTTGTCACGGCGCCGGCGGTGCTGTGCGAGTTTCTGGTCAACCGCTGCCGGCCTTTCATCTACGCCACCGCGCCATCGCCTCTAATGGCGGTAGCGGCGGCAACGGCGCTCGACATAGTCGCACACGGACCGGATCGCCGGGAGCGTCTGGCCCGGCTGGTCGCGCTTGCAGGCAAGAAGGTCACGGATCTGGGCCTGCCTATGAGCGGCTCCCAGATCCTGCCGATCGTCGTCGGCGACAATGCCCGCGCAATGGCACTGGCAGCGGCCCTACAGTCGCGCGGTTTCGACGTGCGCGGCATCCGCCCGCCAACGGTGCCCGAGGGAACTGCAAGGCTCCGCATCTCGCTTACGCTGAATGTCGGTGAGGATGATGTCTCGGCGCTTTTCGACGCGCTGGCCCAGGAATGGGAGCGCACGCCATGACGGTGCAAGTCGTCGTGACCGGCACCGATACCGGTATCGGCAAAACGGTGTTTTCTGCAGGTCTTGCTGGTCTGCTCGACGGCTTTTACTGGAAGCCTGTCCAATCTGGTCTCGATGAGGAGACCGACAGCGAGGTCGTTGCCCGACTTTCGGACCTACCTTCCGGGCGCGTCCTGCCGGAAGTGTACCGCCTGAAGATGCCGCTGTCGCCGCATCGGTCAGCCGAAATCGATGGCGTTGCGATCGAGGCTGCGAAGCTGTCGCTTCCAGAGTTACCAGGGCCGTTGGTTATCGAGGGCGCCGGCGGGCTGATGGTGCCGCTCAATCGGCAGACGAAGTTCATCGATGTTTTCAAGGAGTGGCGACTGCCGGTCGTTCTTTGCGCGCGCACGGCGCTTGGCACCATCAACCACACGCTACTATCCATCGAGGCTCTTCGCGCCCGCTCGATCACATTGCTCGGCATCGCCTTCATCGGCGACGAAATGGTCGACACGCAAAAGACCATTGCCGAGATGGGCAAGGTGCGGGTGCTCGGTCGTCTGCCGCGGCTCGATCCGCTGACGCCGCAGGCACTCGCCGCGACGATGCGGGCGGCATTCAAAGCCTCCGACTTCGTGGAGACAAGCGCGTGAGCTCCTCCGCCGTCTGGCACCCTTTCACGCAACATGCCGCCGAGCCGGTGCCACCGACGATCGCGCGCACCGAGGGCGCCTATGTCGAGACACGCGAAGGCAGGCGTATCCTCGACGCGATCTCTTCCTGGTGGGTTATCACCCACGGCCATCGCCATCCGAGGATCGTGGGAGCGATCAGAAACGCGACCGAGACACTCGACCAGGTGATCTTCGCCGGCCTCAGCCACGAGCCCGCCGAACGCCTGGCCTCGGCACTCGTCGATATGGCGCCGAAGGGTCTCGACTGGGTCTTCTACTCCGACAGCGGCTCGACCAGTGTCGAGGTCGCGCTGAAGATGGCGCTCGGCTTTCACCGCAACAATGGCGCGCCGCGATCCCGCATCGTCGTCATGGAGCACAGCTATCATGGCGACACCATCGGGACGATGAGCGTCGGCGCGCGCGGCGTCTTCAACGCTGCTTACGAGCCGCTGCTGTTCGAGGTCGACACTATCCCCTTCCCCGCCGCAGGCCGGGAGCAGGAAACGCTCGACGCTTTCGAACGACTGGCGCGAGACCGCGACGTTGCCGCTTTGATCGTCGAGCCGCTGGTGCTCGGCGCGGGCGGCATGAAATTCTATCCCGCCAGCCTGCTCGCCGAAATGCGCCGGATCTGCACGGCGCATGGCGTGCTGTTCATCGCCGACGAAGTGATGACCGGCTGGGGCCGCACCGGCACCATGTTTGCCTGCGAACAGGCGGCGGTCGTGCCCGACATATTGTGCACCTGTCTCTTATACACGGCACCATGTTTGCCTGCGAACAGGCGGCGGTCGTGCCCGACATATTGTGCACCTCCAAGGGGCTGACGGGCGGCTCGCTGCCGCTCGCAGCGACGCTTGCCACCGACGAGATCTTCCGCGCGCACTACTCCAGCGATCGGGCAAGGACCTTCTTCCATTCGAGCTCCTATACGGCCAACCCTATCGCCTGCGCGGCGGCCCTCGCCAATGTCGCCATCTGGAATAGAGAGCCTGTGCCGGGACGCGTGGCCGCCTTGTCACGCATGCAGGCGGATAAGATGGCGCGATTCAACGGGGATCCGCGTTTCGAGAATGTGCGCACGACCGGAACCATAGCCGCGCTCGACCTGCGCGTCGGCAATGCCGGCTATCTCGCCGAGGTCGGCCCAAAGCTGCGTGCTTTCTTCCTCGATCGCGGATTGCTGGTCAGGCCACTCGGCAACGTCATCTACGTGCTGCCGCCCTACTGCGTGATTTCGAGCGAGCTTGACCGGCTCTACGACGCTATCGACGAGGCGGCCGGACTTGCGGGCGACAAAAGATGAACCGCACAGCGCGCATCACAGGCCTCGGCCATCACGTGCCGGCGCGCAGGGTGGACAACGCCGAGATCGAGGCAAGCCTCGGGCTGGAGGCTGGCTGGATCGAGGCGCGCACCGGTATCCGCTCGCGCTTCTGGGCCGAGCCCGGCGACACGCTTTCCGGACTGGCGACAAAGGCAGGCGAGATGGCGCTGCAGAACGCCGGTATCGATCGCAAGCAGATCGGGCTGCTTGTGCTGGCGACTTCGACGCCTGATCATCTGCTGCCGCCCAGCGCGCCACTGGTGGCGCACAGGCTCGGCCTTGAAAAGGCAGGCGGTGTCGACCTCGCCGGGGCCTGTGCGGGCTTCGTCTACGCCATGGCTTTCGCCGATGGCTTCGTGCGTCTCAACAACAGGCCAGCCCTGATCATCGCCGCCAACATCTTGAGCCGTCGGATCAATCCGGCGGAACGCGCAAGTGCCGTCCTGTTTGCCGACGCCGCGGGCGCGATCGTGCTCGCGCCGTCAAACGATCCCGGCCACGGCATCCTCGGCTCTTCCTTTGCCGCTGACGGCTCCGCTTACGGCCTGATCCACATTCCAGCGGGCGGCAGCAACCGTCCGTTCGGGGAAGAGATCGACGTCGCCGAAACCCGCATGACCATCGCGAACGGCCGCGAGGTCTTCGCCAAGGCGGTGGAGATGATGAGCCGCTGTTCAGACGAGGCGCTCGCGGCGGCCGGTCTTTCGGCGTCTGACATGACCCGGTTCGTTCCCCACCAGGCAAATGCCCGCATCTTCAACGCCGTTGGTAAGTCGCTGGGCATCCAGGATGAGCGCATCGTCAAGACCATTGCCGGCTATGGGAACTCGTCGGCCGCAACCATCCCGCTATCGCTGTCTGTTGCACACAGCGCCAGTCCCTTTCGGCCGGGCGAGAAACTGCTTCTGACTGCAGCCGGCGCAGGTATTACCGGCGGAGCTCTGGTGGTTGGCATTTAGCTTCGGCTAGTGCCCAGGTGGCGAAGTCTGGTCCAGAACGCTCGAGCTAGATTCCGCCCATACACAGATACTTCATCTCGAGATATTCCTCCAAGCCATGCCGGGAACCTTCGCGACCGATCCCTGATTGCTTCATGCCTCCGAAGGGAGCGGCTTCCGACGACATGCGGCCAGTGTTGATGCCAATCATGCCGTATTCGAGCGCCTCGGCCACATGCCAGACGCGCTTGAGGTTTGAGGCATAGAAATAGGCGGCGAGGCCGTAGATCGTATCATTGGCTTCGCGCACGACCTGATCGGGATCCTCAAAGCGGATGATGGGTGCGAGCGGCCCAAAGGTCTCCTCTTGCGCCAGCAGCATGTCGCTGGTGATGTCCGTCAGAACAGTCGGCTCGAAAAAGGTGCCGCCCAGACCGACCCGGCATCCGCCACAGCGGATCGCTCCGCCTTTCTGGATGGCATCGGCAATATGGGCCTCGATCTTGGCGAGCGCCTGTGTGTCGATCAGCGGTCCGATGGCGATACCCGGCTCGAAGCCGTCGCCAACCGGGAGCGAGCGGACCCGCGCCGTGAATTTCTCTGCGAATTCGTCATGCACGCCCGATTGCACATACAGTCTGTTGGCAGACACGCAGGTCTGCCCGGCATTTCGAAACTTTGCCTGGATTGCGCCGTCGACGGCGGCATCGACATCGGCATCGTCGAAGACGATGAATGGGGCATTCCCGCCCAATTCGAGGCTGACTTTCTTGACCTGATCCGAGCACTGGCGCATGAGCAACCTCCCGACTTCGGTCGAGCCCGTGAAACTGATCTTGCGCACCTTTGGATTGGTGCAAAGCTCTCGCCCCACCGCCGCGCCCTGCGAGGCATAGATCAAGTTTACGACGCCCTCGGGGAAACCTGCCTGTGCCGCCAGCGCGAACATCGCGCCGGCGACGAGCGGGGTCTGCTCAGCCGGTTTCAGGACGATCGCACAACCAGCGGCGAGCGCCGGTGAAATCTTGCGGGCAACCATCGAGGCAGGAAAGTTCCAGGGCGTGATGGTGCCGACGACGCCGATCGGCTGCTTAATAACCAGCATACGCCGATCCGTCGACGGCGCGGAAATCGTCTCGCCATAGATGCGATTGGCTTCCTCCGCGTACCATTGCAGGTAGGCGGCGGCATGCGTGACTTCCGAGACCGCCTCGGGCAGTGGCTTGCCCATCTCGGCGGTCAGGATCGCAGCCAGGTCATCTGTGTGATCAAGGAYCAGCTGGTGCCAGCGCCACAATGTGTCGCTGCGATCCCGTGCGGTCAGCGCTGCCCACTTGGCTTGTGCGGCATGAGCCCTGTCGATCGCAGCCTTCGTTTGCTCGACGCCCATATCCGGAAGTTCAGCCAGCAATTCGCCGGTCGAGGGGTTGAAGACCTGAAACACGCCTCGATCCCCCCGGTCGTCCCGGGGTGCCACACGATCAAGCGCCGCGAACAGGTCGGGTTGCTTGAGATGGCGAAGCAGTGAACTGTTTATGCCCGACACGGAAAAGCTCCTCAGGATAAGCCGACGTCTCGTCTTAGGAACATCGCGAAAGGCAGCGTAGCCTCAGCGTGACACTCGGCGTTTGTCCAGCGCATCGTTTTTTTCCCACTCTCGGCAACAATGCCTTCGGATTTCAATCCAACCTTGATGCAGGCAGCCGATTGTCGAACCGGACCGCCGTCACAAGAGTTGACAGAGCGACTTCGCATCGTCCAACCTAGACGCCTCACCAGGGGAGTCCCGGCAAGGGGCTGAGATACTGCTAATAGCGCGCAGTGACCCGTTGAACCTGATCCAGTTCATACTGGCGTAGGGACGGTGCGAGGTTTCGCGGGTCGGCAATCCGGCTTCGGTATTCGGGTATTGCCCGTCCTCCAGGCGAAGCGTCACTTCCTCCTCATCGCGTGGACTGGGTCTCCGTTGCACTCGAGCAAGGAGGCTCACTCATGAATGCCCACACCCCGACCGTCACCGTCGGCGAATTGCCCGCCTCGAAGAAGGTCCACAAGCCCGGCCAGATTCACCCGGAACTACGGGTGCCGATGCGCGAGATCTCGGTCCACCCAAGCGCCGGCGAGCCGGCGGTCACGGTCTACGACTCTTCCGGTCCCTATACCGACGCTACGGTGAAAACCGAGATCGAGCGCGGCTTGCCGCGGCTGCGCGGAGCGTGGATCGAGGCACGCGGCGATGTCGAGCGCTACGAGGGTCGCCTGGTCAAGCCAGAAGACAACGGTTTCGTCTCGGCCGATCGCCTGACCCCTGAGTTTCCTGTGCGCAACCAGCCATTGCGCGCGGCCGGCGGGCGTGCCGTCACCCAGCTCGCCTATGCGCGTGCCGGCATCATCACGCCGGAGATGGAGTTCGTCGCCATCCGCGAAAACCTCGGCCGCGAGCAGTTGCGATCGAAGCTCCAACGCGATGGCGAAAGCTTCGGCGCCGCGATACCGGATTTCGTCACGCCGGAATTCGTCCGCGAAGAGGTGGCGCGCGGTCGTGCCATCATTCCCTCCAACATCAACCATCCCGAGAGCGAGCCGATGATCATCGGCCGCAATTTCCTGGTCAAGATCAACGCCAATATCGGCAACTCGGCCGTCACCTCGTCGATGGCCGAGGAGGTCGAGAAGATGGTCTGGGCGATCCGCTGGGGCGCCGATACGGTGATGGACCTCTCGACCGGCCGCAACATCCACAACATCCGCGAATGGATCGTGCGCAACTCGCCAGTGCCGATCGGCACCGTGCCGCTCTACCAGGCGCTGGAGAAGGTCGGTGGCATTGCGGAGGATCTGACCTGGGAGGTCTACCGCGATACGCTGATCGAGCAGGCCGAACAGGGCGTCGACTATTTCACCATCCATGCCGGCGTGCGCCTGCCCTACATCCCGCTCACCGTCGACCGCGTCACCGGCATCGTGTCGCGCGGCGGCTCGATCATGGCCAAGTGGTGCCTGCATCACCACAAGGAGAGCTTCCTCTACGAGCATTTCGAGGAGATCTGCGACATCGCCAGAGCCTATGACGTGGCGTTCTCGCTCGGCGACGGTCTTCGCCCCGGCTCGATCGCCGATGCCAACGACGCGGCCCAGTTTGCCGAGCTGGAAACCCTGGGAGAGCTCACCAAGATCGCCTGGGCCAAGGACTGCCAGGTGATGATCGAAGGTCCCGGCCATGTGCCGATGCACAAGATCAAGCAGAACATGGACAAGCAGCTCGAAGTTTGCGGCGAAGCGCCATTCTACACGCTTGGGCCGCTCACGACGGATATAGCTCCGGGCTACGACCACATCACAAGCGGCATCGGCGCGGCCATGATCGGCTGGTTCGGAACGGCTATGCTTTGCTATGTCACGCCCAAGGAGCATCTGGGTCTACCCGACCGCGACGATGTCAAGACCGGCGTCATCACCTACAAGATCGCCGCCCACGCCGCAGACCTCGCCAAGGGCCATCCGGCCGCCAAGGTCAGGGACGATGCGCTTTCGCGGGCGCGCTTCGAATTCCGCTGGGAGGACCAGTTCAACCTGTCGCTCGATCCGGAGACGGCGCGCGCCTTCCACGACGAAACCCTGCCGAAGGAGGCGCACAAGGTGGCGCATTTCTGCTCCATGTGCGGCCCCAAATTCTGCTCGATGCGGATCTCGCACGACATCCGCGCCGAAGCCCAAAAGGAAGGGCTCGCGGCCATGGCGGCGAAGTATCGGGACGGCGGCGACCTCTACATGCCTGTCGACAGCACCTCTGCGCGCCCGACGTCGCCATGAAGGTGCTCATTCGCGGCGCGGGCGTTGCCGGGTTGACGCTCGCGCACGAATTGGCGACGCGCGGCGCCGAGGTGACGGTGGTGGAGAAACGCGAGGAGATCGCCGGCAACGCCTCCTGGCAGGCCGGCGGCATGCTCGCGCCCTGGTGCGAGCGCGAGAGCGCCGAAGAGGCGGTGCTCACGCTTGGGCGTAGCGCGGCAGACTGGTGGGACGCAGCGCTTCCCGGCCATGTCTCGCGCAACGGCACGCTGGTGCTGGCCCCTGCCCGCGACGTCGGCGAGTTGGACCGGTTCGGCCGCCGCACATCCGGCTTCAGGCCACTCGACGCCGATGAGATCGCAGCGCTAGAACCGGTCCTCGCCGGCCGGTTCGGGCGCGGCCTGTTGTTCGGCGAGGAGGCGCATCTTGACCCGCGCAAGGTCTTGCTTGCGCTTCGCGACAAGCTGATCGGCATGGGCGCTGGCCTCGAGTTCGGCAGCCGAGCGGTGTCCGTTGACGCAGATATCGAGGTGGACTGCACCGGCATCGCCGACAGGCGTGCCGAGCTGCGCGGAGTCCGCGGCGAGATGCTCATCCTGCGAACCGGTGAATTCTCGCTGGCCCGCCCGGTGCGCCTGCTTCATCCACGTATCCCGGTCTATATCGTACCACGCGGGGAGAACCTGTTCATGGTCGGCGCGACAATGATCGAGAGCGACGCGGCCGGCCCGATCACCGTGCGCTCGACCATGGAGCTGCTTAGCGCCGCATATGCGCTGCACCCGGGGTTCGGCGAAGCCGAACTGGTCGAAACAGGCGCCGGAGTGCGTCCCGCCTTCGCCGACAACCTGCCGCGCGTCGAGCGCGACGGAAGGCACCTTCGTATCAACGGCCTTTACCGCCACGGCTTTCTGCTCGCGCCCGCCATGGCCCGACAGGCAGCCGACATGATCCTTGGAGATCCCGCAGCAAAGGAGTTAGCTCTTGAAGCTCATCGTTAACAGCCAGAGCCATGACGTTGCGGCCGAGACACTTGCCGCGCTGATGACCGAACTCGATTTTGAAGGTGGCTGGCTCGCCACGGCGCTGAACGGCGAGGTCGTGCCGGCCAGGGAGCGCGACCGATGCCGGCTTACAGAGGGTGATCGCATCGAGATCCTCTCCCCGATGCAGGGAGGTTGATCCAATGCTTGAACTCTATGGACATAAGCTCTCGTCGCGCCTTCTGCTTGGCACCGCGCTTTACCCCTCGCCTGCGGTGATGGGAGAAGCCGTGAAGGCATCGGGCACCGAGATCGTCACCGTGTCGCTGCGCCGCGAGAGCGCGAGCGGCAAAGCCGGCGGTCAGTTCTGGTCGCTGATCCAGTCGCTTGGTGTTCGAGTCCTGCCCAACACCGCTGGCTGTCACTCGGTCAAGGAAGCGGTCACGACAGCGCAAATGGCACGCGAGGTGTTCGGCACGGACTGGATCAAGCTCGAGGTTATCGGCAACAACGACACGCTGCAGCCAGATGTCTTCGGGCTGGTCGAGGCCGCAAGGATCCTCAACGCCGAAGGCTTCGCTGTCTTCCCCTACACGACCGATGATCTCGTCGTTGCCGAGCGACTGCTCGACGCCGGCTGCAGGCTGTTGATGCCCTGGTGCGCGCCGATCGGCTCCGCACGCGGACCGCAGAACCCCGAGGCTCTGCGAAGCCTGCGCGGTCATTTCCCCGGCATTCCGCTGATCATCGATGCCGGCATCGGCAGGCCGTCGCATGCGGCTGCCGTAATGGAGCTCGGCTATGATGCGGTGCTGCTCAACACCGCAGTAGCCAAGGCGGGCGATCCGATCGCCATGGCAAYGGCCTTCGGCAAGGCGGTCGAAGCAGGCCGCGGGGCCTATTGCGGCGGTCTGCTGGAGCCGCGCGACATGGCCGTCCCCTCGACCCCTGTCATAGGCATGGCGGCATTCTCATGAAGCTCGATCCATTCTACCTGATCGTCGATTCCGCGGACTGGATCGAACGCCTTGTGCCGCTTGGCGTGAAGCTGGTGCAATTGCGCATCAAGGAYCARGACGAAGCGTCGCTGCGAGAGCACATTCGTGCTKCKAAGGCGGTATGTGRACGCCAYGGYTGYCAGCTCATCGTCAACGATTACTGGCGYCTCGCRATCGAGGAGCATTGCGATTTCGTCCATCTGGGCCAGGAAGACCTGGCTGAGGCCGATGTGAAGGCGATCCGCAAAGCGGGTGTGAAGCTTGGCCTCAGCACCCATGACGACGCCGAACTCGAGACGGCACTGCGAGCCGAGCCGGACTATGTTGCGCTTGGCCCGATTTACCCGACCATCCTCAAGGCGATGAAATGGGGCTCCCAGGGACTGGACCGGATCGCTGTCTGGAAGCAGCGCGTCGGCAAGCTTCCGCTGGTGGCGATCGGCGGACTTACCGTCCAGCGTATTGCCGGTGTTTTCGCGCAAGGGGCAGAGAGCGCCGCCGTGGTGACCGACATCACCCGCAACGCTGATCCGGAAGCACGTACACTGGAATGGCTGGCGGCCACGGCGCGATGGCGATGACACCGCATGTGCTGATAGTCGCGGGCTCGGATTCCAGTGGTGGCGCCGGGATTGCCCGCGACGTCGAAACTGTCGCGGCGTTTAGGCTGCGCAGTTGCCTCGCCGTCACGGCCGTCACTGTGCAGACGCACACCGCCGTCGAGCGCGTTGAGCAAATGCCGCCACAGCTTATCACCGCCCAGGTGTGCGCCGCCTTTGCCGCCAACCAGGTCGCGGCGGTCAAGATCGGCATGCTGGGGACAGCGGCGGCGATCGAGGCCGTCGGCTCTGTTTTGGCTGACCACCAACAGGTGCCGGTCGTCCTCGACCCGGTGCTGGCCTCGACCTCGGGACGACTGTTGCTGGAGGAGGATGCAATCGACATGCTGCATCGCGACCTGATGCCGCTGTGCCGGCTGGTCACGCCCAATCTGGTCGAGCTGGCGACGCTTACTCAATCGGTCCTGGCATCAGACGAAGAAGCCGCTTGCCGGCAGGGTAAGCAGTTATCGAGCACTGTGAGAACCACCGTGCTGGTCAAGGGCGGACATGCGCAAGGATCGCGAGCCGTTGATCTGCTGCTTCCACCAGATGGCCCGGTCATCCGGTTCGAATCGGCCCGACTGCAGCACGGAATGCGCGGTACGGGTTGTATGCTGTCAAGCGCCATTGCCGCCTCTCTTGCCCTCGGCGCATCGCTGGAAGACAGCGTGGGGAATGGCAAGCAGTATGTTTTCGACGCCATTGCCCAACTCCGGTGACATCGGCGCATCCGTACCGGAAAGAGCTATCAGCGTATTCACGGCGGTACGGAACGTCGCGGCTGATTTCACACGCGAGTCTGTCTATCATGTCCTGTCGCGCGTTTCATCACTGAGGCCGAGCGCAGCCAGCAATGATGCTCTCTGGCGCACCCATGGCCTCAGGCTGGCGTCTCAMGTCTGCCTTCAAGAGGCCGCGCGCAACGCCGTTCGCGACCGAATGAGGTGCAAAGCTGCCATTCTGCAAAACACAAACGCGATGGCGACCGGCTCTTGAATCGACTTTGGCGAACTGGCTCGTAACATATTGATAAATAAAGATTATATTAGTCGCTGAGGGTCATCGTTTTCTACAGGAAATCAATACGTTAGCGGGTGGTTCGCCAACCCATATCCTTCGTATGATCTCGTATGGTCTGGCGAACCTGCCGCCGAAAGGAAGTACGACACTGCGTGCATTGGAAGCGGCGCGCCGTCACGTCCTACAGTTAAGTCTTAGCTGGGGTCTGCCGTCGGCACAACCGGTCACGTGTCGACCGTACAGCGACGATTGCTTCCGCCATCTGGGTACTTCAGGCTGCCAGCCCTCGGCAGCCGCTGTGCCCGGTTCAGATGCAAACCGCATTCCAAAAGAATGTCTGGACAGGGGCCGCAGAACGAACCCGCTGCGCGGGAGGGGCGCCTGGGGTTGAGGTAGAGATCAAAAAAAAACCGGTCGTCGCGCCCGCATTGAGCGGGGTTCGGCAGGGGCAGAGCATCACGGGCTTCTTCAACAAGGAGCCTGACCATGCCCCATTCAGTTCTCGAAGCTCCGATCAGCCCACTGCGCCAGCGTCTGATCGACGACATGAACATGCGGCGTTTCTCACGGCAGACGCAGCACCCGCGCAAGCTGCCCGTGGTGCTCAGTCGCGACGAGGTTGCCCGGCTGCTCAACGCCACCACCTGCCTCAAGCACCAGGCCGCGCTGTCGGTTGCTTATGGCGCGGGCCTGCGCGTGGCGGAGGCGTCGATGCTTGAGGTCCACGGAGAACTCGATGGCGCACAGATTGAGGGGATGCTAAATTAGGAAAAAAGGCACGGTTCCTGACTTCCCGTTCGCGGCGTGAACTAGGTCGAAGCCGAACATTCCAATCGAATATCGGAGCGCCGAGCAGACCGCCAACAGAAGACGGACAGGCTATGGGCTAGATAATAGATCCGGATTGCCGCATGGGTACGATTTACCTGATTATGTCCGCGGCCGTTAGCTGGGCCATTTTCCGGATCATTGCTGGTCGTGCGACGCTGTCCACAGCACAGTTCGCGTGCGTCTTTGCTTTTGGCGCAGTGGCGTCGACGATACTCGCAATCGGCGTGGAAGGACTGATCGGCCTTGAAGTCGAACAAGAACAGCTCATCAAGCTCTACGCCGGCCCTGTAGATGAAATTGCCAAGGCTCTTCCGCTCTTGATTGTCATTGCCTGCTTTGCGGCACGGCGCGCTTTGACAATCTCCGATTACGTGCTCATTGGCCTCGCCGGTGGCCTCGGATATACTTTCGTGCATTGGAACCTGGCTGAACTTGCCGGGATAACTCCTTTCATATGGAGCCGGTACCTGCTGGGGTCTCTGCACGTCGAAGCCGGAAGTGATCATAGTCATTCTTTCTTTGTCGGTGCGGTCACCACCGCGTTCGTAGGTCTTGTCGCTGGCGTCGGCGTGCGCCTCGCCCGCCGGCGATCCATCATGGCGGCGGTTACCTTGGCCGGACTCCTGATGGTCATCTTCGAGAATTGCACCTATCGATGGCAGGTGGGGTCCCTGTCGGCCGGATGGCCAATGCACTACGGTGCAACACCGCCGTCGGGCTTCGGAGAGACATCTTCCTGGATCGTTGCCATGCATGGCGCGCTGTTCAATGGCAGAATCGAACTCTGGTTGCTGGTTGGCGGGTTGCTCGTTGCTACCTGGCTGGAGGGGCGCTGGACGACGCTCGCGGCTGTTGCCGGGCGCGAGCAGCTTCTGCTCGACGAAGACGCGCGAGTGCCCCTCGTTCTCGTCGAATGGATCGTCGCGATCCAACGACTGCCGATAGGCCGCGCGGCGTTCGAGCTGGTGAACCGATATTTTCGTGATCGCCGAGCTTATGCGCTGGTGCGCGCCGAATCTCTCCGCATACCGCCTGAACGCCAACTTGCCGCGAAAGCCGATGAGATCGAGCAGAGGATCATGGCGACGCGCTCCAAGGTCGCGCTACAGACCTCTTCCGACGTCATGTCGCAAGGCGCCGTTGGTCGATCGCCATCGCAACGGATGGCCACGCTTTGCCTGTATTTCCTGGTCGTTGTCCTTGTGATCGTGTTCTTCATGGTACCACCAAATGATTGGCAGACGCTGAAATCCACGCTCTTCAGTGATGGGCTTGCGTTCACTATGGTAACCGGCGCCATCGTCATCGCCGTTTGGGGTGCGCTGATCATGTGGAGTTCGCGAAGGTCCGTCGAGTTCGCGGCCATGCCGAGCGAGCAGTTTGAGCGGCATTTGGACACGCTGCTTATGTCAGGCGCGATAATCGCGATCGCGATCGCGATTATCGCATCTTTCCTCCCATTTGCGGCCCTCGTACCGGACTATTCGTCCTATTCTGGCGCCATCCTGACGAGCCAGTTGGAGCCATTCGAGCTCTGGTCATCCTACGGCGGATATCAAGCGGGCTACGGCGGCAACCCCCACACCTTCTTCGCTGCCGCCGCGTTGATTCTCGCCTGCATTGCCGCGGTCAGGATGCAAAGACGATAGTAACAAAACCGGTCAAGCAACGAGGCCACATTAGGACTTAGGAGCTGCAATATGCCCAACACATTGGCAAGTTTTTGGCTTCTTGCGGTCTTGTTCCTTTCACTCATCCAATATCGGTTGCTTGGCGGAAGGATAACCATCGGGCTCGGCCGGCTGCTGCTTGTTTTCTCGTACGGAGCGGCGGGAGCGTCGATCCTAAGCTTGGCCGCCCATCGAATCGCACTCATTGCGTTTGACAATAGCGTTGTCGCGTGGAGCATCGGTCCGCTGCTCGAGGAGTTCACCAAGGCATTGCCGCTGCTCATTCTGGCCTACGGATTCTCCGGATACCGGCGCCTGACAATTGCGGACTACACGCTCGTCGGATTTGCCAGTGGCCTGGGCTTCACGTTCACCGAAACGAATTTGCGCACCATCATCCATGGGGGATTTGCTTCGTTCGACGTCTGGCCATCCGAGCCGGTGGATTCGTTTGGAGAGTCGACCTACTGGGCGGCCGGCCACCCATTGTGGACGGCTTTCATCGGGCTCGGCATCGGAATAGGCATCCGTCTTTGGCCGAAAAATGCGCTTCACTTAGGACCTGCGGTCATGGCCGTCGTGCTCGTCTGCTTCGAGCACGTAATCACCAACTGGAAGGGGGTTCATACAGAATATTTCTTTGGCCAGATCCAGTCGATTGGGCGCGCTCCCGAATGGATTGAAGCCATCTTCTCGGTGGATCTGCATGGGCGTTTGGTCATGCTATTGCTGCCCTCGCTTTTGCTCGTCGCCACGGTCGTCGAGGGTCTGTGGGTCAGCCGAGCGCGTGTCGACAGTCGCGAGCTCATGCTGGCTGACGAAGGCGTGCGGCCGCTTGTGATCAGGGAGTGGATTGCACAAGCACGAGCGATCCCGCGCGGCCGTGCTGAATTCATGCGCATCGCGAGATATTTCAGGCGTCGGCGCGAATTGGATCTGGCAACCGCTGAGTTGGCCCGCGAAGCTGGCCACCTGGATTTGAAGGCCGCGGCGGTCTTTCTTAATCGGCTCATCACCCATGAACGGGAGGAACTCGATGTACCCTTGCCCGCGCGCTGGCTGCCCGCGCCGGGAGCAACGAAGCAAGCGCTCCTTTCCTTTATGCGGCGAAACCGGCTCGGGATATTCGTCATGGCGGCCATTGTCGTGCTGTTCATGATAGCTCCGCAGGCGCTTCCGGAATGGCTGCGCTCACTCCTCTTTGGGCCAATCTTCGCTTTGGCGACAATCCTGATGGGGGCGGCATTGTTCCTGTGGCGGGTGCGCGCGTTCAAGGAACGGGGCTGGCCGGATCCCTCGCGGACGGACGGCGAGACGCTGATGGCGTTTCACCTGCGGGCGATGCTTCTGGGAACGTCTGCGCTCAGCCTGGGCTTCGGGATCGTCGCGTGGTTTGTCTCGAGGCGCCTGCTCGCTCCGGCAGAGTCCTTGTATATCACGAACGCTTGGATCGACTGGCTAAATCAGGGCGGTGGTGGCCCGACGCTGATCGGACTTGGCGCCCTCGCAGGCAGCGCGCTCGCCGATCCCAACGCTCCCGATCCCTGCGCGGACCTGCGTCGCGAGGCTAAGCTGGGCGATCAGCGCATCAAAGAGCTGGAGCGTCTGGCGCGGGATTGGAAGCGGCCGCAACCCCCGCCGGGCGACTGGCCCGCAGGCCGACGCCCGACCGACCAGTTGTTGCCCAAGCTCGACGATGACAGCTGGACCAGGAGATTCCTCGACGCGGCAGGAAACACGAAAGTCGGCAAGCGTATCATCACAATTTGCAAGCCGATCCTGGGGCCTGGCGGGGTCGTTCGCGGCTATGCAATGGTTGAGCAGGAGGTCGACGACACGTCCGCAAATGGTGGCAATCCGGCGCCGCGGGGCGGCGGCGATCCCACCACGATCAGGCTGCCCGGCGGTCGGCGTTTGCATGTCGATCCGTTCGAGGAATGGCTTACCGGAAAATCGGCGGTGCAGGAGGCGCTCGACAGCGAGCGCGAGATGCAGAAAAAGCGCCACGCAGCCCTCGCGGGCTGCGAACAATTCGGCGCTCAGGACATGCCGCAGGATCGTGCGGTTCCGGCACGTCCCACCGCGGCGGGCAAGTCTCCCCGGGGCGATCTTCATACCCGGGACAAGGACCAGAGCCCCGAAGCGCAGGCAGCCCGGGATGCGGCCAACAAGCCCCCGAGCTACGGTCCCAACGACATTCTCAACCAGCCGCTCGGCCAAGACCCGCCGAAGGACCCGGCTAGCGCCAACAACCCTCCCGCCGACGATCTTCACACCCGGGACAGGGACCAGAGTCCCGAAGCGCAGGCAGCCCGGGATGCGGCCAACAAGCCGCCGAATTACGGTCCCAACGACATCCTCAACCAGCCGCTCGGTCAAGACCCGCCGAAGGACTCGGCTAGCGCCAACAACCCTCCCGCCAATGATCTCCACACCCGGGACAAGGACCAGAGTCCCGAAGCGCAAGCAGCTCGGGATGCAGCCAACAAGCCGCCGAACTACGGTCCCAACGACATCCTCAACCAGCCGCTCGGCCAAGACCCGCCGAAGGACTCGGCTAGCGCCAACAACCCTCCCGCCGACGATCTTCACACCCGGGATAGGGACCAGAGTCCCGAAGCGCAAGCAGCCCGGGATGCGGCCAACAAGCCGCCGAACTACGGTCCCAACGACATCCTCAACCAGCCGCTCGGCCAAGACCCGCCGAAGGGCTCGGCTAGCGCCAACAACTCTCCCGCCGATGATCTCCACACCCGGGACAAGGACCAGAGTCCCGAAGCGCAAGCTGGCCGCGACAAGGCGAACAAGCCCGTGGCCTCTGCACAGGATGACAGCCACGGCGATGGCGGCAACGACCGTGAAGACGGGGCCCGCAAAGATCCGCCGCCCRCTGACGACCACCCCCACACAGTGGACCGCGACGACTCGCCCGAGGCCAGGAAGGGCCGTGACGAGGCCAACAAGGCGCCGACGCCACCCCCCGACTATGACCCACGGAGGGACATTAAGACTAAAAACCAGAGCCTCGACGACCTGCGGGCACGCGCCCAAGCACAAAACATAGCGCTCGAGCGCGAAGGCCGCTACCGCGCGCCAACCATTGCCGCAGGCCAGGACGACGTCGGGCCGCAACTCAGCGAGGAAGAGAAGAAAGCCTTTTTCGAGCGCATCGGCGAAGGCAAGTACATGAAGGAGTTCAACGAGAAACTAGCCGACATCGACCAGAAGATCCGCGCGCTGGGCGGCGATCCCAATACCCCACCGCGCGCCCGGTTCGGCGAGCCCACCGATTGGTACCAATTCGACGACGGCCGCAAGCTTGTCGGGCCACAACTGAACCCGCTYGAGGGCCTGCGCAGCCAGACTGAGTCCGACATCGAACTGCTCAAGCGCATCAAGGCYGACACGATCATCCGCCGCCAGACTTACATCGACAGCAACGGGGACATCGACGCGGTCAACTGGTACGACGACGATCAGAAGCGGCGGATACTCTACAACAACCTCAAGACCACCTCGGACATGGCCGGCGGTGCCGGCCAGGCYAGCGCAGTCGAAACCCTGGGAGGTCTTTCGAGCGGCGGCGGTCCGCATGCGGACGGCCGGCCGGGCGGGTTCGGGCCGGAACGCCCCTCTGGCGGTGCGCCGGAGGGTGGCGGCGCAATAGAAGGCGGCGGCGGAAGCTCGGCGCCGCGGGGCGGTACGCCGGAATCAGCTCCGGTGGAGACGGCGCCAGTCGAAAAGGCGCCAGTCGAGGCCCAGATAAAAGGTGAGCCGGCGAAAGCCTTCGACGAACCCGCCCAGGGCCGCCACGACGGCAAGACTGAAGTCGGTCAGGCCCCGGACTCGCGTGCCGAACGGGCTGGCTCTGACACCATCAAGGATGCGCCGGCAAAGGTCTCCGAAAGCAAGGTGGGCGACACGGTCAAGGAGCCGACCGGCGAGACCGCGGGCGGCAACCCGCCAGAAGCCTACAAGGGCGCCGACAAGAACTGGCGCGAAGCCCCCATCGACCCCGATGGCAAGCCTGGGACCCGTCTGCCGCCCGACCACGACCCGATCGCCATCGACCCTACCGACCCGCCGATCGATCCGCGCACCGGCAAACCCTTCCCCGAGGGCGGCCGGCCGCCATCCGAAATCGAACATATCGGCGGCGGCAAAGCAGCGACGGCGGATGGCTCAGCCACTACCAAGATCGAGGGCCAAGGCAAGGCGGCGCTGGACAATCCGCCGGAAAACTATCGGGGCCAGGATAGGGACTGGCGCAGCGCGCCGAAGAGCGACGACGAGAGGTGGGGCACGCGCAAACAATACGACCCCTACAAGATCGATCCGCACGATCCCCCAATTGACCCGCGGACCGGCAAGCCCATCCCCGAGGAAGGCGGCCACGCCCTGCCCGGCAATGAAATGCCAAAGGGTGCCGAACCCAAGGCCGGGACGCCCGGCACCGAGACAGTTGACGTCAAGCCTGGCGAGGCCGCGTTGCCCCGGGGCGCCGAGCCTGCGCAGAAGCCGGCTGGCGCGCCCGAGCCGCAGCTCGGCAAGCCCGGGACGGAGACCGCAGATCTCACGCCTAAGGTGTCCGAGCCCGCCATAGACCAAGCCAGCACGCCCTCCAGCCAACCTGATCCGGGCAAGACAGCTAAGGTCGACGTTGGCATCCCTGGCGACAAGGCGACCGGGCCCAAGGGCACCCAGGTGCTCGACAGGGGCGAACTGCCCGACGGCGGCAAGACGCCCGGCGGCGGGATCGAGACGGCGCCCGACGGCACGCACCCGATCCGCATTAGCCGCAAGGAACTGGCCGAGCGCCTGAACGAGCCCATCGACCCAGCAACTCCGCGCCCCCCCGACGCCCCCGACAAACCGGCCGCTCCGCCACCCGAATTGCCCAAGGCAAAGTTGCCAGAAACGGTGGAACGGCCTAGGCCTGCCGACATGACCGACAAGCCGGCCGGGCCACCCGACAGCACACCCGCCGAGGAGCCCCCGCCGAACAGCCGCAGGGCCAATTGGGAGGCCGCCCAGCACAAGGCCGCCGGCGTACTGAGTGACGAGCACGTCGCGCCTTATAAGGACGGCATTCAGCAGCTTCGCGACACGATCGACCCGAAGACCGGCGAACCCTACGGGCCGGCCGGGCCCTGCGAAGCCACCAAGACGCTGCTTGAGCGGCCCGAGTACCAGGGCGCGCGCTCGGAGACCGTCAAGGTCGGTGAACTCAATCACGAGATCATCGTCACCAGAGAGGGCAACGTCGTCGACCCCTTCGCTCAGCAGGCGATAAGGGACGGCCACGTCAACGCCGACACCGTTAAGGGCACGCCCGGTCTCTCCGACGCGGTGGCAAAGGGCGTCTTCTCTCCCAAGCAGTGGAAGGCCTTCTCCGGCAAGGCCCCGCCGCCAGCGCTGAGATAGGACGGGTGGGTTTAGTCTGAGGACTGGTTCTGTGGAGACGGAAGCACGCACGGAGCCCAAGGTTCATCGACTTCGATTGGAGGCGAGCCGAGCCCGACTGGGGGAGTGATCGACAGATAAACCCCGTGAAGACCACTGAAGCCAGCAGATCAAGGGCCGAAAGCGCCATCTACTGACCGACATGGACGGTCTGTTGGTGGGCGCCGTAGTGCATCCGCTCGACGTGCAAGCTCGCGACAGGTGCTCCTGCAYTGCTGGCCAGATACACCACRCCTTTCGCTGACTGTGGCACGTGTTCGCCGCCGCCTTTGCCGGCGAGAAACTTGAGATCGCGCTTGCCGATCTCGGCGAATGGACGCTTGAGATCGTTCGCCGCTGCGAGCTTGCCAAGGCATCCCAATTCTTGCCGCGGCGGTGGGCTGTCRAGCGGAGCATTGCTTGGCTCAATCGCAGTCTCGCCAAGGACGTAAATTGTCGTCCGTGACSAAGCCTGAGSTTCAGGTTGGATTGATCAAGTGTGGGGCGAAGAGACTGAGCTGCCCCTGTCCGATAATTCCGATTGTAGCTCTACCCTCATTTCGATAMGRGGAARCAGTTTTCGGTCGAACTGATCGGGAAGTGTGAGGTGGCGCGAGGTGCGTGCGACTCCGCAGACGGTGGATGGCGCTGAAGTTTACGCCCTTTTGGCGCGCGTCCTGGCCAAACTCGATGAGCCCACAAAAATTCGCGCAGACGGAATCTATTTAGCTAACTGGCCCTCTGTTCGGATTTCAGTCGAACGCGCCATGATATTCAAGTCCGACGCGGAGACGGAGGCTTGGACCGCCTGGGTTGATCTGATCTGGATGTACAACACCAACCTCCCCTTCACGGCAGCAAGAACGCATTTTRTCGGACTGGGCGGCCAGCCGGCAAACGCGCTCAATGACGCCGTRGAGAATTGGGGGAAGTGTTCAGCCCCCGCCCTCATTTCGCATATCTACGGCTACCTGAAAGCCGGTGCAGAGACCTGGCCGGCTGGTCATGCGCACACGGTAGCTGGATGGGCATGTATCAACGGACCGTATTTGCTGAGAGGGGACACCACACTGGCATCCGCGCTCTCCGAGTTTCTGCAGCAGCATCCTTTGGTGGATCTCGTCAGGGAGCGGTTAGGCACGATCTTGAAAAAGGAGATTCCGCTCCACACGGTGACGCTTTATCGCGCTTGCGCCGCTTCAGAGGTCTACGCGGACGTTTTGATCGACAATCAGCCCGATGAACTTGCAGGTGAATTGCTTAAGCAGGCGTGCTGGCCCGCGCAGCTCGAAACATCCGACTTTTTGTCGGTACGTCACTTTCTTTTGTGCGTTATGCCATCTTCGGAACAGACAAGCACACAGCACCTCGCGCCGGCAGTTCATCGTGCCAACAAGCCTTTGGCAGCGCTATTCGTTGCGCTGCTCAGCGCAGGACTTACCTTTTTCCTGCATGAGGTTTTCGTAGCCTATGCGAGCAGCGTCGTGCCAGGAGCGAGCGAAGGGGAATACCTGCTGGTTCCGCCGTCGAGCTTCTGGTACGTGCCCGCATCCGTGCTCGGTTTCCTGCTCTCAAGTTTCGTGATCGCAGTAGTGGTCGTTCAGGAGAGTACCGACGACGTTAGTCCGCTGTGGCGCGATCATCGGCCTCTCTTGCTGGGTGGCGTCGCTATCGCGGCTCTGACAGGAGTTCTGGTCTATTTTGCCGCGCACAGTTACGTCAAGCTGACCGAGGAGAGACTTGAGATGCGGCGCCTGTGGTCACTGGGGACCGAAAGCCATCCGTACTCCCACATCAATGCGCTTTTGGAAGCCGGTGCGCAGGGTACCGGCGGCACCACTTTCAGCATCGTTCTGCGCGACGCCGAAGTCTGGACCACACGTGTCGAGGTCATTTTTCCGAACGAACGGGAAAAGCGATTCCTGAGCGCTCGGACGGGTCTTCAGATCACCACTTCGAACGCACAATGACTGCTGCGGGGCCCCGCCTGTCCTCGCGACGGGCGGCCCGGCGCAGTCGATAACCAGAGTTCGGTCGAGACCGGAGGAAACGATTTGCGCCCTTAAAGTATATTTGATGGGACTGAGGCCATTCTGACGATATTCGTGTGACAGCGTTGGTCGATGTGATGCATTGGCCGCTTTCAGCCCCGGCCAAAGTTRGGGTTAGGGCAGGTACGGGATTTCGGGTACGTGAGCGGTCTCAGATGCCCGTCGACACCGCCTCTAAGCGGGCTGCTCCCGATGGAACCATCGCCGCGGACAGATTGTTGCGGCCTGCGATGTCCCTAACCACCTGCTCTACAAAACCGCGCGTTTTGGAGGGCCGGGTAAGATTTCCAGAGAAACCGACAACGGTTGGGTTGGGCATGCTGACATCCTTGACTGAATGATCATCCACGGCTTCTGCGAGCTCGAAGCGGGTGGGCTAGGATGCCACTTCCCTGACGCGAGGGGCGGCGGCGCGACCGAATTCGAAATCCCAGCCTCTCTCCCTGAGCGGAGCTTCGCTTTGCAACCCAAGGCGTGGGAACAGAAGCTCGGCGACGTTGAAGGCTTCCTCAAGATGCGGATAGGCCGACGCGATGATCGTCTCGACGCCGATCTCCTGATATTCGCGGATGCGGGCCGCGACATTTTCGGGGCTGCCGACAAGCGCGGTGCCGGCCCCGCCCCGAACCAGCCCCAGTCCCGCCCATAGGTTCGGTCCGATCACCAGCCTGTCGCGACGGCCCTGGTGAAGGGCCGAGATGCGCTTCTGACCGACGGATTCCGAGACCTTGGTGAACTGATGCTGGGCTTCCGCGACCACATCGTCGGTCACGCGGCTGATAAGGCGGTCAGCCGCCGCCCAGGCCTCGTCTTCCGTTTCGCGCACGATCAGATTGATGCGCAATCCGAAACGGATCTTGCGGCCTTSGGCCGCCGCGCGCGCCCTGACGCGATCGAACTTCTCCTTGACCTGCGCGACCGGCTCGCCCCAGCTCAGATAGACGTCGACATGCTTGGCCGCGACATCGATGCCCGCGTCGGAAGAGCCGCCGAACCATAGTGGCGGATAGGGCTGCTGGATCGGCGGGAAAGAGATATCGGTGCCCTGAGCGGACAGGTACCTGCCCTCGAAATCCGCCGGCTCGCCGGACAGGATGCGCCGCCAGATTGTCAGGAACTCGTCGGTCTGGGCATAGCGTTCGTCATGCGAAAGCTTGTTGCCGTCTCCGGCGAGGTCCGCCGGGTCGGCGCCGGTGACGACGTTGAGCAGAATGCGACCGCCAGAGATGCGGTCGAGGGTCGCCGCGTGGCGGGCAAACAGCGCAGGCGTTCCGCTGCCCGGACGAAGGGCCACGAGGAAGCGCAATTTCTCCGTCTCGGAGATCAGTGCCGACGCTACGATCCATGCGTCTTCGCAGCGCGTTCCGGTCGGCAGCAGAACGCCCTTGAACCCCAGGCGATCGGTGGCCTGCGCGATGTCGCGCAGATAGCCGAACGAAGCAGGGCGATGGCGCTCTTCGGTGCCGAGATAGGGACCATCGCCATGCGTGGGCAAGTACCAATAAACGTCGAGGGGACGATCGTGAACCGACATGATTAGACTCCGGCAGTCAGCGACAAAGGGTTTCAGATCTTGCCCTTCCAGGGCACGAGGCGGCGCTCCAGCCAGCGCATTCCGCTCGATAGCGCGAAGGCCAGCAGGGCAATGACGATCAGGCCGACGAAGACGACGTCGGTCGCAAGGAAGTTGGCTGCCGACATAATCATGTAGCCGACGCCGGAGCGGGCGGCGATCAGTTCGGCGGCGACCAGCGTGGAAAGGCCTGCCCCGATTGCGATTCGGATGCCCGTCAGGATCTCGGGCAATGCCGAGGGCAGGATGATGCTGGTGAATATCTGCCGGCGGTTGCCGCCGAGCGAGAGCGCGGCGTTGATGCGCTCGGTCGGCACGGAGCGCACGCCGGCCTGCGCCGAGAAGCAGATGGGGGCAAAGGTCGCCAGTGTAAGCAGCAGGACCTTCGATGTCTCGCCGATGCCGAGCCAGATGATCAGTAACGGCAGATAGGCGAGCGGCGGCAGTCCCCAGTAGATATCGATGGGCACGGAGAAGATGCCACGCACCCATCGGTTCTGCCCCATCGACAGGCCAAGCGGAATACCGACGACAATGGCGATGGCGAGCGCGATCCCTATGCGGCACACGCTGGAYGCCAGATGGGTGAGCAGCGTGCCTTCGGCATAGCCGTCCTGCGCCACCGCCTGGAACTGAACTGCGACCTCCTGGGGCGACGGCAAGAACAAGGGCGAAGCCCAACCGAAATGGCTGGCGGCAAACCACAGTCCGACGAGCGCGGCCAGCGTTACCGCACTGATTGTGACCGTGCCTTCGGCAACGGGCCTGGCACGCCGCGGCCTGGGCAGGCCCCTAATCGCAGGAGCAAGCTCGATTGGAGCATCCGTTGTGATGGTCATTGCAACGTCCCGTGTTCGGCTGTGGGTGAACGATGGATCAGAGCGCGGATTTCTTCGCGCAGTTCGACGAAGCGATTATGCGAGACGATCGGCCCGATCTTGCCGGTCCGGGCAAAATCGCGAACGAAGTCGGCTTCGAAGCGAGCGACGATGCGCCCCGGTCGCGGCGACATCACCACGATGGTGGTGCCGAGCAGCAGCGCCTCCTCGATCGAATGCGTGATGAAGAGGACCTGCTTCCCGGTCTGCGCCCAGATCGATGCCAGCAACTGCTGCATGGTCTCGCGCGTCAGGCTGTCGAGCGCGCCGAAAGGCTCATCCATAAGCAGGATCTTGGGATCGGTCGCGAGCGCCCTGGCAATGCCTACGCGCTGCCGCATGCCACCGGACAGCTCGTAGGGCGGCTTGCCCTCGAAATCCGACAGTCCGACCAGCCGCAGGAGCTCGCGCGCGCGGTGCTGCCGCTCCCGCTTGGGCACGCCCCTGTATTTGAGGCCGAGCGCGACATTGTCGAGAACGGTTGCCCAGGGCAGCAGCGTGTCCTTCTGGAACACGACGCCGCGGTCGCCGCCAGGGCCGGCTACCGGCGCGCCATCGAGCCGGATCGATCCTTCGGTCAACGGCAGGAAGCCCGCGATTGCGTTGAGCAGTGTGGACTTCCCGCACCCCGAGGCGCCGACGGCGACCACGATCGAATCGGGGGGCATTTCCAGCGACACGCGGTCGAGCGCATGGACTGTCTGGCCGTCGGATGTCGGAAAGACGACGCTGGCGTCACGAACCTGAAGCATGGCGTACTCCGGATTGAGGGGACGGGCCGCYCAMGGCCGCCCGCCCCTATCGCCTTGGGAGGCAGRTCAGTTKGACAASGTCWTTGCCRATTGCGCGTATTGCGGATCGACGAACGYGGCGTAGCTGTCCTTGATGGCSGTGATCTTCTTCTGGTCCTTGAGGAAGGCCGCGGTGTCCTTGAGGATCTTCGCCACGCCGCCCTTGTCGCCRCCGCCGAGCCAYTTGTCGGAAGYCTGCTCGTCAAGCGACGGCACSCCKTCCGCRGCCTTGAGCTGGTCGGCRTTYTCCGCCGGCGTGCCGCCCTGCAGCTTGGCGATCAGCCTGGCGTTCTCKGAATCCGGCCCCCASGCCGCCTTGTYGTTGGCATAGGAGRTGAAATAGSCRTCGACCAGATGAGCATACTGGGCAACGAACTCGGGATGCGCCTTGGCGAACTCYCCGGTTGCCACCAGGGCGCCGAAGGTCGGGGCGCCGCGCTCRGCGACCTGYCCCGCRGTGAGCAGCACCTTGCCGTTCTTYTTCAATTCGGCGAGCGCRGGRTCCCACACGAACGCTCCRTCGATGTCGCCSCGCTTCCASGCMGCGACAATYTCRRGCTGCGGGATCGCGATAACCTGGGCATCCTTSGGGGAGATRCCYTCCTGCTTYARCACSGCGAGAAGCTGATAGTGRTCGGTCGAAACCGGCGCCGCCGCAAGTTTCTTGCCCTTGAGATCCGCCGGCGTCTTGATGTCGGGCCGAACGACAAGCGCTTCGCCGTCGCCGGCGATCGAGGTGATATAGAACCCCTTGACGTCGAGGCCGCGGCTGACGGCAGCGGCGTAAGGGCTCGATCCGACGTCGCCGATCTGGACATCGCCCGAAGCGATGGCTGCAAAGATGTCGGCGCCGGAATCGAAGCGCCGGAACTCGATCTTCCAACCCGTCTTCTTGGCGAAATCGCCGTTGGCAATGCCGACGAAATACGGCACCGCGCCGGTCTGATAGGCTATGACAACCTTCTTGTCGTCCGCGGCGTGCGCGGCAACCGAGAAGGCGGCGAAGGCTAGCCCGGCAAGGGCGGAAATAAGCTTACGCATGCTCTTTGATCCTTTTCCCGGTGACCGGTCCTGCGATCCCCGGACCGCGCCGCACCTGCGATCAAAGCCTACTCATTCTATAGACATTAGAGAGAAACAGCTTTTCGAATATGCGGTGCCGCGCAAACAAATTGACTAGAGAACGGCGGCGGGCTGCCAATCATTTCGGCACCGGATAAGCGAGCCGACGGCCGCATGACCGCTATTCGGCACGCCGAAATTTGGCTGGATGACCGCGATTGCGGCGCGTTGCAGACCGGCGGATCGGGGGCCGGAAGCGGAACGGCGGCTTTCCGGCTTCGAAGTAGAGGATATCAGACGTTCAACCTGCTGTCGGCCGGTGATGACCGGCAGACATTCGTCAAAGCCGGCGACGAACAGCGTTCGACGCTATTTCACCGGCCCGCCGTATGGGTCGAGCATTCCGAAAATCGAAACCAGCATGATGGCGACAAGCCCGAGGACGATCTCGATGGCTGTGCCTGTTCGGATCGCGTGGAGTGCGGACATGTCGCCCCGGCCGAGACGAGGCATGAACCAGTAGCGGTTGGCTGTCGCCATCGCGATCATGGTCAGGACAACGCCGATCTTGGCCGTCAGCAAAATGCGATAGGGCGACGACCATCCGAGCGGCCAGCCGACGATGAAGGCACTGTTGGCAACCCCCGACAGGATGGTCAGCGTTACCACGACATGGCCGGCGTTCGAGAAGTGGCGTAGGGCCGTCTCAGCCTCCCCCTCGGAAGATGTCTCGCCGATGCTGCTCGACAAAATGAGCAGCAAGGGCAAGAGCGCGCCGACCCAGGCGCCCGCCGACAGCACGTGGAGAGCGTCGTTCAGCGGATGGACTATGCCCTGCCACCCGCCATCCATGACCGCATGTCCGCTGAGGGCAAGGCCGGCGAGCCCAAGCCCGGATGCGATCGCCGTCGCTGCCAGCCTCATGCGCAGTCCAATCATTTGCGCCGCGACCAGCAGGACACCGGCTGCGGCTTGAGCCAGCCATGCCGTGCCGACATTGGTCGAGGTGAGGACGTCCCATAGTGTCTGGCCATTCACGGCATCGGGCCAGCCGTCACCGATGATTGCCGCCTGCAGCGGCAGCGATGCGACCATTGATAGGAAAGTGAGGACGACGGCGGTGAGGCGAACGGCATTCAGCCTGTTCGCGGTCCGCTCGGCGAGGCTCGGCGGTACAAGCGTCCAGAGATAGACGGACGCGCCCCACAGCGCCATCAGGGTGGCGTCGTGCACAAAGCGGCATGGGGCGAGCAGGGTGTCGGGCGTCATGCCCTCTCCGCCCTTTCCTGTCAGGGCTTCACGGTGAACTTGTAGTCGCCATGGGTCTTGTGGCCATCCCGCGAAAGCGCGTGCCACTCGACTTTGTATGTTCCCGCGCCGAGGCCCGCTGGCAAAGAAACCATGAAGGTCTTGTCGCCATCCATCAGCATGGCACCCTCCGTCTTCACCTCCTTCTTGTCGGGTCCGGTAACCTTCACCCCGGTGAATTTCAATTCGAGCTCCTCAGCTCCATTGGGGCTTCCTTGACCGTGCCTCCGATGGGAGGCTGCGCCGCTTCCAGCTTGGCGTGGGCATGGGCGGCACCAGAAAGAGCTACGGAGGCGACGGCGCTGAAAGTGGCGGCGAGCAAAATGTGGCGCATTGTTTTGTTCCTTGGTGAGAACGGGGTAGGCAGCGACTTTTCCAAGCACGCCGCGCCGTAGCAAGGGATTTTTCTTCAGGCGCACACCTGCACCGGAGATGCTGCACGCGCGCCGGACGAAGAAAGGCATGCGTACGTTTGGCGCGGCTCTGTGCAAGAAGCGTTGACCGCGCAAGCCTCTGGGGTGAGAAGGGCGTACATCGAAATCAGGCGCACCTTCTTATGCTGAGCACCGTTGGCGTGGCCACCACCATGTTCGCGGCCTCCAACATTGACGACATTTTCGTCCTGCTTGGCTTTTTCGGCGACCGCAAGCTCCACGCCTACCAGGTCGTCCTTGGGCAATGCCTGGGCTTCACAACGCTGGTGGCGATCAGCCTGATCGCGTCCCTCGTCTCGCTGGTTTTCGCGCCCGCATATGTCGGCCTGCTCGGCTTCCTTCCGATCCTGATAGGTATGAAGAGGCTCTACGACCTGTCGCACGGCGCCGGGGAGGATGAAATCGACGCTCCCAAGGCAGGCTTGGGAAACGTGCTTGCGGTGGCGGCGGTCACCATCGCTAACGGCAGCGACAACATAGGTATCTACACGCCAGTCTTTGCCACCAGCACCCGGGCAGAGATCGGCGTCACAATAGCCGTCTTTGCCGTAGGCGTGGCGGTCTGGCTCCTCTTCGCGCACTGGCTGGTGAACCATCCGTCCCTAGGGGCGCCGATCCGGCGCTACGGCCACTGGCTGGTGCCGTTTGCCCTTATCGCGATTGGCGCATTCATCCTTTACGACGCTGGCTCGCTCTCGCTGACGGGCCTGTAGCGGACATTACGTCCCCAAGCGGGTTTCGGAATCGAGGTCAGAAAGAGATAGCATAGGGGGCTACCCTATGTTAAGGAGCAATCATGACGCACACCATTCGTGAGAAGCAGAAGCTGTTGGCCCGCGTGCGACGCATGAAGGGCCAGGTCGAGGCGATCGAGCGCGCGCTGGAGGATGAAGCCGGCTGCGAGCGCGTCCTGCACCTGATCGCCGGCGTTCGCGGCGCGATGGCAGGTCTCATGGCGGAGGTCGTCGAAGATCATGTCCGCATGCACCTCGTGGATTCCGAGAAGCATCCCGGCGCCTTGAATGTCGATGCGGCCGAGCAGCTCATGGATGTCGTGCGGACCTACCTGAAGTAAGGATTTGGCCATGGCAATCACTCCCCGGCCGTCGTCAGCGCGACACAGCCACGTGTTCCTCGGCGCAGGCCACGAAAGCGCCGAGCGCCGAACCTGGGCCGTCATCGCTCTTTGCACGGCAATGATGGCCCTGGAGATTGTCGGCGGTTTGCTGTTCGGCTCGATCGCCYTGGTCGCCGATGGGCTGCACATGAGCACGCATGCCGGCGCGCTGCTTCTTGCCGCCTTGGCCTATAGTTTCGCGCGGCGCTACGCGCAGGACCCGCGCTTTAGCTTCGGCACAGGCAAGCTCGGCGACCTCGCCGGATTCACGAGCGCCATCATCCTGGCGATGATCGCGCTGCTGATCGGCTATGAGGCCGTTTCCCGGCTGATCCAGCCAGTGCCGATCCATTTCGCCGAAGCGATTCCGATCGCCGTCCTGGGGCTGTGCGTCAACATCGCAAGCGCCTGGCTGCTTAGCGGTGGCGACCACCACCACCACGGTCACGGGCACGGACACGCTCACGACCATCACGATCACGACGAGGAACATCTGATCGAGACGGATGCGGGCTCCATCCGGCTGACCGTGTTCGAAGACGGTGTCCCGCCCGTTTTCCGTATGTACGGCGATCCCTTGCCGGCGGCGGCGATCAGGATCGAGACCGAGCGGCCGGACGGGGCGCGGCAGATCTTCGCGATGGTCGCTCGCGGCGGTTGGCTCGAGAGCGTCGATGCGATCCCCGAGCCGCATGCCTTCATCGCCAAGGTTTATATCGGTGACCGGAACTATCCAGTCGTTTTCGAGGAGCATGACCACGGCGCGCACGATCATGGTGTCGCGCACCGAGACAACAACATGCGCGCGGCAGTTGTCCATGTGTTGGCCGACGCGGCTGTCTCGGTGATGGTCATCGTCGGATTGCTCCTGGCGCGCGCCTTCGGCTGGCTCTGGATGGACCCGCTCGCCGGCATCGTTGGCGCTGTCGTCATAGCGAGCTGGTCATGGGGGCTGGTGCGCGATACGGGTGCGATCCTGCTCGACATGGTTCCTGACCGACACATCGCCGACGAGATTCGCCAAGCCGTCGAGGCTGAAGGCGACCGCGTTGACGACCTCCACTTGTGGCGGCTTGGCCCTGGTCATATGGGCGCGATCATGTCCATCGACACCGCAAGGGATCGAGGGCCAGAGTTTTATCGTGCTCGCCTGGCCCGGTTCCCGACGCTGTCCCACGTCACTGTGGAGGTTCATCGCCACGCCGCATAAACAAAGTTGACCTGCCTGGGGCCCGCCGCAAGTGGGTCAAGTCGAGCCATCCCCTTCAATTGAAACAGTCAAACTGTTACAATGGGTGTAGCGCACTTCGGTGCACCTGCGGGAAATGTGGGCCGTGACGGCCCGCGAGTTGCCCCGCGGTATTGATGCTTTGGCGGTCCAAGTGGCCCCCTGCGCCGTTCGCACCTCCTTTCTGACGTCGCCAACCGCGACGGAGCGCTTGTGCGCTTCGTGAGCGGTCAAACGCGTGCGAGCGGTTCTGGCACCGGCCCGCCCGACAGGCTGGAGCGGAAAAGGGAGGAATATGATGGTCAGAAGATTTCTTTTCTCATTAGCCTTCGCGCTGTCGTCGCTGGTCGCGGCGAGCGCGTGGGCCGACATAACCGTGCTCGTTCCCGCGTCAAGCGAGGGAGACGGCCTGAGAGCGGCCGCCGCCGACTACGCGAAGCTGAAGGGCACCAAGGTCGAGATCGTTCAGGCTCCTTACAGCAACGTCTTCGAACAGGCGGCCAATGCCGGCCAGACAAAATCGGGCGCCTTCGATATCATTTTGATGGACGATCCGTGGATTCCGTTCTTCGCGGAAAATGCGCATCTCGAGGACCTGACGCCCTATTTCAAGAAGGCCGGGCTCGAAGGACCGGACAGCGACTTCCTGTCGAAATCCCTCGCAGTCTGCCGCAACCCTTACAACAAGGGCCCCTATGTGTGCCTGCCCTATGTGGGAAACGCGCAGATGTTCTTCTATGACGCTGCCAAGTTCAAGGAAGCCGGCGTTGAGGCACCGAAGACCTGGGACGACGTGCTGAAGGCAGCCAAGGCACTCTCCGAAAAAGGTGGCGGCCGCTATTTCGGCTACGTCTTCCGCGGCGGCCAGGGCAACCCTGTCGTCGCCGACTTCATGCCGATCTTCTGGTCTTATGGCGCCGACATGTTCAACGCAGACCGGACAAAGGTGACGATCGACACGCCTGAAGGTGCCGCCGCGATGAAGACCTTCATGGCTCTGCGCGACGTCTCGCCGAAGGGTGTCGAGAGCTACAACGCCAACGAGGTCGGGCAGGCCCTGGCGGCGGGCACCGCGGCCTCCTCGATCAACTGGCCGAACTGGGTCGCGACCTTCGAAGACCCCAGCCAGTCGAAGATGGTCGGCAAGATCTCCCACTCGCCGATCCCGGCCGGCACCAAACCGGGCAGCTCGGAAATCGGCCACTGGACGATGGGCATCATGGCCGCRGCGAAGAACAAGCAGGAGGCCTTCGACTTCATGCTGTGGGCGACCTCACCGGAGCAGATGAAGATCTCGGCCCAGCGCGGCAACCCGCCCGTGCGCAAGTCGACCTTCACCGATCCCAGCCTGACCAGCCAGGAAAAATTCCGGCATTATCCAGTCCTCATGCAAGCGATCGAAGCCTCGACGCCGCGACCGCGTCACCCAAAATGGCCGGAGATTGAAAACGCCTTCGGCATCGAGCTCTCCAAAGCCGTGGCCGGCACCGAAACGCCGGAGGAGGCGCTGAAGAGATCGCAGGCTGCGGTCGAAGCGATAACCGGCCTCAAGTAGTTGGCCGCATCGTGATTGAAGTGGGGCGACATCCGGCAAATGCCGCTCCACTTTGTCGGATCAACTCTCGAGGCAAGGACAAGCGCGTACGCGCCGGCTTTGGCTCTCGGGTTCGCCATGCTATGATTGACCGATATGACGGATAGAACTTCCGATGACCGTTTCCGTCGGTGCGAAGTTCGGAAATTCGTTCGAGCGGTGGTTTGAGCGCCACCTCCGGGTACTGATGCTTGCGCCCGCCATGCTCGTGCTCCTGACGCTCACCATATTCCCGTCGATCTACATGATCATTGCCGCGGCAACGCGGATCAGCCCCAACCCCGACCTGCCCTGGCAATTTGCCGGCGCCGACAATTTTCTGCGGCTTCTCACCGACGATCAGTTTCATGTCGGCTTGTGGAACACGCTGGTGTTCACCGTATTCGCTGTCGGCACCGAATTCCTTCTCGGCCTCGGCCTCGCCTTGCTGCTCGACCGATACATACGGCGCCTGAATTTCCTGAAGACGATCCTGATGCTGCCGATGATGCTGCCGCCGGTTGCGGTCGCGATCACCTGGAAGCTCATCTACGAGCCGCAATTCGGCGTGCTGAACGAGATCATGTTCCGACTCGGCCTGCCTCTCCAGGCCTGGGCCGGCGATGTCCGGCTCGCCATGTTCTCCGTGATCGTCGCCGACGTCTGGCAATGGACGCCGTTCATGTTCCTGCTGATGCTTGCCGGGCTCGCCAGCCTGCCGGACGAACCTTACGAGGCAGCGGCGATAGATGGCGCCTCTGCCTGGCGGCAGTTCTGGGACCTGACGCTGCCGTTCCTGAAGCCGATCATCGCCATCGCGCTGCTGTTGCGCATCATGGACGCGCTGCGGCTTTTCGACCTCGTCTTCATCTTGACCGGCGGCGGCCCCGCCGACCGGACCAAGACGCTCAGTCTCTACATCTACCAGGTGGCGTACCGCTTCGCCGACCCCAGCTATGCGGCCGCCATATCGCTGTTCGTGCTGTTCACGACCGTCGCGTTCAGCACCTGGTTCATCAAGCGGATGCAGCTTGCCGACTAGAAGACCTATGGCGCACCGTCGAAAAAGCATCGGAATCCAGCGCATCGCCGCCTATGCGACGATTGCGGTCGCGCTCGTGATCACCCTCTTCCCGGTCTACTGGATCGCGGCCAATTCGTTCAAATACGACATCGACATCTTCTCGATACCGCCACAATGGATCCCCGCCAGTCCGACCTTGAAGCACTACCAAGCCGCCTTCGTCGAGCGGCCTTTCCTCATCTATGCATTGAACAGCCTGATCATCGCGGCCTCAACGACACTTGTCTCGGTCGTCTTCGGCTCGCTCGCCGGCTATGCGCTCGCCCGTTTCCAGTATCCGGGCAGATGGCGTTACCAGATCTCCTTCTGGATCCTGTCGACGCGCATGATGCCGCCCATCGTGACGATCATCCCGCTCTACATCGCCTTCAACCATCTCGGCATGCTGAACACGAAGCCCGCGGTGATCATCGCCTACACGGCGTTCAACCTGCCCTTCGCGACCTGGATGATGAAAAGCTATTTCCAGGACCTGCCGGTCGAGCTCGAGGAGGCGGCGATGGTCGACGGCGACACGCGATGGGGCGCGTTCCTGCATGTCGCCTTGCCCCTCGCCCGTCCCGGGCTCGCGGCCACAGCCATCTTTTGCCTGATCATTTCTTGGAACGAGTTCCTGCTCGCCCTCATCTTGACACTGACCGAACGGTCGCAGACGCTGCCGATCGGCATTGCCGGGCGCGTCACCCAATACAAAACCTATTGGGGCGAAATCAGTGCCGCCGGCTTCACTGCCTGCATCCCGATCGTGATCTTCGCCTTCGTCGTCCAGAGGCACCTGGTTCGCGGCATCTCGTTCGGCGCGGTCAAGGGGTGAGCCATGGCCTCGGTCGTCTTCCATGACGTGGTCAAGAAGTTCGGCACGTTCACCGCGGTCAGCGACCTCAATCTCGAGGTGCGCGACAAGGAGTTCCTCGTCCTGCTCGGACCTTCGGGCTGCGGCAAGACCACGACCATGCGTATGGTAGCCGGCCTCGAAGAGGTGACGGCCGGAACCATCTTCATCGGCAGCGACCGGGTCAACGACGTGCTGCCGAAATATCGTGACGTGGCGATGGTCTTCCAGTCCTACGCGCTCTATCCCCACCTCAGCGTCGAGGACAACATCGGCTACCCCTTGAAGATCCGCAAAATTCCGCAAGACACGCGGCGGCAAATGGTCATGGAGGTCGCGCGGCGGGTCGAGCTCGACGGCCTCCTCGGCCGGTTGCCGAAGGAACTCTCCGGCGGGCAGCGCCAGCGCGTGGCGCTCGCCCGTGCCATCATCCGCACGCCAAAGGTCTTCCTGATGGACGAACCGCTGTCCAATCTCGACGCCAAGCTGCGGGTGCAGATGCGGGCCGAACTCAAGCACCTCCAGCACGAGTTGCAGGTGACGACCATCTACGTCACCCACGACCAGATCGAGGCGATGACGCTTGCCCACCGGGTGGCGGTGATGAACAAAGGCTTGATCGAGCAGCTCGGCACGCCGAAGGATATCTACAACGACCCACGCACGCTGTTCGTCGCCGGCTTTATCGGCTCGCCGCCAATGAACCTGATGGATGGTGGGGTCAAGGAGGGGGTCTTCACGAGCCCCGGCGGCGTCAGGGTCGACGGTTTCGGGGGTGCGAACGTTGCAAGCGCCGTGCTGGGCGTTCGGCCTGAGGACGTCCACATTCTTCCTGCCGGAGGCGCAACGGCCAACATCGCCGCCCCGATCTATTCGGTCGAACTGACCGGCGAAAGCACGCTGGTCACCCTGCGCGCCGGACCGGCCCTCCTCACGGTGCGCGCCGACAAGAACTTCGCGGGCGACTTCGATCAGACGGTGGAGGTCGGCTTTGCGCCCGGACGGATGTTCCTGTTCGATCGCCAGAGCGGGGACCGTGTTGACTTCTAGGTTGCTCTTCGCGGTCGCGGCACTCCTGTGGACCGAAGGTGCCGCGGCCGGCCAGGATGTCATTGCCGACAATCCACTTGTCGAAATAGCCGGAGGCCCGTTCGTCTTCGGTAACGACACTGGCGATGAAAACGAGCGGCCGCGGCACCTCGTCGAAGGCCGTGCCTTTGCGATGAACGAAACCGAGGTCACCAACGAGCAATACCGCCGCTTCGTCGCGGCGACGGGACATCGCGCCGCTTTCTATGACCGGCATCCGTCTCTCGGCCTGCCCGATCGCCCGGTCGTCGGCGTCAGCTTTGCCGATGCGGAGGCGTTCTGCGCCCATTATGGCCTGAGGCTGCCGTCCAGCAGGAATACGAACGCGCGGCGCGCGGGCCGCAGGGAGCGCGCTTTCCTTGGGGCGATGCGCCGGTCGACGCGACACGAGCCAACTACGGTCACGACGCCAGCGACGGTGATCAGATGACGGCACCCGCCCGGTCGTTTCCGCTGGGGGTGAGCAGGGAGGGCCTGCTCAACCTCGTCGGCAATGTGTGGGAATGGACCCGCGACTTCTATGCGCCCTATGGCGGCGACGCTCCGCCCGAAATCGCCGGAAAGTATCGGGTGCTTCGCGGTGGCGCGTGGAATAACGACCCCACCCGCCTGAGCACGACGCGTCGACTTGCCTACGACCCTGATTTTCGCTTTGCCGCCAACGGAGGTTTCCGATGCGTGCGCTCATCGGATTGATCGCTCTTTCGCTCGTGACGGTCGCAACGGACGGATTGGCGGAGCCGAAGGCGGCGCCAGGATACGCAGTCGAAACCGTGCAAAAGCCGGGGGCGATCTTCGCCGGCCTTGCACGCGACGGCGATACCCTTCTGGTCACGGACCTCGCCGACGGCCGCCTCTACAGGCGCACTCGGGACGGCCGCTTCATTGCTTTCGGGCCGGTCCTGCCGCATGGCGCAGACGTCATGGGCGACCCTACCGGGCCCTACCGGGTCGAGCGCCATGGCAACGGCTATCTCGTCGCCCAAGGCTGGACGCCGGCGGACAACAAGGAGGACTCCTACGATCATGCAATGCTGGAGGTCGACGAGCGCGCCGTCACGAGAGTCGTCAGCAACGACTTCTGGAACCCGTACGACTTCGCCTCGTCAGGTGACACGCTTTACGTCATAGACGCCGCGCGGAACTCGGTCGAGCGCCTTCCGTCCGACGGGAGCGGTCGAACGCAGCTCTTCGCCTTTGCCCGGCTGAGCATCAGCGGCCAGGCCCTGACTGCCCTGTCGCCGACCGAATTCGGCGACAAGCAAAAATACGAATTCGACGCGGTTCCGACCGGGATTGCCGTGCATGACGGCCGGCTTTACGTGTCCCTGTTTGGCGGATTTCCCTTCGTTGCCGGCAGCGGCCGTATCGTCTCGCTGCCGCAGGCCGGCCAAGCCAGCAGCGCCCGCATCGAGGCGGTCGGCCTGAATGCTCCTGTCGATGTCGTCTTCGATGCAAGGGGCGAAATGCTCATCCTGGAGCACGGCACTTTCGATCAATCCAATGGCTGGGGTGCCGGCAGCGGAAGGCTTCTCGAGGTGGGCCTCGTCTCGGGAAAAAGGCAGGTGCTTCTCGACGGGCTGACCCGCCCGGTCGACGTGCTCCCCCTTGACGATGGCGTTGTCGTCATCTCGCAACTGGACGGCAAGCTCGTCTTTCTCAAACAGGCAGAGCCCTCACGGCCCCGCCCTTGAGCGTCCGCCGATCGCTCAGGTCAATGACCATGCGCCGGACTGCCAGCACCAGCGTTCAATTGCGGTCCTACGGCCCGCCTGTCGATCTGCGCACCTTGAAGGACGATATTGCCGCGCGACGAGTCGTTCTGCTCGGACGATTGGAACAAATTGGCCGATACGCTTTAGAACACCCAGAAAACGTAGCCTTCGGAACTTGTCGTCAGATCGCGGCTTCGGTCGGCGCYAGTCCATCGTCGGTTTCGCGTTTTGCACGTGCTTTGGGATTTACTCGTTTCGTTGAACTCAGAGCAATTTTCCGAGCCTACATCCGCGACCGATAATTCAATTATCCAACTCGTGAAGCTGAACAAAGATTCGAACTGTTAGGCCCAGCTTTCGAAGGGCTACGCAACCCCGTTGGCGACGTTTGCGTTTACGCTGAACGCCACCAAAAGCAGTCGGGTCCGTATTGTCCAAGCGTCACAGTCTCGCGCCGGCCGTTCATCCGGTAGTCGTACCGAAAGGTCAAGGCGCCCGAGCTTTTGACGAGGACGTACATACCGTCACGGTCCGCGATCTTGTAATCTTTTGCCTTGGATTTCAGATGCTTAAGTGCCGTGTCCGTCAGCAAGTTGACCTCCATTTCTGGCGGAAATCGACCGATTTGCGGCTTAAAAGACCGTCAGGCAAAATTCGGCCTGCTGGAACGCTTCTTTTCCTAAGGAGTTCAGAGCGTTAGCTTCCGAAGAAAGACCGTCATCGGTTGAATTGGGCTGACGGTATTGCGATTTTGGCGCTCGGACAAGAAAACGGATACCGTCAAAAAGACCGTCAGAGCGGTCCTTTTGTACGCGATAGTCCGCGATAGACTCTGAAGATTTCTGCTTTGAAAATCAGTCACTTATAGTGGGTTAGCGATAGTTCGCGATAGTCCGCGAACGACCCAAAATCATTCCCACTCGATGGTGCCGGGCGGCTTCGAGGTCACGTCGTAGACGACGCGGTTGATGCCTTTGACCTCGTTGATGATGCGGGTGGCGGCGGCGGCGAGGAAGTTCATGTCGTAGTGGTAGAAGTCGGCCGTCATGCCGTCTACCGAAGTCACGGCGCGCAGCGCGCAGACGAATTCATAGGTGCGGCCGTCGCCCATGACACCGACCGTCTGCACCGGGAGCAGCACGGCGAAGGCCTGCCAGATGGCGTCGTAGAGGCCGGCCTTGCGGATCTCGTCGAGATAGATGGCGTCGGCCTCGCGCAGGATCTCCAGCTTCTCGCGCGTGATGCCGCCCGGGCAGCGGATGGCGAGGCCCGGACCCGGGAAGGGATGGCGGCCGATGAAGCTCTCGGGCAGGCCGAGCTCCTTGCCCAGCGCCCTTACCTCGTCCTTGAACAATTCGCGCAGCGGCTCGACCAGCTTCATGTTCATGCGCTCGGGCAGGCCGCCGACATTGTGGTGCGACTTGATCGTCACCGAGGGGCCGCCGGTGAAGGAGACGCTTTCGATCACGTCCGGATAGAGCGTGCCCTGCGCCAGGAAATCGGCGCCGCCGAGCTTCTTTGCCTCTTCCTCGAAGACCTCGATGAACAGCCGGCCGATCGTCTTGCGCTTCTTTTCCGGATCGGCCTCGCCTTCGAGCGCCGAAATGAAGCGGTCGGAGGCGTCGACCAGGATCAGCGGCAGGTTGTAGTGCTGGCGGAACATGTCCACCACGCTTTGCGCCTCGTTCTTGCGCATCAGGCCATGGTCGACGAGGATGCAGGTGAGCTGATCGCCGACAGCCTCGTGGATGAGGAGCGCGGCGACCGAGGAGTCGACACCGCCCGACAACGCGCAGATGACCTTGCCCTTGCCGACTTGGCTGCGGATCGCCTCGACGGCCTGCTCGCGATAGGCGGCCATGGTCCAGCCCTTGGCGAGGCCGGCGATGTGATGAACGAAGTTGGCGAGCAGCTTCGCGCCATCGGGGGTGTGGACGACCTCGGGATGAAATTGCACCGCGTAGAACTTGCGCGCCTCGTCGGCGATCGCGGCGAAGGGCGCGCCATTGGAGGTGCCGACGACCTTGAAGCCGGCGGGAATGGCGGTGACGCGGTCGCCATGGCTCATCCAGACCTGGTGACGCGTTCCCCTGGCCCAGACGCCATCGAACAACGCGCAATCGTCCTCGATCTCCAGGAACGCGCGGCCGAACTCACGATGGTGGCCGGCCTCGACCTTGCCGCCGAGTTGCGCGCACATGGTCTGCTCGCCATAGCAGATGCCGAGCACCGGGATGCCGGCCGAAAAGACTTCGTCGGGCGCGCGGGGCGAGCCGATATCGACGGTGGAGTGTGGGCTGCCCGACAGGATGACGGCCTTGGGCCGGATACGCCTGAAGCCTTCGGCGGCGGACTGGAACGGAACGATTTCGCAGTAGGCGCCGGCTTCGCGCACGCGCCGTGCAATCAGCTGCGTGACCTGGCTGCCGAAGTCGATGATGAGAACAGTGTCGGGATGTGTCGTCATGGAGGGCCTTTAAAGAAAGAACCGATTCGGCGCAATGGTTGCGCGCTGCGGCTTTCGGTCCCCTCCAGGCCAGACACCTACACCAAGCGGATCGCGCCGGAGACGATCGCCTGCTCGAGCAAACCAATGGCGGCGGCCAGCTTCTCGTCGATGACGTGCAGATATTCGGTCCAGTCGTTGACGTGGCGCAGCTCGGCCGCGCCGTCGGAAATGCCGCGCAGACCGATCAGCGGCACGCCGAACAGCTGGCAGGCGCGCAGGCAAGCGAAAGTCTCCATGTCGACCATGTCGGCATCGATCGCGTCATAGGCGGCGCCCGAGACGATCGCGCCGCCGGTCGAGAGCGTGGCGATCTTGATGCCGGGAATGACGAAGGGCAACGGCACTGTCACCGGCAGATCGAGGAACGGGGTGGCGCCCTTTTCGAAGCCGAGCGGCGAGGCGTCCATGTCGCGATAGCTGACCGAGACCGCCTGGTAGATCTCGGTCTGTTCCAGCCTGCGGCTGCCCGCGGAACCGAGCGAGACGACGAGGTCCGGCAGCGCGCCTTCAGCCTTGAGCGCGGCAAGCTCGGCGCCCAGCCGCACGCCGGCCTCGACCGGGCCGACGCCGGTCATCAGCGGCGTGAACAGGCTTTGCAGATGCGGGCCGTATTCGGCCTGCGCCGCCATGACGAAGAGAACGGATTTTTCCCCGATCGACGTCGTGCCGGTCATGCATTCACCCCGCTATGCCGTCGCGGCCGACGACCGTCATCATGGTGCCGGTCATGGTGGCAATCAGCTTCGCTTCGCCATCGGCGGCGAAGGCATAGGCCTGGCCATCGGCGACGATGATGGTGCGGCCGGGTTTGGTCACCGAGCCGCGGAACAGGAAGCGCTCGCCCCTGCCCGGCGCCAGCAGATTGACCTTGAATTCGATGGTCAGCACGCTGGAGCTTTCCGGCATCAGCGAAAAGGCCGCATAGCCGCAGGCCGAGTCCAGGGCGGTGGAAATGACGCCGGCATGCAGGAAGCCATGTTGCTGCGTCAGCGAGGCGGAATAGGGCATCTCGATCTCGATGATGCCCGGCGTGACCAGCGTCAGCTCGGCGCCGATCGTCGCCATCGCCTTCTGCCGGGCAAAGGACGCCCTGACGCGTTCCTCGAAGTCGGGAGCGGGTACGATCTTGGCAGCCATGGCCTTCGCCTTCACATTTTGCTGGCGAAGCTTATTGCAGAGCCGGGCAAGACAGGCAATCTCTTATGTTGCAGCGCAACAAACGCCGGCATAGCGGATAAAGCCGTTCCGTGCCTGGCGCTGGCAACCCTCAAGCGGCGCGGCGCAGGGCGTGGAAATAGAAACCGTCGGTGCCGCTCAGCGCCGGCGACAGCGAGACGCCGCCGGTTTCGGCGATGCGCGCGGCGGTTTCATGGCCGGGGAAATGGCTCTCCCAAAGCTGCCGGTGGTCGACCGGCGCAAAACCTCGATGGCGTTGGCGGAAAGCCGCGACCTGCTCGCCATTTTCGGCATCGAACACAGAGCAGGTGATGTAGACCAGCAAGCCGCCCGGTCTGACGAAACCCTGCGCCGCGTCGAGGATCGCCTGCTGCTCGCCCTTGCGGGCGTCGAGCTGCCTTTGCGTCAGCCGCCACTTGGCGTCGGGCCTGCGACGCCACGTGCCGCTGCCGGTGCAGGGCGCATCTATGAGCACGATGTCCATATGGCCGGAAAGCGGCGCGAGCTCGGTCGGCTTGCTGACGATCTGGATGTTGCGGTTGTGCGAGCGGCGGATGCGCTCGAACATCGGCGCCAGCCGCGCCTTCTCCGCATCATGGGCAAAGAGCTGGCCGCGATTGTCCATCTCGGCCGACAGCGCCAGGGTCTTGCCGCCGGCGCCGGCACAGTAGTCGAGCACCTGCATGCCGGGTTTTGCACCGGCGAGCGCCGCCGCAAGCTGCGAGCCCTCGTCCTGCACTTCGAACCAGCCCCTCTGGAAAGCGGGCTCGGCCTGCACGTTCGGGTGCCGGCCGTCGCCGTCGATCGGCGGGATGCGGATGCCGAGCGGCGCGATCACCGCCGGCGCGGCGCCGGTGCCGTGCAGTTCGGCCAGCACCTTGTCGCGGTCGGCCAGCAAGGTGTTGACCCTCAGATCGAGCGGCGGGCGCTGCGCCAAGGCCACGCCCTCCTCGACCCAGGCAGCGCCATAAGCCTGTTCCAGGAGCGGCGCGCACCAGTCGGGAACATCGGCGCGCACGGCCTCGGGCGCATCKGCGAGCCTGCCGTCGGCCGCCGCCTTGAGCTCAGCCATGCTAAGCGGCGGTGGCGCGAACTTGTCGCCGTCGAGCGCATCGTTCAGCGACTGCGCCGTCTCGCCCCATTCGAGCAGCAGCGCGCCGAAACCGATGGCGCGTGGCGTGTCGTCGCCCAGGAGCCAGCCGGCCGAGCGCTTGCGGCGCAGCGCGTCGTAGACGATGTTGCCTATCGCGGCGCGGTCGCCGCCGCCGGCGAAGCGATGCGACAGACCCCAGTCGCGCAAGGCGTCGGCCACCGGCCTGTGACGCCGGCCGATATCTTCCAGAACCTCTATGGCCGCCGCCAGCCGTCCGCCCAGTCGCATCTTGTCTTCCGCTACTCCAAAATTGTTTCCAGCCCGCTCTTAAAGCGTTTCCGGCCAGGATTGAAACAGTTCTGTTACGGTGATTGCGCGCAAGCCGCGCCCGAAGGGCGATTGATCGATGCCGGCAATCAGACCGCCAACATGAAAAGCACAGTCGGCAAGAAGGCTCGGAGCATTACCATCAGTACATGAACGGCCTCTAATGCAGTCGACTGGCGCCTGCAAGCAAATGTCTTCGCTTAACCACCCAGCTTTCCAAGCTTTCCGGGCAGGAATACTCTCTCGGCTGTGATTCGCGGCGCGCGAAACGCGGTCTGGCGGGTCCCTATGAGGAGAGGGCAATGAAGACTTATCTGGCGGAAGTTCTGGGCACGTTTTTGTTGGTGTTCATCGGCACGGCCTCCGTGGTCACGGGCGGTTTCGGCGGCGCGCTGCCGCTCGGCCAGGAAGGCATCGGCCTGGCGTTCGGCATCGGCCTGATCGCGGCGGCCTACGCGATCGGCCCGATCTCGGGCGCGCATCTCAACCCGGCGGTGACGCTCGGCGTGTTCCTCGCGGGCCGGATGCCGGCTAAAGATGTCGTCCCTTACTTTATCGCGCAGATCGTCGGCGCCATCATCGCGTCGCTGGCMCTGTGGTTGATCGTTTCCGGCCAGGCCGGCGGCCACACCGGCGGCTTCGGCGCCAATGGCTGGGACGCGGCGAAATGGGGCACGARCTCGGCCTTCCTGTGGGAGCTGATCGGCACCTTCACTTTCGTCACGGTGATCCTCGGTGTCACCAACGCCAAGCACACGACGGCCTTTGCCGGGCTCGTCATCGGCCTGACGCTGGCAGGGATTCACTTCGCCATGATCCCGGTGACCGGCACCTCGGTCAATCCGGCGCGCTCGATCGGCCCGGCRCTGTTTACMGGCGGCGCGGCGCTCAGCCAGCTCTGGCTGTTCATCGTCGCGCCGCTGATCGGCGGCGCCATTGCCGGCGTGGTCGCCAAGGCGGGCATCTTCGAGAAGGACTGACAGCTCCGATAGACATGGACGCAAAAAGGCGCGGGCCTGGGCCCGCGCCTTTTTCATTGAGGCTTCCAGTCTAGAGCGGTTCACCGTTTCACGGAAACGGCGAACCGCTCTATCTCTTTATTTGGACGCAATTCCGAACGGAAAACCGTTTCACACTTTTCCTGGAATTGCTCTAGAAACGGTCAGCGTTCATCACCTTGTTCCATGCCGCCACGAAGTCCCCGGCGAACTTCTGCTTCGCATCGGCGGTCGCGTAGACTTCCGCCAGCGCGCGCAGCTGCGAGTGCGAGCCGAAGATGAGGTCGGCGCGGGTGCCGGTCCACCTCACCTCGCCGGTCTTGCGGTCGTGGCCTTCGAACACCTCCTTGGCGTCCGACGTCGCCTTCCACTCCGTGCCCATGTCGAGCAGGTTGACGAAGAAGTCGTTGGTCAGCGTGCCCGGATGGCTGGTGAACACGCCATGCTTGGACTGGCCGGCATTGGCGCCCAGCACGCGCAGGCCGCCGACCAGGACCGTCATCTCCGGCGCCGTCAGCGTCAGCAGCTGTGCGCGGTCGACCAGTGCTTCCTCGGTCGTCAGGCGCTGCCTGCCTCGGGAGTAGTTGCGGAAGCCGTCGACGGTCGGCTCCAGCGGCGCGAAGGAGTGGGCGTCGGTCTGCTCCTGCGAAGCGTCCGTGCGACCCGGCTTGAAGGCCACCTTCACGTCCTGGCCGGCATCCTTGGCCGCCTTCTCGACCGCGGCGGCGCCGCCGAGCACGATGAGATCGGCGAGCGAGACCTTCTTGCCGCCCGACTGCGCGGCGTTGAAGTCCTTCTGGATCGCTTCGAGCTTCTGCAGCACCTTGGCGAGTTGTGCCGGCTGGTTGACGTCCCAGTCCTTCTGCGGGCTGAGCCGGATGCGCGCGCCATTTGCGCCGCCGCGCTTGTCGGAGCCGCGGAAGGTGGAGGCCGACGCCCACGCCGTCGAGACAAGTTCGGCCACCGAGAGGCCGGAGCCGAGGATCTTCGCCTTAAGCGCCTCGACATCGGCGTCATTGACCAGTTCATGGTCGACCGCCGGGATAGGATCCTGCCAGATCAGCTCTTCCTTCGGCACGAGCGGGCCGAGATAGCGCCCGCGCGGCCCCATGTCGCGATGGGTCAGCTTGAACCAGGCGCGGGCGAACGCGTCGGCGAACTGATCGGGGTTCTCGTAGAAGCGCCGCGAGACCTTCTCGTATTCCGGATCGAAGCGCAAAGCGAGGTCGGTGGTCAGCATCGAGGGCGCGTGGCGTTTCGAGGCATCATGCGCGTCCGGCACCGTGCCGGCACCCATGCCGTGCTTCGGCTTCCACTGATGCGCGCCCGCCGGGCTCTTGGTCAGCTCCCACTCATAGCCGAACAGGTTCCAGAAGAAGTTGTTGGTCCATTTGGTCGGCGTCGTCGTCCAGGTCACTTCGAGGCCGCTGCCGATGGCGTCGCCGCCCTTGCCGGTGCCGAACTTGCTGGCCCAGCCGAGGCCCTGCTGCTCGATGTCGGCCGCCTCGGGCTCCGGGCCGACCAAAGCCGCGTCGCCGGCGCCATGGGTCTTGCCGAAAGTATGGCCGCCGGCGATCAGCGCCACGGTTTCCTCGTCGTTCATCGCCATGCGGGCGAAGGTCTCGCGGATGTCGCGCGCGGCGGCGAGCGGGTCCGGATTGCCGTTCGGACCTTCCGGATTGACGTAGATCAGGCCCATCTGCACGGCGCCGAGCGGGTTATCCAGATCACGGTCGCCGCTGTAGCGCTCGTCGGCAAGCCACTTGCCTTCGGGACCCCAGTAGATGTCCTGCTCCGGCTCCCACACGTCGGCGCGGCCGCCGGCGAAACCGAACGTCTTGAAGCCCATCGATTCCAGCGCGACATTGCCGGTGAGGATGAGCAGGTCGGCCCAGGAGATGGCCTGGCCGTATTTCTGCTTGATCGGCCAGGCCACAGCAGCCGGCGGGCCTTGTCGAGATTGACGTTGTCCGGCCAGCTGTTGAGCGGCGCGAAACGCTGCTGGCCGGCCCCGGCGCCGCCGCGGCCGTCGCCGATGCGGTAGGTGCCGGCGCTGTGCCAGGCCATGCGGATGAACAGCGGCCCGTAATGGCCGAAATCGGCCGGCCACCAGTCCTGCGAATCCGTCATCAGCGCGGTGAGATCCTTGATCACCGCATTCAGGTCGAGGCTTTCGAATTCCTTGGCGTAGTCGAACGCCTCTCCCATCGGATCGGACAGCGAGGATTGCTGATGAAGGATCTGAACGTTGAGCTGGTTCGGCCACCAATCGCTGTTGGTCCTGCCGGTGGCTCCGTGCGCGACAGGGCATTTGCCAGCGCTGTTGTCGTCGGTTTTCGCGTCCATCTTACTCTCCGATTTTTGCCGARKTTYCSGGGCGGGTGCAGGAGCCCGCCATCTTGGAATGATTCCAGACTAGGCCGCCCCGCCGATAAAGACAAATTGCCTTTCCTATTTTTTCCGATAGGATTTTCTTATGATTGGCCTCACCGTCCGGCAGATGCTCTACTTCGACGCGCTGGCGCAGACGCTGCATTTCGGCCGCGCCGCGAAGCTTGCCGGCGTCAGCCAGCCGGCGCTCTCCGCCCAGATTTCGGAAATGGAGCAACGGTTGAATTGCCTTCTGTTCGAGCGCGGCGGCAAGGCGGTGCGGATGACCGACGAGGCGATCGCCCTGCAGCCGCGCATCGAGCGCATTCTGGCCGACATACGTGACGTCGAGACGACCGCCCGGCGCGGCCGCCCGGCGATGGAGGGACGCTTCCGGCTGGGCATAATCCCGACGGTCGCGCCCTACCTTCTGCCGCGGGCGCTGCCGGAACTGAAAAGGCACTTTCCCGCCTTGCAGCTCGAACTGCGCGAGGCAGTGACGGCATCGCTCGTCGAGGACAGCGCCTCGGGCCGGCTCGACGCCTTCATCGCCGCCTTGCCGCTCGACCATCCCGGGCTTGTCACCGAGGAGCTTTTCCCGGACCGCTTCTTCCTGGCGGTGCCCGCCGGCGATCCGGCCTTCGCCTCGCCSCCGGTGCCGCCSGAAAGTCCGGCGCTGGAGCGGYTGATGCTGCTCGAGGAAGGCCATTGCCTGCGCGAGCAGGCTTTGGCCGTCTGCGGCAACGTACGCCCGGTGGCGATGGCAAGCTATGGCGCGACCAGCCTGACCACCCTTTTGCARATGGTKGCRCACGGGCTGGGKGTGACGCTGGTTCCGGAAATGGCGGCAAACGCCGCCGGCATCATGCCGGACCTGAGGATCGTGCCGTTCCAGGAACCGATGCCGCAGCGCATGATCTGCATGGCCTGGCGACGCAACAAGGTGCGCCAGGACGAGTGCGTGGAACTGGCAAAGATCGTCAGAGGGCTCGATCGCGCAGTGCTGGCGGCGTGAGGCGATGGTGAAGCGCTGGCCACCAAGGTTTGCTGATCAAAATGAGATCTTGGCGTACTGAACGGCGATGCCGTCTTAGTCTAGAGCGAGATACCACTCCTGGCATCGAACGTTCGAATCGCAGCGCGAACCGCCATACAGAATTCTTCCAAAAGTTCCGGCTCGTTCCCCAACCGCTTGCGCAGTGAGAAGGGTATCTCCAGCTGCGCTCCTTTCCCCGTCAATCCACGATTGACGATGTTCAGATCGTGGATGCCTGGAAACGGGTGGCCATCCTCTTTTGTGTCGAAGCCGGCGTTTTGCAGACACCTGACTATTTCAGAGACCAGCGCGGCGTCCTTGCCACCCATATAGACTGTCGAGGGGTCGTCCCGATCGTGCCGACCGTGGATGGCAACGACGGTGGACTTCGTCCGCAACAGCTCAAGCGCGGATTCCTCGTCGAAGTTCCTTGACGTTATGTGCAGTTCCCGATTGCTTTCCGGCATCAATCCTTCAAAGCAGTACATATCGAGATCGCCTCCAGCTATCGTCTCGGTGATCAGCGATGTGCGGGGTTCGATCTTCCCACCGTGCGGAGCCATGACGATCGCGCTGCCGGTTCGCGCGCCACGCCGGACGACGATGCGATAGTCTATGTTTTCGGTTTTGGCGGTTTTCAGCGCAGCGAAATTCGGGAACTCGTTGTCCATAATCTCATCCAAATACGCACAGTTGGCAGGTTCGCGCCTCAGACGCGTTCCCAAAGGCTGAATATTTCCGGATCAATCCCCCTTCACGCCGTCTTTTGCGCTACCAGCCCAAGTTCCTCGACCATAGCCTCGCGCATCAGGAATTTCTGCGGCTTGCCGGTCACCGTCATCGGCAACTCGGTGCGGAAGCGGATGTAGCGCGGCACCTTGTAGTGCGCGATCTGGCCGGCGCAGAAGGCCTTGATCTCCTGCTCGGTGGCGATCTGGCCGGGCTTCAGCACGATCCAGGCGCAAAGCTCCTCGCCGTACTTGTCATCCGGAATGCCGAAGACCTGCACTTCCTTCACCTTGGGGTGACGGTAGAGGAATTCCTCGACCTCGCGCGGATAGACGTTCTCGCCGCCGCGGATGACCATGTCCTTCACCCGGCCGACAATGTTGCAATAGCCGTCGGCGTCGATGGTGGCGAGGTCGCCGGTGTGCATCCAGCCGTCGGCGTCGATCGCCTCGCAGGTCTTTTCCGCGTCTTCCCAATAGCCCTTCATCACCGAATAGCCGCGCGTACAGAGTTCGCCCGGTTCCCCGACCGCGACGGTGGCGCCGTCCGGACCGACAGCCTTGACCTCGACATGCGGATGGATGCGGCCGACGGTGGAGACGCGCTTTTCCAGCGGATCGTCGACGCCGCTCTGGAAGGAAACCGGGCTGGTCTCGGTCATGCCATAGGCGATCGTCACCTGCGACATATGCATCAGCGACACCACCTTCTTCATCACCTCGATCGGACATGGGGAACCGGCCATGATGCCGGTGCGCAGGCTGGAAAGATCGAAGGTCGAGAAATCGGCATGGTCGAGCATAGCGACGAACATGGTCGGCACGCCGTAGAGGCCGGTGCAGCCTTCCTGCGCCAACGCCTTCAGCGTCGCGCCGGCATCGAACCCCTCGCCCGGGAAGACCATGGTGGTGCCCTTGGTGACGCAACCCATCGTCCCCATCGACATGCCGAAGCAGTGGTAGAGCGGCACCGGGATGCAGAGCCTGTCGTCGACCGTGAGCTTGATCGCCGAGGTGACGAAATTGCCGTTGTTGACGATGTTCGAATGGGTGAGCGTCGCGCCCTTCGGCGCGCCGGTCGTGCCGGACGTGAACTGGATGTTGATGGCGTCGCCGGGCTTCAGCCCTTCGGTGATGCGGTCGAGGCGGTCGTAGTCGTCGCGCGCGGCCGTGGCCAGCACGTCGCCGAAATTGAACATTCCGGGCGAACTGTCGTCACCCATGCGGATGACGATTTCGAGCGCCGGCAGCTTTTTCGCCTTGAGCCTGCCGGGCTCGGCGGTGGCGAGTTCCGGCGCCAGAGTCTCGATCATGCCGAGATAGTCCGAGGTCTTGAACTGAGCGGCCGTCACCAGCGCCCGGCAGCCGACCTTGTTGAGGGCATATTCGAGTTCGGTCAGGCGGTAGGCCGGGTTGATATTGACCAGGATCAGGCCGATGCGGGCGGTGGCGAACTGCGTCACCAGCCACTCCCAGCGATTCGGCGACCAGATGCCGACCCGGTCGCCCTTTTCGAGGCCGAGCGCCAGGAAGCCCGCGGCCAGCGCATCGACCGCGTCCGAAAGCTCGCTCCAGGTGAAGCGCTTGTCCTGGCCAACGAAGACGGCGGCGTCGAGCGTGGCGTATTTGCTTACCGTTTCGGAAAACAGCTCGGGAATGGTCTTGTCCAGCAAGGGCACCGAACGATCGCCCGAGACATGCGCCCTGCCGTCCACCGGAGCAATGAAGCTGCTGCGCGTGTTGCGCAGGTTGGTGGCGTTCTGGAGTTCGTCGAGCTTGATTACCATCGCCGTCTCCTCCCGGGATGTCCGAGCCTACCAGCCCGTGGCGCGGGTGCAAATCCGCCAAAGGTCCCCCTCCCCCTTGAGGGGAGGGTGGCCAGCCGCCGGAGGCGGATGGACGGGAGGGGTCCTTGTGGCAGCGCTCGACGCGCGGCGACCCCACCCGCCTCGCTTCGCGAGGCACCCTCCCCTCAAGAGGGAGGGAGCTTCGCGGCGATGCTCTTCAACAGCACCTCATCCGCGGCATCGCGAGCCTTCTTCGAAGCGACCAGGCAGGCCTGCGACTTCAGGATCACACCGTCGCCCAGAACCTTGAGATGGTTGGCGCGCAGGGTCGAGCCGGTGGTGGTGATGTCGACGATGATGTCGGCGAGGCCCGCCGCCGGCGCCCCTTCGGTGGCGCCGAGGCTTTCGACGATGCGGTAGACCTGGATGCCGTGCTTGAGCGAAAAGAACTGCTGCGTCAGTCGCCAGTATTTGGTGGCGATCCTGAGTCGCCGACCATGGCGCTGGCGGAAGTCGGCGGCGACATCGTCGAGATCGGTCATCGTCTCGACATCGAGCCAGATGTCCGGCACCGCCACCACGACGTCGGCATGGCCGAAGCCGAGACGGGCGACGATCTCGGCACGCGCTTCCCAGTCGGCGAGGTTCTCGCGCAGCAGGTCTTCGCCGGTGATGCCGAGATCGACGGCGCCCTGGCCGATTTCGCCTGCAATCTCGGAAGCCGACAGGAACGCCACCTCGACATTGTCGAGGCCGTCGATGCGGGCGCGGTATTTGCGGTCGTCCTGAGGCAAGGTGACCGCGAGGCCGGCCTTCGCCAGCACCTCGAGCGACTGTTCCTTGAGACGGCCCTTGGACGGGATCGCCAGCGTGATCATTTCGCGCTCTCCCGCAAAGCCTCGATGCGGTCGAGCCAGACCGAGAAGCCGACACCGGGGATCGGCTTCTTCGCGCCAAGCAGCGTCAGCAGCCGGTCGTAGCGGCCGCCGCCGACCAGCGGACGATCAGCATCAGCGGCGGCGATCTCGAAGACGAGGCCGGTGTAGTAGTCGAGCGGACGGCCGAAAGCGGCGTCATAGCGGATTGCGCTGGACGGCATGCCATGCGCTTCGATCGCCTTGACGCGGGCGGCGAAGGTTTCGAGCGCAGGGCCGAGTGACAAACCGGCATCGGCGGCGAATTTCTCAAGCGCTTGCGTGGCGCCGTCCAGCACGACGTCGATTTCGAGAAAACCTTTCAGCGCCGAGAACGCCTCGTTCGAGAGCCGCACGCTGCGCAACTGCGCCTTTTCGATCAGTCGCCGTGCGATGTCGGTCGGCGCACGGCYGGATGAAGCCGACAGACCGGTCTCCTCCATGCCGGCGGCAATATGCGCGGCGAGCCCCTCCGCGTCGCCATCGAGCGCCAGCATGGCGACGGGGCCGGAGAGCTGGCTGTTGCGCGGCGGGTTGGCGAGGTCGGCAAGGGCTGCCTCCAGCATCGGCGCGGAGCCGAAGGCACGGGCCAGCCGCATGCGCCAGCCGCGCGGCAGGCCGAGCGCAGCCAGCACCGCCTCGAACAGGGTCTGGTCGCCGAGCGTCACCGCGAACGACAGGCCGGGCAGCACCAGCGAAAGCAGCGCATGCGCATCGGCCAGCGAGCGGGCATCGGCGGCGGCCGTGTCGCGGTCGCCGAGATCCTCGATGCCGGCCTGGAAGAACTCGTTGCCGCCGTCGCGGCGCTGGCGGAACACCTCGCCGAGGTAGGAGTACCGGCGCGGCGTGCCGGCCTGGCTGGCGATGTGGTCGAGGCAGACCGGAATGGTGAATTCCGGCCGCAGACACAGCGTCTTGCCGGTCTCGCTTTCGGTGAGGAAGATGCGGCGGCGCAAATCCTCGCCGGCCATATCGAGGAACGGATCGGCCGGCTGCAGCACGGCGACTTCCACGGCGTGCGTGTCGCGGGCGGCGAAGAGCTTTACGATGTCGGCGGCGATGGCGGGGTAGCGGGAGGTCAACTTGCACACTCCGTTGCGCGACCCACTGATTTGGGATCAGGGGGTCTACGTCCGAAGGTCAACGCTCTACGGCGCCCCCCTCTGTCCTGCCGGACATCTCCGCCACTTGGGGGGAGATTGGCAGCTTGAGCGCCGCGCCTCTCCCTGCAACGTTCAAGATTGGCGAAAGCCGCCGCGACACCTGATCTCCCCCCTTGTGGGGGAGATGTCCGGCAGGACAGAGGGGGGCGCGACAGAATGCGACCTCTACTTCCCACGTGCCCGCTCCTCGGCCTGCGCCGCCAGGATTTTCCGCACCTCCGCCACCAGTTCGCCTTCCGCCACGGTCACCTGCGCTGGCCTTGCGGCGCGCCATTCGGCGTTGTCGGTGATCTCGGCCGACATGCGGGCGCCTTCGATCAGATCCTTGATCTGCACCTCGCCCCTGGCGCGCTCGTCGCCGCCCTGGATGATGGCTATCGGGCTGCCGCGGCGGTCGGCATATTTCAGCTGCGCCTTCATGCCGGCGCCGCCGAGATACATTTCGGAGCGGATGCCGGCGGCACGCAGATCGGCGACCATCTTCTGGTAGCGGCCGAGGCTTTCGGTATCCTTGTCCATGACGAGCACGACGACCGGAGCGATGACGTCGGAGATATCGAGCTTGCCGAGGTTTTTCAGCGCGGTCATCAGCCGCGAAACGCCGATGGAGAAGCCTGTGGCCGGCACCGGCTCGCCACGGAAGCGCGAGACCAGCCCATCATAGCGGCCGCCTCCGCCGACCGAGCCGAAGCGCACGATCTGGCCGTCGTCATTGGGAATCTCGGCCAGAAGCTCGGCCTCGAAGACCGGGCCGGTGTAATATTCGAGGCCACGCACGACGGAGGGGTCGATACGGATACGACCGTCGCCATAACCCGCAGATTTCAACAAATTCCATATCTCTTGAAGCTCGGAGGCTCCTGCTAAGCCATGAGCTGAGCCAACTAGATTGTGCAATAGCCCACCAAATATGCCTTTCGCCCTAATGTCCTCAGCGGTTGCCTCGTCTATCTGGCCACTGGCACGACCTGCTCTAAATTCAGGGTTGGATTCACGAGCTGCCGCGGACATCGCATCTATATCAAATAGAACCAAAACCTTGGCGATCTGGTGAGCATCTAGCCCTGCGCCCTTCGTAAAATCTCCACTCTCGTCTTTGCGTCCGGCGCCGAGCAACAACTGCACGCCCTCGATGCCTAGCTTGTCCAGCTTGTCGATCGCTCGCAGCACTGTCAGCCGGCGTCCTGCATTCTCGTCGCCGCCGAGGCCGATCGCCTCCAGAACACCATCCAATACCTTGCGGTTGTTGACGCGGATGACGTAGTCGCCGCGCTTGATGCCGAGGGCTTCCATCACGTCGGCCATCATCATCGCCATCTCCGCGTCGGCGGCGACGCCCGGCGTGCCGATCGTGTCGGCGTCGAACTGCATGAACTGGCGGAAGCGGCCGGGGCCGGGCTTCTCGTTGCGGAACACCCAGCCGGAACGGTAGCTGCGATAGGGCTTCGGCAGCTTGTCATAATTCTCGGCGACGAAGCGCGCCGTCGGCGCGGTCAGGTCGTAGCGCAGCGACAGCCATTGGTCGTCGTCATCCTGGAAGGAGAAGACGCCTTCGTTCGGGCGATCCTGGTCGGGCAGGAATTTGCCCAGCGCGTCGGTGTATTCGATCATCGGCTGGTCGACCGGCTCGAAGCCGTACAGCTCGTAGACCGAGCGGATGGTCCCCATCATCTTCTCGACGGCGCGGATGTCTTCCGCGCTGCGGTCGGCAAAACCGCGCGGCAGCCGCGCTTTCGTCTTCTCCGATTTGTCGGCCATGTGTAGATCTTCTCTGGTAAATGGGCGCGCGTTTCCTAAACGATGCGGCTTAGAGCGGCAAGGGTTGGCTCTTTCCCTTCTCTCCTTGCGCGAGAAGGGAAGACGCCCCTCGAAACAAAACCACACCAAAAACGAAACAATTCCGCCACCAGCGCGGCATGCTGCCGACACAATCGGCGACCATAAAGCGCACCGAAACAAGGGGGTCGGGGCCATGACGACGGCTGAAGACATCATCGAGAGCGGCAAATCGGCCAGGCTGCGGCCTGCCGGCGGCGCACTCAAGCCGGCGCAGCAGCCGGCCGGGCCGTTCGAAGTCGCGGCGGAGGCGCGCAAGCCTACGGCGAGTGATGCGCTGGTGACCGGCCTGCTGGTGATCTATCCGGCCTTCGCCGCCGTTGCGGCGATCATTGCCGGGCTGCTTTTGACCCGCGCCGGCAGCCTCTGACTTTTTTCATTCATTCGATCGGGGGGATCGTCATGCGGTTGCAATTCGCGAGCGCGCTTGCCGGCGCACTGGCTCTTGGCACAACCGGCGCGGCCAATGCCTGCCAGCCCGGCGATGCCCATCTCGCCGGCCATTATTACCTGAACGGCGTCATGGAAGTCGGCTCCGAACTGCTTTTTGAAGAAAGACGGCAGCTTCGAATTCGCGCTCGCCTACGGCGCCAACGACCAGTACGGCAAGGGCTGCTGGATAAGGAAAGGCTCGACGGTCGAGGTTATCCCGGCCGGCCGCAGTTCAGCGTCCAGGCATCACACGCCGGACGATAGCGGCTTCAGCGGGCTGGTGCTTACGGTGTCCGGCTCCAGCCTGGTCTGGGACATCAACGGAAGCGGCCACAAGGGCAGGTTCGAGAAGTAGCCCAGCTTTCCCCCCCGGTAGGAGAAGGGAAAGGCGCTCTACTTCGGCCTCTCGAAGCTCTTACGCTCTTTCTCCACCTCGGCGCGGCAGTAGCAGCCTTCGAGGTGGTCGTTGACCAACCCCATCGCCTGCATGAAGGCGTAGACGGTGGTCGGCCCGACGAAGCTCCAGCCGCGCTTCTTCAGTTCCTTCGAAATACGCAYCGAGACCGCCGTCGTCGGATTGGCGCGCAGATGCGCGAGGTCGACAACTTCCGGCCGCTCGTCGGGACCCGGCTCGAACTTCCAGAACCAGGTTGCCAAAGAACCGAATTCGTCGACTATCTCGCGAGCGCGTTTGGCGTTGTTGATGGTCGAGACGATCTTGCCGCGATGGCGGATGATGCCGGCATTGCCGAGCAGGCGCTCGACATCCTCTTCGGTGAAAGCGGCCACCTTGTCGAAGTCGAAATTGGCGAAGGCCTCGCGGAAGTTTTCGCGCTTGCGCAGGATGGTCAGCCAGGAAAGACCCGATTGGAAGCCTTCGAGGCAGATCTTCTCGAAGAGCCGGCGGTCGTCCGTCACCGGCCGGCCCCATTCATGGTCGTGATAGTGGAGATAGTCCGGCAGGTTGCCGTGCCAGAAGCAGCGCGTCTTGCCGTCAGGGCCTTCGAGAACGCCTGAGTTTTCTTGTCCCATCGCTGCCAAATCCATTTGTTAATGCGCCGGAGCACCGGTTTTACCGTGGCTTTACCAGATTCCTGAACCGGCCGGTAACCACACCAAAAGGTTTACTGACAAGTCGGCATTTTACGCATTCCGATTCATGTTTTGCTTGCCGCTCGGCGCCAAGGATCGCCAAGCCGGGGCCCTCCCCGCCCCGGACGAGTTCGACGATCAAGGTGCGTTCCGATGAAGACAGCGTTTGGTTCCCTGCTCGGCGCGGTGGCGGTTCTTGCCGCCGGCGCCACAACCTCCCTTGCCAATGACCGCTATGCCGAAAGGCCGCCGGTGGTGGTCAGTCCCGATCTCTCGGCGCCCTGGCTGCTGCAGCTCGGACAGGCGCCCGGCATCGTCCGTCCGGCGCGCCAGGCGACCCAGCAGCCGTTGCAGCGGCTTTTCCAGGCAAAGCCCGATCAGCAGCGCACGGCGGCCGTGCAGGCGCCGGCCAAGCGCATGGTGATGCGGCCGCAGATCAACCCGATGTACCTGCCGCAGGAGGTCGCCTATGACGGTCCGCAAAAGCCCGGCACCATCGTCATCGATACCCATCAAAACTTCCTCTACCTGATCGAGAAGGACGGCAAGGCGCGGCGCTATGGCGTCGGCACTGGCAAGCCTGGTTTCGAATGGTCGGGCACGCACAAGATCACCGACAAGAGGGTGTGGCCGGACTGGCGCCCGCCGGCGCAGATGATCAAGCGCGAGGCGGCCAAGGGCCGCTATCTGCCGACCTATCTGGCCGGTGGCATCGAAAACCCCCTCGGCGCGCGCGCGCTCTATCTCGGCACGACGGAATACCGCATCCACGGCACCAACCAGCCGTGGACGATCGGCGGCGCGGTGTCGTCGGGCTGCATCCGCATGCGCAACGAGGACGTCGTCGACCTTTACGAGCGCGTGAATGTCGGAACCACGGTCGAGGTGATATAGTCGCAGCGAATCGAGCGGTGGGGCCGCGCCGTAGAGCTTTTAGGCGAATACTGTTGCCTTAAAGTCATTGTGCGGTTTCGCAAGACCTGCTTAGCTCAAGCAGAGTTTACGGGGGACGGGCCGTGTGGGGATACGGCCAGTCACGAAAGGGCAGCGCGGGAAACCGCGCTGCCCTTTTTCTTGTGCCCCCATCTCTTGTGCCTCCCATGCGACGGGTCGCCGCGAAAACAAGGCGTTTCGTTTTCGGGGCTGATTTCCCGGCCGGGCTCTGCTATTGCGGCGCACAATTCCCTGCAGCGCAGAGCGTCCTATTGGACGCGCAAAGGACGCTGCAGCATTTTTAATTCGCGTATGATCCTTTCCGAAAATCGATTCCGATTTTCGGGGTCATGCGCCAAGGCAAAGGTGCCAGCCATGTCCCGGTCCGACGACAGCCGCTACCTCAGGGGCGGTCCGGTCGCCCAGCGCATCATCGCTTCGGTGCGCGAAGATGCAGCGATTGCCACAGCAGAAGGCTTTTCGCCGAAGCTCATCTCGATCACCGTCGGCGACACCGACGCGGTCGACGTCTATGTGCGCAACCAGCGCGCCAAGGCCGAGCTTGCCGGCATCGGCTTCGAGGAAAGGCGCTTTGCCGCCGATACTTCGGCCGGCGAGCTCGAAGCCGCGATCCACGGCCTGAACGCCGACCCGCGCGTTACCGGCATCATCATCCAGCGGCCGGTGCCGGCGCATATCCCGATCAAGACGCTGCAGGCGGCCGTGCATCCGCTGAAGGATGTCGAGGGCATGCATCCGGCCTCGATCGGCAACATCGTCTACAACCAGCTCGACCTGGCGCCCTGCACGGCCGCCGCATCGGTCGAGCTGCTCAAGGAAACCGGGCTCGACCTCAAGGGTCTTGAGGTCGTGGTCGTCGGCCATTCCGAAATCGTCGGCAAGCCGATCGCTTTCCTGCTGATGAGCGAGGGCGCGACGGTGACGGTCTGTCACCACATGACGCGCTCGGTGGCGGCACATGCGCGGCGCGCCGACGCGCTGTTCGTCGCCGTCGGCAGGCCGCGGCTGATCAAGGCCGACATGGTCAAGCCCGGCGCCTGCGTCATCGACATCGGTATCAACTCGGAAGTCGGACCCGATGGCGAAAGCCGCATCGTCGGCGACGTCGACACCGAGAGCGTCAAAGAAGTGGCGTCGTGGATCACGCCGGTGCCGGGCGGCGTCGGCCCGCTCACGGTCGCGATCCTGTTGCGCAACACGATGGTGGCGCTCAACCGTCAGCGCGCTCTCTATCGCGCCACCTACGGCGCTGCGGACAAGCTGGCGGCGGAGTAGGCGCGGCACGGCCCCTCACCCAGCCTCCGCTTCGCTCGGCTGACCTCTCCCCAAGGGGAGAGGAGATCGTCGACGCGAGCGCCAACCCCTTCTCCCCGAGGGGAGAAGGTGGCCGCGAAGCGGCCGGATGAGGGGGCGCAAGGGATCACTCCACCGCCAAAAGCCCTTACTTCGAAACGCCTTCCGGCTTCGGGCCACCATAGGCCCAGTCGAGCAGCTTGATCGTATGCACCACCGGCAGCTTCGCGGCCGACGCGATCTGCGTGATGCAGCCGATGTTGCCGGTGGCGACAATCGAAGCGCCGGTCGCCTCGATGTTCTTCACCTTGCGGTCGCGCAGCCTGGCCGAAATCTCGGACTGCAAAATGTTGTAGGTGCCGGCCGAGCCGCAACAGAGATGGCCTTCGCGCGGCTCGCGCACGACGAAGCCTGCCTTGGTCAGCAGTTCCTTCGGCTGGCGCGTGATCTTCTGGCCGTGCTGCATCGAGCAGGCGGAATGATAGGCGACGATCGTGCCCGGCTTGCGGACCGGCTCCGGCAGCTCGATGGCGGCGAGATATTCGGTGATGTCCTTGGCGAGAGCCGAGACGCGCGCGGCCTTTTCCGCATAGGCCGGATCGAGGCGCAGCATAAAGCCGTAGTCCTTGATGGTCGTGCCGCAGCCGGACGCCGTGTTGATGATGGCGTCGAGCCCGCCCTTGTCGATGGCGCGGGTCCAGGCGTCGACATTCTGYCTGGCGGACRCCAGGGCCGCCTGCTCGCGRCCCATATGATGGACGAGCGCGCCGCAGCAGCCCTCGCCCTCCGGCACCACGACCTCGACGCCAAGCCTCGTCAGCAAGGAGATGGTCGCCTCGTTGATGGCGGGATCGAGCACCGATTGCGCGCAGCCGGTGAGGATGGCGACACGACCACGCCTTGCCCCCTGCCCCGCATGCATGCCGGGCGAAGCCATCGGCGAGGCCGCCGGGATCGACGAGGGTGCTAGCCTCAGCATCGCCGCGACCGGCTTCAGCACCGGCAGCTTTTCGAACAGGCCAATGAAGGGCCGGCCGAGACCGGCGAGCTTCAACGCGGCGCGGAAGCGGCCCGGGTAAGGCAACACGAACGCCAGCATGGCGCGGATGAGCCGGTCGAGCAGCGGCCGCTTGTAGGTCTGCTGGATATGGGCCCGGGCGTGATCGACCAGGTGCATGTAGTTGACGCCCGACGGGCATGTCGTCATGCAGGCAAGGCATGACAGGCAGCGGTCGATGTGGGTGACGATCTCCTTGTCGGCCGGCCGTCCGTTCTCCAGCATATCCTTGATCAGGTAGATGCGGCCGCGCGGGGAATCGAGCTCGTTGCCTAAAGTCACATAGGTCGGGCAGGTGGCGGTGCAGAAGCCGCAATGCACGCATTTGCGCAGGATCTTCTCCGATTCCGCGACATGCGGATCGGCGAGCTGCGCGGCGGAGAAATTGGTCTGCACGCAAAATCCTTACTGTCCGAGAAGCCAGCTTTCGGGGTTCCTAATCGCCTCACCGCGCTGCAGCGCCTGCAGGCCTAGAATGCAGCGGGCGATGAACCAGACGGCGACCGCGAACATGAGCAGGAAGCCGATTGCGAGCATCATCAGGACGATGGAGATCAGCGCGTAGAGAAGGCCTATCCAAAACGTCCTGACCAGGAAAGTGTAGTGGCTTTCGACGAAGCCGCTCGCCTTGCCGCGATTGATGTAGGCAAGCACGATGCCGACGATGCCGGTAACGCCGATGACGAGACTGGCGAGAAAGAGGATGTAGATAAGCTGCACGTTGGTCTGGCCCGGCTCCAACCAGCCGTCGGTCTGGCGCGGCCCGCTGCTCATTCCTGGCTCGGTATTGCTCATGATGCTGCTCCCTCCGTTGACCGGCCGAGAGTAGCAGAGCTGGAACCGGGCGCCATGCGGTCGGGGTTGAGAATGTGCTTGGGATCGAACTCGGCCTTGAGCCTGGCCGACAGCGCCGCGAGATGCGGCGGCTGCGGTTCGAACACCGGCAGGACAGCGCGATGCGAGGCCGATGCGCGCACCAGCGTTGCGTGGCCGCCGCCATGCTTGCGGATCAAGCCGCGCAGCAAGTCGGCCTCCGGGTCGTCCTCGCGCATCGACAGCCATACCAGCCCGCCCTGCCAGTCGTAGAAAGCGTCGACCGCCGCCTGCATGCGCAGCGCCATCACCATGTGATGCGCCCGCGACGGCGCCATCGAGACGCGCCAGACCGGCCTGGCACCGCCACCGGCGARCGGCGCGCAATCRCGGATATCGCGCCAGACGGCCTTCGACGCTTCGRCGGCAACCTCTTCCAGCGGGCCGRCCTTGCCGAGCARYTGCTTGAGCGCCTCGATGCGATAGACGACCGACGGACCRAAACCCTCGACGCGCAGCAGCGTCGCGGCATCGCTGCCGAGCTTGCCGCCGGCAACGCGCGCGGCGATCCGCTCCGGCAGATGCGCCGCGCTCGACACTTCGGCGCTGGAGCCCATCGCCAGCGCCATGGCTGCGACCGCGGCATCGTCAAGCAGGCCACGGATGGCCAACGTCACCTCGGTCTCGGCCGCGGGCAGGATCTTGAAGGTGACGTCGGTGAGCACAGCGAGCGTGCCCCAGCTTCCCGCCATCAGCTTGGAGAGATCGTAGCCGGTGACGTTCTTGACGACGCGGCCACCCGACTTGAAGGCCTCGCCCCGCCCCGAGACGGCAGCGACGCCGAGAATATGATCGCGCGCCGCACCGGCCTTCAGGCGGCGCGGACCGGACAGGTTCGAGGCCAGAGCGCCGCCGATCGTGCCCCTGCCCGGCTCACCGCCGAGCAGCGGGCCGTAGTCCATCGGCTCGAACGCGAATTGCTGGCCGTTTTCGGTAAGCAGCTTCTCGATTTCCGCGAGTGGAGTGCCCGCCCTCGCCGACAGCACCAGTTCGGCCGGCTCGTAGAGGGTCAGCCCAGTGAGGCGGCACAGGTCGAGCGTGTGTTCGGTCCGCAAGGGGCGGCCGATGCCGCGCTTGGAGCCGTGGCCGAGGATTTCAAGCGGCGTTTCCTCCGCGGCCGCCCATTGGATGGTGGAGAGGACTTCTGCGGGAGTGGATGGGGTGAAGGTGGTCATGGGCGGTGAGCGCCCTTCCTCGCCCCCGCGAAGCGGGGGAGAGGAGCTAGGTCGCGTTCCTTCGCACCCCCCTCTGTCCTGCCGGACATCTCCCCCGCAAGGGGGGAGATCGAATGTCGTGTAGGGTTTCGCCAATCTCCAATGTCGACGAGAGGGCGGCGCGCCGAAGCTGCCAATCTCCCCCCTTGCGGGGGAGATGTCCGGCAGGACAGAGGGGGGTGTTCAAGCGCCAGCTTAGCCACTCAAAACCTCGGAATATCCGGAAACGCCACTTGCCCGCGATGCACATGCATGCGCCCCAGTTCGGCGCAGCGGCGCAGCTGTGGGAAGACCTTGCCGGGGTTGAGCAGATGGTTGGGATCGAACGCGCATTTGACGCGCATCTGCTGGTCGAGGTCGATCTGGTTGAACATCTCCGGCATCAGGTCGCGCTTCTCGACGCCCACCCCGTGCTCGCCGGTCAGCACGCCGCCGACTTCCACACAAAGCCGCAGGATGTCGGCGCCGAAACTCTCGGCCTTGTCGAGCTCGCCCGGCACGTTGGCGTCGTAGAGGATCAGCGGATGCAGGTTGCCGTCGCCGGCGTGAAAGACATTGGCGACGCCCAGACCGTATTTCTCGGACAGGTCGCGCATGCCGGCGAGCACCCTCGGCAGTTCCTTGCGCGGAATGGTGCCGTCCATGCAGTAATAGTCGGGCGAGATGCGGCCGACCGCCGGGAAGGCCGCCTTGCGCCCGGCCCAGAAGCTCAACCGCTCCTGCTCCGATTGCGAGATGCGGCAGGTGGTGGAACCGTTGCGGTGGGCGATCGCCTCGACGAGGCCGATCAGGTGATCGACCTCGACGCTCGGCCCATCGAGCTCGACGATCAGCAGCGCCTCGACATCGAGCGGATAGCCGGCATGAACGAAATCCTCGGCCGCATGAATCGCCGGGCGGTCCATCATCTCCATGCCGCCGGGGATGATGCCGGCGCCGATGATGTCGGCGACGCACTGGCCGCCCTGTTCGCTGGTCGGGAAGCCGATCAGCAGCGCGCGCGCCGTTTCCGGCTTCTTCAGGATACGCACCGTGACCTCGGTGACGACGCCGAGCAGGCCTTCGGAGCCGGTCATGACGCCGAGCAAATCATAGCCTTCCTGGTCGAGATGGCCGCCGCCGAGCCGCACCACCTCGCCATTCATCAGCACCATCTCGATGCCCAGCACATTGTTGGCGGTGAGCCCGTATTTCAGGCAGTGCACGCCGCCGGAATTTTCCGCGACATTGCCGCCGATCGAGCAGGCGATCTGGGAGGATGGATCGGGGGCGTAGTAGAAGCCCTCCTGCTCGACGGCGGTGGTTATGCCGAGATTGGTGACGCCCGGCTGGGCGACGACGATGCGGTTCGGGTAGTCGATCGCCAGGATGCGGTTGAAGCGGCTCATCACCAGCAACACGGCATCCTCGAGCGGCAGCGCGCCGCCGGAGAGCGAGGTGCCGGAGCCGCGCGGCACGACGCGGATGTTGCGCTCGTTGCAGTATTTCAGCACGCGCGACACTTGGGCGACGGTTTCCGGCAGCACCACCACAAGCGGCAGTTGCCGATAGGCGGTGAGGCCGTCGCTCTCGAAGGCGCGCATTTCGTTGGCCGTGTCGACGACGCCTTCGCCCGGCACGATGATGCGCATGTCGGCGACGATCTCGGCGCGCCGGCGCATCGTCCCGGCGTCTGGCTTGGGCATGGCAAGGCCGGACATGGGCTGCCTCATCTGGCTTTACTGGTCAAAATCTTTTACCAGCTAAGGCCATTCCTTGCAAACGCTGCTTTGGTCGGATCGGGTGTCGAACGTAGCTGCGCGCTTTCGCAGCGGCAATCTGCCGCTGGTGTCTCCCCCCCTTGAGGGGGAGATGGCCGCGAAGCGGCCAGAGGAGGTCGTCTCACGTAGAGCGCTGAAGCCGTCTCCCCGTCGCGAAACGAGGTTGGCGCTCCACGCGAGGCCACCCCCTCTGTCGCCTTCGGCGACATCTCCCCCTCAAGAGGGGAGATTATTCGCCCGGGTGCTTGGCCGGCTCGGAGTGCATGCGCCGCACCCGGCGCACGCCCCACCAGACCAGAAGAATGGCGACCGGCACCGACGCCGCGGTGACGACCTCGGGCGCGAAGGCATGGCCGAAGATCGACACGCCCTTGGCGACATAACCGACGAGGCCGACGACATAGTAGGAGACGGCGGCGACGGAGAGGCCCTCGACTGTCTGCTGCAGGCGCAATTGCAGCCGGGCGCGGTTGTTCATGGAGGCGAGCAGGTCGCGGTTCTGCTTTTCGACCTCAACATCGACCCAAGTGCGCAGCAGCGTGGTGGCGCGGGTGAGCTTGCGCGACAAATTGGCCTGGCGCTCCTCGACCGAACGGCAGGTACGCATGGCCGGCGCCATGCGCCGCTGCAGGAAACCAGCCCAGGTGTCGTAGCCCTGCACCGGCTCCTCATCCAGCGCCCCCAGGCGCGCGGTGACGATGCCGTCATAGGCGCGGCTGGCGCCGAAACGGTAGAGGCTGGACGCGGCATCGGCCTCGAGCTCGGCGGCAAGCTCGGTGAGGTCGGCGAGCAAGGTCTGGCTGTCGCGGGTCTCGGCCGCCTTCATTTCCAGCGTGGTCTGCGCCAGCCGGTCCTCGATGCGGCGGGCGCGGCCGGACAGCGTCAGCGCCAGCGGCAGGCCAAGCATGGCAAGCGTCCGGTAGGTCTCGATGTCGATCAGCCGCTGCGACAAGGCGCCGGTGCTGGCCGGCGTCAGGCCGCGATCGAGCACCAGCATGCGGGTCATGCCGTCGCCGTCCTGGCGGAAGTCCGTGACGATGGCGGCAGCACCCCGCTCCACCAGCGAATAGCAGAGGCTGGTCGGGTCGAAGCCGGCGATCAGCTTTTCGCTCGCCTGCGTCCATTTGCGGATCTCGAGCCGGATGCCGGAAATCACCGTTCCAGGGGGCGAAAAACCGTTGCCGAAGGGCGAATCCTCCTGGCCCCGGCCGTTCTCGACCAGCGGCCCTTCCCAGAGATAGGT
>BFBZ01000159.1_pt1 | contig 89602 bp, 87 predicted proteins | sample 1888401 | NCBI WGS metagenome assembly BFBZ01 (sample SAMD00112614, study PRJDB3348) | symbiont metagenome | host: Chara braunii
TGAATCGCACCGGCATTCGTGGAGGCCAGTTGGTGTGAGTCAGACCGCAGCGGCCTGACGTTGGGCGAGTTGCCGGTAGTAGTTTGCCTCGGCCTCGGAGGGCGGGATGTAGCCGATGGGCTCCAGCAGCCGGTGGTGGTTGAACCACGCGACCCATTCGAGCGTGGCCAGCTCGACCGCTTCCTTGGTCTTCCACGGTGCGCGGCGGTGGATCAATTCGGTCTTGAACAGGCCGTTGATCGTCTCGGCCAGCGCGTTGTCGTAGCTGTCGCCCTTGGAGCCGACCGAGCCCTGGATGCCCGCCTCGGCCAGCCGCTCGCTGTAGCGGATGCTGAGGTACTGCGAGCCCCGGTCCGAGTGATGGATCAGCGCCCCGTCGCGCTCGGGCTTGCGCGCGTACAGCGCCTGCTCCAGCGCATCGAGCACGAAGTCGGCCCGCATGGAACTGCTGACCCGCCAACCGACGATGAAGCGCGCGAACACATCGACCACGAAGGCCACGTAGACCATGCCCTGCCAGGTCGAGACGTAGGTGAAGTCGCTCACCCACAACTGGTTCGGCCGCTCGGCCTTGAACTGTCGGTTGACGCGGTCCAGCGGACATGGCGCCTTGGCGTCAGACAGCGTGGTGCGCACCCGCTTGCCTCGCCTGGCCCCTTGCAGGCCCTGCACTCGCATCAGCCGCTGCACGGTACAGCGCGCCACAGCCACGCCCTCGCGGCGCAGCTGGCGCCAGACCTTGCGATGGCCGTACACCTGCAGATGGCTCGTCCACACACGCTGGACCTGCGGGGCCAGTTGAGCATCACGCCGCGCCCTGGCGGGTAGCAGCGCCGGCTTGCGCTGACGCGCGGCGTGGCGCCAGTAGCCCGACGGGGCGACCTGCAGCGCCTTGCAGATCAGCTCGACCCCGTAGTGCTCGCGCTGCGCGTCGATGAAGCGCCTCACTTCTTGATGTGGCGGTCGAGCTCCGCCTTGGCGAAAAACGCGCTGGCCAGCTTGAGAATCTCGTTGGTCTGGCGCAGCTCGCGCACCTCGCGCTCCAGCTCACGGATGCGCTGCTGCTCGGCGGTGGTGGGCCCGGCGCGCAGGCCCTCGTCACGCTCAGCCTGGCGAACCCAGCGCCGCAGCGTCTCGGCCGTGCAGCCGATCTTGGCCGAGATGGACTCGATGGCCGCCCACTGCGACTCGTACTGGCCTTGCGACTCCAGCACCATGCGCACCGAGCGCTCGACAACTTCCGGGGAAAACTTCGGGGACTTCCTCATCATGGCTCCATGTTCTCAAACGAAGGAGCCTCCTCGGAAGCCGGGGCGATTCAGTATTTGGTTCAGGTGCGCCTCGATGGAGATGCATCACATCTGACGGCTCATGCAGGCCGAGCCCTAGGCGCTCTGCTGACCGGAGAGCGCGTTGAAGGTCTTCGCATCGTCGGGCAACTGCTCGCCGCCGCAGACACCCACTTGGTGCTTGTTGCGGAGGGCTACATGTTCGCGACGCACCCGACCGTCTACACCGAGACCGATGTCGAGGCGCTGTACCGCATCTTCCGCTCGGAGAATCGGATAGTTCTTCGATGCGCGTCGCACATTACGTTGGAAGTCTCGCGGCGCGACAAGGCCTTGGCAATCGACCTCCTCAGCAGTGCGAACATCGACCTGGCGATGCGATCGGGGCGAGACTTCTTCATGTGGCTCGCGCATGAAGAGACGATCCCATTCGCTCTCATCCGAGATGACCAACTGCGTCGACTGATCGACGGACTCCGTAGCACCCCACGCCTCGATGATCACTGGGTCAATGCCTTCCTCAAGAAGGCTATGCAGCGAGCGCCCGGGACCGTACTTGAGCTCGCAAAGGCACGCATCGACGCTTCTATCGCAAGCGACGACTGGTCGATACAGCCGCTCGGTAGCGTATTCCGCGATAGTGATGCGCTCGACTTGCTCGCGCTTCCCGACGGGGTGACGCAGTTGCGTGACCTCCTCGAATGGGCGCTGGGCCGTATCGGCGACTACAAGTTCAGCTATCGCTTCGCAGAGATGCTGCAGTCGCTGTGCAGCCCCTACGACGCGACTTGCGTGGCGACCATCGAAGACTGGCTGATCGCAGGCGGGACTGCGGATCACTTCAAGGTTGTTACCGCCATCGTTCGGGATGCGGGGGCCGGATTCGTCTTCGACAACGAAAGATTCATCGCGCGATCACTGGGCGCGGCGCGTGCTGTCGGCCGCAAGGTGTTCAAGGACCTCTCTTCTGCGATCTTCGCTACTTCGGTGGGCGGTCTTCGCTCGGGTTCTCCCGGGCAACCCTTCGAAGCCGATCTGAGGCTCAAAGACCTTGCTGAAAAGCGCCTCGCACGCATCACGCGTGCCGATCCGACCTACGACCTGTATGCCGACATCAAGGGTCATGCAACACAGGATATCGAGCGACAGCTCGCAGACGGACGCCGCATGGACGAGGAAGACGCGGATGCCTAAGAACAGCGGAAGCGCTTCATTCGTTGCACCGTAGCTGCGTCAGTCGATGCTGCCGTAGAGCACGGTCGCGCGATTCGGCGTACTTGGCTCCAGCAGCGTGTCCCTCCCGGCCGACTATCCCACCGCAGACCCGGCGCAGCAATCGAGTGCGCCGTTCGACATCGCGAAGGTCGGCTTAGTGGTTGGCGCCGACGTTGACGACGCGAGTGTCGAGAAACCGCACCCAGCCTGAAGCTCCAACCGCCCAAGCGTCACGCAGCGAACTCCAAAACTGCGGCCGGCAGTAAGCCGCGCTACATGGCGCCAGCCTTGGAGCAGTTGAAGCTGCGCTTGCATTTCGGAGGACCACCGCCTGATACCAATTCGCGTTCAATATATTAGATACAATTTCCATCCACGCAACATCCGGAGGCGTGGATGAAGAGTCTGATCGTCAGCGACAAGGCCACCATCAGCCGACTGGCCGAGCGGCTCAAGCACGCGGAGTCGCACGCGCAATACCAGCGCATCCAATGCGTTCTCATCCGAGCCACCCTGGGCTCCAGCGCGGTGGAGATTGCGCAACTGCTGGGCTGGTCCACGGCCACAGTGCATGTCATTCACTCGCGCTGGGCCAAGGAAGGTGATGCCGTCTTCGAGCTGCGCGGCCGCGGCGGGCGCCACCACCAATACCTGAGCCTGGAGCAGGAGCAGGCGTTACTGGCTCCATTTGTGGCGCGCGCCCAGGGKGGCGGCGTGCTCACGGTGACGGAGATTCAACAGGCCTACGAACAGCACACGGGGCGGCAGGTGGCGCCCTCCACGGTGTACCGACTGCTGGATCGCCATGGCTGGCGCAAGATCGTGCCGCGTCCCCAACACTCGAAGGCGGACGTTGCGGCGCAGGCCGCTTTTAAAAAAACTGCGCCGAGCGGTACGCCACGAGGTCGCGCGCCAGGCTGAGCGCGGCCGCGCCGTGCGGCTGATGTTTCAGGACGAAGGGCGCTTCGGCCTGTTGGGCTCGCCGCGGCGCTGCTGGGCCCCGCGCGGCACCCGCCCCACGGTCGGTGCGCGCCTGGAGCGCAAGTACATCTATGCGTTCGGCGCCGTCAGYCCGCACGACRGCGTGCTGGACAGCTTGGTACTGCCTTGGGTCARCGCCGAGACCATGTCGCTATTCCTGGCCGAGGTGGYCCGGCGCCACGCCGACGAGTTCGTCTTCATGGTGATGGATCAGGCCGGCTGGCATATCGCTGGTGAGCTGATCGTGCCCGAGAACATGCGCCTGATGTTCCTGCCACCCTACAGCCCCGAGCTCAATCCAGCCGAACACCTCTGGGAGGCGCTACGCGAGCAGTGCTTCGCCAACCATGTCTTCCGCAACCTGGACGCCGTCCAGGACACCCTCGCTGCCGGGCTCGTCCAACTGGAAGCGGATCCCATCCGAACCCAGTCCATGACTGGATTCAAATGGATAACTTCTATACGTTTGAACGCGAGTTAGTATGAGACCGCCAAAGGACGCGCAGTCTCACAGTATGGAAAAACCCCGACGGGCTTTATTCTTGTCCGACAGACTTAATTTGTCCTGATTAGTAATGTGCCTCAGCCCCGCCCCGAATCTCGCTGATGCGATGCGGCGAACAGCGTGCCGTGTCGACGATCAGCCGTGCGACGAGGCTGCGCAGATCGAAGCGGCGGTTGAAGCGGTAGGCGAAGGCGGCGAGGKAGGTGTCGGCATGCTGGGCCCAGCCCAGCGAGTGATACGCGCCGTGCAAGCTGGKTTTGAGATTGCCCAGGATCGTGTTCACCCAGGCGAACTGCGGCAGGTCTCGCGGCTTGCGATCACCCACCACGACGGGCAGGTGAATGCAGCCCGCAGCGGCCACGGCCGCAAAGCAGCCCAGGCCGTCGCTGGTGACGCGCGTGCCCGGCGCCAAGTGGGCCTTGGCCCAGCCGCCCACCGACTCCAGCGTGAAGCCTGCCAGACGGTGCAATTTGAGGAAGGCCGGACGGCCCTTGTCGTCCAGCGAGACGGCCGCGACGAACGGCGTCTTGTTCTCGGAGCCGCGGCCCGGCTTGCCCCCGGGGTGCTCGCCACCGAGGTAAGCATCATCGATCTGCACGGCGCCCGAGAGCTGGTGGCAGGCCTCGCGTGCCGCCATGGCGTGGTTGATCTTGTGGTGCAACGCCCAGGCGGTGGGGTAGCTCACACCGAGTTGGCGCTTCAAAGCCAGCGAGGACAGCCCGGTCTTGGCCTGGCTGATGAGGTAGATCGCCAAGAACCACAAACGCAACGGCAACTTGGTGTGCTCCATCAGGCTGCCGGCGGTCAGCGAGGCCTGGTGGCGGCAGCCCTGGCACTGAAAGAGCCGGCGCGCACCATGGCCGACGATGTAGTGCTCGGCGCGATCGCAGCGGGGGCAGCGAAATCCCTCCGGCCAGCGGGCGGCCTTGAGTGCCGCCGCACACTGCTCCTCGCTGCCGAAGCAGGCCATGAATTCAGGCAGCGACATGCCATGCTGGAACTGGATGAAGTTGAACGCCATGGTCTGCACTCCGGGGTGATTCGGAGGTCAGATTACGGGTCGGGTAGCTCATGGCGTGAGCCTGCTGAGGCAGCTTACCAATCAGGTAATTTGTTGGAGTCACTTTGTTGTTTGGTTTCATCACTCGACGGTGACCGACTTCGCCAAATTGCGGGGCTTGTCCACGTCCGTGCCGCGCGCGCAGGCCGTGTGATAGGCCAGCAGCTGCAGCGGCACGACGTGCAGGATGGGCGACAGCGCGCCGTAGTGCTCGGGCATGCGGATGACGTGCAGGCCGACCTCGCTCTCGATGGCGGTGTCGCCGTCGGCGAAGACGTAGAGCTGGCCGCCGCGCGCGCGGACTTCCTGCATATTGCTCTTCAGCTTCTCCAGCAGCGCGTCGTTGGGCGCGACGGTCACGACCGGCATCTCGGCGGTGACCAGGGCCAGCGGGCCGTGCTTGAGTTCGCCGGCCGGGTAGGCCTCGGCGTGGATGTAGCTGATCTCCTTGAGCTTGAGCGCGCCTTCCAATGCGATCGGGTAGTGCAGGCCGCGGCCCAGGAAGAGGGCGTTTTCCTTGCGCGCGAACTCCTCGCTCCAGGCGATGACCTGGGGCTCCAGCGCCAGCACGGCCTGCACGGCGACGGGCAGGTGGCGCAGGTTCTTCAGGTGGCGGGCCTCGTCTGCCTCGCCGAGGTGGCCGCGGGTCTGGGCCAGCGCCAGCGTCAGCAGGAAGAGGCCGACGAGCTGGGTCGTGAAGGCCTTGGTGGAGGCCACGCCGATCTCGGCGCCGGCCCGCGTGATATAGGCCAGCTCGCACTCGCGCACCATCGCGCTGGTGGCCACGTTGCAGATGGTCAGCGTGTGCTTCATGCCCTGGGCGCGGGCGTGCTTGAGGGCGGCGATGGTGTCGGCCGTCTCGCCGCTCTGGCTGATCGTGACGACCAGGGTGCGCGGGTCGGGCACGCTGTCGCGATAGCGGTATTCGCTGGCGATCTCCACGCTGGTGGGGATCCTGGCGATGCTCTCCAGCCAGTATTTGGCCGTGGAGCCCGAGTAGTAGCTGGTGCCGCAGGCGAGGATGAGGACCTTGTCGACCTCCTTGAAGACGCGATAGGCGCCGTCGCCGAAGAGCTCGGGGCTGATGCCGGTCACCGCGTCCAGCGTGTTCGCAATCGCCACTGGCTGCTCGAAGATTTCCTTCTGCATGTAGTGGCGGTAGGGGCCGAGCTCGGCCGCGCCGCTGTGGGCGTGCACGGTCTTGACCTCGCGCTGCACGGCGCCGAAGCGGCCGGTCGTCGTGTCCAGGCGGCTGATCCAGTAGCGGCCCAGCTGCAGGTCGACGACATCGCCCTCTTCCAGGTAGACGATCTGGTCGGTCACGCCGGCCAGGGCCATCGCGTCCGACGCGACGAAGTTCTCTCCCTCGCCCACGCCCAGCACCAGCGGCGAGCCCTCGCGGGCGGCGACGACGCGGTGCGGCTCGTCGCGGCAGAACACGGCCACCGCGTAGGCGCCCTTCAGCCGCGGCAGCGCCTGTTGCACGGCGTCCAGCAGGTCGCCGCTGTAGAGGTGGTCGATCAGGTGGGCGATGACCTCGGTGTCGGTCTGGCTCGCGAAGACATAGCCGCGCGCCTTTAGCTCGGCGCGCAGCTCGTCGTGGTTCTCGATGATGCCGTTGTGCACGAGCGCGATGCGGCCCACGGCCTCGGCGCCGGCCGGGTTGCCCGAGTTGGGGCCGGCCGAGAAATGCGGGTGGGCGTTGTGCACGGCCGGCGCGCCATGCGTGGCCCAGCGCGTGTGGGCGATGCCGGTGCCGGCGGCGATGCCGTCCTGGTCGGCCTGGGCCTGCAGTTCGGCCACGCGGGAAGTGCTGCGCGCGCGGCGCAGGCCGCCGTCCTGGTGCACGGCCACGCCGCAGGAGTCATAGCCGCGGTATTCGAGACGCTTCAGGCCCTCGACGAGGATGGGGACGATATTGCGCTGGCTGACCGCGCCGACGATGCCGCACATGGCTGCTCTCCGTTCTGTGAGGCCGCCATGCTAGGCATTGCAAGATGGCAATTGCATGCAAAATAAGCAAATATTTGATTGAAAATTTCCCCAATCTCCAACGAAGAAATATTCATCCAAATTAAAATCAAACATGAATGAATTCGACGCCATCGACCTCCGCCTGCTCGACGCGCTGCAGGCCGACGCCTCGCTGAGCAACCAGGATCTGGCCACCCGCGTGGCCGTGTCGCCGGCCACCTGCCTGCGCCGCGTGAAGCGCCTGGTGGAGGCCGGTGTCGTCGAGCGCCGCGTGGCCATCCTGTCGGCGGACAAGCTGGGCGCCGGCCTGTCGGCCATCCTGGAGATCACGCTGGACCGCCAGGGCGCCGAGCACCTGGACGCCTTCGAGGCCCGCGCCGTGCAGGAGGCCGCCGTGCAGCAGTGCTGGCGCGTGTCGCCGGGGCCGGACTTCGTCCTCGTCGTGCAGCTGGCCGACATGCCGGCCTACCAGGCGTTGACGCAGCGCCTGCTGACCCAGGACGCCAACGTCCGCAACATCAAGGCCTTCTTCAGCGTGAAGCGGGCTAAGTTCGACACCCGCGTCGCCCTGCCCTCGCCTAGCGCCTGAGGATGCCCAGGCCCTTGAGGTAGTCGCCCTCGGGGAAGCGCACCGTCTGCGGATGGTCGGCCGCGGCCGACAGGCGCTCGACGATGTAGCCGTCCACGCCCGCGTCCAGGCCCGCGCCGGCGACGATCTTGTGGAAGAGGTCGGGCGGGATGCCGCCCGAGCAGGAGAAGGTGTAGAGCAGGCCGCCGTCGTTCAGCAGCATGAAGGCCAGCCGGTTGATGTCCTTGTAGGCGCGCGCGGCGCGCTCGGCGTGGGCGGCCGTGGGCGCGAACTTGGGCGGGTCGAGCACGATGGCGTCGAAGCGCCGGCCTTCCTGCAGGCAGCGGCGCAGCGTCGCGTTCACGTCGGCGTCCCAGGCCTCGTGGCGGCCCGCATCGAAGCCGTTCAGCTCGACATGGGCCTGGGCCCGCTGCAGCGCCGGGCCGGACGAATCGACGCTGACGACCTGGCGCGCGCCGCCGGCCAGCGCGGCCACCGAGAAGCCGCCCGTGTAGCTGAAGCAGTTCAGCACCGTCTCGCAGCCGAACTGCCTGACCGCGTCGGCGAAGCGCTTGCGGCTGTCGCGCTGATCGAGGTAGTAGCCGGTCTTGTGGCCCTCGGCCACGTCCAGCGTCAGCCGCCAGTCGTGCTCGCGCAGGGTCAGTGCAGTCTCGCCGTCACCCCTCAACCAACCCGTCTGCACCGGCAGGCCCTCCCACTCGCGGGCCTGCGCGTCGGAGCGCTCATACAGCCGCGTGAGGCCGGTGGCCGCCAGCAGCGCGTCGGCAATGACCTGCTTCCAACGCTCGGCACCGGCGCTGCCGAACTGCGCCACCAGCGTGTCGCCATAGCGGTCCACCACCAGCCCGGGCAGGCCGTCGGCCTCGCCGTGCACCAGCCGCCAGGCGTCGGACGCGATGGCCAGCCGCGCGCGCATCGCGATGGCCTGGGCTATGCGGCGCCGGAAGAAGGCGGCGTCGATGCGCTCGGCCTCGTCGAAGCTCCAGGCCCGCAGCCGGATCAGCGACCCCGGGCTGAACGCGGCCCAGCACAGGAACTGCCCGTCCGCCGACTCGACGCGCACCGTCTCGCCCGAATCGCCGCCGCCGCGCGCGATGGAGCTCTCGAACACCCAGGGGTGGCGCTTGACGAGGGAGCGCTCCTTGCCGGGGCGGATGGTCACTTTCTTCATCGCTGCACCGTGCCGAAGGCGTAGCTGAGGGACAGATGCGTCAGCGGCGTGGACTGCTGGCTGCTGCGCAGCGTGCGGAACTCGCCGACGCCGGCGCGCAGCCGCAGCCGCTCGGCCAGCTGCCATTGCGCCCAGGCCTCGGCCTGGGTCACCGCGCCGCCGCCCACGGCCACGCCGCCGCCGCCGGCCGCGCCCACCAGCCACTCGGCGCCGAAGCGCAGGCCGCCCCACAGCGGGTCGCTCTGCAGGCCGATGCCGAACAGGCCGAAGGAATAGGCGCCCGCGCTGCCCGCCGCTGCGCTGCCGGCCATGGCCGCGCCGTAGACATGAGAGGAGAACTCGCGCGACATGCTGACGGCCAGATGGCTGACCGCCTCCTGGCGACCGTCCTTGAACTTCACGCGCGGCAGGCGCATGACGCTGGCGCCCAGCTGCTGCACGCGCACCGTGCCGCCGGGGTCCTCGCCGATCAGCGTCGGCGTGCGGTCCAGCGGCATGGCCAGCACGGCGCGCAGATAGCTCGCGCCGTAGCTCCCGCTGGGCGCATGGGTGAAGCCGGTATCCAGGCGCAGGCTGGGGCCCCAGGGCGTGATCCAGCGCAGCGTCGGCCCGGCGCGCAGCAGCCAGCCGTTGCCGCTGTCGACATTGCCGCCGCCGCCCAGGCCGGCGCCCAGCTGGCCACCGACGCGCAGCCGCGGCGAGCCGAACAGCGCCCAGTCCTGGCCGATCTGGCCCAGCACTTCCATATAGCCGTCGACGCCGCCCTTGGCCGCGCCCGAGGCTTCGACACCCCACCAGCTGCCGTCGGCGATGTACTGGCGCAGTTCCGCGCCGGCCTTGCCGACCTTGCCGGCATAGGGCGTGCCGCCGCGGGTGCGGCTGGAGGCGCGGGGCTTCTCGAAGCCGCCGGTCAGCGCGATCTCGTCGAAACCCAGGCCGGTGCGCCGCCCGGCGCGTGCCGGTCGGCCGGCGTCGTTGGGCGAGAAGCTCGCGAAGTCCATCGTCCGGCCCAGCGTGAAGGACAGGCCCATGCCGCTCTTCACATTGCCGCTGGGGAAGCGGATCTGCGACAGGCCGACGCCCGCATACCAGCCATTGGCCTCGGTGCGCAGCGACAGCTCGGGCCGCAGCATCAGGCCGCCGCCGAAGCGCAGCTGTTGGCTGGACACGCCGCCGCCCGCGCCGACGTAGAGGCTGGCCGCCAGATGCGTGTTGCTCGTCAGCCGCCAGCGCCGCTGGCCCGTGAAGCCCACCGTGAAGATGCCGCCGTAGTTGCCCTTGGCCGCGCCGTAGAAGCCGGGGCCGAAACCCCAGTCCTCGTCATAGGCCATCAGATAGCTCATCGACGCGAACGCGGTGCGGCCGCCGTCGGGCATCTTCATCGACGTCCAGTTGCTCTCGACTGCGGCGGGGCGCACCGCGTTCAGGTGCGCGAAGGGGACTTCATCGGGGGTTGCGGAAACAAGGATTGGAGCGAGCGCTGAAAGCGCCGCGGCACATCGCGCGGCCGCCGCAGAACCGGCTTTGCCGGGCTGCTGGCGGCGCCCCCTTGAGGGGACTGAGGCCGGACACAAAGAGTCCTGAGGACTCTTTGTGCCTGCCGAAGGCCAAAACCTCTGGCTTTGGCACGGCGAAGCCGGTAGGGGGTGGGTCATTTCTTTGCGCGCGGGTGGGCCGCGTCGTAGATGCGAGCCAGGTGCTGGTGGTCCAGCTGGGTGTAGACCTGGGTCGTCGTGATGTGGGCATGGCCCAGCAGCTCCTGCACCGCACGCAGGTCGCCGCTGGACTGCAGCAGATGGGAAGCGAAGCTGTGGCGCAGCATATGCGGATGGACATGGGCCGGCGAGCCGGCGGCGACCGCACGCGCCGACAGCATCGCGCGCAGCGTCGAGCCGGCGACACGGTGGCCGCGCGCGCCGACGAACAGCGCCGGCTCGCCGGCCGCCGCGACCTGCTCGCGCACGGCCAGCCAGGCCTGCAGGGCCTCGGCCGCCGCACGGCCCAGCGGCGTGCTGCGGCGCTTGCCGCCCTTGCCCAGCACATGCACCTCGGCCGATTGCAGGTCGACCCAGCCGGCCGCGTGGCCACTGGCCCGCACGTCCAGGCCGATCAGCTCGGCGGACCGCAGGCCGGCGCCGTAGAGCAGCTCGACCATCGCGCGGTCGCGCGCCTCCAGCCGCGAATCGGGCACCTCGTCGGGCACATGGCTGGCCAGCTGCACGGCATCGTCCACGCCCAGGGCCTTGGGCAGCGGCTTGGGCGCCTTGGGCGCCTTCAGCCCGTCGAAGGGGTTCAGCGCGACGCGGCCCTGCAGGCCCAGCCAGCGGTAGGCGCTGCGCCAGACCGACAGCAGCAGCGCGATGGACTTCGGGGCCAGGCCCTCGCGGTGCAACAGCGCGGCGAGGCGCCGCGCCTGCGCGAGGCTCAGCGCCCGCGCGTCGATGGCCGCCTCGGCCAGCATGGCCTGCAGGCGCTCCAGGCCGTCGGTGTAGATGCGCAGCGTGCGCGGACTCAGGCGTTGCTGCACGCGGGCGTGCTGCAGAAACTCGCCAAAATCCGCGAGCAGTTGAGGCCCCTCGGCCGCCGGGTACGTCGGCCGGTCCCCCACGGGGACGTCAGGCCTGCTTGGGGCGGCCCGGCGCCCGGCCTGCCCCATCAGGCCAGCAGGCCCGCCAGCCCCGCGCTGGCGATCTCGCCCACGCGGGTCAGGAAGTCCGTGCCCATCTCGGCCGTGTAGCGCGTCGGGTCGGGCGAGCCCAGCACCAGCAGGCCGAAGGGCTTGCCCTCGTTGGCCTTGGGCTGGCTCAGCGGGATCAGCGCCAGCGAGGTCGCGATGCCGCCGCTCTCGCTCAGGCCCAGCCAGCGTGCCGCCTCGAAGCCCGAGTTCACGCCGCAATAGGGCTGGCTCAGGCTGGACGCGAAGCTCCTCACGTCGGCGCTGACCGAGGCCGCGAACTCGGCCGCCTCGTGCGCGGGCGCGACGCCCCACAGGCGCAGGCTGGCCTGCGGGATCATGAACTGGTGGCGCAGCTCGGCCAGCAGCACCTCGGGCAGCTCGGCCGGCGTGCCGGCGGCGCGCATGACGGCCAGCGTCCAGCGGTGCAGGCGGTCGGCGATGGCGACGTTGTCCTGGCCGTTGCGGATCATGTCGACGATGCGCAGCTCCAGGCCCTTGATCTTGTCGCGCAGCATCTCGGCCTGGCGCTCCTGCAGCGACACGGCGCGCGCGCCATGCGGGTGCTGCAGCTGCACGCTGGCCAGCAGGGCCGCGTGGCGCTCGAAGAAGCCGGGCGTGGCCGCCAGGTAGTTGGCGATGTCGGTTTCGGTGATGCCTTGCACCGCATCCGCGGCCGGGTTGGAACTCACAGCGCTATCTCTCCGTCAAAAACTTTCGTCGCGGGGCCGGTCATCAGCACCGGGCTCTGGCCGCCCGCCCATTCGATCTTCAGCAGGCCGCCGCGGGTCTGCACCTCGACGGCGCCGTCCAGCCAGCCGGCCCGGATGCCGGCGACGACGGCCGCGCAGGCGCCCGTGCCGCAGGCCAGCGTCTCGCCGGCGTCACGCTCGTAGACGCGCAGCGCGATGCGGTCGCGGGCCAGCACCTGCATGAAGCCGGCGTTGACGCGCTTAGCGAAACGGGCATGGCGCTCGATCAGCGGCCCTTGGGTCAGCACCGGCGCCGTCTCGACGTCGTCGACGCGCTGCACCGCATGCGGGTTGCCCATGGAGAGCACGGCCACCTCGGCGCCCTGGAGCTCATCCAGGGGCCAGAGCTCGAAGCCGTTCACGAGCCGCGGCTTCAGGCCGCTGGCGTCGAAAGGCAGGGCCGCGTGCTCGAACACCGGCGCGCCCATGTCCACCGTCACGCGGCCGTCGTCCTGCAGCTTCAGCAGCAGGCGGCGGTTCATCGTGTCGACGCGGATCTCGCGCTTGTCCGTCAGCGCCGCGTCGACGACGAAGCGCACGAAGCAGCGCGCGCCGTTGCCGCAGTGCTCGACCTCGTCGCCGGTGTTGTTGAAGATGCGGTAGCGGAAGTCCGCGCCGGCATCGCTGCCGGGCTCGATGACGAGGATCTGGTCGCAGCCGACGCCGAAGCGGCGGTCGCCCAGCCGGCGCATCTGTTCCCGCGTCAGCGAAAACGGCTCGCGGGTCGCATCGATGACGACGAAGTCGTTGCCCGCGCCGTGCATCTTGGTGAAGCGCAATCTCATGGGGCCTGATTATCGGGCGCGGCCCCGATGTCCAGGCCGCGAGGCTCCTTGTAGCGGTGATAGCCCCACAAGTATTGCCCCGGCGCACGGCGGATCAGGCACTCCATCGCCGCGTTGATGGTGGCTGCCGCGTCTTCGGCCAAGGCACCGCGGGCGATCTCCGGCGCCGGCAGCACATGCACGACGAAACCGCGGCCGTGGGGCAGCCGCTCGCCCCAGATCAGCAGCAGGGCCGCGCCGGTCTGCTGCACGAGGCGGGCCGCCAGCGTCATCGTGTAGGCCGGCCGGCCGAAGAACGGCGCCCACACGCCCAGGCCGTCGGGCGGCACCTGGTCGGGCAGCAGGCCGATGACCTCGCCACGGCGCAGGCCGCGGATCATCTGCCGCACGCCGGCCAGCGTGGCCGGCGCCGTGGCCAGGCCCGGGCGCTCGCGCGAGCCGGCCATCACGTCGCGCAGCGCGGCCTGGCGGGCCGGGCGGTAGAGCACGGTGATGGGCGACTCGGGTGTCGTGAAACGCTCGGCGATGGCCTGGGCGCAGATCTCGAAGCAGCCCATGTGGGGCGTCAGCATGACCAGCCCACGCTTCTCGGCCAGGGCCGCCGCCAGCAGCTCGGCGCCATCCCATTGCAGCGCCCCACCCAGCGGCCGGCGCCGGGTGCCGACCCACAGCCAGGGCAGCTCCGCCGACATGCGCCCGGCCGCCGCGATGGCGGGGCGCGCCTCGGCCCAGGGGATGCCGGCCTGGGTCGCATTGGCCTGGAAGCGGCGGCGGTAGGTGGGCGACGCCAGATAGACGATCCAGCCCAGCAGCGCCCCCAAAGCGTGCAAAAGCGCCAAGGGCAAGCGGGACAACAAGCGGAAGACCAAGCCCATGCTTCTTATAATTGGCGCATCGCCGAGTTACTGAACTACTTGCGGGGCGATTCACAAATCCCGCTAAAGCGTTCGCCGCACCTCCAGGAGCGACGGCGACGCCGCCATCAAGCACCAGGAGTTTAAAAGTGGCCAACGACTTCCTCTTCACATCCGAATCCGTCTCGGAAGGACACCCCGACAAGGTGGCCGACCAGATCTCGGACGCCATCCTCGACGCCATCTTCGAGCAGGACCCGCGCAGCCGCGTGGCCGCCGAGACGCTGTGCAACACCGGCCTCGTCGTGCTGGCCGGCGAGATCACGACCAACGCCCACGTCGACTACATCCAGGTCGCGCGCGACACCATCAAGCGCATCGGCTACGACAACACCGAGTACGGCATCGACTACAAGGGCTGCGCGGTGCTGGTGGCCTACGACAAGCAGAGCAACGACATCGCCCAGGGCGTGGACCACGCCTCCGACGACCACCTGAACACCGGCGCCGGTGACCAGGGCCTGATGTTCGGCTATGCCTGCGACGAGACGCCCGAGCTGATGCCCGCGCCGATCTACTACGCCCACCGGCTGGTGGAGCGCCAGGCCCAGCTGCGCAAGGACGGCCGCCTGCCCTTCCTGCGCCCCGACGCGAAGAGCCAGGTCACGATGCGCTATGTGGACGGCAAGCCGCACAGCATCGACACCGTCGTGCTGTCCACCCAGCACGCGCCCGAGATGAGCCTGGGCGACAAGATGACGCCCGAGTTCTACGAGGCCATCCGCGAGGAGCTCATCAAGCCGGTGCTGCCCAAGGACTGGCTGACGGCCGACACCCGATACCTGATCAACCCGACCGGCCGCTTCGTCATTGGCGGCCCGCAGGGCGACTGCGGCCTGACCGGCCGCAAGATCATCGTCGACACCTACGGCGGCGCCTGCCCGCACGGCGGCGGCGCCTTCTCGGGCAAGGACCCGACCAAGGTCGACCGCTCGGCCGCTTATGCCGCGCGCTACGTGGCCAAGAACATCGTCGCCGCCGGCCTGGCCCGCCAGTGCCAGATCCAGGTCGCCTACGCCATCGGCGTGGCCCGGCCGATGAACGTGACCGTCTACACCGAAGGCACGGGCGTCATCCCGGACGAGCAGATCGCGCAGCTCGTGCACGACCACTTCGACCTGCGTCCCAAGGGCATCATCCAGATGCTGGACCTGCTGCGCCCGATCTACTCCAAGACGGCGGCCTATGGCCACTTCGGCCGCGAGGAGCCGGAATTCACCTGGGAAAAGACCGACAAGGCGGCCGCGCTGCGCGCGGCAGCAGGCCTGTAAGGCCACGAGCGAAGCGAGCTTGGCGGTCTTTCGGCGCAGGCTCACTTCGCCCAGCGAAGTGAAGGGCGGCAGCCGGGCTGTAAGAAGAGCTCGCCGGCGTCAGCCGCCCACGCCCCGCAGCGCGTCGTCCAGCACCTCCACCCAATGCCGCACCGGCTGACTGCAACCGCTCTGCAGGTGCTGGATGCAGCCGATGTTGGCCGACACGATCTGCTCGGCCTGCAGCGGTGCCAGCGCGGCGAGCTTGCGGTCGCGCAGCTGCTTGGAAAGCTCGGGCTGCAGCACCGAGTAGGTGCCGGCCGAGCCGCAGCAGAGGTGGCTGTCGGTGGGCGCGCAGGCGATCTCGAAGCCCAGCTCGCGCAGCCCGGCTTCGACGCCGCCCTTGAGTTGCTGGCCGTGCTGCAGCGTGCACGGCGGATGGTAGGCCAGCGCGCCCGCCCTGGCCTTGAGGCGGCTCTTCAGCGCCGGCACCAGCTCGGGCAGCAGTTCGCTCAGGTCGCGCGTCAGCTCGCCGATGCGGCGCGCCTTGTCGGCGTACCCGGGGTCATGGCGCAGCGCATGGGCATAGTCCTTCACCGTCACGCCGCAGCCCGAGGCGTTCATCACCAGGGCCTCGACGCGCTCGCCCGGGCCGGCCAGCAGCGGCCACCAGGCGTCGATGTTGCGGCGCATGTCGGCCAGCGCGCCCGCGTGGTCGCCCAGGTGCTCGCGGATCGCGCCGCAGCAGCCCGCGCCGTCGGCGACGACGGTCTGGATGCCGGCGGCGTCCAGCACGCGGGCCGTCGCGCTGTTGATGTTGGGTGCCATGGCCGGCTGCACGCAGCCCAGCAGCAGCGCGACCTTGCGGTTGAGCTGGCGCGTGGGCCAGTCATGCGCGGTGGCCGGCGGCCGGCCGGGCACCTTGTCCTGCAGCGCGGCGGGCACCAGCGGACGCAGCGCCTGGCCCAGCTTCATCGCCGGCTTGAACAGCGGCGAGGTCAGGCCCTCCTTCAGCAGCCAGCGCACGCGGCGCTCGCCGCCGGGGCGCGCGACCTTGGCGTCCACCACGCGCCGGCCGATGTCGACGAGATGGCCGTATTCGACGCCCGACGGGCAGGTCGATTCGCAGTTGCGGCAGGTCAGGCAGCGGTCCAGGTGCAGCTGCGTCTCGCGCGTCGGCTCGGCGCCTTCGAGCACCTGCTTGATCAGGTAGATGCGGCCGCGCGGGCCGTCGAGTTCGTCGCCCAGCAGCTGGTAGGTCGGGCAGGTGGCGGTGCAGAAGCCGCAGTGCACGCAGCGGCGCAGGATGGCCTCGGCCTCGGTGCCGTCGCGCGTGCCGGCGAATTCGGGAGCGAGGGTCGTCTGCATGTCTAGAAGAAGAGTTGGAACACGAGGGGCATCAGCAGCGACGCCAGGATGACCTGCACGCCCAGCGCCAGGCTGGCGTAGGCGCCGGCATCGGCGTCCACCTGCATCGCGCGCGCCGCGCCCAGGCCGTGGGCGCAGGTGCCGAGCGCGAAGCCGCGCGCGACCATGGGCTGCACGCCGATCAGGTCGAACAGGTATTTGCCGCCCACCGCGCCGATCATGCCGGTCAGCACCGCGAACACGGCCGCCAGCGCCGGGATGCCGCCGATCTTCTCGGCGATGCCCATGGCCACCGGCGCGGTGACCGACTTGGTGGCCAGCGATGCGACCAGGTCGTGCGGCAGGCCCAGCGCCCAGCCGATGGCCACCGCGCCGAGCGAGGCCGCCGCGCCGCCGGCCAGCGCCGCGACGAGGATGGCGCCCCAGCGCCGGCGCAGCTCCTCGCGCCGCTGCCACAGCGGCCAGGCCATCGCGACGACGGCCGGCCCGAGCAGGAAGTGGATGAACTGCGCGCCGGAGAAATAGGTCGGATAGGGCGTGCCGCTGGCCAGCAGCAGCACGGCCAGCACCGCCACGCTCCAAGGCACCGGGTTGGCCCAGGCCGCGTGGTCCAGGCGCAGATAGGCCGCATGCGCCAGCACATAGACGGCCAGCGTGGCCGTCAGCCCGAACAGCGGCGTCGCGCTGAGGTAGACCCAGAGCTGCACGAAGTCCTGCATGTCAGCGCCGCCCGGCCGCCCGAAGGCGCTGACAGCCCCCCTCGGGGGGCAGTGAACGAAGTGAGCGTGGGGGCCGCAACATTTCAGCCCTGCTTCTCGCGGGCCAGGAAGGCGCGCAGCACCCAGGCCGTGACGGCCAGGCCCAGGCCGGTGGACAGCACGACGGCCAGCAGCAGGCGCAGGCCGTATTCGCCGATCAGGTGCAGATGCGTCATCACGCCGACGCCCACCGGCACGAAGAGCAGCGACAGATGCGCGAGCAGGCCCTCGGCCGCGGGCCGCAGCGTGTCGCGCAGCGGCGCCCAGCGCAGCGCGAGCAGCATCAGCAGCAGGCCCAGCACCGGGCCGGGCAGCGGGGCATGGGTCAGCCGCACCAGGGCCTCGCCCAGGGCCTGGGCGATGAGCAGCAGCGTCAGGCCGCGCAGCAGTTCCATGCTCAGGCAGCTTCTCAGAGCCCCGCGTAGAGGCGGCCGGGGTTGAACACGCCGCGCGGGTCGAACGCGGCCTTGAGCCGGCGGTGGATGGCGGCCAGCGGCGCCGACAGCGGCGCGAAGGCACCGGGCGATTTGTCCAGCGCGCGGAACAGCGTCGCATGCCCGCCCGCGCCGGCCGCGGCCTCGCGCACCGCGGCGAGCTCCATCGGCGTGACCACCCAGCGCTGGGCGCCGCCCCATTCGATGAGCTGCTCGCCATGCAGCCTGAGCTCGGGCGCGGTGCCGGGCAGGGAGAGGCGCCACAGCCGCGCGCCACCGGCCACGGCCCGCTGGGCGCCGACGAAGAACTCGTCGCCCTGGTCGCGCAGGCCGGTCCAGAACGGCGCGGCCATGTCGGCCGGGATCACATCGCCGCCGAGCCTGCGGCAGGCCGCCTCGACCGCGGCGTTCGCACCGGCCAGACGCAGCAGCAGCGCGCCGTCCCACCAGGCGCTGGCCTCGATGGGCAGGGGCTGGCCGCCCCAGGCGTTGAGCGCCTGCAGCGCGGCCGGCTGGTCCAGGTCGAAGCGCAGCGTGGCCGTGGCCGCGGGCAGCGGCAGCACCTTCAGCGTGACCTCGGTGATGAGGCCGAGCTGGCCCATGGAGCCGGCCAGCGCGCGGCTGACGTCGAAGCCGGCCACGTTCTTCATCACCGTGCCGCCGAAGCTCAGCAGCTCGCCGTTGCCATTGATGAGGACGGCGCCCAGCACATGGTCGCGCACCGAGCCGAGCGCCGCGCGGCTGGGGCCGGACAGACCGGCCGCCACCATGCCGCCCACGGTGCCGCGGCCGCCGAAGCGTGGCGGCTCGAAGGCCAGGCGCTGGCGTTGCTCGGCGAGCGCCGCCTCGACGTCGGCGATGGGCGTGCCGGCCAGCGCGCTGATGTAGAGCTCGCTGGGCTCGTAGGCCGTGATGCCGTTGAGCGTCAGCGTGGACAGCGCCTCGCCGCGCGGCGCCTCGCCATAAAAATCCTTGCTGCCGTGGCCGCTGATGCGCAGCGGCGTGCGCGCGGCGCGGATCTGCGCCTGCAGGTCGTCGAACTTCAAAACCGCTCCAGCTCCGGGAAGGCCAGCAGCCCGCGCTTCACATGCATGCGGCCGTATTCGGCGCAGCGGTGCAACGTGGGGATCTGCTTGCCGGGGTTCAGCGTGCCGGCGGGGTCGAAGGCGGCCTTCAGGGCCAGCATCTGTGCGCGCTCCTCGGCGCTGAACTGCACGCACATGGAGTTCAGCTTCTCGACGCCCACGCCGTGCTCGCCGGTCACGGTGCCGCCCAGGGCCACGCTGCGCTCCAGGATCTCGGCGCCGAACTGCTCGCAGCGGTGCAGCTGGTCGGGGTCGTTGGCATCGAACAGGATCAGCGGGTGCAGGTTGCCGTCGCCGGCATGGAAGACGTTGGCGCAGCGCAGGCCGTATTTCTTCTCCATCTGCTGGATGTCGAGCAGGATGGTGGCGAGGTGCTTGCGCGGGATGGTGGAGTCCATGCACATGTAGTCGGGGCTGATGCGGCCGCTCGCCGGGAAGGCGTTCTTGCGGCCGCTCCAGAAGCGCAGCCGCTGGGCCTCGTCGGCGCTGACCTGCATGTCGGTCGCGCCGCTGCCGCGCAGCACGGCCTCCATGCGGGCGATCTCCTCGGCCACCTCCTCGGGCGTGCCGTCGCTCTCGCACAGCAGGATGGCCTCGGCGTCCAGGTCGTAGCCGGCGTGGACGAAGTCCTCCACCGCCGCCGTCATGGGCTTGTCCATCATCTCCAGGCCGGCCGGGATGATGCCGGCCGCGATCAGCGCGGCCACCGCGTCGCCGGCCTTGCGCACGTCGTCGAAGCTGGCCATCAGGCAGCGCGCGAGCTGGGGCTTGGGCACGAGCTTGACGGTGACCTCGGTGACGACGGCCAGCATGCCTTCGCTGCCGACGACCAGCGCCAGCAGGTCCAGGCCCGCGGCATCCAGCGCCTCGCTGCCGAACTCGACGGGCTCGCCCTCCACCGTGAAGCCGCGCACGCGCAGCACGTTGTGCAGCGTCAGGCCGTATTTCAGGCAGTGCACGCCGCCGCTGTTCTCGGCGATGTTGCCGCCGATGGTGCAGGCGATCTGGCTGCTGGGGTCGGGCGCGTAGTAGAGGCCATGCGGCGCGGCGGCCTCGCTGATCGCGAGGTTGCGCACGCCGCATTGCACGCGGGCCGTGCGGGCCAGCGGGTCGATGGCCAGGATGCGGTTGAAGCGGGCCAGGGCCAGCGTCAGGCCGGCCTCGTGCGGCATCGCGCCGCCCGAGAGGCCGGTGCCGGCGCCGCGCGCGACGACCGGCACGCCGATGGCGTGGCAGGCCTTCAGCACGGCGGCCACCTGGGCCTCGGTCTCGGGCAGGGCCACGGCCAGCGGCCGCTGGCGGTAGGCCGTCAGGCCGTCGCACTCATAGGGCGTGGTCTGCTCGGCCTGGTGCAGCAGCGCGTGGGCCGGCAGCACGGGCGCCAGCGCAGCGACGAGCTGCTGCAGGCGCGCGGCGCGGTCAGGGTTTCGGGCGGGGGCGTTCATCGCCGGCCGACTGTAGCCCGCTCAACGCACGAGCAAGGTGAAGGGCGGCACATAGGCCTGCAGCGTGACGAAGACACCGACCAGCGCCGCCAGCGCGATGGAGTGGAAGAAGACGTAGCGCAGGATGGGCCCTTCGCCGTTCTGCCAGCGCGTGGCCGTGGACGCGACGACGATGGACTGCGCATCGATCATCTTGCCCATCACGCCGCCGGCGCTGTTGGCCGCGCCCATCAGGTTGGGGTTCAGCCCGAGCTGCTCGGCCGCCACCTTCTGCATGCCGCCGAAGAGCACGTTGCTGGCGGTGTCGGAGCCCGTCATGGCCACGCCCAGCCAGCCCATCAGCGTGCCGAAGAAGGGGTAGAGCACGCCGGTGTTGGCGAAGGCCAGGCCCAGCGTCGTGTCCAGGCCGCTGAAGCGCGTCAACGTGCCCAGGGCCAGCATCAGCACGATGGTCAGCAGCGACATGCGCACCAGCCACACCGTCTGGCCGAAGCAGCGCAGCAGGCCGGCGAAGCGGTAGCCCATGACGAGGCCGCCGACGACCGCCGCCAGCAGGATGCCGGTGCCGGTGGCCGACAGCAGGCCGAACACATACTCCGCCGCCTCGGCCGTGGGCTTGGGCACGACGGGCGCGACCTTCTCGACCAGCTTGTGCAGGCCGTCGATCGTGAACTTGGGCGCGAAGACGCCGTTCAGCGCCGCCTTGGTGGCCGGCAGGCCCCAGACGAAGACGAACACGGTCAGGATGACCCAGGGCGTCCAGGCCCTCACGACGGCCGCGCGCGGGTGCACCGTGGGTTTGACGGCCGGCTTGGCCTCGCCGCCGTCCTGCTCATGGCCGCGCAGAGACACCGAGGTCCAGATGCGGCGCGGCTGCCACACGCGCAGGAAACCGACCAGCGCCACCATCGAGCACATCGCGGCAATCACGTCCACCAGCTCCGGGCCGATGAAGTTGCTGACGAGGTATTGCGGGATCGCGAAGGACAGGCCCGTGACGAGGATGGCCGGCCAGATCTCCCACATCGCCTTGCGGCCGGCGAAGGCCCAGATCAGCCAGAACGGCACCAGCAGCGAGAAGAAGGGCAGCTGGCGGCCGATCATGCCGGACACGGCCATCAGGTCGTAGCCATGCACCTTGGCCAGCGTGATGACCGGCGTGCCTAAAGCGCCATAGGCCACCGGCGCGGTGTTGGCGATCAGCGACAGGCCCGAGGCTGCCAGCGGCGAGAACCCGAGGCCGATCAGGATGGCCGCCGTGACGGCCACCGGCGTGCCGAAGCCGGCCGCGCCCTCGAAGAAGGCGCCGAAGGCGAAGGCGATCAGCAGCAGCTGCAGCCGGCGGTCCTGGGTGATGCCGGCGATGGAGTCCTGCAGCACCTGGAAGCTGCCGTTCTTCTCGGTCAGCTGGTGCAGGAAGATGATGTTGAGCACGATCCAGCCGATGGGCAGCAGGCCCGTCAGCCCGCCCAGCAGCGCCGCGCGGCCGGCCATGCCGGCCGGCATGCCGAAGGCGAACACCGCGATCAAAAAGGCGCTGAGCAGGCCGGCCGCGGCGGCCATGTGGGCCTTCCAGTGCAGCACGCCCAGGCCCAGCAGCATGACCACCACGGGCACGGCGGCCACGAGGGTGCTGAGCCCCATATTGTCGAAAGGGTTGTAGACCTGTTGCCAGACCATCGTCGTCTCCGGTTTTTTGAATGCTTGCTGCCGCGCCGGCAGCGGGCAGGAACTGGGGCGGGATGGTGGCGGCGGCGGGCCTGAAGCGGTGTGAATCCTGCGACACGGCCGCGTGAAGAAATTTCAGCCGGCCGGCCCGACACAGGGTTGCCCCGGACGCCGGGCGTCAGCGGCCCGTCAGGCCAAGGCTCGCGTCAGCCACTCGACGAAGGCGGCGCACTCCCAGCGCTCCAGCGTGCCCGGCTTCCAGCACAGATAGTGGTGGAAGCTGGAGCTCACCGTGCGCGGCGACAGCCGCAGCAGGCGGCCCGAGTCCAGCCAGGACGCGCCCAGCTTCATGCGCATCAGCGCGACGCCGAAGCCGGCCGCCGCGGCGTCCAGCACCAGGCCGAGGTCGTTGAACTGCGCGCCGACGCGCGGCTCGTCCAGCTGCAGGCCGTGGGCCTCGAACCAGGTGCTCCACGGCGCCAGCGGGCTGCGGATCAGGTGGGCGCGGCGGATGTCGGCCACGTTGTCGAAGCCCTCCAGCGGGCCGTGCTCGTGCAGATAGTCGGGGCTGCAGACGGGCGTCAGCTCGTCGGTCAGCACGCGCCGGCTCTCCAGGCCGGGGTAGTCGCCGGTGCCGAAGCGGATCTCCAGGTCGGCGTCCTCGGATTTCATATTGGCCAGCGGGATGGCCACCTGCATGACCAGCTCGACCTCCGGGTTGGCGTGGCGGAACAGCGCCAGCCGCGGCAGCAGGATCTGGCGCGAGAAGGTCGGCGTGACGGCCAGGCGCAGGCGCACGGCCTGCGGCCGCACGCCGTCGACGCCCGGGATCCTCTGCAGCGCGGCCAGGCCCTGGCGCACCGAGGGCAGATAGGCCTGGCCCTCGTCGCCGAGCACGAAATCGCGCCCGAAGAGCTTGAAGCCCAGCTGCGACTCCAGCTGGCGGATGCGGTGGCTGACCGCGCTGGGCGTGACGGCCAGTTCCTCGGCCGCGGCGCTGACGCTGCGCAGCCGCGCGACGGCCTCGAAGGCCTGCAGGCACTGGATGGGCGGGATGCGGGGTGCGGCCATGCGCGTCGGGCCTCGGCCGTGCACCCGCAGCGGGGGGCGCGGCCGTGGCTCCTTCAGGCCTTGCGCCTGGCCGCAGGGCTGCGCTTGCGGGCCGGGGCGGGTGGCGTGGCGCCGCCGGGCGCGACGCCGGCCAGGCCCTTGGCCACGCTGCCGACGACGGCGCCGGGCATGGTCGCGGCCTTGCGCAGCGTGTCGCTGGCGGCGTCGAAACTCTGCTTGACGAGGCTGCCGGCGAGGTTGCGGGCCGCGTCGGTGGCGGTGTCCTTCAGCGCCGACGTGGCCAGCTGCGTGAACTGCTGGCTCAGCGCCGTCCACCACTGCGTGGGGTCGATGGCGGCGGCCGGGTTGGCCGCGGCAGCCTTGGCGGCATCACCGGCCGTCCTGGCGGCCACCTTGGCGGTCTTGGTGGCGGCCTTCACGGCCGTCTTGGCCGCAGCCTGGGCCGCCGGCGCCGCGGCGGCCGCGATCTCGGGCGGGATGCCGGGCCAGGCCGGCGCATCCATGCCCGTGGGCAGCTTGAGGCTGTCGCGCAGCTCGGCCAGCGGCACGTTCATGCTCTTCAGCGTCGACAGCGTCATGCGCTGCACCTCCAGCGCCTGGATGGTGGCGGCCAGCATGCGCGCGTTCTGCTCCAGCCAGAACTGCACGGTGCGCAGTTCCTCGATGCGCTTGGCCAGTTCCTCGGGGTTCAGCGTGGGCGCGACCCACTGGCCGATGCCCGGCAGCGCCGAGCCGGCGTTCTTGACCAGGCCCTGCAGGAACTCGAAACCGGGCACGAACTTGGTGAAGCTGCTGTCGGTCATGGCGTCTCCTCTGTGGACCCGATGCTACTTCGCGGGCAGCAGGGCCTGCACCTCGAAACCCCGCGCCGCCAGCAGCCGGGGCAGCGCCTCGGGGCCGCTCATGTGCAGCGCGCCCACGGCCACCAGCAGGCGCTGGCCGGCGCCGTGCAGCGCATCGATGCGGGCGGCGAGCTGGGTGTTGCGCTCGTCGTTGACGCTCCGCAGCCAGGCCCGCTCGGCCGGGCTGTCGGCGCAGGCGCACCAGCGCGGGTAGTCGGCCAGAACCTTGAGGTCGCCGCGCGACCAGCTGGCGGCCAGCCTGCGCAGCGGCGCACGCATCTGGCCGCGCTGCAGCTGGCGCAGCGTGCCGTCGACGAGGGCCGGCAGCCCGGCCGCCTCGGGCTCCAGCGCCGCCAGCTGCTCGTCCACGCTCTCCAGCGACTGCACCGGCCGGTGCTCCTCCTTGGCCCAGGCCAGCAGCATCAGGTCCTGGCCGAAGCTGGCGTCGAAGCCGTCGCGGCGCGCCTCAAGCAGCGTCAGCGTGCTGAGCTGCAGCATGGCCGGCAGCGCGGCCAGCGCACCGGGCGGCAGGCAGGCCTGGCGGGCCTGGGCCTCGAGATGTGTATAAGAGACAGTGCTGAGCTGCAGCATGGCCGGCAGCGCGGCCAGCGCACCGGGCGGCAGGCAGGCCGCGCGGGCCTGGGCCTCGATGCGCCGCGCCTGGGCCGGCGGCAGCGGCTCCGCCTGCGGCAGGGCCGCCAGCGCGGGGCCGACGTCGGCCGGGTCCAGCTCCACGGCCAGCACCTCGGTGTCGGCCCAGGCCTGGCGCAGCGCCGGGCCGGGGTAGGCCCAGTCGGCCCGGCCGACGTGCAGGCTGCCGTAGAGATAGCTGCTGTGGCCGCCGCGGCTGATGCGCCACAGCAGGCCGCGGTCCGGCGCCGCGGCGGCCCAGCGCGCGGACTGCTCGGCCGTGGGCTGCACGGGCTGGGGCGGGCAGGCGGCGTGGGCGTTGACGGTGACCTGGGCGAACAGGGCGAGGAGAAGCGCGCGGATCATGGCTGGGGTTCGATGCGGAGTTCGCCGGGCTTCTGCGTGAAATGCAGCCGCCCCAGCACATCCATGCCGAGCAGCGGCGCGCCCAGCGTCGGCAGCACGGTGACGGTCAGGCGGTCCGCGCGCACGCCGCCGTCCAGGCTCAGATCGGCCTTGGCGACGAAGCCCTGCACGGTGCCGGCCGCCGTCTGCGTGCGCACGGCGCCCAGCGGCTTGAGGCCGGCGCGCTCGGCCAGGCTCTGCGGCAGGGCCGTGGCCGTGGCGCCGGTGTCGACGAGGAAGTCGACCTCGATGTCGCCGACGCGGCCGGGCCAGTGGAAATGGCCGTCGTCGGCCCGCGTCAGCACGACGGTCTGGCCGGCAAGCTGGAAGCGGCTCGCCGCGCGCTCGCGCTCCCAGGCCTTGAAGCCGAGGAAGACGACGAGGCCGACGAGCAGCCAGATCGTCAGCAGCTTGAAGCTGTGGGGCAGTTCCTGATGGGACACGGTGGAGGGCAGGCCGGGTTTGCTGGGAAGCCAACGATAACCGGGCGGCCCAGAATCGGCCGCATGAAGCTGTGGATCGCCCTGCTGCTCGCCGGCGGCGCCGATGACGCGAGCCTGCTCAACCGCTTCGGCGACCCTTTCGAGCAGCTCTCGGCCGACATCGCCGGCTGCACCGAGCCGCTCGGCCCGCGCATCACGGCCGCCGAGGCGCGCGTGCAGGCCCATCACCGTGCCGAGCGCGGCACGAGCTGCTGGCTCAAGGGCGAATGCAGCGAGCCCAATGCCTACCGCTACGACACGCGCATTGCCGCCGCGCTGCGCGAGCGCCTCGCCGCCACGCCCGCACTGCACCCGAGCAGCCTGTGGCTGACGGTGCAGGGCCGCGTCGTCTACCTGGAAGGCTGCGTCGCGCGGGCCGACCAGGGCGCCGCGCTGGAAGCCGCCGCGCGGGCCGTGCCCGACGTGCAGCAGGCGCTGGCCCTCGTCGCCATCGGCGCCACGCCGCCCCTGCCCTATCGAACGCTGCCGCCGGGGCCTGCTGACAAGCCCTGACCTTGCTGCCGCCCAGACTGCGCGGCATGGACACCACCCCCTACACCCACCTCTGGCTCTAGTCCACTGCGTCGGGGAAATGACACCCCCGCCGGGGCGTGCCGGCGGGCAGGCAAGGCGCGAGGAGGAGGCGGGTCGGAACCCGCAACGCCGCATGCCCGCCGGCACGCCCCGGCCCGCAGGGTGAGGACCAAAGCGGGCCCACTCCGCGTTGCTCGGCCTTGCCGGGGCCCAAGCCCGGCGGCGCCTCGCGCCTTGATTGGGCCCGCTTTGGTCCTCGCGGGGGTGCCATTTCCCCGACGCAGTGGACTAGGCCGTGCTCGTCTTCGGCATCATCGTGCTGCCCGGCATGGACATGGCCTTCGTGCTCGCCAGCGCGCTGGCCGACGGCGCCCGCGCCGGCTTTGCGGCCGTGGCCGGCATGGTCGTCGGCGGCTTCGTGCATGTGCTGGCCAGCGCGCTGGGGCTCAGCCTGCTGCTGAGCACCTGGCCCACGCTGTTCAACGCGCTGCTGATGGCCGGCGGCCTCTATGTGGCGTGGATGGGCTGGCAGCTGTGGCGCGGCGCCGCGGCGCTGGGCGCCGTGCAGGTCGGCGCATCGCGCCCGCTGCCGGCCACCTTCGGCCGCGCGGTGCTGACCTGCCTGATGAACCCCAAGGCCTACCTCTTCTGCCTGGCCGTCGTGCCGCAGTTCATCCGGCCGGAACAGGGCCGCGTCGCGCTGCAGGGCTTCGTTCTCTTCCTGATCGGCGCGGCGGCCCAGCTGCTGGTCTACGGCGGCATGGCACTGGCCGCCGGCCGCGTGCGCGGCTGGCTGGCCGGCAGCGCGGGCGCCCAGGTGACGACGGGGCGTGCGGTCGGCGCGCTGCTGATGCTGACGGCAGCCTGGACGCTGGCGCAAGGCTGGCGCTAGGCAGGAGCTAGGCAGGCGCATTCGGTTTGCATCAGGGCCGCAGACAGCCGCAGAGGGCGCTCAAATATGCCAAGCTGGACAAGCGTCAGCAGGGGCAGCTGGGACGTTCATTCGGGGACAGAGAGCGGATTGTGCTGGCGGCCAGAAATTGCTGGCCGCGGCAGCGCAGCAATGACGCATCTTCAGGCAGGAAACAGCCATCTGCGGCGCACAGTGACAGGTACCAGCCAAAGCGCCACTTGAGTCCTCAGGCCCGAACCCTGGGCGATGCTGGAATCAAACGCCCTCGGCCGGCTGCACTTCAACACACAACGCCTTGCTCACGTCAGCGCCGTCGGGCAGCTTGATGTGCACATCGTTGCCGCATCCATCAGCGCCCACGAACCGCAACGCGGTTCCGCCGATCAACGGAGCCTTGGGCCGCAGGCGGTGGACGTGGTACTCGCCCGGCAGAAGGGGTACGCGCTGCCCGGCGACCGTGAAGCCCGTCAGCCGTCTGCCCTCAGGCACTTTGATGCGGTAGCACTCGATGCTCATTTCCGCGTCTCTGTTGATCCCGAAATCGAGGCCGAGGCCGCATGCCGGATGCGGCGCAGCGTCTCGCGCGCGAGCAGGTAGGCACGGAATTGGGATGGCGTCATGCACGGGCGCGAACGTGGCGAGCGCCCTGACGCAGCGATGCAAGCATTCAACTTGGCCATGATTCAGTTCCTCATCCGAATCGGTGGAGGCGGTTCCAGAAGGACAAGAGCTTGGCCCTCACGGCACGCGCGCCGGGCGAGCTGCCGTGAGGGCCGTACGGCGACGCCGCGAGGTCACGCCGTATGCACTTCGATGCGGCGGTGCGAAGCCAGCTCGTGCCGAGGCAGCTCGATGCGCAACACCCCGGCCTCATAGGTGGCCTTTGCACGCTCGACGTCCACCGGCGCCGGCAATTGGATGTCCCGCCGGAAGGTGCCGTACGCGCATTGCACCAGCACATAGCTGCTGTCCGTGTGTTCTCGGTCGTAGCGCTTGCGTCCGAGCACGCTGAGCATCTCCGGCGAGCTCATCTCGATCTGGAAGTCCTCGCGCGCCATGCCAGGCGCTTCAATGCGAACCACCAGCTTGTCATGCGCACCGTAAACGTCCACCGCCATAAAGGACCAGCGTGCCGGGGGAAGCCAGCGATCAGGCTTGCCAGCCACGCTCGGCCTGCCGCCATCGGCATTGGCAGGCTGCGCTTCGTCGGCGTCGTTCCAGAAACGCGTCAATGCGTTGCCGGCTCGAGAGCCCAGTTCGCGCCAGCCCTCCGTCAGCGATTCCCAGGCTTGGCCGGCGCCATGTTTCAACTGCTCTGCAAGATGGGTCATGGTTTCGGCCCTCCGGTCACGCCGCGTTGACGGCGATTCGCCGCGGTTGCGCATGCGCCTGCTTCGGTATGCGCAGCGTCAGCACGCCGTCCTTGAGGTTGGCGTCGATCTTGGACGTGTCGAGCTCGCGACTGAGGGTGAAGCTGCGGCGGTAGCACGGCACACGCAGTTCGGCATAGATGGCCTCCAGGCCGTTCGGCGTCTGTGGTTGGACGCGCCCCTCGATCAGGAGGGAATCGCCTTCGACGTGCAACTCCAACTGTTCGCGTGGAACGCCCGGCATATCAGCAAGCAGCGTGATGCCGGTTTCGTCCTCGAAGACGTCCACAGCCGGCGCGGCCGCCCGCTCGGAGGCAGAGGCGTCCAGAGCCGCTTGAGGCTCCTGGCTTTGAGTGATCTCCTTGCTCATGATGTTGACTCCTTCAAAGCGGCGATTACTGGATGGCGATGCGCTTGGGTTGCGCTGCTTCGCGACGGGCGATGCTCACCTGCAGCACGCCGTCGCGGTAGCTGGCCTTGACTTGGTCGGGATCGACGTCGTCTGGCAGCGCGACAGTCCGGTCGAAGCGGCCGGTGGCGCGCTCACGCGCATAGAAGCGCTGGCGCTCGCTGCCGGACGCGGGCGGCACCCGCTCGCCGACCAAGCGCAGCACGCCGCGATCAAGGGTGACTTCGATCTTGTTGGCGTCCAGGCCGGGGGCGAAGGCGTACACCTCCACACTCTGCGGCGTGCGGCCGACGTTGATCTGCGGCAAGGTGCCGGTAGCGACCGAGCGAATGCTGGTTGGCAGCCCTGAGATGCCAAAGATCTCGTCGAGCTCGCGGTGCAGGCGGTCAAATTGTCCGAACAGGCCGTTCGGATGGGTCAGCAATGAGTTGAACATGGCTTGATCTCCGTTCAGTAATGTTCACCGGCCGGGGGCATCCAGCAGGTCGCATCGGAGGTAGGAGCAAGCGAAGACATTTCAAGGGCGGGCATTACCCCCAAAAACTAGGGACAGATGCTGGCCGAAGCTGGCGCGCTGCGCGACTGAATCGCACCGCCTTTCGTGGAGGCCGGCATCAGCTCCTCAGGGCCGCCACCGGCGACAGCCGTGCCGCGCGCCGGGCCGGCACCCAGACGGCGACCTGGCCCAGCAGCCACAGGGCCACGGCGCCGACGGGCAGATAGGCCCAGGGCAGGCGCGGCAGCTCGTAGCTCTGCATCAGCAGCTGGCCCAGGGCCACGGCGCCGGCCAGGCCGATGACGATGCCGGTCGTCGTCAGCAGCAGGTTCTCGAGCTGGAAGTAGCGCAGGATCTGGCCTTCGGTGGCGCCCAGGGCGCGGCGCGTGCCGATCATGCGGGTGCGCTGCTGAACCCAGAAGCTGGCCAGGCCGACGATGCCCATGGCCGTGACGAGCAGCAGCGCGACGCAGACGCCGCCCATCAGCCAGGCCATCGCGCGGTCCTGGGCGTAGAAATTGGAGCGCATCTCGGTCAGCGTGCGGGCCTGCGTGACGACGCGGCTCGGGTCGGCCTGCTCCAGCGCCGCGGTGGCGGCCTTGATCTGCGCGTCGCGCCGGCCGGCCTCGGTGCGCAGCACATAGCTGCCGCCGTCGCGCAGCGGGAACAGCATCGCGAAGCTGCCGTTGCCGTTCTCGCTGCCGCTGCCGCCGCGCGCCAGGTGCATCTGCGGGTGGGTCAGCGTCTCGACGACGCCGACGACCGTGGTCGGCGCATTGCCGAACACATAGATGGACTGGCCCAGCGCCGAACGCCCCGGGAAGAGCCTCTCGGCCATGGCCTTGCTGATGATGGCCTGGCCGATGCGGGGCTCCTCCGTGTCGAAGGCCTTGAAGCCGTCCAGCACCTCGTCGGGCGTGAAATTGCGGCCCTCGACGAGCTTGAGCCCGAAGGTGGGCAGCAACTGCTCGTCGCCGCTGTACTGCGACGCGACGATGCGCCCGGCCTTGTTGCCGGGCTCCAGCGCGACGCCGCTGTTGTTGCTGTTGTTGCCGAAGACGATCTGGTTGGCCGACGTGGCGGCCTGCACGCCGGGCAGCGCGCGCAGCCGCACCAGGTCCTGCGCGACGATGCCCGGCACCAGTTCGGGCGCGGTGCGCGTGCTGCCGCGCACATTCAGCACCACCAGCTCGGACTCGGCCAGGCCGCTGGCGCTGCCGAGGTGGTCGAGGCGGGTCTGGATCAGGTGCAGCGCGTTGGTCACGATGGCGCAGCTCAGCGCCACCTCCAGCACGATGAGGCCGGCCGCGATGCGGTGGCGGCGCAGCGTGGACAGGATGGGGCCCAGGTCCGACAGCTGCGTGCGCAGGCCGGCGAGGAAGCCGAGGCCGGCGCGGGGCGGGTCGGCGGGCAAGGTCAAGGAAGAGGACATCAGATTCCCAATCAGTTGATGCCAGAGCTACTCGCTTCGCTCGGGCGGTCTGGCACGCAAGTCATGAGACTTTCAATTGAACGGCGGGGGKGACGAGGGCGGCGCGCCAGGCCGGCAGCAGGCCGGCGCAGAGGCTGGCCAGCAGCGCCAGGCCCAGCGTCAGCGCGAGCATGGGGGCGTCGAGTTCGGCGAGGCGGGCGTAGTCGCTGGGGCTGTGGCGCACCAGCCAGAGGCCGCCCTGCGCGAGGGCCAGGCCGAGCAGCGCGCCCATCAGGCCCAGCAGGCCGGCCTCGACGACGAACTGCGCAAAGATCGCGCCGCGCGTGGCGCCCAGCGCGCGGCGCACGCCGATCTCGCCGGCGCGGCGCAGCGTCTTGGCCAGCAGCAGGCCGACCATGTTGACGACGCAGACCAGCAGGAAGCCGAAGGCCAGCCAGGTCTGCAGCCGCACGTCGGCGGGCAGCACCTTCTGCGCGTCCAGCCACTGCATGACGTTGCGCAGCCGCACATTGCTCGGGCGCTCGTAGCGGCCGGCGGCGCGCTGGGCGTCGGAATAGCGCACCAGGTAGTCGCGGTAGGCCGCGGCGTCCTCGGGCCTGTCGAGCTCGACCCAATACTGGACGAAGGAGCAGCTCGCGTTCAGGTCGAGGGGCGAGCCGCCGTTGCCGCCCTTGCCCCAGCAGTCCATATTGCCCCAGTGGCCCAGCTTCATCAGCATCGCCGTGGAGAAGGGCAGGAACAGGTCCTCCGTCTCCGTGTAGCTGCCCAGCGTCACGTCGTAGAAGTGCGGCTGCAGCTTCCAGGGCTTGAGCACGCCGACGACGCGCAGCGGCTGGCCGCGCACGATGAGCTCGCGGCCGACGCTGTTGGCGCCGCCGAAGAGGCGGTCGTTCAGAGCGGCCGAGATCACCGCGACGCGCGCTTCGGCCTCGTCGTCGGCCGCGCTCCAGCCGCCGCCGAACTGCCAGGGCGCGTCGAACATCGCGAAGAAGTCCGCCGACGTGTAGCGCGTGCCGGCGAAGAAGGGCTTGACCTGGCTGTCGGGCACGGACACCGCGACATTGGTGCCGCTCATCATGGCCTGGCGGGTGGCGCGCCGGTCGCGCAGCAGCGCCGCGGCATCGAAGCGCGTCAGGTCGAACACCGGCTCCTGGCCGGCCTTGTAGCCCACCATGTCGGCCGCATCCAGCTGCACATTGAACAGCCGCGCGCTCCTGGCCGGGATGGGGTCGCCGGACAGCACGTGGTAGACGGTCAGCGTCGTCATGCAGGCGCCGATGCCCAGCGCCAGCGCCAGCACCATCAGCGCGGACAGGCCCTTGGAGGCACGGGCGCTGCGGGCAGCGAGTTCGAGGTAGTGCAGAAACATCAGCGTGTCTCCAACAGGGAATTGACGGCGGCGAGCTCGGCGTCGCCCAGCGAACCGGCGGCCTGGTGCAGGGCCAGCAGCGCGAGCACATGGTGGTGGCGGGCCTGGGCCTGCGCGTTCTGCGCGGCGCCCAGGGTCTGGATGGCGAGCAGCAGGTCGGTGGTGCTGCGCGTGCCCAGCGCGAGGCCGGTGCGGGTGGCGCCCAGCGCGCGCTCGGCGGCCGCGACGGCGGACTGGGCCGAGCGCAGCTGCGCGGCGCCCTGCCCCACCGCCAGGTGCTCGGCGCGCACCTCGCGCAGCACGGCGCGGCGGCCGGCCTCCAGCTGCTCGCGCGCGGCCTCGCGCTGGAAGCCGGCGCGGTCGGCCGCGGCCGTGGTGGCGCCGCCGGAGAACAGCGGCACGCTCAGGCGCAGCGCCAGCTGCGTGGGCGTGCGGCCCGCGTCGGACAGCGGCACGCCGTCGCCGCGCTGGCGCGTCGTGTCCAGGCCCAGGCTCAGCGTCGGCAGATGGCCGGCGCGGGCCGACGCGATGCGCTGCTCGCTGGCCTGCACGTCGAGCTGCAGCGCGCGCAGCCCGGGGTTGGCGGCTTCGGCGCGGCGCGCCCAGGCATCGGCATCGTCGGGCAGGGGCTGGGCGGCGAGGTCGCGGCGCAGCGGCTGCAGCGTGGGCGCGGCGGCGCCGGTCAGCTGGGCCAGGGCCTCGCGGGCGTCGGCCAGCGCCAGTTCGGCGGCCAGCGTGCTGGAGCGGGCCAGCTCGCGATAGGCACGCGACTGGTCGGCCTCGACCTGGGCCGACAGCCCGGCCTTGAAGCGGGTCTCGGCCTCGTTGACCTGGCGGTCGAAGGCGTCCTCGTTGGCCCGTGCGGTGGCGAGCTGGGCCTGGGCCGACAGCAGGCCGAAATAGGCCTCGGCGACGCGCGCCCGCGCGGCCTGCTCGGCGGCGGCGAGGCGGGCCGCCTGGGCCGAGGCCTGGCTGCGGCTGGCGTCCCATTCGCGCAGCGCGGCGAGGTCGACCAGGGTCTGGCTGAGGCTGCTGGTCGTCGTGTTCGAGCGCTTGCCACCGTTGTCGCGCTGGTCGCTGCGCTGCAGGCTCCACCGCGGCAGCAGGGCCGCGCGCGCCTCGCGGGATGAGGCCTCCTGCGCACCCGCCAGCGCCGCGGCCTGGCGCAGCAGCGGGTCGGCCGCGCGGGCCTGGGCCCAGACCTGCAGCAGGTCGTCGGCGCGCGCCGCCATCGTGGCGGCCAGCAGCGCGAGGACGAGGATCGGTCGACGCATTGCGCTCAAACCGTCAGTTCGGCCGCGAGATCGACGACCTGGCCGTCGATGACGTGCACATTGCGCTGCGCGCGCGCGGCCAGCTGCGGGTCGTGGGTGACCATGACGATGGTGGCGCCGTCGCGGTGCAGTTCCTCCAGCAGCTCCATCACGCTGCGCGCCATCGCGCTGTCGAGGTTGCCGGTGGGCTCGTCGGCCAGCAGCAGGCGCGGCTCGCCGGCCAGCGCGCGCGCGATGGCCACGCGCTGCTGCTGGCCGCCCGACAGCTCCGCCGGATAGTGCCGGCCGCGCGCCGACAGGCCGACGCGGGCCAGCGCATCGGCGGCGCGCTTGCGGCGCTCGGCGGGCGCGCAGCCGCGGTAGCGCAGCGGCACCTCGATGTTGTCGAGCACGCTGAGGTCGGGGATCAGGTTGAAGGCCTGGAAGATGAAGCCGATCTTGCGGTTGCGCACCGCCGAACGCTCGCCGTCGCCCATGCGGCTGACGTCGATGCCGTCGAGCTTGTAGCTGCCGCCGCTGAAGGCTTCGAGCAGGCCGGCGATGGTCAGAAAGGTGGTCTTGCCCGAGCCCGACGGGCCGGTGACGGCGACGAATTCGCCCTCGTTGACGGTGAGGTTGAAGTCGCGCAGCGCATAGGTCTCGACCATCTCGGTGCGGTAGACCTTCTGCAGTTTTTCCATCTGGAGCATGGTGGGTGTCCTGTTCACTCGGTAGCTTGTTGGCGTCCAGCCTTGCGGACGTTCGGCGTGTCTGCGTGGCGCTTGCCTAGTGGCACGGTGCCGGGAGTCCCGCCCGGCGGCGGGGTAGCTTTCTTCTGCGGCGCGACAGAGAAAAGTCACCCGCCATCGCGGGGCTGAGCCCGGACACAAGGCAGCCCACTGCGGGCTGCCTTGTGCCTGGCGAAGGCCATTCCGCCTGCAAGCGGAATGGCAGGATTCCCGCGGCGGAGCAGAGAGTCGAAAGGCTCTCAGCAAAAGCAACCTGATTGCTCATCACGCCCAACCCTCAATCCGCAACGAGCGCGCGCTCCGCACCCTTGAAGTTGTCCGACCCCGAGATGACGACCCGATCCCCGGCAGACAGCCCCGACAGCACCTCGACCCGCTCCAGCGACCTCGCCCCCAGCTTGACGGCGACCTTCTCCGCATAGCCGCCGCGCACCACATAGGCATACCCGCCGCCGCCCTCGTCGACGAAGCTGCCGCGCGCCACGCCCAGCACCTTGTCGCGCCGGTCCAGCAGCACGCGCACCGACAGCCGCTGGTTCTGGCGCAGCTGCCCGGGCTGGGCGCCGGCGAAGCGCAGCCGCGCGGCCACCTCGCCGTTGACGACCTCGGGCGACACCGAACTCACCTGGCCGGCCCAGCGCTGGCCGTTGCCGGTGATCTCGCCGGGCATGCCGGGCTGCAGCTCGCGGGCGAAGCTCTCGGCCACCTGCATCTGCACCTCCAGCGCCGACAGGTCGATGACCGACAGCAGCCTGGCGTCGCGGGCGACGTTGCTGCGGTCGGCGATGAAGAGCTGGCCGACCTGGCCGTCCACCGGCGAGCGCACCTGCAGCTCGGCGACCTGGCGCTCCAGGTCGGCCACCAGCAGCTGCTGGCGGGCCAGCGCGCTCTGCCTGGCCTGCACGTCGAGCTTGAGACTGTCGGTCTTCAGGCCGCGCAGGTCGCGGGCCTGGTCCAGCGCCAGCCTGGCCTTGGCGAGCGCGTCCTGGGCGCGCTCGACCTGCATGCGCGCCGTGGCGCCGGCCTCGAAGGCCTGGGTCTGGCGGGCCAGGTCGTTCTGCGCGGTCTGCTGGTCGATGCGGGCGACATCAAACGCGCTCTGCAGCGCCGCCGCCTGCTGACGGGCCTCGACCTCGGCCCGGGCCAGCTCGGCGCGCAGCGCGTCGGCGTTGCTGCGCTCCTGCGCGAGGCGGTTGGCCAGCTCGGGCGAGTCGACGCGGGCCAGCACCTGGCCGCGCCTGACCGGGTCGCCGGCCTGCACGGCCAGCGTCACCGTGCCGGCGCCGGGCGCGAAAAGCGTGGGGCTCTGCGCGGCGACGACCCGCCCCTCGCCCGCGACGTCGCGCGTCAGCGGCGCGACGTCGACGGTGGCGATGCCGAGCCGCGCGGCGCTGACGGCCGAGTCCGCGGACAGCATCTGCCTGACGCGCCCGCCCCCGAGCAGCGCCAGCGCGGCCAGGGCCGCCAGGCCGGCCGCGATCAGCAGCGGCCGACGCCGGGACTGGGGAGGGAGCGGGCGGTCCTGCTCGGAGGTGTCGCGGAAGCCGGTGGTCATGCCGGTCATTTCGCAAGCCCTGTGCCAGGCGGCCGCCCCAGGCGGATCAAGGACTTGGCGCTGCGGACGCTGTCCGCGGACAGCGTCCGGACAGTCCGGCTATCCGGCGAGCCGGCCGCCGAAGGCCATGCGCCCCGCCCCCGCCGGGGCGTACTCGAGATGCACGCGCTCCGCGGGCCGGCCGCTGGCCCGGGCCAGCGCGGCCGTCAGCGCCGCCACCTCGGCCTGCAGCGCGGCGCCGGCCGGCGGGCGGGCATGCAGGATGCGCACGAACAGCGGCGGCGCGCCGGGCACCGGGCCGCCGTTCTCGGCGTAGTGCTCGGCCGGAAGCGGGTGCAGACGCACCCAGACCCGGCCGGGCGCGGCGTTGAGCGCGTCGCCGGCGGCGTCGGCCAGGCGCGACGCCAGTTCAGCGGCATCGGCCGGCAGCGCGCCGACCCAGCACACATCGAGGATGGGCATGCGGGCATTCTCCCCCGGAGCAGTTCAGGGCCCGACCGCGACGAGGAAGCAGTAGGCCAGCACCGCGCCCCACAGGCACAGGCCGACCCAGGGGATGGCGGTTCTCAGCATCTCGTTCTCCCGTTGACTCGTGGGCGACACGCGCCCCTCAGCCGCGCAGCAGCCTTTCCGCATAACGCCAAGTTTGCGGACCCTGCGGAAACACCGTCGCCAGCGCGGCTTCGGTCAGCCCCAGGTGGCGCTGCAGCAGCGGCGCCAGCACCTGCCTGAAGTCGGTGCGCACGGCCAGGTCGCGGCCGTCGGCCAGCGCGGCGCGGTCCAGGCCCGGCCATTCGCCCAGCACCTGGCCGCCGGCCACGGGGCCGCCCAGCAGCCACATCACGTTGCCGCGGCCATGGTCGGTGCCGCCGTTGCCGTTCTGGCGCAGCGTGCGGCCGAACTCGCTGGCGACGACGATGACCGTGTCCTTCAGGCTGTCGCCCAGGCCGCTGGCCAGCGCGTCCAGGCCCGCGCCGAGGCTGGCCAGGCGGTTGGCGAGCTGGCCCTTGCCCGCCCCCTGGTTGACGTGGCTGTCCCAGCCGCCGACGGCCGTGAACGCGAGCTGGGTGTGCGGATCCTTGCGGATCAGCGTGCCCAGCCGGCGCGCGTCGGCCGCGAAGCTGCGGGCAGACGGCGCACCGGCGTCGGCGCTCGGGTCCATCGCGGGCGCGTCGCCGGCGGCCATGCTGCGCGCCATCTCGCCGCGACCCTCGGTGGTGTCGCGCAACGTGCTGCCGAGCTGGGGGTCGTGGGCATAGAGCCTGGCCAGGCCGGCCTGCAGCTGCGGGTCATCGATGGCGCGGCGCTGCATCGCGTCCGGCCCCAGGCCCAGGCTGGCGACGCTGGCCGTGCCGGCAAAGATGCGCGGCGGCGTGCTGCCTTGGCTGATCGCGCGGGTCGGGCTGGGCTCGCCGGGCAGGGCCATCAGCAGCCGGTTCATCCAGCCGTCGGGCGTGGACTTGCGGCCCGGCGTGCCGGACTCGAAATAGTCCTGCGCATCGAAGTGGGAACGGGTCGGGTCCGGCGAACCGCTGGCATGCACGAAGGCGAGCTGGCCGCCGTCCCAGTGGCGCTTCAGCGGCGCCAGCGCCGGGTGCAGGCCGAACAGGCTGTCGAGCCTGATGAGGCCGTCGTCCGCGCCCGGCGGCGGCAGCGCGATCTGCGGGCGGCTGGCCGCGTACTCGCGTTCGCCGAAGGGCGCGACGACCGAGAGGCCGTCCACCGCGCCGCGCAGCAGCACGACGACGAACTTCTTCTGCGCCCCGCCCTGAGCGTGGACCAGGGACACGGGCAGGCCGCCCAGCGTGAAGGCACCGAAATGGAGGAGTTGGCGACGCAGCATCGTGACTACCGTTTCATGAAGTCGGGGCTGGCCAGAAGCAGGGCCACCTGCTGGCCGACGGGCTCGGTGGCCAGCGTGCGGCGCGTGGGTTCGCTCAGCGAGGCACCCAGCGTCGTGCCGAGCTGGCCAGCGCTGACGCCGCTGCGCCGGCCCAGCGTCGTCGCGAGCTGCACGCGCTGCGTCAGCGCCTCGGGGTTGCGCCAGGCGGCGGCGGTGTTCTTGTAGCCGTCGGGCGTCTGCGCGCCGTACAGCGGCTGGCCGGCCTGGGCCAGCGCGGCCAGCAGCGGCTGCGGTTGATCCAGCGGCAGGTCGAGCGCCCGCAGGCTGGACACGAGGTATTGGTAGGGCGTCTTGAACTTGGCCTGGTAGGCCTCGCGGCTCCAGAACTCGTCGGACTGGAGCAGCGTGCGCGTCAGCTCGCGCAGGTCGCCGCCGCTGGCCTTGAAGTTGCCGGCCAGACGCGCCACCAGGGCCTGCGGCGGCTCGTCCGCGACGAAGGCCTGGGCGAACTGCCAGGCCAGGTGGCGGGCCGTGGCCGGATGGGCGGCCAGCACGTCCAGCGCATGCTCGCCCTCGGCCTGGCCGGCACCGCGGACGGTCTCGCCGAGCCAGGTCTTGTCGCCGGCGTCGTGCTTGTGCGGGTCGAAGGCGAACAGGTCGCCCTGAGCCCCATTCGCATCGACCAGGGCCTTGCGCGAGTCCAGGCCCCAGCCGGTCAGCATGCGCGCGAGCTCGGTCACGTCGCGCTGCGTGTAGCCGCCGTCCACGCCCAGCGTGTGCAGCTCCATCAGCTCGCGGGCGTAGTTCTCGTTCAGACCGGTGGGCACGCGGGCCTTGAGCTCGGGCCGCCCGGCCAGGAGGTGGCGCGCGCGCTGCGGCGGCCGGTAGCCGGCGACGACGCTCTGCGCGTTGTCGAGGTAGGTCAGCATCGCCGGGTGGCGGGCCGTGGCGCCCAGCATGTCGCGGAAGCGCCCCAGCACGAAGGGGCGGATGGCGCGCTGCTCGTAGTCGGCCACGAGCACGCTGACGGAGCCCTTGCCGGCGAACACATTGAAGTGGTTGAACCAGAACTCGACCAGCGCCTCTTCGAGCTGGGCCGGGCTCTGCAGCGCGCGCGCCAGCCGCGCGGTGGCGGCCTCGGCAACGAGGGGGCGCACCTGTTCGCGCACCGCGTTCAGCGCATCGGCGTCGGGCTTCATGCCCCGGGCCTGCTCGCGCCTGGCCTCGCGGGCGGACTTGAGCGCGTCGCGGTAGCGGCCGAGGAGTTCGGCCTGGCCGAGCCCGAGCAGCTGCATGCCGCCCAGTCGTTGCGTCAGCGCCTCGGGCTGCGGCAGGCGGCGCGGCTCCAGCTGCTCGGCCAGGAAGCGCTCCAGCCAGGGGCCGGCGCCCTGCGCGGCGATGGCGGCGGCATCCTGCGGGCGCGGGCCGTAGCCCAGGCGGTTCAGCGCATGCAGCGCGCGCTCGTCGGCGCTCAGCGGCGCGCCCGCCGGCGCGGCGGCGTGGGCACGCCGGGCCAGCATCATGGCCCCGGCGAGCGCGGCGCCCGTGCCGAGCACGAAGCGGCGGTTCATCATCGGCGGTCTCCGGTGTCCTGGGCCGGAGGATCGCGCCCCTCACGCAAGGCCGTGTGGCCGACGCGCAAAGATTTGTGTCACCCTAGATCCGGCAGTTGGGCAAGCCCGAGGGCCTGGCGAGGCGGCCGGCTGGCAAGGCGCGCCGACGAAGTGGGCTGCTGCCCACGAGGAGAAGCAACGCGGCCAGCGGGCCGAAGCGCCAGGCCAGCGGGCTTGCAGCGCTGCTCACCGAAGTGGTGAACGCCGCGCCAGCACCAAGGTCTTGACCCGCCGAAGCTTTCGATGAGTAGCAAGCGGTCAACTGCCGGGTCTGGGGTCATGGCCGAGCCAGTGCGCCAGGCTGCGCAGCGTCGCGGCGACGTCCAGCGGCTTGGTCCAGCAGCCGTCGAAGCCGCCCGCGCGGGCGAGCCGGGTCGCCACGTCCTCGGACTCGGCCGTCACGAGCAGGGCCGGCACGCCGCTGGCCAGGCCGGCGACACGCAGCTCGGCCAGCAGCGCGTCGCCGGCAACGTCGGGCAGGCGCAGGTCGCACAGCAGCAGGTCCACATCGGCCGCGGCGACGGCGCTGCGCGCCTCGGCACCGTTGCGCGCGACGCGCAGCCGGCAGCCCGCGCCCAGGTCGAGGATGCCCTGCATCAGCATCACGTTGAGCGGGTCGTCCTCGACGTAGAGCACGGTCTTCGGGCTCATGCAAAAGCTCCCGGGCATCGGGCGGGCAAACGGTGGCGGCTCGGGCAGGACATGGCGGCAGGCACGGTGGCGATTGCGAAGATTATCAAATTTATTGATAAACACGCCTATCCGATCCGGCCCCGGAATGGGTGGATGCCGGACCGGAACTGCCAAATATTGCAGACCGCTTCAACTTCGAAGCGCCGCCAGCCCCTCGGCCAGGGCCGGCCAGCCGGCCGGCGGCGGCGCGCCCGGCACCCAGGCCGCGGCGGCGTCCTCCAGCGCGCGGGCCTGGGCCGACAGCGCCGGCTGGCCGATCAGCTCCAGCACGGCCTTCAGGCCGTGGGCCAGGCGGCGCAGGGCGGCCACGTCGGCGCCCGCCAGCGCAGCGTCGCCCTGGGCGATATCGTCGGCAAAGCGCTCGATGCAGCCGGCGCGGAAGCTGTCGAAGAGTGCCCTGTCGCCGCCGAAATGCTGCTGCACCGCGTCGACGGCCGGCACCGGTTGCCAGGCGGCGGGCCGCAGCAGGCCGGCCACGACGTCGAGCAGCTCCAGCAGCGGCACGGGCTTGCGCAGCGTGCGCGCGACGCCGCCCGCGAGCAGCGCCCGCCGCCGTTCCTCGTGCAGGCCGGCGCTGAAGATGAGCCAGGGCGGCGCGGCAGGGGCCAGCGCATGGCCCTCGGCCAGCAGCTCCTCGGCCGAGCCGTCGGGCAGCATCAGGTCGCTGACGACGAGCTGCCAGCCGCCGCCGGCCAGCGCGGCGCGGGCGCCGGCCAGGTCGGGCACGAGGTGCAGCTCGACGGCCGGCGCGGCCGGGTCGTGACGGGGCAGCTCCTCCAGCGCGAGCTCGACGAAGCGGGCGATCGAGGGGTTGTCCTCGATCAGCAGCAGCCGCGCGGCCATCGCGGTGCTCAGGCGGGGCTGGCGGCGCCGGCCGCCGCCCGCGCCAGCAGGGCCGGCAGCTCGGCCACCAGGGCCGTCTTGTGCACGACGGGCACGCCCTCCAGTGCGAAGGCATAGGGCGCGCGCTGCGCCGCGTCGAGGGCCGTGACGACGATGAGCCGGCTGCGCGCGAACTGCGGGTGCGAGCGCAGGCTGGTGATCAGCGCGGCGCCGTCGATGCCGGGCAGCAGGATGTCGATGAGCAGCACGTCGGGTTCGAGCCGGCCGGCCATCGCGAGGCCGGCGATGCCGTCGGCGGCGACGTGCAGCTCGGCCCCCGGCAGCTCGCGCCTGACGACGAGGCTGATGAGGTTCTGGAAATGCACCGAGTCCTCGATCAGCAGCAGCGTCAGCGGGCGGCTCGCGGCGACCGCGGCGGGCGGCGCGGCGCCGCCGGCGTTCGCGGCCAGCCAGGCGTCGAGGGAGCTGAGCAGGATGCGGCGGTGGCCGCCGGGCGTCTTCCAGGCCTGCAGCTCGCCGCGGTCGACCATCAGCTGGACCGAGCGGACGGCCATGCCCAGGCGCCCCGCCGCCTCGGTCGTCGAGCAGGTTTCCGGCATTGATGCAGTGCGATTCACGCGCGACATTTTGCCGAATTCATCAGCCCTTACCGGAGAGACCTTTATTTGATAAAAATGATTTTTATTTGATAATCCATCCACCACGCAGGAGAGCCGCCATGCCCATCGCCGTCACCGCCAGGCCCCCGAGCGAGCAGCTCGCCTTCGAATCCAGCGCCTCCGCGCAGATGGAGCGCCTGCTCTCCGACCTCGGCCGCATGTACCGCGAGCGCAATGTCGCGCTGCAGGCGCTGGAGAGCGCCCACCACGAGGCGCTGATCCGGCTGGCCGTCGCCGCCGAGCTGCGCGACGACGACACCGGCGCCCACATCCTGCGCCTGGGCTATCTGGCCGAGGCGCTGGCGCGGCTGCTGGGCGTGCCCGCCGAGCGCGCGCAGACGCTGCGCCTGGCCGCGCCCATGCACGACATCGGCAAGATCGGCATCCCCGACCAGGTGCTGAAGAAACCCGGCCAGCTGACCGCCGAGGAGCGTGCGCTGATGCAGACCCACCCGCGCCTGGGCGCCGAGATCCTGGGCAGTTCGCGGATTCCGCTGTTCGCGCTGGCCGCCGAGGTGGCCCTGCACCATCACGAGCGCTGGGACGGCACGGGCTACCCGCGCGGGCTGGCCGGCGAGGACATCCCGCTGTCGGGGCGTATCGTCGCGGTCGTGGACTACTTCGACGCGCTGACGATGGACCGCTGCTACCGCCCGGCTTTCGCGGACGACCGCGCGCTGGCGATGCTGGCCGACCTGTCGGGCAGCGCCTTCGACCCGGCCGTCGTCGCCACCTTCCTGGCGCATGCGTCGGAGCTGATCCAGTTGCGCGAATGGGTCAACGCCACCCAGCCCGGCTTCGGCGAGATGGGCCTGCGGCCACTGCCAGCCCAGGCCCACCCGCCCGGGGCGACCGACCTGCTGCGCGCGCCCGCGCAGGCCTGGTCATGAAGCGCCTGGCGCTGGGCGCCTGCGCGGCGCTGCTGCTGGCCGGGCCGGCCGCGGCCGCGCCCCCGGTCGCGCAGCGCGTGCGCGACAGCGGCGAGCTGCGCGTGTGCATCTGGCCCGACTACTACGGCATCTCGCTGCGCGACCCGCGCACCGGCCAGCTCGCCGGCATCGACATCGACCTGTCCGCCGCGTTCGCGGCCGACCTGAAGGCCAGGCCGCGCTACGTCGACTCGTCGTTCGCGACGCTGGTCGACGACCTGCTGCAGGAGCGCTGCGACGTCGCGATGTTCGCCGTCGGCATGACGGCGCAGCGCCAGCAGGCGCTGCGCTTCAGCCGCCCCTATCTGCAGAGCGACATCTATGCGGTGACGACGCGCAGCAGCCGCGTCGTGCAGCGCTGGGAAGACCTCGACAAGCCCGGCGTGCGCGTCGCCGTGCAGGCCGGCACCTTCATGGAGCCGGTCATGGCCGCCGCGCTGAAGCAGGCGACGATGGTCGTCGTGCGCCCGCCCGACACGCGGGAGCGCGAGCTGGAGGCCGGCCGCGTCGACGCCTTCATGACCGACTACCCCTACAGCCGCCGCCTGCTCGACAACGCCGACTGGGCCCGCCTCGTCGCGCCGCCCCGGCCCTTCTCGGTGCTGCCCTATGCCTATGCCGTCAAGCCCGGCGACGCGGCCTGGCTGGCCACCGTCGACGACTTCGTCGTGCGCATCCAGCGCGACGGCCGGCTGCTGGACGCGGCCAGGCGGCACGGCCTGACCGCCATCGTGCGGACCCACTGATGCCGCACCGCAGCCGCTGGCGCCCGAGCAACATCACGGCCGGTGCCGGGGTGCTGCTCGCCGCGCTGCTGCTGGCCGGCACCGGCTACGGCCTGTGGCGCGACCGCCGCGACCTGCATGCCGAGGCCGCCGACCGCCAGGCCCTGCTCGCCCGCGTGCTCGAGGACCACGCCAGCCGCAGCCTCGACGCGGCGCAGATCGCCCTCGCCGGCCTGGCCGACGTGGCCGCGCGCGGCGGCCCGCCCGAGGTGCTGCAGGCCCTGCTCGGCCAGACCCAGGCCAGCCTGGGCTTCCTGCGCGGCGTCGCGCTGCTGGACGGCGGCGGCCATGTGCTCGCCGCGGCGGACCCGGCCGACCGCGGCGTGCAGATCCCGCCGGCGGCGCTGGGGCCCTGGCCGGCGCCGGGGCGCGACGCGGTCGGCGGCTTCGTCGCCGGGCGCAGCCTCGCGACGCTCAGCCGCCGCGCGGCCCCCGCGGCCGTGCCGCCCGGCATCGGCTTCATCCCGGTGACGCGGGCGCTGCAGCTGCCCGACGGCCGCACGCTGCTGCTCGCGGCCCTGCTCAACCCCGATGCGCTGGCCAACTTCCAGCAGCTGACGCTCAACGACGAGCACAGCGCCGCCGGCCTGGTGGCGCTGGACGGCCAGCTGCTCGCGGCGACGGACCGCGCCGGCCACCTCGCCGGCGCGCGCCTGCCGGCGCTGCTCGGCGCCGGCGCGCCGCTGGCGCGGCTGCAGCGCGGCGACGAGCACGGCCGCTGGGACGGCCCGGGCCTGCGGCCGGCGCCCCAGCTGGGCACGTTCCGCGCGCTGCGCGCCCGGCCGCTCGTCGTGCTCGTGGAGCTGCCGCTGGCCGAGCTGCAGCGCCAGTGGCTGGCCGACATGCGCGACACCGGCCTGCCGGCCCTGGCCCTGGCGGCCGCCCTGCTCGTGCTGTCCAACGTCGGCGCGGCGGCGCTGCGCGGGCGCGAGCGCTCGATGCTGGAACTGGACCGCGCGCAGCGCCAGGCCGCCGACCGCGAACGCGAGCTCAGCGCCATCTTCGGCAGCGTGCAGGACCTGCTCTTCCGCACCGACGCCGCCGGCCGCGTCACCTTCATCAACGAGCGCTACACCCAGCTCAGCGGGCTGGCCGTCTCGCACGCCCTCGGCCGGCCGCTGCAGGGCTTCTTCGGCGGCGCCCGGGCCGTGGCCGCGCTGTTCGAGCAGGCGCCCGGCCCCGGCGACCAGCTGCCGCGCCATGCGCGCGCGGACTGGATCACGCCCGGCGGCGAGGCGCGCAGCTTCGAGATCACGCTGGTGCCGCTGCCGCGCCGGGGTGCGCTCGAATGGGTGGGCAGCGCCACCGACGTGAGCGGCCTGATGCGCGCCCAGTCGGAGCTGCGCGCCCAGCTCGGCCTCGCGCGCTCGCTGCTGGCCAGCAGCCCGCTGCCGATGTCGGTGCTGGACCGCCACGGCCGCTACCTCGACGTCAACCGCGCCTGGGAGCAGTTCACCGGCCGCCGCCGCGCCGACGTGCTGGGGCGCCCCGCCGCCGGCTATCTGCGCTCCGAGGAGGCCCGCGTGCACGACGCGCACGACGCCGAGCTGCTGGAACGCGGCGGCGAGATGAACTACGAGACCGTCTGGACCAGCGACGAGGGCCGGCGCCGCGACATCTACATCAGCAAGTCCACCTTCCCCGGCACCGACGGCCGGCCGATGGGCATCGTCGTGTGCTTCATGGACATCAGCGAGTTCCGCGAGGCCGAGCGGGCGACCCGCGCCGCCCGCGACGCGGCGCTCGAGACCTCGCAGGCCAAGTCCGAATTCATCGCCAACGTCAGCCACGAGCTGCGCACGCCGCTGCAGTCCATCCTCGGCTTCTCCGAGCTCGGCGAGCTGCGCGCCCGCCAGGAGCCGCGCCTGGCCGGCATGTTCGCCGACGTGCACCGCGCCGGCCAGCGCATGCTGGCGCTGGTGAACGACCTGCTCGACCTGAGCAAGATCGAGCAGACCCGCGAGCCGCTGAATCTGCAGCGCCACGACCTGCGCCCCCTCGTGAACGAGGTCGCCGCCGAGCTGCAGCCGCTGCTGCAGGGCCGCCGCATCGAGCTGGCCTGCGCGCTGTGCCGCGAGCCGCTGGTGGCCATGGTCGACGCGCCGCGCTTCCAGCAGGTGGTGCGCAATGGGCTGGCCAACGCGATCAAGTTCTCGCCCGAGGGCGCTCGCATCGAGGTCGAGGGCCGCCACGCGCCGGACGGCCAGGTGCTGATCGACATCGCCGACCGCGGCCCCGGCATCCCGGCGGCCGAGCTGGAGAGCGTGTTCGAGGCCTTCGTGCAGTCCAGCGCCACCAAGGACGGCTCGGGCGGCACGGGCCTGGGCCTGGCCATCTGCCGCCGCATCATGCAGGCCCACGACGGCCGCATCCGGGCCGCCAACCGCGACGGCGGCGGCACCCTGCTGCACCTGAGCCTGCCCGGCGCCCGCTTCGGCGACACCTCGCCGGCCACGCTGTGACGCCCGCCCGGCGTCGCCGTGACGCATCTCACGGGCGATAAATTCGATTGTTGCTATCATTTTTATCAAATGAAGCCGGCCGACCGGCCGCGCGCCCTCGTCGAATCCCGGAGCGCAGCGCCGCCGGACCGCCCCCTGCCATCCCTGAGGAGCCCCTCATGAAGCGCGTTCTCATCGTCGAAGACCAGGCCGACATCCGCAAGCTCATCCGCATGACGCTGGAGTTCGAGGCCTATGAAATCCACGAGGCCACGGACGGCACAGCCGGGCTGACGCTGGCGCAGGCGCTGCGGCCCGACCTGATGCTGCTGGACGTGATGATGCCCGGCGCGCTCGATGGCCTGCAGGTCTGCCAGCGCATCAAGTCCGACCCCGGGCTGGCCCGCATCAGGATCGTGCTGCTGACCGCCCGCGGCCAGGCGCGCGACCGCCAGGCTGGAGCCCAGGCCGGCGCCGACGACTACCTCGTCAAGCCCTTCAGCCCGCTGCAGCTCATCGACACGATCGAGCGCCTGACCGAGACGGCCTGAACCCCGAGGCAGGGCTGCAAGCCTAACGCAGCGGCGCGCCGGTGAGCTGCTGGATCAAGGCCCGGTGGCTGGGCAGGTCGACGACGGCGCGGTCGGCGAAGCGCTGGATCTTGGCGAACAGCCGGTCCGCGGCCTCCACCTGCGTGAAGTCGTCGCGGCCCGCGCCCAGGTCCGTGCGGAAGCCCATGCCGTAGAGGATGTACTGGTAGTTGAAGAAGGCGAAGGTCTCGGTGTCGAGCGCGAAGTCGAAGCGGCCCGGCGGGCGCAGCCGCCACTGCGCCAGCAGCTCGGCCAGGCGCCCGGGGATGGTGGCCGGGTCGGCGTTGTCGCGCCAGAACGGCTCCTGCCGGCCGCTCAAGGCGTAGTGCAGCTTCAGGAAGCCGATGATGTTCTCGAAGCGCGCCGCCATCAGCTCGTTGAAGCGCCGGGCCGGCGCCTCCATCGGGCCGCTGTGCGGCAGCATCTCGGCGATCATGCCGACGGCGGCCTCGATGAGGACGAGGCCGGTCGACTCCAGCGGTTCCAGGAAGCCGGCCGACAGCCCGACCGCGACGCAGTTCTTCACCCATTGGTGCTCGCGGTAGCCGGGCGCGAAGGGGATGCTGCGCATCGCGATCTCGCCCGCCGCCGCGCCGGCATGGCGGCGCAGGATCGCGGCCGCGGCGTCTTCGCCAAGGTGGTCGCTCGAATAGACGCAGCCCAGGCCGCGCGAGCCGTTCAGGCCGATGTCCCAGGTCCAGCCCGCCTCGTGGGCGGTGGCGATGGTGCAGCTCTCGAACGCCGCGTCGTCGGGTTCGCCGGGCAGCTTGCAGGCCAGCGCACGGTCGGCGAACAGGATGCCGCGCGCCGACCTGAACCGGGCGCCCAGCGCACCGCCGATGAGCTCGGCGCGGAAACCGGTGCAGTCGATGTAGAGGTCGGCCTGCAGCCGCCCCAGCTCGGGCGTGTCGACATGGGCGATGGCGCCCGCATCGTCCAGGCCCGCCTGGGTGACGGTGCCCTGCAGATGGCGCACGCCGAGCTGGCGGGCGTGCGCGGCCAGCAGCCGCGCGAGCTTCAGCGCGTCGAAGTGGTAGGCGTAGTTCAGCGGCGCCGTGTAGGGCGCCTCGTGGGCGCGCTTGGGCGCCCTTCGCGCGTCGGCCACGCGCTGCTGGATGGTCAGCGCCTGCGCGAAGGGCAGGCGCGCGGCCTCGTCCTGCAGCAGCCAGTAGGGCACGAGGTTGAGCCCTTCGGCATAGAACGGCGCCTCGAAGGGATGGAAGAAGTGCCGGGACTCGCCCGCCGCCGGCGTGCGCGCCCAGTCGACGAAGCGGATGCCCTGCTTCAGCGTCGCCGAGGTCTCGCGGATGAAGCGCGCCTCGTCGATGCCGAGGAACTGCAGCGTCGTGCGTATCGTCGGGAAGGTGCCCTCGCCGACGCCGATGACGCCGATGTCGGGCGACTCCAGCACCGTCACCTCGAGATGGCTGCGCTCGGCCAGGCGCAGGGCCTTGGCCAGATAGGCGGCCGTCAGCCAGCCGGCCGTGCCGCCGCCGACGATGAGGATGCGACGCTTGGGGGTCATGCTCTGGTGTACAGATTCTTCAGCCACTGGTGGCCGGTCTGGGTGCCATGGCTCCAGTCCTCGTCCTCGTCGGCGGCTTGCTGGGCGATGCTGCCCGAGGGGTTGAGCAGCTTCACGCGCCCGGCCCGGAAGGCCGAGACCCGGTGCGTGACGAAGGTGAGGCCGTGCTCCAGCGCCGTGGCGGCCAGCAGGCCGTCGCGCGTGTTGGCATAGGGCAGCTGGGCGCGGCGGCGCACGATGGCGGCGTCCACCGGCAGCACGCGGCCCTCGAAGGCCGGCAGCAGGCGGTTGTCGATCCAGTCGCGCACGGCCAGGCCGGCGGCGCGGTCCTTGCGGCCCAGGCGCGCCGCGGCGTTCTCGATCTCCAGCAGGTTGAGCGCCGAGATGAAGAGCTTCTGGCGCGCGATGCCGGCCGCCCAGGCCGCCAGGCCGGGGTCGGCGCCGCCGGCCTTGGCCCGGCGCAGTTCAAGCACGATGCCGGTGTCCAGCAGGAACATCGCCGCGCTCAGCCGAGGTTCTCGCGGTGGTCCCAGGCGCCCTCGGCCGAGGCGTCCGCCGCCTCCAGCGCGACCGCCTCGGGCATGGCCAGCAGCTCCAGCACGCTGTCGCCCTCGCCGCTCAGGCGGCGGTAGTCGGCAATGCTCATCAGCACATGGGTGGGCTGGCCGCGGTCGGTGATCAGCACCGGCTCGGCCTGCGCGGCCCGCTTGGCCTGGCTGACGTCACGGTTGAACTCGCGGCTGCTGAGGAGCTTCATCGTGCCGAGAAATGTACCTACCTACCTGCATGTCTGCAATCGGGAAGTAGGTATGTCGGTTCAGGGCTGTGCGCCCCGATGGACAGCGCGAGGCCGGCTGGCACAGTGCACTGCGGCGGATCGGCGTTCGGGCCGACCCGCCGGAGACAACGCTGTCGACAACCGCATGACGCCGGCGGGTGCCCGGCACGCCACGAACAGAACACAGGAAGCCCCATGGACTTCGACCTCCTCGCCATCCTGGGCGACGTCTTCGCCAAGCACGGCCCGGCCGTCCAGGCCGTCGCCAAGACCTTCTCGCCGGGCGATTTCAGCGTCCACTTCTTCCTGCAGCTGGCCATCATCATGCTGGCCTGCCGCATCGTCGGCTGGGCGGGCCGCCGCTTCCTCGGCCAGCCCCAGGTCGTCGGCGAGATGATCGCGGGCGTCATCCTCGGCCCCTCGCTGCTGGGCCTGTTCTTCCCCGGGCTGCAGGCCACCGTCTTCCCCAAGGAGATGCGCAGCGTGCTCTACGCCGGCGCCCAGCTCGGCGTGGGCCTCTACATGTTCCTGGTCGGCACGACGCTGCGCCTGGATCACTTCGCCACGAAGGCCAGGAGCGCGATGGGCGTCTCCTTCGCCGGCATCGCGGCGCCCTTCTTCATCGCCCTCCTCATCACGCCGCTGCTGCTGGGCGTGCCGGGCCTGTTCGCCGAGGGCATCTCCACGGCCAATGCGACGCTCTTCATGGGCGCCTGCATCGCGCTGACGGCCTTCCCCATGCTGGCCCGCATCATCAACGAGCGCGGCCTGGCCAACACCGCCCTGGGCACGCTGACGCTGACGGCCGGCGCCTTCGACGACGCCGCCTCGTGGTGCGTGCTGGCCCTGGTGCTGGCGGCCTTCGGCGCGGGCTCGGGCGTGGCCGTGCTGGCCATCGGCGGCGGCATCGTCTGGGCCGCCTTCGTGCTGCTGCTGGGTCGCCGCCTGCTGGCGCCGCTGGGCCGCATCGTGGAGCGCGACGGCGAGATGAGCCACACCGTGCTGGGCATCACGCTGATCTGCTTCTGCGTCTCGGCCTTCGTGATGGACGCCGTCGGCATCCACTCCATCTTCGGCGGCTTCATCCTCGGCGTCGCGATGCCGCGCGGCCTGTTCGTCACCGAGCTGAAGAAGAAGGTCGAGCCCGTCGCGGTCATCCTGCTGCTGCCGATGTTCTTCACCTACTCGGGCCTGAACACGCGCCTGGACATGATCAATTCCGCCGGGCTGCTGCTGATCGCCGCGGGCGTGCTGGCGGCCTCGGTGCTGGCCAAGTTCGGCGCCTGCTACCTGGCCGCGCGCATGTCGGGCGAGGACAACCGCACGGCCCTGGGCATCGGCGCGCTGATGAACTCGCGCGGCCTGATGGAGCTCATCATCATCAACATCGGCCTGCAGAAAGGCATCATCGGCCCGGCGCTGTTCTCCATGCTGGTGCTGATGGCCGTCATCACCACGATGATGGCCAGCCCGCTGTTCGAGATCCTCTACGGCCGCCAGGCACGCGAACGCGGCGAGCTGGAGGCCGTCACCGGCGGGGCGACCGGCAGCACCGTTTGAGATGAAACCCAAAGGCAACCACAGAGGCACGGAGTCACAGAGGAAATACAGAGAAGGCATTGCTCTGTGGCTCTGTGCCTCTGTGGTTGCATTTCTGCATTCGTTTCATGCGTCGCGGGTGCCGCGAACGCGAAATGCATAGTTGAGGCCGGTTTGCCATCGAGGCGGCGCCCAAGCCGGCGCCGCTGCCAGAATCCCCGCCGATGCGCCTCCTCCTCGTCGAAGACGACCCCATGATCGGCGAGAGCCTGCGCGAGGCGCTGCGCCGCCAGGGCTTCGCGGCCGACTGGGTGCGCGACGGCCTCGCGGCCGACGGCGTGCTGGCCAGCGGCGAGCACTTCGACGCCGTGCTGCTGGACCTCGGCCTGCCCAGGCGCAGCGGCGTGGACGTGCTGCGCACGCTGCGCGCCCGCGGCGACGCCACCCCCGTCATCGTGCTGACCGCGCGCGACGCCCTCGCCGACAAGGTCGCCGGCCTGGACGCCGGCGCCGACGACTACCTCGTCAAGCCCTTCGAGCTGGACGAGCTGCTCGCGCGGCTGCGCGCCGTCACGCGCCGCCACGGCGGGCGCGCCGACACCGCGCTGCAGGTGGCCGACCTGCGCCTGGACCCGGCCACCCGCGAGGTCACGCGCGCCGGCCGGCCCATCCTGCTGTCGGCCCGCGAGTTCGCGCTGCTGGAGGCGCTGCTGGAGCGCCCCGGCGCCATCGTGTCGCGCGCCCAGCTCGAAGACCGCCTCTACGGCTGGGGCGAGGAGCTGGAGAGCAACGCCATCAGCGTCTACATGCACCAGCTGCGCAAGAAGCTCGGCGCCGACCTGCTGCATACCGTCCGCGGCCTGGGCTACTACGCCGGCCCCGAAAAGGGCGGTGCCGCATGAAGCTGCTGAACACGCTGCGCGGCCGGCTGTTCGCGCTGCTCGCCGCCCTCGGCACGGTGACCGCGCTGGCCGTCGGCGGCGCCACCTATGTCAGCGTGCGCGCCGAGGCCGACGAGCTGTTCGACTACCAGCTGCGCCAGACCGCGCTGTCCCTGCGCGACCAGGGCCGCGTCGCGCGCGACGAGGCCGCCGCGCTGGCCGATCCCAACTTCGACTACGTCGTGCAGATCTGGTCGCTGCAGGGCCTGGAGCTGTATTCCAGCCGGCCCCAGGGCATGACCGAGCCGCTGCCCGCGCGCGCCGTGCTGGGCTACTCCAACCTGCACCTGAGCGGCCAGGACTGGCGCGTGTTCGGCGCGGCCACGCCGCTGCGCGTCGTGCAGGTGGCCCAGCCGCTGGCCGTGCGCCAGCGCCTGGCGGCCGTCGCCGCGCTGCGCAGCATCGTGCCCGTGGCCATCGCGCTGCCCTTCGTCGCCGCGCTGGTGTGGTGGCTGATCGGCGTGTCGCTGGCGCCGCTGTCGCGCGTGGCCAGCGCCGCCGGCACGCGCCACGCGAACGCGCTGGACGCCCTGCCCACCGCCGGCCTGCCCGGCGAGGTCGCGCCGCTGGTGGACGCCTTCAACGGCCTGCTCGCGCGCCTGGCCACGGCCTTCGACACGCAGCGCAGCTTCGTCGCCGACGCCGCCCACGAACTGCGCACACCGCTGACCGCGCTGAAGCTGCAGCTCGGCCTGCTGCGCGACTCGGCCCCCGGCCCCGAGCAGGACGACGCCATCGCCCGGCTGCGCGGTGGCATCGACCGCGCGGTGCGCCTCGTCGAGCAGCTGCTCGCGCTGGCCCGCGCCGAACCCGGCGCCGCCGCGCCGACCCAGGCGCTGGACCTCGCCGACATCGCCCGCCAGGCCGTGGCCGACGTGCAGCCGCTGGCCGACCGGGCCGGCGTCGCGCTGACGCTCGACGCGCCCGAGCCGCTGCCGCTGGAGGGCGACCCGCAGGCGCTGCGCAGCGCGCTGCGCAACCTCATCGACAACGCCGTGAAGTACGGCGCCCGCAGCGTGCAGGTCGCGGCGCTGCGCGCGGCCGGCGCGCCGCTGCTGCGCGTGGACGACGACGGCCCCGGCATCCCGCTCGAAGCGCGCGAACGCGTGTTCGATCGCTTCCAGCGCGGCGAAGGTACAAGTGCCGAAGGCAGCGGCCTGGGCCTGGCCATCGTGCAGGCGGCGGCCAGGCAGCAGGGGGCGGGCGTCAGGCTGGACACCTCGCCGCTGGGGGGACTGAGGGCGGAGATCCGCTGGGCGGCTGGCGCCTAGGCCGAACTGCGCGGCCCGCCGGTGCTCAGACCGGTTGCACCACATCGCCCACCCGCAGCAGGCCGCCCTCCAGGATGCGCGCCGTCATGCCGCCGTGGCCCCGCATCGCGGCATAGCCGCCGGGGCCGATGACCTCCTCCATGCGCGAGCAGGGCGCGCAAGGCCCGACGATCTGCAGCAGCGCCTCGCCGACGCGCAGCTGCGCGTTTTTCAGCGACAGCAGGTTGATGCCCGACACCACCAGGTTGCGCCGCAGCCCGACCGGGTCGATGGGCCCGCTGCGCGCGAACGCCGCGATCAGCGGCAGATGCTCCTGCTGGATCAGCGTGACCTGCCGCGTCGACAGCTCCGCCTCGCCTCGCAGCCCCAACCGGTCATCCGCCAGGCCGATGCCGGCCAGGGCATGCGTCTGCTCTATGCGGCGTGCCAGCTCCCGCGGTGAACCGCGGACGATGATGGCTTCGAGCCGGCCCTGGATATGCGCGGGCGGGGTGTTGAGGTCGCGGATGGTTTTCATGGGCGAGACGCTGGCGCAGGGAGCTTGCGGTACCCAAGGTACTGCGAAACTTTCGTTCATTCGTTAGTGCCCCCACATCATGAGCCACCCACTCCGAGTCTCGTTGCATGTTTCCGGCCGTTCAAAGCCGTATAGCCACATGTACTTCAGCATGTGCGCAAAGGCGCTTGTGCAATACCAAAAGCTCAGCGATGCGCTGCCAAAGTTTCATGACCTCGATCCTCACTACCGCGAATTGAGCGACGCGGTCGAGGAGGCTGCCGTCCTTCCGGTTGTGTTCGCTGGAATGTGTCTTGAAGCCACGCTGTTCGATCTTGCCGCATGCCTTTTCGGTGAGGCATTTGCCGAGAGCATTGAACGCCTTGACCCCCTTGGCAAGTTTGTCGTGCTGGCCCAAAGCGTTGATCGAAAGTCGCCCTCAAAGTCCGGCGCCACCTATCAGTCCCTTCAAGCTCTCGTCACAGCACGAAACAGGCTTGTCCACTACAAGTCGCAGTCCATGATTGACGAAGAGAACCTCGGCAAGGTAATAGACCGAGCTTCAAAGCTCCACAAGCAGCTTTTGTCGGGCATTGATGCCTCGTTCAGAGCGCTCGTTTTGCTTTCCATTCACTTCGACGGCAACATATTCGAGGAGCTACGAATTCTTCCGTCCTTCAAGAAGCCGGAATACTGGGAGTCACTTATTCCCAAAGAGCTTCACGCCGAGGTGCGTCGTTGCATTGAGGTCGCTGCCCATGCACGCAAGAGGCCCTCTTCCGGCCCGGCGTCCTAGTCACTCCGTCAAGGGGATCGATTACGCGCGACCGCCCCTTACGTCAGACATTGAACGACTACTTCAACGCACCGAAATTGGCGGTGCCTAGGACTGCTTCGGATCGTCAGCACCCCGTCCTAACTTTCACCTCACCTTCCCCTCACCCAGCCCTCACCCGCCCTTCCTAGAGTGCTCCCCATCGGCTGCGTCGCAGCCTCAAGCCGCAAGGAGCCCTCGATGACCCAGACCACCAAATTCGCGCTGACCGCCACCGCGGCGGCCCTGCTTGGCGCGGGCATGACGCTGACCACCGCCGCCTCCGGCTGGACGCTGCCGGCCTGGCTGCAGAACAAGTCCCCCGTCGCTGCGCCGCTGGCCGGCGACGCCACGCCGGGCAGCAGCAGCGCCAACACCACGGTGGCCGCCGCGGCCGTGCCGGCACCGGTTGCCGCCACCCTGCCGCCCGCCCAGTTGCCCAACTACCGCGCCATCGTGCAGACCCAGGGCCAGGCCGTCGTCGGCATCACGGTGGCCGGCCTGCACAAGGCGGACGGCCCCGCCATCGCCGACGGCCAGGGCATGGACGAGGACCCCTTCTTCCGCTTCTTCCGCGGCATCCCGGGGCTGCGCATGCCCCAGCAGATGAACCCCGGCGCCCAGCCCTTCCGCGGCCAGGGCTCGGGCTTCATCATCAGCGCCGACGGCCTGATCCTGACCAATGCCCATGTCGTGCGCGACGCCAAGCAGGTCACCGTCAAGCTCAGCGACCGCCGCGAGTTCTCGGCCCAGGTGCTGGGCAGCGACCCGGCCACCGACATCGCCGTGCTGCGCGTGGACGCCAAGGGCCTGCCCACCGTGCAGCTGGGCGACGCGCGCCAGGTGCAGGTGGGCGACTACGTGCTGGCCATCGGCGCGCCCTATGGCTTCGAGCAGACGGCCACGCAGGGCATCGTCAGCGCCAAGGGCCGCTCGCTGCCGGGCGAGAGCGTCGTGCCCTTCATCCAGACCGACGCGGCGGTGAACCCCGGCAACTCCGGCGGCCCGCTGTTCGACGCGGCCGGCCGCGTCGTCGGCGTCAACGCGCAGATCTACTCGCAGAGCGGCGGCTTCCAGGGCCTGGCCTTCTCCATCCCGATGGACGTGGCCCTGAAGGTGAAGGACCAGATCCTCGCCCACGGCAAGGTGGAGCATGCGCGCCTGGGCGTCACGCTGCAGGACCTGTCGGCGCCGCTGGCCGCGTCCTTCGGCCTGGGCTCGCCCAATGGCGCCCTGGTGTCCAGCGTCGTGCCCGACAGCGCCGCGGCCAAGGCCGGCCTGAAGGCGGGCGACGTCATCACCGCCATCGACGGCGAGGCCGTGCATGTGGCGGGCGACGTGTCCAGCCGCGTGGGCCTGGCCCGCCCGGGCGACAAGATCAAGCTCGACATCTGGCGCGACAAGGCCGGCCGCAGCGAGACCGTGTCGCTGGGCCGCGCCGAGCGCGACGCGCAGGAGGCCAATGCGGCGCCGCAGGGCGCCTCGCTGGGCCTGGCGATGCGGCCGCTGGAGCGCGCCGAGCTGAACCAGGCCGGCCTGGACCACGGCCTGCTGATCGAGCGCGTGGCCGGCCCGGCCCAGCTGGCCGGCGTGCAGCCCGGCGACGTGCTGCTGGCGCTGAACGGCCGGCCGGTGCAGAACGTCGAGCAGGTGCGCGAGGTGCTGAAGGCCAGGCCGGCCCAGGTGGCCCTGCTCGTGGCCCGCGACGGCCAGCAGATCTTCGTGCCAGTGCGGCTCGGCTGATCGCGGCAAACCCTCTTCCTCCGCGGATCGATCTGCGGAGAATGGGCCGGGCCTTTTTCCTGACTCGACAGGAGACCTCGATGCCCGCCCACCTCTCCCTGCGCCGCCGCGCGCTGCTGGCCGGCGGTGCCGGCCTGCTCGCCGGCCCGGCCGCCGCCTTCACCCATCCGTTCGCGAACGGCGAGCGCCGCCTCGTGGCCTACCCCGAGAAGCGCCCGCTGATCGTGCTGACCTCGCGCCCGCCCCAGCTCGAGACGCCGTTCGAGGTCTTCAACGACGGGCCGATCACGCCCAACGACGCCTTCTTCGTGCGTTATCACAACGCCGGCATCCCGACCTCCATCGACGCCGACACGCACCAGATCAAGGTCTCGGGCAATGCCATCGCCAAGCCGTTTGCGCTGTCGATGGCCGAGCTGAAGACGGCCTTCAAGCCGGTCGAGATCACGGCCGTCAACCAGTGCTCGGGCAATGGCCGCGGCCTCTTCAACCCGCGCGTGACCGGCGGCCAGCTGGCCAACGGCGCGATGGGCAATGCACGCTGGCTGGGCGTGCCGCTGAAGGACCTGCTGGCCCGCGCCGAGCCGAAGAACAGCGCGCGCCAGGTCGTCTTCAACGGCCTCGACGAGGCGCTGTTCGGCGGCGGCGACTTCGTCAAGTCGCTGGACGTCGCCCACGCGATGGACGGCGAGGTCATGCTGGCCTGGCAGATGAACGGCGCCGACATCCCCCTGCTGAACGGCTACCCGGTCAAGCTCATCGTGCCCGGTTACTACGGCACCTACTGGGTCAAGCACCTCAGCGAGATCGAGGTCATCGATTCGGTCTACGAGGGCTTCTGGATGAAGCCGGCCTACCGCATCCCCGACAACGACTGCGCCTGCGTCGAGCCCGGCACCGCGCCGGCGGCGACGCGGCCCATCGCCCGCCTCAATGTGCGCAGCTTCATCACGTCGGTGGCCGACGGCGCCCGCGTGCCGGCCGGCGCGCCGCTGGCCGTCAARGGCATCGCCTTCGACGGCGGCCAGGGCATCCGCGAGGTGGCCTTCTCCACCGACGGCGGCGCCAGCTGGCGCGGTGCCACGCTGGGGGAAGACCTCGGCCGCTACTCCTTCCGCGAATTCCGCTTCGGCTTCACGCCCGCGCCCGGCCAGCACGACCTGCGCGTGCGCGCCTGGAACCGCTCGGGCCAGAGCCAGCCGATGGAGGCGCTGTGGCAGCCGGCGGGCTATATGCGCAACGTCGTCGAGTCCGTGCGCATCACGGCGGCATGAAGGGAATGAACATGAAGCTCTACCCCCTCGCGCTCGCCGCCCTGCTCGCGCTGCCGGCCCTGCCGGCGGCCTCCGCCCCCAAGACCATCACGCTGCCGCCCGACGGCCTGCAGCTCAAGCCCAGCGCCCTGCCCGGCTATGCCAAGGCCCAGGCGAACTGCGTGGCCTGCCACTCGGCCGAGTACATGGCCTACCAGCCACCCACGGCCGCCCGCCCCTACTGGGACGCGATGGTCAAGCGCATGAAGGGCGTCTTCAAGGCGCCCATCGCCGACGAGGACATGCCCGTCATCGTGGACTACCTCGTGAAGACCTACGGCAACGAGCAGCCGAAGTGACGCCGCCGCTGGGCCCACAGCTCAACCGAAGGCCAGCACGATGTCCCAGGACACCGCCATCGCGTCGCGCTCCTGCTTGCCCGTCGGCGTGCCGGGGCGGGAGATCAGCGTCTTGCGGTCCTCGGGCCCCTGCATCTTCAGCAGCGGGTCGGCCTCGTTCCTGGGCTCGCCCTCGAAATACATCTGCGTGATCAGCCGGCTCCTCTTGCCGCGCACGTCGAAGTGGATGTGCCGCGTGCGCGGGCCGTAGTTGCCGGGCTGGACGGTCTTGATCAGATAGCTGCCGTCGGCACCGCTGCGGATGCGGGCATAGCCCTGGAAGTTCGGGTCCAGCGGCGCGTCGCCGGTGTCGCCAGGATGCATGTAGCGCCCGGCAGCGTTGGCCTGCCAGATCTCGAGCACTGCGTTCGCGATGGGTTCGCCGCGCGGGTTGACCACACGGCCGCTGACGTAGAGCAACTGGCCGAGCGCGCGTGTCTTGTGCCCGGCGACGAGGCTGAGGTCGAAGTCCTGGTCCTTGGGCAGGCTCAGGGGATAGAAAGGTCCGAGCGCATCTTCGGCCGTCTCATGGCGCAGCGCCTCCTCGGCCAGGGCCCGGGACGCGCCGACCAAGCCCGCCGCACCCCAGAGCAACCGGCGCCGCGACAGGCGCGCAACCCCGGCTGGATGGCGGTCACCGTCTTGCTGGATGGCGGTCGGCGTCAGCATGGCATCCCCTCTCGAAGCGAGCTTGCTGGCGGATCCTAGGCTTCGCGGCGCTGCCCGGCGTCCTCTATGTTGAGGAATTGTTCAAGGCATGCCGTTGTCGACGAACTCGGCAAAGCCCGGCTGGCTGCTCAACCGCTGCAGCCAGGCGTCCACGGCCGGCAGCTCGGCCCGCGCGATGGGCGCGTTCTTCCAGCGCTGGGCCGACAGGCCGAGCACGATGTCGGCCAGCGTGAAGGCGTCGCCGCAGACATGGGCGCCGGTGCGGGCCAGCTGCGCATCGAGCATGGCCATGTGGCGGTTCCAGCTCGCGACGCTGGCCGCGACGGCCTCGGGCGCATGCGGCTGGCCGCGCACCAGGGCCATGAAGGCGACGCGCCAGGCGTTGTTCAGCTCCCCCGCCTGCCAGTCCATCCACTGCTCGACCTTGGCGCGCGCCTGCGGCTCGGCGGGCAGCAGCGCGGTGGCGCCGGCCTTGGCGGCGAGATAGCGGCAGATGCTGTTGCTCTCCCACAGCGTGAAGCCGCCGTCGATGAGCACGGGGATCAGGCCGTTGGGGTTCAGCGCCAGATAGCCGGCCTCCTGCGGCGAGCGGAAGCCCGCGCCCCAGTCCTCGCGGTCGAGTTCGAGGCCGAGCTGCGCGGCGGTCCACATGACCTTGCGGACGTTGATGGAGGTCAGGCGGCCGAGGAGCTTCATGGCAGTGGCGTCGGTTGATGAGCGGCCTCGCGGCCGGCGGGGGTGAGATGGGCGGTCCAGCGCCCCGCATCGTCGCAGACCAGCCGTACCCAGCCCGGGCCGGGCGCGCCGCCGACGACGGCGTCGCTCAGCGCCGTGCCCTCGCGCAGCAGCACGCTGACGCGCTGATCCAGCCGCTTGGCCAGCCGCGCCAGCGCCACGCCCCTGCCTTCGTCCAGCTCCAGCAGCAGGCGCAGCAGCGTGGGTTCAGCCATGCCGGCTCAGCACCACCGGAATGGACTTGGACGTCGGCGTGCGCGCGGTGAGCGAGAAGCTCTCCAGCGGCACCAGCGGGTTGGTCTCGGGGTAGTAGCTCGCCAGGCAGCCGCGCGGGATGTCGTAGGCGACGAGCAGGAAGCGCTCGGCACGGCGCTGCTGCACATCGGCCCCGCCCTCACCGACATAGAGGCTGGTGATGTCCACCCAGTCGCCGGCCTTGAGGCCGATGTCCTTCAGGTCGGCCGCGTTGATGAAGACGACGCGGCGGTGGCCGTAGACGCCGCGGTAGCGGTCGTCGTGGCCGTAGATGGTGGTGTTGTACTGGTCGTGCGAGCGCAGCGTCGTCAGCGTGAAGACGCGCACGTCACGATGCCGCTCGGCCACGCGCTCGACGGCCAGGTCGGTCGGCATCGGATGGGTGCTGAACTCCGCCCGGCCGCTCGGCGTGGCCCAGACGCGCTCGCTGGCCGTGTTGCGCAGCCTGAAGCCGCCGGGCGTCTTGATCTTGTCGTTGAAGCCGGCGAAATCGGGCAGCACGGCCGCTATCCTGTCGCGGATGGCGGCGTAGTCGCCGGCCAGGGCCAGCCAGGGCGTGCGGCTGCGCTTCAACGTCGCGGCGGCCATGCGGGCGACGAGCATAGGCTCGGAGAGCAGGTGCTCCGAGGCCGGCGCGTTCATGCCGGTGGACAGGTGGACCATGCTCATCGAGTCTTCCACCGTGACGCCCTGCGGCCCCGTGGCCTGCACGTCGATCTCGGTGCGGCCGAGCACCGGCAGCACCAGGGCCTTGCGGCCGTGCACGACATGGCTGCGGTTGAACTTGGTCGTCACGTGCACGGTCAGCTCGCACTGGCGCAGCGCGCGCCAGGTGGCCGCCGTGTCGGGCGTGGCCGCGGCGAAGTTGCCGCCCATCGCGATGAAGACCTTGCCCTTGCCGTCGAGCATGGCCTGGATGGCGCCGACGGTGTCGTGGCCGTGCGCGCGCGGCGGCTCGAAGCCGAACACCTGGCCCAGCCTGTCGAGGAAGGCCGGCGCCGGCTTCTCGTAGATGCCCATGGTGCGGTCGCCCTGCACATTGCTGTGGCCGCGCACCGGGCAGGCCCCGGCGCCTTCGCGGCCGAGGTTGCCGCGCAGCAGCAGCAGGTTGACGATCATCTGGATGGTCGCCACCGAGTGCCGGTGCTGGGTGATGCCCATGCCCCAGCAGGCGATGACGCGCTCGCTGCCGGCATAGAGGTCGGCCGCCTGCTCGATCTGCTCGCGGCTCAGGCCCGAGGCCTGCACCAGCGGCTCCCAGGGCTGCGTGCGCAGTTCGGCCAGGAAGGCGTCGAAGCCGTGGGTGTGCTCGGCGATGAAGCCCACGTCGAGCACGCGCGGCAGGCCCATCGCGATGGCGACGTCGTCCAGCTCGACGACGCGCTTGCACATGCCCTTGAGCAGCGCGAAGTCGCCGCCGACCTGGAGCTGGAAGTAGTGGCTGCTGATCGGCGCCGAGCCGAAGCTCAGCATCTCCAGCTTGTCCTGCGGGTCGGCGAAGCGCTCCAGGCCGCGCTCCTTCAGCGGGTTGAAGCTGATGATCCTGGCGCCGCGCTTGCGGGCCGCGCGCAGCTCGCCCAGCATGCGCGGATGGTTGGTGCCGGGGTTCTGGCCGAACACGAGGATGCAGTCGGCCTGCTCGAAGTCGTGCAGCGTGACCGTGCCCTTGCCGACGCCGATGGTCGGCCGCAGGCCCGAGCCGCTGGGCTCGTGGCACATGTTGGAGCAGTCGGGGAAGTTGTTCGTGCCGTACTCGCGCACGAACAGCTGGTAGAGGAAGGCGGCCTCGTTGCTGGTGCGGCCCGAGGTGTAGAAGATGGCCTCGTTGGGGTCGGGCAGGGCCTGCAGCTCCTGCGCGATCAGCGCGAAGGCGGCCTCCCAGCTCGTGCGCTGGTAGCGGTCCGTCCCGGGGTCGTAGGCCAGCGGCTCGGTCAGGCGGCCCGTGGCTTCCAGGTCGAAGTCCGAGGCCTCGGCCCATTCGGCCAGCGTCTTGGCGCCAATGACCTCGGGCGTCGCGCGCCGCGCGGTCGCCTCGGCGGCGACGGCCTTGGCGCCGTTCTCGCAGAACTCGAAGGTCGAGCGGTGGTCGCGGTCGGGCCAGGCGCAGCCGGGGCAGTCGAAACCGTCCGCCTGGTTGGCGTGCAGCAGCGTCCTGGCGCCCTTCACGGCCACGCCCTGCTCGTTGAGGTGGCGAGCCACGCTCTTCAACGCGCCCCAGCCGCCGGCCGGGCCGTCGTACAGCTCGATCTTCTGTTCGCTCATCGCTCGCACTTCAGGAAAAAGGCCCCGCGCCTCGAAAGGACGCGGGGCCCGTCAGCCTAGCAGGCCGGGGTCAGTGGAAGAACTTGCCCACGCTGACCAGGGTCTTGTAGACGCCCCAGGCCAGCGGCAGGCCGACGGCGGCCCAGGCCAGCACCAGGGCGAGCGTGGACGTGGCCGCGGCCTGGCGACGGCCGCTGCCCACCTCGGCCGCGGCGGCGCGCTCGCGGGCCAGCCGCTGCTCCTGCGCCAGCTCCTCGTCGCTCATGAAGTGGCGGGCGGCCACCGGGCGGATCATCAGGTTGGCGAGCAGGCCGACGGCCAGCATGCCGACGAGGATGACCATGGTCTGGTTGTAGACCTGCTCGCGCGGCAGGCCCAGGCCCAGCTGGTAGTCGCGCATGTAATTCACGACGACCGGGCCGAGGATGCCGGCCGTGGCCCAGGCGGTCAGCAGGCGGCCGTGGATGGCGCCCACCATCTGCGTGCCGAACAGGTCGGCGAGGTAGGCCGGCACCGTCGAGAAGCCGCCGCCGTACATGCTCAGGATCACGCAGGCCGCGCCGACGAAGGCCAGCTTGGAGCCCGCCGCCGCGCTGCCCGGCATGCTGGCGTAGAGCAGGCCGCCCAGCACGAAAAAGACCACATAGGTCGCCTTGCGGCCGAGGGTGTCGGACAGGCTGGCCCAGAAGAAGCGGCCGCCGATGTTGAACAGGCTCAGCAGCGCCGCGAAGCCGGCCGCCACGCCGGCGATGGCGGCGAGCTGGGCCTTGTCCAGGTCGACGAACCTGGCGGGCACGCCGATCAGCGCGCCGCCGAAGATCTCCTGCAGCATGGGGCTGGCCATGCCGATGACGCCGATGCCGGCCGACACGTTCATGCACAGCGCGATCCAGACCAGCCAGAACTGCGGGATGCCCCAGACCTTGCTCACATGCACATGGCGCTGCGTGATCATCGCGTTGCCGGCCTGCGCGGCGGGCGCGCTCCAGCCGGCGGGCTTCCAGCCCGTGGGCGGCACGCGGTAGCCGAGCGCACCGCCCATCATGAACACGAAGTAGGCGAGGGCCATCACGACGAAGGCCTGCGTGACGCCGACGCCTTCGGGCGTCGCGAACTGCTTCATCAGCTCGGCCGCCAGCGGCGAGCCGATCATCGCGCCGCCGCCGAAGCCCATGATGGCCATGCCGGTGGCCATGCCGCGCTTGTCGGGGAACCACTTGATCAGCGTGCTGACCGGGCTGATGTAGCCCAGGCCGAGGCCGATGCCGCCGATGACGCCGCTGCCGAGGATCATCAGCCAGAACTGGTGCATCTGGATGCCCAGCGCCGAGACCAGCATGCCGCCGCACCAGCACAGCGCCGACACGACGCCGGCCTTGCGCGGGCCGGCACGCTCCAGCCAGCCGCCCCAGATGGCCGCGGCGCAGCCGAGGAAGACGAAGAACAGCGTGTACATCCAGCCCAGCGTGGCGACGTTCCAGTTGCAGTCGGTGCGCGTGAACTCGGCGATGCCGGCGGCCAGGCCGCCGAGGAAGCCGGCGCCCTTGGAGCAGGCCGCGGCGCCGGGCAGCACCTTGGACAGCGGCAGCCAGAACACCGAAAAGCCATAGGCCATGCCGATGCACAGATGGATGGCCAGGGCCGCCGGCGGCACCAGCCAGCGGTTGAAGCCCACGCCGGCGATGGTGCGCTCCTTGTCGAGCCAACCGGCACTCCGGCCCGGGCCGGGCACGGCGTCAATTCCCACAGACGACATTGCAGTTTCCCTTCGACGTTGTTCGAGCCGCGGCTGCGGCCCGGGGCTTGCGCGTCTTCGCGCGCAAGGCGGCGCAGGATAGGGGCGCGTGCCGCGCGCCGCCGTGACAAACCGCCCAGGTAAACACTTAGGTGGGCGATACAGAGGTAACCGGGCGTTAAGGCCCGGAGGCGCGGAACCGCCCTATCCTCCGCCGCCATGCGACGTGTTCTGATCATTGACGACCATCCCGGCGTGGGCCAGGCGCTGGAGCTGCTGCTGTCCCTGCACGACATCGAGGCCGCCGTGGCCGCCAGCCCCGCCGAGGGCCTGGCCCTGCTGGAGCGGCAGGCCTTCGGCCTCGTCATCCAGGACATGAACTTCACGGCGGATACAACTTCGGGCGAGGAAGGCGAGCAGCTGTTCCGCGCGATCCGCGCGCGGCGGCCCGACCTGCCCGTCATCCTGCTGACGGCCTGGACCCGGCTGGACGCCGCCGTGGCCCTGGTCAAGGCCGGCGCGGCCGACTACCTCGCCAAGCCCTGGGACGACGCCAAGTTGCTGGCCAGCGTGGAGAACCTGCTGGAGCTGGGCGAGGCCAATAGCGAGATCGCCCGGCTGCGCGAGGCGCGGGCCGTGCGGCGCGCGGCGCTGGCGCGGCGCCACGACCTCGCCGGCCTGGTGTTCGGCTCGGACGCGATGCTGGCGCTGCTGGAGCTGGCCGGCCAGATCGCCGCGGCGCCGGTGCCGGTGCTCGTCACCGGGCCCAACGGGGCGGGCAAGGAGCGCGTCGCGGCCTTCGTGCACGCCAACTCGGCGGCGCGCGAAGGGCCCTTCGTCGCGCTGAACTGCGGCGCGCTGCCGGCCGAGCTGATCGAGGCCGAGCTGTTCGGCAGCGACAGCGGCGCCTACACCGGCGCGGCCAAGGCGCGCATGGGCCGCTTCGAGGCCGCGGACGGCGGCACGCTGTTCCTGGACGAGATCGGCAACCTGCCGCTGGCCGGCCAGGTCAAGCTGCTGCGCGTGCTGGAGACGGGCCAGTTCGAACGCCTGGGCTCCAGCAAGACCCGCCAGACCCGCGTGCGCGTGCTGAGCGCGACGAACGCGGACCTGCGCGCGATGGTGAAGTCAGGCGGCTTCCGCGAGGACCTGTTCTACCGCCTCAACCTCATCGAGCTGAAGCTGCCCGCGCTGGCCGAGCGCCGCGACGACGTGCTGCCGCTGGCCGAGCACTTCCTGGCCGGCCGCGGGCGGCTGGGCGAGGCCGCGCGCGAGGCCCTGCTCGCCCACCGCTGGCCGGGCAATGTGCGCGAGCTGAAGAACGCCGTCGAGCGCGCGGCCCTGCTCGGCCAGGGCGGCGAGATCACGCCGGCCCTGCTGGGGCTGGACGAGGCGGCCGGCAATGGCGGCGCCTGGCGCAACCTCGACGAGCCCAGCCGCGAGGCGGTCGTCGCGGCGCTCGGCGCGGCCGGCGGCGTCGTCAGCCGCGCGGCGACGCAGCTCGGCCTGTCGCGCCAGGCGCTGTACCGGCGGCTGGAGCGTTATGGGATAGAGCCCTGATGGGCCTGCGCCTGTCCCTGCGCGCCCGGGCCCTGCTGGCCCTTGCGGTGGCGGCCGTCGTACCGCCGCTGGTCGTGCTCGGCGTGCGCCGCGCCGGGCTGGAGGCGGGCGCCGCCGGGGTCGCCGCCGTGCTGGTGATGCTGCCGCTGCTGGCCTGGCTGGCGGCGCTGTGGCTGGCGCCGCTGCTGCGGCTGACGCGGGCGCTGGAGGGCGCCGTGCTGAGCTATCGCGACGGCGACTTCAGCCTGAACCTGGCGCCCGAGGCCCCCGGCGAGCTGGCCGTGCTGACGCGGCTGCACGCCGAGCTGGGCCTGGCCCTGCGCGAGCAGCGCCAGCACCTGGCGCAGCGCGAGCTGCTGCTGGACACCGTCGTGCAGAACAGCCCCGTGGCCCTGGTGCTGACCGGGCCGGGCGGCCGCATCGCGATCGCCAACCTGGCCGCGCGCCAGCTGCTGGGCGACGGCCGCAGCCTGGCCGGTCTGGACTTCGGCGCCGTCATCGCCCGCCAGCCCGAGGCGCTGCGCGAGGCCCTGGCCGGCGAGGCCGACCGGCTCTTCGCCGTCACGCTGCAGGACGGCGGCGAGGAGACCTTCCACCACAGCACGCGCAGCTTCCGGCTGCAGGGCCAGCCGCACCGGCTGCGGCTGCTGCGGCGCATGACGCGCGAGCTGTCGCGCGCCGAGGTGGCGACCTGGAAGCGCGTCATCCGCGTGCTCAGCCACGAGCTGAACAACTCGCTGGCGCCGATCTCGTCGCTGGCGCACAGCGGCGCCGAGCTGGCGCGCCGCGGCGACCGCCAGCGGCTGCCCGGCGTGCTGGCCAGCATTGGCGAACGCGCGGCCCATCTGCACGGCTTCCTGGCGGGCTATGCGAGCTTTGCCAAGCTGCCCGCGCCGCGCCGCGAGGCGGTGCACTGGCCGGCCTTCCTGGCGCGCCTGGCGACGCTGGCCGAGTTCCGCATCGACGGCGCGCCGCCCGCCGAGCCCGGCTGGTTCGACCCGGCGCAGATCGAGCAGGCGCTGCTGAACCTGATGAAGAACGCGCACGAGTCCGGCAGCGCCACCGACGCGGTCGCGCTGCGCCTGGGCCTGCAGGGCGGCGAGCTGTGCATCGAGGTGCTGGACCGCGGCCCCGGCATGAGCGAGGCCGTGCTGGCCCAGGCCCTGCTGCCCTTCTACTCGACCAAGCGCGCCGGCACCGGCCTGGGCCTGGCGCTGGCGCGCGAGATCGCCGAGGCCCACGACGGCCGCATCGCGCTGGCCAACCGCGACGACGGCGGCCTGCGCGTCGCGATCACGCTGCCGCAGCCCCCGTGAGCGATTGCGCGCGGGCGCCGGCTTTGTCAAGGCGGGGGATGGCGGCGACCTGGGGTCACCCCTAATATGCCGCGCCATGCGCATGCCCAACCTCTCCCTGCCACCGCCCGCCGCCGCCGCGCCTCTGGACGAAGGCCAGGCCCTGGGCGTGTGGCGGCTGATGAAGCCGCTGCCCGACGGCGAGCAGGCCCATGCCGGCCAGTGGTACAGCGCCCACCACGCGCTGGCCACCGAGCAGCAGGCCGCCGTGCTGGTGCTGGACCGCAGCGACCAGGGCGCCGGCGTCATGCTGCGCTATGCCGACCAGGCCGGCGACCTCGCCGGGCTGCAGCACCCCAACATCGCGGTGCCCAGCGACAGCGGCGTGACGCCCGACGCCCATCCCTATCTGATCGTCGAGGGCCGGCATGGCGCGCCGCTGCTGCCGCAGCTGTCGGCCCTGGGCCTGCAGCAGCGCATCGAGCTGCTGGTGCAACTGTGCGAGGCGCTGCGCTCGGCCCACCAGCAGGGCTGGCTGCTGGCCGAGCTGGACCCGGCCATGATCTGGCTCGGCCCCGAGGGCGGCGTGCGCCTGATGGGCCTGGGGCTAGCCCGCATCCCGGACCCGACCGACCCTTTCGACCGCGGCCTCAGCATCGGCGCGTCGCCGGCCTTCGTCGCGCCCGAGCGCCGCAACGGCGCGCCGCCCACGCTGGCCAGCGAGGTCTACGGCCTGGGCGCCCTGGCCCGCGGGCTGATCTGCGGCTGGGAGGACACGCCGCGGGGCCTGGCGCCCAGGCGCGGCAGCGCCGGCGACCCATGGCCGCTGATGAGCGGGGCGCAGCAGATCCGGCTCGACGCACTGCTGCGCGCCGCGATGGCCGAGTCGCCCGAGCTGCGCACGCGCGGCGCCGAGGGCATGGCCGACGAGCTGCGCGACTGGCTGGGCCAGGGCCCGCAGCGCAGCGCCGCCGAAATGGCCGAACCGCCCGCCGAGGCCGGCCCCAGGCGGGCCTGGTGGAAGCGCTGGCTGTGGCTGGGTGCCGCCGCCGGGCTGGCCCTGCTGGTCCTGAGCGCCCGCGTCACGGAGCCGCAGGCGACGACCGCCGCACCGGCCGGCCAGCGCCAGGGCTGACCTCCGATCGGGGGATGGCCTGGGGATGCGCCGCGCGCGGCGCTCGGCAACAATGCGACCCCCGACTTTCGGAGTCCCCATGGCCCGTCCGTTGCCCGCGCCCCTGACCGCCGCCCAGCCGGCCCCCACGCGGGCCTGCCCGCGGCAGCCGCGCTGATGGCTGCCGTCGGCACCCAGCCCGCCCCCACCGGCCTGCTCGGCCTGGGCGAGTTCAAGCTCAGGCTGCCGGCCACGCGCCTGCAGTGGCTGGCCCTGCTGGCCGCGCTGGGGCTGGGCGCGGTCGGCGCCGAGCTGGCCTGGCACCACCCGCTGTCGGGCCCGCTGGCGCTGGCGGCATGGGGCGCCGTCGCGCTGGCGGCGGCCGTGTTCTGGGTCAAGACACCCCTCCTCGTGCTCGCGCCGCTGCCGCTGATCGGCCTGGCGCCATGGACGGGCTGGATCACTTTTGAAGAGCTGGACCTGCTCGTCACGGCCTGCGGCTGCGGCGGCTACCTCGCCTATGCGCTGCAGCTGAACGCGCGCGACCGCGCGCCGGCCTGGCGGCATGCGCTGGTCTATTCGCCGGTCGTGCTGCTGCTGATCGCCGCGCTGGCGCTGTCGGCGGCCTGGAGCATGAAGCGCGGTTTCGCCGATGCCGGCGGCTTCGAGTTCGGCTGGTTCCAGGGCTATCACGAGGCGATGAACTCGGTGCGCAACGCCAAGGCCATCTTCCTCGTGCTGGCCCTGCTGCCGCTGTGGACGGCCGCCGCCGCGGCGCGCCCGCGCGGCTTCGCGCGCGGCCTGCTGCTGGGCCTGGTGCTGGCCCTGCTCGGCGGCAGCGCGGCCGCGCTGTGGGAGCGCCTGGCCTACACCGGCCTGCTCGACTTCTCCACCGACTACCGCACGACGGCGCTGTTCTGGGAGATGCATGTCGGCGGCGCGGCGCTGGACGGCTTCCTCGTGATGACGCTGCCCTTCGCGCTGCTGGCCCTGCTGCGCACGCGCTCGCCGCTGAACTTCGGCGCCGGCCTCGTCATCCTGCTGCTGGCCGCCTATGCGGTGCTGACGACGTTCTCGCGCGGCGTCTACCTCGCGCTGCCGCTGGCCCTGGTGCCGATGGTGCTGCTGGCCGACGCCCAGCGCCGCCGCGCCGTGGCCGCGCCGGCCGACAGCAGCCACATCGACGGCTCGACCGGCGCCATCGACGCCCCGCTGCCGCGCGCGGCCAAGCTGGGCGCGCTGGCCATGGCCGGCGCCTTCGCGCTGGCGGCGGCCCTGGTGTTCGGCGGCGGCGGCTATCGCGGCCTGGCGGCGCTGTTCGGCGTGATGGTCGTGCTGCTGACCATGCCGGCCAGCCTGTGGAAGCCCGGCTTCGGCCAGCGCCTGACCGCACTGCTCATGGGCGCGCTGCTGGCCCTGCTGCTGGCCGCGGCGAGCTGGGTGCTGTCCACGACCGTGCCCAAGGCGGCCTATGTGCTCAACGTCGTCGCCCTCGTCGCCTGCGGCCTGCTGCGCTGGCGCGACGAGCCCGGCCAGCTGCGCCCCGTCTACACGCTGCTGGTGACGACGGCCTGGTTCTGGCTGCTGTCGACGGTGGTCATCGTGGCCGACTACTGGGGCGGCACCGCGGGCCGCTGGACGGCGCTGGCCGCCGGCCTGGCGCTGGCCGGCCTGTGGGCCGCGATGCTGCTGGAGCCGCGGCTGTGGCCGCTGCAGGGCGCCGGCAGCCATGGCGCCGCCGGCTGGCGCAAGCGCGCGCTGCTGGTGGCGGGGCTGATGCTGGTCATGGCCGTCGTCGCGGCGCTGGGCGGCGGCGCCTATCTGCGCGACCGCGTCGCCACCTGGAAGGAGGACGGCCAGACCCGCCTGACGCACTGGCGCGAGAGCCTGCGGCTGCTGCACGGCGGCCGGCAGTGGCTGCTGGGCAAGGGCGCTGGCCGCTTCGTCGCGAGCAATTTCTACGATGGCCCGGCCGCCGACCAGATCGGCGACTACCGGCTGCGCCACGACCCGACCGAGTTCTACCTGGCGCTCGCCGCGGGCAAGCATGTGCTGGGCGGTGGCGAGCAGCTCCACGTCAGCCAGCGCATCCCGGCGCCGGCGCCCGGGCCGGTCACCCTCCAGCTCGTCAGCCGCACCGCGGCCGAGGCCAATCTCGTGCTGCAGATCTGCGAGAAGAACCTGATCTATCCGGACCGGTGCAGCGGCATCGAGCAGACGCTCAAGCCCCCGCAGGCCGAAGTTGCGGCGGATGGCGCCAGGCCTGGCGCCGCTGGCGGCTGGCAGACCCGCGAGTTCAAGCTCGGCCCGGTGCCGGCGCTGGGCGGCGACTGGTGGGCGCCGCGCTTCGTGACCTTCTCGATGGCGCTGGACACGCGCGGCGCGCGCGTCGACATCGCCCGCATCGCCATGCAGGACGCCCAGGGCCGGCAACTGCTCGTCAACGGCGACTTCAACCGCGAGATGGCGCGCTGGTTCTTCTCCAGCGACCGCCATCACCTGCCCTGGCACACCAAGAACGCGGCCCTGCATGTGCTGTTCGAGCAGGGCCTGACGGGCCTGGCGCTGCTGACCGTGGCCTGGCTGCTGGCGCTGCTGCGCCTGAGCTTCGGCCGCGGGCGCGACCACCCGCTGGCGCCGGCCATCGTCGCCGCGCTGATCGGCTTCGGCGTGGTCGGCGCCTTCGACAGCCTGCTGGACGCGCCGCGCATCGGCTTCATCTTCTTCACGCTGCTGCTGCTGGGCCTTGGCTTGCGCGCGCTGCCGGGGGAAGGCGTCGCCCGAGTGGCATGATGCGCGCCCCATGTCGTCCGCATCGCCGTCCGCCGGCCTGAACCCGGCCCAGCTCGCCGCCGTCCACCACCTGAGCGGCCCCTGCCTCGTCATCGCCGGCGCGGGCTCGGGCAAGACGCGCGTCATCACGACCAAGATCGCGCAGCTGCTGGTGTCCGGCTACCGGCCGAGCCAGATCGCAGCGATCACGTTCACGAACAAGGCCGCGCAGGAGATGCGCGAGCGGGCCAAGGCGCTGGTGGGCAACAAGGCGGCCAAGGATCTGGCGATCTCGACCTTCCATTCCTTGGGCGTGCGCCTGCTGCGCGAGGAGGGCGCGCGCCTCGGGCTGAAGGAGCAGTTCTCCATCCTCGACAGCGACGACGTGCTGAACGTGCTGAAGGACGCCGGCGGCACGACCGACATCAACCAGGCGCGGCGCTGGCAGTGGACCATCTCGCTGTGGAAGAACCAGGGCCTGGGGCCGGCCCAGGCCGCCCACGCCGCCAAGGACGAGGACGAGCGCGCGGCCGCCGCCGTCATGCTGCGCTACCAGGAGCGCCTCGCGGCCTACCAGGCGGTGGACTTCGACGACCTGATCACGCTGCCGCTGAAGCTGCTGAGCACCCACGCCGAAGCGCGCGAAAAGTGGCAGACCAAGCTGCGCTATGTGCTGGTGGACGAATACCAGGACACCAACGCCGTCCAGTACGAGCTGCTGAAGGCACTGGTGGGCGAGCGCGGCATGTTCACCGCCGTGGGCGACGACGACCAGAGCATCTACGGCTGGCGCGGCGCGACCATCGAGAACCTGAAGCGGCTGCCGCAGGACTTCCCGGCGCTCAAGGTCATCCCGCTGGAGCAGAACTACCGCTCCACCGGCGCCATCCTGCGCGCGGCCAACCACGTCATCGCCGGCAACCCCAAGCTGTTCGAGAAGAAGCTCTGGAGCGAGTACGGCGACGGCGAGCCCATCGCGATCCTGGAGGCCGACGGCGAGGAGCACGAGGCCGAGCGTGCGGTCGCGCGCATCCAGCAGCTGCGCGCCGACGGCAAGGGCCCGCAGTTCAAGGACTTCGCCATCCTCTACCGCGCCAACCACCAGGCCCGCGTCTTCGAGCAGGCGCTGCGCCGCGCGCAGATTCCCTACAGGGTGTCCGGCGGCCAGAGCTTCTTCGACAAGGCCGAGATCAAGGACCTGTGCGCCTGGCTGCGCCTGCTGGTGAACCAGGACGACGACCCCGCCTTCCTGCGCGCCGTGACGACACCCAAGCGCGGCATCGGCCACACGACGCTGGGCGCCCTCGGCAGCTTCTCGGCACAGTGGAAGTGCAGCATGTTCGAGGCATTGTTCTCCGAGAGCCTGGCCACGGCCGTCACGGCGCGTGCGCTGGCCCAGCTGCACGAGTTCGGCCGCTATGTGAACGAGCTGCAATACAAGGCGAAGCACACCGAGGGCCACACCGCCGCGCATGCGCTGCTGATGGAATGGCTGAAGGACATCACCTACGAAGCCCACCTGATCGACAGCGAGGAGAACGAGAAGGTCGCCCAGGCCCGCTGGGGCAATGTGCTGGACTTCGTCGACTGGATCGCCAAGCGCTGCGGCGGCCAGCACAGCGAGGAAGGCGGCGTCAGCTTCACCGAGCCCAAGCAGAGCGTGCTCGACGTGGCCCAGACCATCTCCGTCATCCTGTCCCTGGCCGAGCGCGGCGAGGAGCAGGACCAGGTCACGCTGACCACGCTGCACGCCTCCAAGGGCCTGGAGTGGCCCCATGTCGTGCTGGCCGGCGTCAACGAGGGCCTGCTGCCCTTCAAGCGCGAAGAGGTCGAGCTGACGGCCGAGGCCCTGCAGGAGGAGCGCCGGCTGATGTATGTGGGCATCACCCGCGCGCGCACGACGCTGGCCGTCTCGACGCTGCGCCGGCGCAAGAAAGGCCGCGACACGGTCGTGGGCATTCCGAGCCGCTTCCTGGCCGAGATGAAGCTCAACGAGGGCAGCGGCCGCGAGGACCCCAGGGAAAAGCTCAAGCGCATGCGCGCCGAGCTGGCCGCCAAGGCCGCCGCACGCGAACAGCTACCAAATCAAGGCTGAATCGCCCATTCGCGGGGGTCCCCCCCAAGCGCGTGAAGTCTTCACATCCCGGCCGCGCTAGGCTGCGAACAATGCGATCCAGCCCCTTCGTTTCACGGTGAGCCCGCATCATGAAAGCACTGGTCCTTGCTGCTGCCCTCGCTGCCCTGAGCTCCACCGCGCCGGCCGGCGCCGGGCATGAGGCTCATCCGCAAGCCGTGACCGACACCGCGACCGCCACCCTGATCGCCGACGCCGGCCGCCTCGGCTCGGCCAGCCTGACGGCGCTGAACGGCAGCAGCCACTGGACGCCCGCCCCGCACGACAGCGCGGCCGACGGCGATTTCGGCGGCATCGCCGCCCAGCTCGACGCCGGCATCCTGCTCATCGCCCTCGGCGCGCTGGTGCTGGGCCTGGCCCGCCCGCTGGGCCGCCTGCTGCGCCGCCAGGAACAGCAGCGCCGTGCCACCGCACTGGCCAGCACGCTGGGCCACGCGCCGCACGGCTGAGCGGCTTCACTCAGATCGCCAGCGGATCCACATCCACGGCCCAGCGCAGTACGGCCTTGTGCTCGCGCTTGAGCGCGATCAGCGCCGGCACCCACTCGCGCAGGAAGGCCTGCAGCCGCACGCGCTGGCCGGCCTCCACCAGCATCTGCATGCGCTCCACGTCGGCCACGCGGGCCACCGCATGCGGCACCGGCGGGTAGACGAGCACCTGCGCGTCCGGCAGCAATGCCGCGGCCGCATCCAGGAAGGCCTTGGCCGCGTCGGCCGTGCGCGCTTCGGCGCGCAGCAGCGCCAGATGCGAGAACGGCGGCAGGCTGGCCGAGCGGCGCTCGGCCAGCTGGTCGCCGGCGAAGCGCACATAGTCGTGCCGCGCCAGCGCCTGGTAGAGCGGATGGTCGCGATGCCAGGTCTGCACCCACATCTCGCTCGCTGACTCGCCCGCGGCGTCGCGCCCCGCCCGCCCGCCGGCCTGCATCAGCAGCGCGAACAGGCGCTCGGGCGCGCGGAAGTCGCTGCTGAACAAGGCGCCGTCCGGGTTCACGGCCGCGACGAAGCGGATGCGGCGGAAGTCGTGGCCCTTGGTGACCATCTGCGTGCCGACGAGGATGTCGACCTCGCCGTCGTGCACGGCCTGCAGCTGGGCCTCCAGCTCGCCCTTGCGGCGCGTGGAGTCGGCGTCGATGCGCAGCACGCGCGCGCCGGGCAGGGCCTCGGCGAGCTGCTCCTCCAGCCTCTCGGTGCCGCGGCCGATGGGCGCGATGTCGTGGTTGCCGCAGTTGGGGCAGGCATGCGGCACGCGCTCGGTGAAGCCGCAGTGGTGGCAGCGCAGCGTGCGGTCGCGCTTGTGGAAGACGCGCCAGGCGCTGCAATGCGGGCAGTCGCTCTTCCACTGGCATTCGCCGCAGTGCAGCACCGGCGCATAGCCGCGGCGGTTCAGGAAGACGAGGCTCTGCTCGCCGCGCGCCAGGCGCTCCTTCAGCGCGGCCAGCAACGGCGCGGTCAGCGCGGTGGTCACGCCGGCCGAAGGCGGCAGCGCCTTCATGTCGAAAAGCCTGACCTTGGGCAGCGCGCCGCCGCCGATGCGCGCGGCCAGCGTCAGCCGCTCATAACGCCCACTCTCGGCGTGCTGCCAGCTCTCCAGCGACGGCGTGGCCGAGCCCAGCACGACCGGCACCCTGAGGTCGTGGGCGCGCCACACGGCCAGGTCGCGCGCCGAGTAGCGGGCGCCGTCCTGCTGCTTGTAGGAGGGGTCGTGCTCCTCGTCGACGACGATCAGGCCCAGCTTCGGCAGCGAGGCGAACACGGCCAGCCGCGTGCCGAGCACGAGGCGCGCACGGCCGAGGTGGGCGGCCAGCCAGTTCTGCAGGCGCTGGGCCGGCGTCAGCGCGCTGTGCAGCGACACGATCGCCAGCGGCTCGGGCAGCAGGGCCGCGAAACGCTCGGTGAAGCGGGCTTCCAGCTGGGGKGTCAGATTGATCTCGGGCACCAACACCAGCACCTGCCGGCCGGCCGCGAGCGCCGCCTCCGCCGCACGCAGATAGACCTCGGTCTTGCCGCTGCCGGTCACGCCGAACAGCAGCAGGGGCTTGGCCGCGCCATCGGCGATCTGCGCGCCGATGCGCGCCACGGCGGCAGCCTGCTCGGGCGCCAGCTCGGGCCGGACCGGCTCGGGCAATGCGACAGCCTTGGCCGGCTTGCGGTCCAGCTTGCGCAGCCTGGCGGCGAGTTGCGCCGGCGACAGTTCGCGTAGTTGCGGCGGCAGCACCGCACTGGCCAGCTCGCCGACGCTGCGCTGGTAGTAGCCGGCCGCGAAGTCCAGCAGCCGGCACCAGTCCGCGCCCAGCGGCGGCAGGGCGTCGAAAACCGCCGCGACGGGCTTCAGCGCCAGCCCTTCGGCCGGCTCGGCGGCGCCGGGCCAGACGACGCCCAGCAATTCGCGCTTGCCCAGCGGCACCCGCACCAGCGAGCCCGATGCGAGCGCCTGCTCACTGGCGTAGTCAAGCGGGCCCTTCAGGCCGCTGTGCTGGGGCGCGTCGACGGCGACGCGCAGCACCGCGCCAGGTCCGGAATCAGCCAAGCCAAGCTCCGTGCGTTTCATGAAGCGCTGGCTGAGCTAGCGGCTGCAAGTCCATGATTTTCAAAGGCTCCCAGGTTGCCCACAATTTCTGTGGATAAGTTTGTGAGCAAATCGCCCGCGCTGCCGTCATGCCCGTCTGCGGTGCGCCGGCCAAGCATTCGCGGGCTTCGACGGGCTTTCACGGCAAGCCTTGAAAATCAAGCACTTAGCAAGAATCCGGGAAAACTCTTAGGTGCGCCGCACCAAACCCAGAACCCTTCGGTCGCATCCCGATTTTTGGGGATAAGTCATCGGGCAAGTGCAGATTTGGCGGATATCTCAGGCCGCTGCACGCTGCTGGCGCGAATAGTTGTGCACCTCGTCCACCAGCGCCGTCACGCTCTCGGGCGGCGTGAACTGGCTGATGCCATGACCCAGGTTGAAGACGTGGCCGCTGCCGGCCGCGGGCCTGCCGAAGCTGTCCAGCACCGCCCGCGCCTGGGCGCGCACGGCCTCGGGCGGCGCGAACAGCACATTGGGGTCCAGGTTGCCCTGCAGCGCGACGCGCTGGCCGACGCGGGCGCGGGCGGCGCCGAGGTTCATCGTCCAGTCCAGGCCCACGACGTCGGCGCCCGCGTCGGCGATTTCGTCCAGCCACGGGCCGCCGCCCTTGGTGAACAGGATGCGCGGGATGCGCCGACCCTCGTGCTCGGTCTTCACGGCCGCCAGCACCTGGCGCGAGTAGGCCAGGCTGAACTGCTGGAAGGCGCCGTCTGCCAGCACGCCGCCCCAGGAATCGAACAGCATGACGGCCTGCGCGCCGGCCTCGATCTGCGCGTTCAGGTAGGCGGCCACGGCGCGCGCATTCACGTCCAGCATGCGGTGCATCAGGTCCGGGCGCGAATACATCAGGCTCTTCACGAGCCGGTAGTCGTCGGAGCCGCCGCCCTCGACCATGTAGCAGGCCAGCGTCCAGGGGCTGCCCGAGAAGCCGATCAGCGGCACGCGGCCGTTCAGCGCACGGCGGATGGACGTGACCGCGTCGAAGACATAGCGCAGCTTGCTCATGTCAGGCACTTCGAGGGCCGCCACGGCCGCCTCGTCGCGCACGGCCTTGGCGAACTTCGGGCCCTCGCCTTGCTGGAAGGACAGGCCCAGGCCCATTGCGTCCGGCACGGTCAGGATGTCGCTGAACAGGATGGCCGCGTCGAGCGGGAAACGCTCCAGCGGCTGCAGCGTCACCTCGGTCGCGTAGTCGGTGTTCGTCGCCAGGCCCATGAAGCTGCCGGCCTTCTCGCGCGTGGCCCGGTACTCGGGCAGATAGCGCCCCGCCTGGCGCATCAGCCAGACGGGCGTGTGATCGGTCGGCTGGCGCAGGCAGGCGCGCAGAAAGCTGTCGTTTTGGAGGGGGGCGAACATCGCCGGATTATCGGCGCCGCCCTCGCGCCGCCCTCTGATTCAGAGCAAGCTCAGGCTCTGCCGCCCCACCCAGTTCTCGCCGGCCTGCAGCTCGATCGGGCGGCCGATGCTGGCCGCCTCCACGCAGAGCATTTCGCTCCAGCCTTCGGGCGGCATGTCGGCCAGCTTCGCGCAGCGCTCGGGGCCCGGGTTCCAGACCACGGCATCGTCGAAGCCCTGCTGCTGGATGACGACCTGGCGGCGGTCTTCGGTCACGAGCAGCGGGCGTTCCTTCACGCCGAAGTAGATGCGGTCCAGGTCCAGCACGCCCTTCTCGCCGGTCAGCAGCAGGTCCATGCGCTGCAGCGCCTCGGCCTGCTTGACGCTGTCGAAATAGCGCAGGCCGGCCAGGCCTTCGACGCTGACGGCATCGAGGTCGGCCACGCGCAGATAGGTATGCAGGGCGGCCGTGAACTGCAGCGGCGCGTCGCCGGTGTTCTCGCAGGCCAGCTCGATGTCGAGGCTGCGGCCGGACACGCGCACGCTCAGCTCCAGCTCGAAGGCATGCGGCCAGATCGCGCGCGTCGCATCGCCGTCCCGCAAGCGCAGCACGGCCAGCGCGTCGTCCTGGCCCTGCTCCTGGCTGACCAGTTCCCAGGGCAGCGTGCGCGCGAAGCCATGCCGAGGCAGCGGGCCGCGGTCGGAGAACTGCGGAAAGATCACCGGCACGCCGCCGCGGATGGCCTTCTTGCCCGATGCGTACTCGCTGCGCGGCGACAGGTAGAGCTGCTCGGGCGCGCCGGCCGGCTGCCAGGACAGCAGATGGCCGCCGTTCAGGCTCATCGTGGCGGTGGCGCCGTCGGGCGCGGTCAGTCGGATGACGTCGTTCGTCGCAGTCATGGGATTCGGGCCTCGGAAAAACAAACGGCAGGCGCTCGGCCTGCCGTCATCGTCTCACCCTTGCGGGATGGGAGACTCACTTCTTGAGGAACTTCCGCAGCGCGGCGATCTGGGCCGCCTGGATGGCGAGTTCGCTCTGCGCCTTGGCGAGGTCGAGGTCGCTCTTCGCGTTCTTCAGGGCTTCCTCGGCCAGCTTCTTGGCCTCGGTGGCCTTGGCTTCGTCGAGATCCTTGCCGCGGATGGCGGTGTCGGCCAGCACGGTCACGCGGTTGGGCTGCACCTCGAGGATGCCGCCAGCGACGAAGACGAACTCTTCGCTGCCGTCGGTGCGCTCGATGCGCACGGCGCCCGGCTTGATGCGGGTGATCAGCGGCGTGTGCTTGGGCAGGATGCCCAGTTCACCGGCCTCGCCCGGCAGGGCGACGAACTTGGCCTCGCCGGAGAAGATCTGCTCTTCGGCGGAGACCACATCGACGTGGAGGGTTGCCATGAGATTGATCCTTGTTTAACGGGAAGAAGGTTCAGTAAGCGAGCAGACGGTGGGCTGGCTAGGCGCCGCGCGGAGGTGGACTCGCGTCCACCGAGCACGGCAACAACGCCAGCGCGCCGTATGCGAAGTCTTACTGAATCTTCTTCGCTTTCTCGAATGCCTCGTCGATGGTGCCGACCATGTAGAAGGCCTGCTCCGGCAGCGCGTCGCACTCGCCGTTGACGATCATCTTGAAGCCGCGGATGGTTTCCTTCAGCGGCACGTACTTGCCCGGGGTGCCCGTGAACACTTCGGCGACGTGGAAGGGCTGCGACAGGAAGCGCTGGATCTTGCGGGCGCGGGCCACGGCCAGCTTGTCTTCCGGCGACAGCTCGTCCATGCCCAGGATCGCGATGATGTCGCGCAGTTCCTTGTAGCGCTGCAGCACGGCCTGCACGGAGCGGGTCGTCGTGTAGTGCTCTTCGCCGACGACGTTGGGGTCGATCTGGCGGCTGGTGGAGTCCAGCGGGTCCACGGCGGGGTAGATGCCCAGCGCGGCGATGTCGCGCGACAGCACGACGGTGGCGTCCAGGTGGGCGAAGGTCGTGGCAGGCGACGGGTCGGTCAGGTCGTCCGCGGGCACGTAGACGGCCTGGATGGACGTGATCGAGCCGACCTTGGTCGACGTGATGCGCTCCTGCAGGCGGCCCATTTCCTCGGCCAGCGTCGGCTGGTAGCCCACGGCGGAAGGCATGCGGCCCAGCAGCGCGGACACTTCGGTACCGGCCAGCGTGTAGCGGTAGATGTTGTCCACGAAGAACAGCACGTCACGGCCTTCGTCGCGGAAGGACTCGGCGATGGTCAGGCCGGTCAGGGCCACGCGCAGACGGTTGCCCGGGGGCTCGTTCATCTGGCCGTAGACCATGGCGACCTTGGAGTCTTCCAGCTTGTCCTGGACGACCACGTTCGAGTCCGACATCTCGTGATAGAAGTCGTTGCCCTCACGGGTGCGCTCACCCACGCCGGCGAACACGGACAGACCCGAGTGCGCCTTGGCGATGTTGTTGATGAGCTCCATCATGTTCACGGTCTTGCCGACGCCGGCACCGCCGAACAGACCCACCTTGCCGCCCTTGGCGAACGGGCAGATCAGGTCGATCACCTTGATGCCGGTTTCGAGCAGGTCCTGCGAGGGGCTCAGCTCGTCGTAGGCGGGGGCTGCGCGGTGGATGGAGGCGGTCAGCTCGGAAGAGACCGGGCCGCGCTCGTCGATGGGGTTGCCCAGCACGTCCATGATGCGGCCGAGGGTGGCCTTGCCGACCGGCACCTTGATGGTGTCGCCGGTGTTGTAGACCTGGGTGCCGCGGCGCAGGCCGTCGGACGAGCCCAGAGCAATGGTGCGGACCACGCCGTCGCCCAGCTGCTGCTGGACTTCCAGCGTCAGGGCCGAGCCTTCCATCTTGAGGGCGTCGTACACCTTGGGCATCTTGTCGCGCGGGAATTCCACGTCCACGACGGCGCCGATGCACTGAACGATCTTGCCGACGTTTTGAGTGTTAGCCATTTGTGCGTTCCTTCAATTCAAATCTTTGCGTTCGGGCCGGATCAGCCCACCGCGGCCGCGCCGCTGACGATCTCGGACAACTCTTTGGTGATGGCGGCCTGGCGGGTCTTGTTGTAGACCAGCTTCAGCTCGCCGATCAGCGTGCCGGCGTTGTCGGTCGCAGCCTTCATGGCCACCATGCGGGCGGACTGCTCGCTGGCCATGTTCTCGGCGACGGCCTGGAAGACCAGCGCTTCCGAGTAGCGCACCAACAGTTCGTTGATGACGGTCGCGGCATCGGGCTCGTAGATGTAATCCCACGAGTGGGCCGGCTTTTCCGTCGCCAGCTCGCTGGCCTTGAGCGGCAGCAGCTGGTGCACCTGCACCTCTTGCTTCATCGTGTTGATGAACTTGGTGTAGCAGAGGTAGACGGCGGACAGCCTGCCTTCGGCGTAGGCGTCGAGCAGCACCTTGACGGGGCCGATCAGGGCCTCGATGTGGGGCTGGTCGCCGAGCTGCGTGGCGTGGGCCACGACCTTGGCGCCGATGCGGTTCATGAAGCCCAGGCCCTTGCCGCCGATGGCGACGACCTCGGCCTTGTGGCCAGCGGCTTCCACTTCCTTCAGCTTGGCCGTGGCCGCGCGCAGCAGGTTGGTGTTGAGACCGCCGCACAGGCCCTTGTCCGTCGTGACGACAACCATGCCGACCGTCTTCGCCTCCTCGTTCTTCACCAGGAAGGGATGGCGGTACTCGGGGTTGGCCTTGGCCAGTTCGGCGGCGATATTGCCGATCTTCTCCGCGTAGGGGCGGGCCGAGCGCATCCGTTCCTGCGCCTTGCGCATCTTGGACGCGGCGACCATCTCCATCGCCTTGGTGATCTTCTTGGTGTTCTCGACCGACTTGATCTTGCCGCGGATTTCTTTGCTTGAAGCCATTCGAACTCCTAGTCAGTACGGGGCTGAGGTTTGAGGCTCGGCCCCGAGGTTCCGTGGCTTAAGCGAAGGACTTCTTGAAAGAAGTGATCGCAGCGTTCAGCTCGGCTTCCGCATCCTTGTCCATCGCCTTGTCGTTCTCGAGCTTGGCGAGCAGCGCGGCATGGCTGGTCTTCAGGAACTGGTGCAGGCCGTGCTCGAAGGACAGGACCTTCTTGACCTCGATGCTGTCCATGAAGCCCTTGTTGGCGGCGTACAGCGAGGCGGCCATCAGCGAGATGGGCAGCGGCGAATACTGGGCCTGCTTCAGCAGTTCCGTCACGCGGGCGCCACGGTCCAGCTGCTTGCGGGTGGCTTCGTCCAGGTCGGAGGCGAACTGCGCGAACGCGGCCAGCTCACGGTACTGGGCCAGGTCGGTACGGATACCGCCGGACAGCGCCTTGATCAGCTTGGTCTGGGCGGCGCCACCGACGCGCGACACCGAGATACCGGCGTTGATGGCGGGGCGGATACCGGCGTTGAACAGGTTGGTTTCCAGGAAGATCTGGCCGTCGGTGATCGAGATCACATTGGTCGGCACGAAGGCGGACACGTCGCCGGCCTGCGTCTCGATGATCGGCAGCGCGGTCAGCGAACCGGTCTTGCCCTTGACCTCGCCCTTGGTGAAGGCTTCGACGTAGTCGGCGTTCACGCGGGCGGCACGCTCCAGCAGGCGGCTGTGGAGATAGAACACGTCGCCGGGGAAGGCTTCGCGGCCCGGCGGGCGGCGCAGCAGCAGCGAGACCTGGCGGTAGGCCACGGCCTGCTTGGACAGGTCGTCGTAGACGATCAGGGCGTCTTGGCCGCGGTCGCGGAAGTATTCGCCCATCGTGCAGCCGGAGTAGGCCGACACGTACTGCATGGCGGCGGATTCCGAAGCCGAGGCGGCGACGACGATGGTGTAGTCCATCGCGCCGGCCTGCTCCAGCGAGCGCACCACGTTCTTGATCGACGACGCCTTCTGGCCGATGGCGACGTAGACGCAGGTCATATTCTGACCCTTCTGGTTGATGATCGCGTCGATCGCCACGGCGGTCTTGCCGGTCTGGCGGTCGCCAATGATCAGTTCGCGCTGGCCACGGCCGACGGGAACCATCGAGTCAATCGACTTCAGGCCGGTCTGCACCGGCTGGTCAACCGACTTACGCGCGATGACGCCCGGGGCGACCTTCTCGATGACGTCGGTCATCTTGGCGTTGATCGGGCCCTTGCCATCGATGGGCTGGCCCAGCGCGTTGACGACGCGGCCGATCAGCTCGGGGCCGACCGGCACTTCCAGGATGCGGCCCGTGCACTTGACGGTGTCGCCTTCCGAGACGTGCTCGTAGGCACCCAGAATCACGGCGCCGACGGAGTCGCGCTCGAGGTTCAGGGCCAGACCGAAGGTCTGCGTGCCGTCAGCGGCCGGCGGGAATTCGAGCATCTCGCCCTGCATCACGTCCGAGAGGCCGTGGACGCGGACGATGCCGTCGGAAACGGACACGACGGTGCCCTGGTTGCGGATGTCCGTGCTGCCACCAAGACCCTCGATGCGGCTCTTGATCAGTTCGGAAATTTCAGCGGGATTCAGTTGCATGCTTGGTCTCCCAGGTGGCCGTTCCGTCGCCGGATCAAGGGCGGGGTCAGACGCGGGGGTGAATCGGTGGAATGTCTTGCGGGGCGTGGGCTGCGGATCAGGCCGTCAGAGCGACCTTCATGCGCTCCAGGCGGGCCTTGACGGAGGTGTCCAGCACCTCGTCGCCGACGACGACGCGAACGCCGCCGATCAGGCCGGGCTCCAGCTGCACATGGGCGTCGAGCTTGCGGCCGAAGCGCTTCTCCAGCGTGGCCTTGAGCTCGGCGAGCTGCGCGTCGCTGATCTCGAAGGCGCTGTAGATCTGCGCATCGGACACGCCGGAGGCGGCATTGGCCAGTACGTGATACTGGGCCACGATCTCGGGCAGCGCGGCCAGGCGGCCGTTCTCGACGACGGTCTGCAGCAGGTTCTGCACGCCGCCGGCCAGCGTCTGCTTGGCAGCCGCGGTCATGACCGCGACGACCTGGGCAGGCTGGGCCTTGGGGTGATCGGCGAACTGGCGCAGATCGGCGTCCTGCGCCACCTGGGCCAGCGCGTCGAGCTGCGCACCCCAGGCAGCCAGGTTCTGGCCCTTGGCGACTTGGAACAGCGCTTCCGCGTAAGGGCGGGCGATGGTGGCGATCTCGGCCATTTACAGCTCCGTCTTCAGGCGAGCCAGCAACTCGGCATGGACGCCGGCATTGACTTCCTTGTGCAGGATCTGCTCGGCGCCCTTGACGGCCAGCGCGGCGACCTGGTCGCGCAGCGCTTCGCGGGCGCGGCCGACCTGCTGGTCGGCATCGGCCTTGGCGGCGGCGAGGATCTTGGCGCCTTCGTCTTCGGCGCGCTTCTTGGCCTCGTCGACGATGGCGGCGGCACGCTTTTCAGCGTCGGCGATCAGCTTGCCGGATTCGGCCTTGGTCTGGGCCAGTTCCTGGGCGATCTGCGCCTCGGCGCCGGCCAGCTCGGCCTTGGCCTTGTCGGCGGCGGACAGGCCGGCGGCGATCTTCGCGGCACGCTCGTCGAGCGCCTTGATGATCGGCGGCCACACATACTTCATCGTGAACCCGACCAGGATCAGGAACACGATCATCTGAACGATGAGCGACGCGTTAATAAACACGGTGGTGCCTCACAAAGTTTCGAGTGCTTGAAGCCGCCCCCAGGAGTCCGAGGGCGGGGCGGCAACGTCGAATTACTTGCCGGCGATTTGCGTCAGCTGGCCCAGGAAGGGGTTGGCGGTGGCGAACCACAGGGCGATACCGGTGCCGATGATGAAGGCCGCGTCGATCAGGCCGGCCAGCAGGAACATCTTGGTCTGCAGTTCGTTCATCAGCTCGGGCTGGCGAGCGGCCGACTCCAGGTACTTGCTGCCCATGATGCCGATGCCGATACAGGCACCGAAGGCGCCCAGACCAATGATCAGACCAGCGGCGAGAGCAACAAAGCTAATGACTTCCACGATGACTCCTTAAGGGACTAGAGAGAAAAGGGTTGAAGGAAAACTGCTTGGGGAAACTTGAACGCTCAGTGCGCGTCGTGCGCCTGGCCGATGTAGATCAGCGTCAGCATCATGAAGATGAAGGCCTGCAGCGTGATGATCAGGATGTGAAAGATCGCCCACACCGAGCCGGCGACGATGTGGCCGATGGCCAGGCCGATGCCGGTGGCCGACAGGCTCCAGGCGCCACCCATCATCGCGATCAGCAGGAAAATCAGTTCGCCGGCATACATGTTGCCGAACAGCCGCATGCCGTGCGAGACGGTCTTGGCGACGAACTCGATGAGCTGCATCAGGAAGTTGACCGGATACAGATAGACCTTGTCGCCGAAGGGCGCGGCCACCAGCTCGTGCGCCCAGCCGCCGGCGCCCTTGACCTTGACGTTGTAGATCAGGCAGGTGACCAGCACGCCGATGGACAGACCCATCGTCATCGACAGGTCGGCCGTCGGCACGACGCGCAGCTTGGCGTGGTGGTCGCCGGTGATGTTCTGCCAAGCCCAAGGCAGCAGGTCGACCGGCAGCAGGTCCATCGCATTCATCAGGAAGATCCAGACGAACACGGTCAGGGCCAGCGGCGCGACGAGCTTGCGGCTCTCGGCGCTGTGCACGATGCCCTTGGCCTGGTTGGCGACCATTTCGACGAGGATTTCGACGGCGGCTTGAAAACGACCCGGAGCGCCCGACGTGGCGGACTTCGCCGCGCGCCACAGGAAGAAGCAGCTCAGCACGCCGAGGAAGATGCTGAAGAACAGCGAGTCGAGGTTGACGACGGAGAAGTCGGCGATGCCCTTCTGCGTGCCACTCTGGAAGTGCTGCAGGTGGTGAATGATGTATTCACCAGCGCTCGGGGCTGCGGTTTCGTGGCCTTCTGCTGCCATGTTTCGTTCTGCCTCGTCAGTTCTTTCGGCCGCGCCACGCGAGCGCCAGCCAGTTCACCTTGATGCACACCGCGAGGGTGACCAGCAGGGCTGGCCAGCTCAGGCCCGGCACCACCTTTGGCGCCAGCACCAGCATCGCGATCGATGCACCGATTTTCAAAAATTCCCAACCCATGAACCCCGCAGCCGCAGCGACTGCCGAGTCCACTCGCTTCGTCATGCCCCGCGCCAGCAGCATGTTGGGCAGCACCACCGCCGCGGCGCCGTACAGCGCCGAAACCATGGCCACGCCGGATGCCGTCCACAGCCGGATCACGGCCACGCACAGCAAGCCTGCCACCAGCTGCATCCCCAGCACACGCCAGGGCGACAGCATCGGCAACGCGGACTTCAATGCCGCCGCCTCATCCGGGCTCAAGGCCTTGACGGGCGGCTCCTCGTTCTCGTCGTCCCAGCCGCCGGCCGACGATGCGGCGGGAGGCCAGGTCTTGCGGGGGCCGGTTTCGGTCATGGCGCCAGATCCTGGGGTGGGCGACTCGGCCCCTAAAACTGCCAGGGGCCGCGCACCGAGATGACGCACGGGGCGCCATCCACAAAGCCCCTCATTATATGTGACGAGTTACACCGGGGTAAATGCAACCCCGGCGGCGCTCGGAATTCAGGCCTGCGTCAGCGTCGCAGGCAAGCCGGGCACATCGACACGCAGTTGCAGCACCGCGCCGGCCAGCGGTTCGCGCGCCAGCTCTTCGGCGGGACGCTTCTCGCGCGCCGTCGTGACGAAGAGCGTGCGGCCATCGGCGCCGCCGAAGGTGGGCATGGTCGGGCAGGTCACGGGCAGGTCGATGCGCCGCACGACGTCGCCGCCCGGCGCGATGCGCAGCACGCAGCCGCCTTCGAACATCGCGGCCCAGTAGTGGCCTTCGGCGTCCATCGCCGCGCCGTCGGGACGACCGCCATAGGCCTCGCCGGGCGTGCGCGGCTTGAATTCGGCGCAGACGCGCGGCGAAGACAGCGTGCCGGTGGCCACGTCGAAGTCGGCGACGTAGATGCGATGTGCCTTGGTGTCGGACCAGTGCATGCGCCGGCCATCGGGGCTCCAGGCCAGGCCGTTGGACGTCGTCAGGCCGGGCACCTGGGCCGCGAAGGCGCCGCCGTCGAAACGGTACAGCGCCGCCTCGGGCTCGCGCGCATCCGAAATGCTGCCGACCCACAGCCTGCCGGCCGGGTCGACCTTGCCGTCGTTGAAGCGCAGTCGCGCCGGGTCATAGGGCGGCGCGCTGACGAGATGCTGGGCGCCCGTCGACGTGTCCAGCGCCCACAGGCCATCGCGCCGCGCCACCAGCAGGCCGCCGCCCGCCCGCGCCGCGATGCAGCCCGGCTCGGCGTCCTGCGGCCACATGTCCGGCATGTCCGCGCCCTCGCGCCAGCGCAGCACCTGGCGGCCGGGGATGTCGACCGCGTAGAGGCATTGTTCGGTGGGATGCCAGAGCGGCGATTCGCCGAGCAGGCAGCGGTGAGCGCCCAGCGGCTGGATGTCGGGTTCGAGTGCCATGCCGGCACTCTAGGCGGTTATCCGAAGTAACTCGGCCGGAACGCGCCGAGTTCGGCCTTCAGGTAGTGGGCGCCGGGGATGGGATTGAAGCAGAACGGCGGCACCTCGACGAAGCCCAGGCTTTCGTAGAGGCCGCGGGCGGCCGCCATGTCGTCCAGCGTGTCCAGCAGCATGCGCGAGTAGCCGGCCTCGGCGGCGCGCTCCATCAGCGCCTGCGCAATCATGCGGCCCAGGCCGAAGCGGCGGAAGGCCGGGCGCACGAACAGGCGCTTCATCTCGCAGGCATTGGGGTAATCGGCATCGGGCAGCGGCCGGAAGGCCCCGCTGCCGGCGACCGCGCCGTCGACGGTGGCCAGCAGCATCAGGCCACCGGGTGGCGCGTAGGCGCCGGGCAGGGCGGCGAGTTCCGCCTCGAAGCCCTGGAAGCCCAGGTCCACCACCAGGCTGGCGGCGTAGTCGCGCAGGATGAGACGAACCTCCTGCCAGTCTTCGGCAGATTCGGGCCTGATCAGTTGGATATCGGGGGCGGCCATGACTTGCTCCGTGCACCGGCAGCCTCAACCCGCAAACCCCAGGACCACGCGACGCGTCATGGCCGACTTCTTCTCGATCTTCGTGACGACCACGGCGCCGATCTCGGCCGTGTTCGACACATGGGTGCCGCCGCAAGGCTGCAGGTCCACGCCGTTGATTTCCAGCACCCTCACCCGCCCGAGCCCGCGCGGCGGCTGCACGCTCATGGAGCGCACGAGGCCGGGGTTGGCGTCGAGCTCCTCCTCGCTGATCCAGCGGTGGCCGACCGGATGCGCCTCGGCGACGAGGCGATCGAGGCCGGCCTGGAGGGCGTCCTTGTCGAAGGGCTGGTCGGTGTGGAAGTCCAGCCGCGCATAGGTCTCGGTGATGGAGCAGCCGTCGACCGGATAGGGCAGCAGCGCGCACAGCAGATGCGTGGCCGTGTGGAAGCGCCGGTGGGCCTGGCGGCGCGGCGCGTCGACCTCCACGCGCACAGGCGTGCCGACGGCCGGCGGCTCGCCGTCGATCAGGTGGACGATGGCGCCCGGGCTCTCCTTGCTCTTGCGCGTGTCGGCGATGCGCCAGCGCTGCTCGCGCGAGACGAGCCAGCCGGTGTCGCCCGCCTGGCCGCCGCCGAGCGGGTAGCAGACGGTGCGGTCGAGCGTGACGCCGCCCTCCCCTTGCCCGACCACGGTGGCGTCGCAGCCCAGCAGCGTCGCGTCCTCGCGGAAGAGTTCTTCGGTCATCACAGCCTCACCTGGCCGTGGATCAGGGGCACGACGTCGCCGCCGATCCAGGTCGCATCGGCATCGCGGCGCACATGCACTCGGCCCGCGCGGCCGAGCGCGGCGCCCTGCGCGGCCACATAGCTGTCGCCCGCCAGGCCCGCCTGCTGCAGCCACAGCGCCAGGCCGGCATTCAGGCTGCCGGTGACGGGGTCCTCGGGGATGCCGAGGTCGGGCACGAAGGCGCGCACCTCGAACTGGCATTCGCTGCCGGCCGGATGGGCGCCGACGACGCCGAGCTTGAGGCCCTGCATCGCGATGAAGTCGGGCCGCAGGGCCAGCACGCCGGCCGCGTCGGCGAGGCGGACGGCCATCCAGCCGGGGCCGTTGTCGACCCACTGCGCGTCCAGCAGCGCCTCCGGCGCGATGCGCAGGGCCGCGATGGCCTGCGCGCGCGTGGCCGCGTCGACCGGGCCGCTGCGCTTCAGCGGCGGCGCGGCGAAGGCCAGGCGGGCGCCGTCGCGCTTCACGCGCACGAGACCGACGGCGCATTGCTGCACGACCTCGCCGGGCTTCTTCGCATCGCCGCCGCTGGCGAGGAAGGCATGGGCACTGCCCAGCGTCGGGTGGCCGGCGAAGGGCAGTTCGCCGCCGGGCGTGAAGATGCGCACGCGATAGTCGGCGGCCGGATCGGTGGGCGGCAACAGGAAGGTGGTTTCGCTGAGGTTGGTCCAGCGCGCAAACTCGGCCATCTCGGCGTCGGCGAGGCCGGCGCCGTCGACGACGACGGCCAGGGCATTGCCCTTCAGCGGGGTGGCGGTGAAGACGTCGACCTGGACGAAGCGGCGCAGTTCAGGCATTGGTTGGAGGCGAGGCGGTCAGGTAGAGACCCGGCCGCACGACCTCCATGCCGCGCTCCGGCGTCGCCAGCGGCTGGAAGCCGTGGCGGGCGTAGAGCGGCTGGGCGTCTCGCGTGAACAGCATGAAGCGGCGCAGGCCTTGCAGGTCCGGGTGAGCGAGCAGCGATTGAACCATCCAATCGGCCAGCCCCCGCCCCCTGTGGTCTTCAAGGACGTAGACGTCGCAGAGATAGGCGAAGGTCGTGCGGTCGGTGACCGCGCGGGCGAAGCCGACCTGGCCCGCGCCCTCGGCATGCAGCGCGATGCACAGCGAGTTCGCGATCGCACGCTCGACCAGCGCCAGCGGGATGCCCTCGCACCAGTAGGCGCGGGTCAGGAAGGCGTGGGCCGCGACGGCATCGATGTCTGCCGCCGCGAAGCTGAGGCGGTAGCCTCGCTTGTCCAACTCAGTGGCCGCCGCCCAGGTAGGCGGCCTGCACGGCCGGATCGCTGCGCAGCTTCTCGGCCGGGCCGTGCACGGCGATGCGGCCGTTCTCCAGCACATAGCCGTAGTCGGCCACCTTCAGCGCGGCGGCGGCGAACTGCTCGACGAGCAGCATGGTCACGCCGCGCGCCTTCAGGCTCTCGATGATGCGGAAGACCTCGTCGACCAGGATGGGCGCGAGGCCCATGGAGGGTTCGTCCAGCAGCACGACCTCGGGGTTGAGCATGACGGCGCGGGCCATCGCGAGCATCTGCTGCTCGCCGCCGGACAGCGTGCCGGCCAGCTGCAGGCGGCGCTCCTTCAGGCGCGGGAAAAGTTCGAGCGCGCGCTCCAGGTCACCGGCGATGTCGCCCTTGGGCCGCTCGCCCGTGTAGCGCGGGAAGGCGCCCAGGCGCAGGTTGTCGGTGACCGTCATCGTCGCGAACACGCGCCGGCCTTCGGGCGAATGGGCCAGGCCCTGGCGGGCGATGTGATAGCTCTCCAGGCCGTCGATGCGGCGCTCGTTGAGCGTGATCTCGCCACCGCTGGGCTTGATCATGCCGCTCACCGCGCGCATCGTCGTCGTCTTGCCGGCGCCGTTGGAGCCGATCAGGGTCACGACCCGGCCTTTGGGCACGTCCAGCGAGATGCCGTGCAGCACCTGGACCTTGCCGTAGCCCGCGCTGAGGTTCTTGATGGTCAGCATGATGAATGGAGCCCTCCGGCTGTCGGGTACGCCAGCCGACTCCCCGAGGGAGTGCGGGCCGGCTTGGGAGCGGCCCGGCGCTCGGCCCGCTGTATGCAGGCCACCGTCATGACGCCTGGCCGCCCAGATAGGCCTCGATGACCTTCTCGTTGGCCTGCACCTCGGCCGGCAGGCCTTCGGCGATCTTCTGGCCGAAGTCCAGCACCGAGACGCGGTCGCACAGGCTCATGACGACGTCCATGTGGTGCTCGATGAGGATGACGGTGACGCCGGCCGCGCGGATCTTGCGGATGATCTCGAGCAGCTCCTTGATGTCGGGCGCGGTCAGGCCGGCGGCGGGCTCGTCGAGCAGCAGCAGCTGCGGGTCCAGCGCCAGCGCGCGGGCGATCTCCAGCAGGCGCTGCTTGCCGTAGGGCAGGTTGCGCGCCTCCTCGCCGGCCAGCACGTCCAGGCCGACGAACTCCAGCAGCGCATGCGCGCGGGCGCGCTGCTCGAGGTCCTCGCGCCGGTAGCGCGGCAGGTGCAGCGCGATGTCGACGAGGTGGCTGCTGAAGCTGTGGTGCAGGCCGACGAGCACGTTCTGCAGCGCCGTCATCTCGCCGAACAGCTGCACGTTCTGGAAGGTGCGCGCAATGCCCGACAGCGCAATGTCGGACGAAGTGCGGCCGTTGACCGTGCGGCCGGCGAACACCACCGTGCCGGCGGTGGGCTGGTAGATGCCGGTCAGCACGTTCATCATCGTGCTCTTGCCCGAGCCGTTGGGGCCGATCAGGCCGTGGATGCTGCCGCGCTGCACGACGAGGTCGACGTTGTTCAGCGCCTTCAGGCCGCCGAACTGCATCAGCACGCCGCTGGCCTTGAGCAACTCGGCCTCGCCCTGGCTGCCGGCGCGGGTCAGCGCGGCGGCGGCGCCCTGGGTCAGGTCGCGCTCCTGCTTCACCTTCAGGTTCAGCGCATTGCGCACGAAGCCGACGATGCCGTCCTGCAGGTAGTAGACGACGAACAGCGTGATGAGGCCGAAGATGGACAGCCGCCAGTCGGTCATCGTCTGCAGCTTGAACGAGACCGCCGCGAGCGCGATGCTGCCGACCACGGGGATGGCGGCGGCCTGCCTCGTCAGCTTGCCGCGCTTCAGGCCCACGGCCACGGAGAGGGCCACCATGACGGCCAGCACGACGGCGCCGATGCGGAAGACCTCCAGGTCGTCCAGCAGCTTGGGCAGCATGACGATGATGGCCGCGCCGAGCAGCGCACCGGTGCGGGTCTTGCGGCCGCCCATGATGATGGCCAGCAGGAACATCACCGTCAGCTCGAAGTTGTAGGTGTTGGGGCTGATGTACTGCTCGGAATAGGCATAGAGCGAACCCGCCAGGCCGGCCAGCGCCGCCGAGATGACGAAGGCATAGACCTTGTAGCGGTAGACCGAGACACCCATGCAGTCCGATGCGACCGGGCTGCCGCGCAGGGCCTCGAAGGCGCGGCCGAGCTGGGAGTGCAGCACGCGGTGCACGAAGACCAGCGCCGCGACGAGGCAGGCCATGACCAGCCAGTAGAACTGCATCTCGTCGAGGGGGTGGCCGAACAGCGCCGGCTTGGTCAGCGTGATGCCCATCGGGCCTTCGGTCAGGAAGCTCATCTCGTTGATGAGGATCTGGATGATGGTGCCGAAGGCCAGCGTGACCATGGCCAGGTAAGGCCCCGTCACGCGCAGCGCCGGCAGCGCCAGCATCGCGCCGAACACGGCCGCCACCGCGATGGCGGCCGGCAACGTCGCGTAGACCGGCGCATCCAGCTTCAGGATCAGCACGCCCGCCGTGTAGGCGCCGATGCCGAACAGGCCCGCGTGGCCCAGCGACACCTGGCCGGTGTAGCCGACGACGATGTCCAGGCCGAACAGCACGATCGCGTAGATCATGATGGTCTCGACCAGGTGGATGTAGTACGGGTT